>Ga0265760_10000188_pt1 | contig 16203 bp, 17 predicted proteins | sample NZIome_2_FD_200831 | JGI IMG/M metagenome (GOLD analysis project Ga0265760, IMG submission 200831) | Metatranscriptome of rhizosphere microbial communities from Maridalen valley, Oslo, Norway - NZI1 (Metagenome Metatranscriptome) | ecosystem: Host-associated > Plants > Roots > Rhizosphere >...
GGCCGTCTTCGGCTACGTTGTTGGGCGAAAGACGCGAAGCGACTTCGCGATAAAGATGTCGCATCGCGTCGTTGAGGAGCGCAGACATTCGGAACAGACCATCACCCGAGATACGCAGCGCCATCCATGGCGTTCCCTGATGCCGTTGCACCAACAGGTACGTTTGGTTACCCACGGCATAGATTCCAAATTGATCCGATTCCGCGATTTGTTCCAGGCCATCCAAGGTCGATTGATCGATCTGTTCGTTAAAATACATGATTTGGCTCTGCTTTCTAGAGCAAGGACCGGCCTTTCACTGCGACATTGCGATCGGGGCACAGGCCACATACTTTGCTGTATCGGCGCTGCTCTCATGGACGTCGATGACGTACTGGCCCTTGATCAGGTCGCCGAGGGTGACGCCCGGTATCGTCGTCGTGCTGCTCCCACGTACGATGTTGGTCAAAGCATATTTGGGTGCCGGGTCCGGAGCCACGCACGTGCCGGCGTGGATATGGATGGGCTGTGAGCCGTTTTGACCGCCCGCCATTTTCACGACGATGGTGACACCGGCGGGAACCTGCGCGAGCGTCACCGTGCCGGTCTCACCCGGCCGGTTCTGAGCGTACAGTTTTAACTGCAGCGTGGCCGGGTCGGCACCGGCCACCGTGCAAGTGGTCGCGCCGAACGTCACTGCGGCGATTATCGTGCGCAGAATATGCATGGGGTCACCTTTTCTACGGGCAAGAAGAAGGCCGTTCCTTCGCTAACGCGCCAGCCTTCTTTCTAGTGATTGAGGATCTGCTTGACTCGATCGAGTCTTCCGAGAACGCAAGCGCCTCGCACCGGTCCCCGCCATTGCGCGCGCTGCCCGCGGGCGAACGGAACGTCGTTATCATCAACCGCTACGCAGCGAAACGTGGATCGGTGAAGCACCCGGTTTGAAACGCGCGCCGCAACCCAGTGGCAAGTTGTAACTCGTTCGATTTTTTGGAAAGTACGCAGGTGGCGCCGGCAAGGTGGCATGCGCGACCCCAAGACAACGCTACGCCCGCGGTGTAGACAACGATGACGCACTCGGGCAGGACGAAACGAAGCTGGCGCAACGCCTCGAGCGGGTCGACTTCCAAGCGATCGATGTCGGCCACGAGAACGTCGGGAGCGAGCCTACCTAAAGCCGCTACGTCGAGAGCGGTGACGATCGCATTGCCCGACTCGCCCGCGCCTTTCAGTGCGCGGTCGAGTAACTCGATGTCCCCAGGGTCGGCGGCGGCCAAACAACATACGCGGGCCATAATATTAACGCTTTCAGGGCGACCGGCTCAGAGCCGGACCGCAAGAAGGGCGGCATTCTTTTCCTCGAAACCGAAGTAGTCGGTCGAATCGGAGAAATCGCATCTCCGAGCGTAGCATGGTGTCGAGAAAGCAAACATCCTGAAAAAGCGCGATATCGCCGATTTGCTGCCGGAGTCGGATCCGGCGTTTCCGATCATTACGGCGATCCTCCGCGTCGTGCCGGCTTCGCGTTGGGCGTTTGCGCGCCTGGGGGCCGACGGGGAGCTGGCGGACCTTCTCATCGACTCGCAGAGAAGCGGGGGCGAGCTTTCGCGGCTGAAGAGCGAGTTCGAGCGCCAGCGCGTGAAGGCCAAAACCGGCGCCCGGATCGCCGCCACCCTCGGTCCGCTCGGCGAGTTCGAAAGCGGCATCACCCTTTTGTTTGCCGATGCCCGTGCCAGCTTCGGTATCCTTACGCTCCTGCGCACGAGCGAGTTGGGACCATTTACCTCAAGCGAAATCAGCGTCTTGGCGCTCTCCCTCGACGCTACGTCCGAACGCCTCTCGGCATTGCGCCTCAACCCGTCGGAGCCCGGATACGCTCCTTCCGATGCCGACGATTGTAGCGACGATTCGCAAGCCACGGGAGAATCGTTCTACGTGCTGGACAAGGACTTGCAAATCGTGCTGGCGTGGTCGGCGGAGGACCAACGGCGCGTCGCGTTAACGGGGTTGCGCACCCGGTTAGCGGATCGTTTGCCCGCCGTGCTCGAAGAAACCGTTCGGGACCTGGTCTCCGGCTGGCGCAGCGGCTCCGACACGCAGGAGGCGGGTATCGCCCATCCAGTTCCGTTCTTAGTCGTGCGGACCCGGCCCATGTCGGGGCCGGCCGGGCTCTTTATCGGGGTACGGATCGACCGCTTTCAGCCGCCACACTCGCTTACCGGCCCAGCAGCCCGCTTCCATATCTCGCCACGCGAACTGCAAGTTCTCGCGCTGGTGCTCGACGGCGCGAAGCTCGACGAGATCGGCCAAAAGCTCCACATCACCACTTCGACCATTCAGGACCACATCAAGAGCATGGTCGACAAGACCGGGAGCCGGAACCGAACCGAACTGATCGCGCGCGTGCTGGGGTGGGAGAACCCGAACCCGGCCGCCTGAGAATCGGGCTTTTCACTATCCCGTCCTTCGCTTGGTCCGCGCTACAATGAAAGCTCCAGGAAAGCTCCAATTTGCTCCAAACAGGAAAGTCTCGAAATTTGCGAACCGCCCTGATGGTTTTCGTCCGGCACCGTGCGTTTCTCGGACGTGCGGGCGCTTTGAATGGGGATGCGTGTGGACCGGATTTACGGCCGCATTAAAGGCTTCGGACTGCTGGGAATTCATATCGGGGCGCTCGCAGCGTTCTGGCCGGCCCTTTTTCACTGGCCGGCTCTGGCCGCTGCGGCGGTCGTATCCTATACCACCGTGGCTTTAGGAATTTCGCTGTGCTTCCATCGGACCCTGACGCACCGCAGTCTTCGCCTCTTCAAACCATTTGAATACCTGCTGGCAATTTTCGGAACGCTCGCGTTGCAGGGCGATCCAATCCGATGGGTAGCGGTGCACCGGAAGCACCACGCCCATGCCGACCACGAGGGCGACCCCCACAGCATTCATCGCGGCTTCACCTGGGCACACGTAGCGTGGCTCTACCGGAACAACATCGCGTTGCCATCAGACGAGGAGATGTTTCACTTCGCACCCGATCTCTACGCCCAGCCATTCTACCGCGCACTGCAATACTTCAATATTCCACTCCAGGTCGGGCTCGGCATCGGGCTCTTTGCGCTCGGCGGCTGGTCGTGGGTGGTTTGGGGCATTTTCGTCAGGCTCGTGCTCAGCTATCATTCGACGTGGTTGGTCAACAGCGCGTCGCATACCATGGGCTATCGCACCTACGAGACCGGGGACCGGTCGACCAACTGTTGGTGGGTGGCTCTCATCTCGTGGGGTGAAGGCTGGCATAATAACCATCACGCCTTTCCGTTCTCGGCACGGCACGGACTTCGCTGGTTTGAGATCGACCTGACATGGTGGCACGTGCGGCTGCTCAAATTTCTTCGCCTAGCGGACCGCATCAGAATCCCGAGTAAGGCAATGCAAAACCGGCTCAGTCAACGCGAGCCGGCCGTACAAATGACCGGATGAAACGCTTAACTGCAACCTCCGCCTGCATTTCTGCCCTCTCACGAGGGCTATGATCGACACCTTACCAGTCGCCAACCTCGCTATTACCGGTTCCGTCAAGGGCCCGCAGTGCTCGGAGCACTCTGAACCGGTCTTCGGAGGCTATGCGAATGCGCGGGGTGAGATCGTGTTGTTTGCCAAGGACCTCGCGTATCGCGTCAACTTCAAGAACCAAATCTTGAAAGAGCAACCGCCCCTTAACGTCGGCGCGCAGGCGCGCTACGATGCGACGGAAGCCGGCGACGATTTTGAGTACGGCACCAAAACCTTCGTCCGCCTAAGCCGCGAGGCAATCTCCGACATATGCGCGGCCGGCCAGTTCAGGGTTGGCTCGAGATACTAAGCTCCAACCGTATTCATCGACCTGAGGGTCTCGAACGAAGATTCGCCGGTGGCATTGGGAGGGGCTTCGATCTCCGCGCAATTGGCGAGTGGCCCACGATAGGTCGTTAAGCATCCGGCTGTACGGAAGACTTCCTCTACCATAGTCATGGCGTCGGCGTCATCGCCGCAATACAGAATGTTCGCGCCTGCGTTCGGCGCCATGATCAGGGCGCGAACGACCCGGTGCGTATCGAGTTTGCGAGCCAGCAGCTCGGGACCGGTTCCGTCGTCCGGAAGTGTCGCCTCCGTGGCATCGACGACGATCGTTTGGGGCGAGACGCAGCCTGTCTGCGCGAGCAGGTCGTCTATATGCTCCCGGGAGCCTGCAAAGATCAACATGTCACATACGGCCGCATCGTTGTAAGGCGTGTCCGCTACGGCGCCCGCCCGTTCAGCGGCCGCCTCGGCCGGTTTGAGGCCCTCGACGTCGCCGAAGCAGATGTGATATCCCGCGTCGACCAGCAGGCGTCCGATGGCTTCGGCGCGAGGGTTAGAGCCAAAAATCGCAATCTTCATGCGAGCATTGTACCCAAATCACGCGGATCCGCTCGAGAGTTATCCTTGAAATCCACGATATCGCGGCAATAAGGAAGCTGCTACAATCACTATGCCGTAGCCTTCGCCCGAGCCTTCTCGAGCCGTTCGAGCCTAGCGCGAGATTATGGAGAGGAGCGCTCCGAGTTGCTATCTCTTGCGTTCATGCCGATCTACGTCATCGCACTGATATTGTCGAGCCGCGCGAAGGCGCCCCTTGGGAGCGTCGCGACGTGACGGAAACCGCGACCGCAAACGGCCTGTTGCACGGCGTTCATGACACCATGAAGGCGCTCGCGTATCTCGGAAACCGGGAGAAAGCGCTTCAAGACAAGCCTAAACCGGCGATTATGGCACCAAACGACGCGATCGTTAGGATCGTCAAGACGACGATTTGCGGCACCGATTTGCACATCCTTAAGGGAGACGTGCCGAGCGCCAAGCCCGGCCGAATTCTCGGGCACGAAGGGGTTGGCATCATCGACGAGGTGGGCGCCGGCGTAAGCGCCTTCAAGAAAGGCGACCGCGTTTTGATCTCGTGTGTCACCTCGTGCGGCAGTTGCGTATATTGTCGGAGACTCATGTTTTCGCACTGCGTGGACGGCGGATGGATCCTTGGCAACACCATCGACGGCACCCAAGCTGAATTCGTCCGCATCCCATACGCGGATACGAGTCTCTATCCCATCCTCGATGGTGAGGATGAGGAACCGCTAGTAATGTTCAGCGATATCCTACCGACTGCGTTTGAGTGTGGCGTCCTTAATGGACACATTATGCCGGGGAATACCGTCGCGATCGTCGGTGCGGGGCCGATCGGACTCGCGGCATTGCTCACCGCTCAGTTCTACTCGCCGGCTGAGATTATAATGATCGACGTCGATGAAAACCGCCTGGAGATCGCCAGGCGTCTTGGGGCGAGCAGCGTCATCGACAGCACCAACGGCAAAGCCCAAGACGCCGTTATGAAGATAACGGCCATGCGCGGCGTCGATACGGCGATCGAGGCGGTTGGTATTCCGGCAACCTTCGAATTGTGCGAACAAATCGTCGGCGCCGGTGGGCACATCGCTAATATTGGCGTTCATGGGAAGCCGGCTGCCCTTCATCTCGAGCTGCTATGGGACCGCAACATTACGATCACGACGCGGTTGGTCGACACCGTTAGCACGCCCACCCTTCTGAAGATGATGCGCGCGCAGAAAATCGATCCCACGCAACTCATTACGCACCGCTTTAAGCTCGATGCCGTCGCGGATGCCTACGATACATTCGCGCACGCAGCAACAACCGGCGCGCTTAAAATCATCTTGGAGAGCTAAAGAAAGAATGCAAAACGTGCGCCTCGCAAGAGCCGTGGTCGCAGCTATCACCTTCATCGCGGCAGCAGTAATGCTGCAAAAAGAACAGTATCGTGAAGCCCTGACTTTGCGCGGTCGCTGATGCAAATTGCGTTGTTTGTCGCGCTAGCCGGCGCGAGCTGTGTTGCCGCAAGTGCTGCTACCGAGGCGCCCGCCATAGCGGAGTTTGACCAGGCGTTTGCCGGCATCTCTGACTACACGTGCATTCTGCACGTTCACGAAGCGAACGCGACGCAGTCGCAGGACCGCGTCTATCAATATTCGTTCATGAAGCAACATTACGTCAAGACGCTGATCCTCGATGGCAATGGTAAAGGCTCGGGCGGCGTTTGGGTCGGCGGTAATCAGGTGAACGGCCATCTGGGCGGCATTCTTTCAGGTATCCATCTGAAGATCGGTTTGCACGATCCGCGTGCCGTCTCGCTGCGTGGCGTCACGATTCCCGAGGCCCTGCTGCCGGGCGTCATCGACGATTATGGGACCATCCCGGGAAAGCTCACGGAGATCGACGGTGGTAAAGTCGGAGGCGTAGAGACCGACCGCTTAGAGCTGACGGTTACCGATGCGGCGTCGAACCACGACGTCACCGAGCAGATCCTGTATCTTTCGAAGCAGACGCATTGGCCGGTTCGGCAGATCATGTATTCGGGATCGCAGATCGTGCTCGACGAATCGGTCGACGATCTAAAAACGAACGTCGGCTTGACGCAAAGCGACTTCCCGTTCTAAGTGCCTCACCAGTTGCCGAGCATCCAGTTGATGGAGTGCTGAAGCGGCACGGGCGTGACCGAGCTGCCACCGCAGTATGGAAAATCGATCATCACCGCGACCCAAAGGAGCAGTCCCATGGCCAGCGCCGTGCTCGCGACGAGCGCCAGATGCATGTCGCGGCGCTCGGGGTGCACGAACGAGGTAATCGCGATGAGGATCCACGAGAGTACGATCGTGCCGAGCCAGAGCTCCTCGGGAACCCCGGATTGGGCGGCACGCAAGCGGCGGTTGCGAAGCGCGGTGAGCGCGTCGACCTCCTCGTCGACTTGGCCGAGCAGGGCCGGAGTCGCCGGGCGGGCGTTGCGTTCCAAGTCGCGCTGAATTCTTCCGGCGTCTGGGCTACCTTGGCCGCCGCACAACAGCGACCAGTCTTTGACGACCGCGCGTGAATAGGCCAGAACCTCGGGTCGCTGAGCTGGGGCGATGTCGCGCCACAGCCTGCGGACGGTCAGCGCTTCGGTGTCAACGTCGGCACTAGCGGCATGCAGGTTCGACCAGAGGGTGACGATGACGAAGGCAAAGATCAGCGCGTTCAATCCGCCCACGATTGAGATCCACGGCTGCACGAACGACCCGTTGTTCGGGAAACGCCAACGTGAATAAAGCCGGCGCGCGAGGAGGCTGATGCCGACGGCGAAGATCTCGTAGCTCAGCACGATCGCAATAAAGGCGACCCACGGCGGAACGCTGTTCGACCAGAGAATCAGCCGGCTCACCATTGCGGCGATTCATTCGCCGATGCGCCGGTGTACTCATCGCATAACGCGGCGCGGGTCAGGCATTGTGCGGTGGCCCAACGTATGGGAACTCGGCGAGCAGATCGGTGTGAGGCTTTACTCCGTCTCCCGTTACCTTCCCATTTGTGAGCACGGGGAGGAAGTACGCTTCAACATCGTCGGTGAGCGCCCGTCCGTTGGTCGGGTACGAGGCTTCGCGCCCCGGCTCGTACGGCAACACGTCAGGCAGTTGCGTCGCTGCTACGCGCGTCGCTTCCTCGGGCGTATACCCGCCCGCGTGCTCCAGAGAGTGCGCGAAGACGGGGACGAACCGCGCGTCGTTCGCCGGTTCTCCTGTAATGTATGCACTTTTCTCGTCGCCACCAAGGAAGGGCTCCTGCGAGGATCGAGCGTTGCGGTCGGACTGGACGTAGCTTCCGGATGTCCCATCCAGAGTGCGGGCCCAGAGCTTCAAACTCTTCGAACCTAGTTGGGAGTTGGGAACTTCTAACGCGATGGAACAGATGTTTTTGTCGGCGAAGAAATCTTGGCCCGTGAATTTCAAATCGTTGAGCGCACCCTGTACGTCAAAAAAGAACGGATCGCTCCGCCAACCCGCAAAGAAGCGGTAGTCGCCGGCATCCGTCACGATCGCCTTGGAACTCGTCGAGACCGGTGCTCCTTCAACAATAACCGCGCCCTCGTTATCCGTGCGCTCGGACCGCGTCCCCTCAATCCGACGCACGGTTGCGGTCAGCTCCCCTCCTTGGGAGGCCGCGAACCGCACGCTATACGAGATATCCGCAACAACATCACCGTTCGTGTCGATCATCACTTCGTATAACGCGTTGGTCGCGTACGGATCCGTCGTCGTGGGGCCGGGCGGATTCACGCCGAAGGACGGGTGAGTGTCCAAAATCAGGATCGTTTTGCTACTATCACCAGGCTTCGGGAACACGTAGAGATCGGTGCTATTTAGGCGGGCGTCCCCATTGGGAAACGCAAAGTCCGGACCCGAGTAATGGTGAGACATAATTTATTTGCTCCTTCGCGCACAGTGTTGCAGATCTCGAACGATACTCCTAAATTCAGCCGTATGCAATGAAACAACGCGCCGCCAGTCTGCTTCTCGTGGTTTCTTCCCAAGAATTGCACCTCGAAAGGCACCGGAGGTATACTGGGTACCCGCGAATGCGCAGCACATAAGGAGAAAAAATAGTGCCTTACATTACTGTCGGCGATGAGAACTCCGGTTCAATCGAACTGCACTACGAAGACCACGGCTCGGGACGGCCCGTCGTTCTGATCCACGGCTATCCGCTCAGCGGGCGCGCCTGGGACAAACAGGTGGCCGTACTGCTCGACAATGGTTTCCGCACGATCGCGTACGACCGCCGCGGGTTTGGGAAGTCGAGCCAGCCGGCATCCGGATACGACTACGACACGTTTGCAAACGATCTTTACATGCTTGTGGAGGAACTCGATCTTCACGATGCCACACTGGTGGGGCACTCGATGGGAACCGGCGAGGTGACGCGATATTTGGCACGCTTCGGGTCGAAGCGAGTTGCAAGCGGCGTGCTGATCGCGCCGATTCCACCCTTCTTATTGCAAACGCCCGACAACCCGGAGGGCCTCCCGGCAAGCCTCTTCGACGGCTTCATGCAGGCCGCCAAGCAAGACATGCCTGCGTGGATGAAAGGCTTCCTGGACAGCTTTTACAACGCGGACAAGTTGCGCGGCACGCTGGTGAGCGACCAGGCCTATCAGGCGAGCTGGAACGTCGCCGTGGGCTCCTCGGCTACCGCTGCCGTGGCGTGCATTCCGACATGGGAGACCGACTTCCGCGCCGACCTCCCGGCGATCGGCGTGCCGATGCTCGTGATCCAGGGCGACGAAGACCGCGTGCTGCCGTATCCGAAGACCGGTGCGCGGCTGCCCGGATTGATTAAGAATATGCAGGAAGTGGTGATCAACGGCGGTCCGCACGCCATTCCCTGGACGCACGCCGATCAAGTGAACCAAGCCTTGCTGAAGTTTATGTCGTCGCTCGTACCCGCCTGACCGCCGACGGCGCTGCGCGGGCAAACGGTAACAAAGTTGGTGCGAGCGCCGATCGGCGCTCAGACACCGCGTAGGGGGTAGCTCATCGAACTGCCCCCTACCTTACCGTCAAGGTGTGTTTCGGCGCTGTGAAGCACCGAACTTACGCGAAGGTCGCGACTTCTTTTGGATTCGGACCGTAACTGTTGTCGCCGGATTGACTGTCCTGGCAGAAGAGCACCAGCAGCACCAAGCCACCCAGCGGTACGAAGTTGAGCAACACCCACCAGCCGGTCATTCCGATGTCGTGAAGGCGTCGGACGCTTACGGCCAAGCTCGGTAGAAAGACGAGCAGCAAGAAAAAGTCGGCGAGATACACGGCGAGTGTGGGCGGACCCCCTGTTAGCCTGGCGATGGAGAGGCCGGCGGCCGCCAGCGCAAAGACGATCAGGCAGCTGAAGAGGGTGAAATACCAGTATTCGTTTCGCTGTGCTCGCCCCGAGAAGACGGCGTACTTCCCAAGGGCATCAAGAAAATAGTTCATTAAACGCTCCCATAAACAGCGTGTGGATCTCTACTGCTTGGCTGCTTCTTCCCCGGCGGCCATTTTTACTGCCAGGGAGGGACCGCGACCATGGATTTAACCGTCGCGCCCGTCTAAGCCACTTTGCGGGCCCGGTTCCGCCTTTCTAGGCGCCGGCCTCGCCGGCGACGAGTACGAGTGCGCCTTCAGCGACAACCGGGCTACGAGAAGCAGTAGGAATCGGACGAGGCGTCGCCGCCTTGCAGGCGCACCTGATGCACGCGGTATGACGGATCGAACTCCACGAAGAACTTCTCGTCGAACGCAATCTTGCCGTCGCCGCCAACGTCGAGCTTGACCATCCAACTGCCGACGCCGTCGGGATAGAACTGATCGTCCCACGCGCGGTAGAGTGAGTTAGTGAAGTAGACGCGCTTCCCGTCGCGGCTGATCTCGACCATCTGCGGGCCGCCGGCCAGCGCTTTGCCGGGATTGGCCGGATGCGGCGTGCGCTTCGCGATGCCGCCGATGCGTACCGAGCCGACGAACTTCGGATTGAACGGGTCGGTGACGTCGTACTGCCGCATCTCGCCGGTGCCCCAGCACGATGCGTAGAGATAGCGATCGTCGACCGAGAGATCGATGTCGGAAAGCAGCGGCGGAACTGCCGCAAAGCCTTTGAGCAGATCCGGGAGCAACGACGGGTCGGCCGGCTCGGCCGGAATCTCGATCACCTTCGTCGCCGTCCACTCGCCGTTTTTGCGATGCCAGAGCCAGATCGAGCTCGACAGATCCTTGAGCGAGATCACGACGCCGGCAAACCCCCACTCGTTGGCGGGATCGTGCGACGGGCGCAGTTCGAGCACCATCTGCTGCTCGGCGCCGAGATCGATGCTCTGCTTGTGCTTTCGCGTCTTGAGGTCCCAAAAATGCAGGTGATGCCCGTACTTGCCGGCGAGCAGCAACTCCGGATTGAGGCCGCCCTCGAGCATCTTCGGCGTGCCCCATTCGCTGCTGATCAGCACGTCGTGCGTGAGGTGCCACCAGAAATCATACGCGAAGTATTGCGGGCCGCGATCTTTCTCCCACGGACCGATGATGTCGAACGTGTCGCAGTCCATCATGAAGATGCCGCCTGGCCCATCGCCGTCGGCGTTGCCCAGCGCGCTGATATAGATCGCGTCGGGGCCGCAATGCACGGTGTGCGGGCGCGAGTAGCCGGTGCGCTTGATGATCTCTTCGGGCTCGATCACGCGCACGATGCGCGGCTGCGCGGGATCGGGTTTCGTATCGATGATGTGGATGCGCGAGGAGCGCAGGCCCGGCACGATGAGGTAACGCCGCTCGACATGCGGATGCGGTGCGAACGGACAGAGCGCGGCGCTGCATGCATTCCAGCCGAAGTGATGCAGTTCGTCCCCGGTGTTGGGAAGCGCGACGCCGCCGATCTCCGTCGCGTAGCGCGGCGACGTGGAATCGGTATCGATCACTCCGATGCGGTCGGGCACGCCGTTGCCGCTCGCGCTCAAGAGCGCGACGTAGGCCAGCGTCTCGGGCGGGGCGTTGATCGCATCCTTAGGAGAGGCGTAAAAGGTGGGGTCGGGCTTCAGCAGCACGGCGGCGGTACTCCCTCTTGGTAAGCTCGGAACGTTTATTTTAGACGTTTATGTCAAGAAAGCAATGAGGCCGGTGAGGATTAAGGCGCCGGCCCAGACGGCGTCCACGTTCAGCCAGGCCGTGCGCAGAAATTTCACGCCGACCTTCGTATAGACCAGCAGCGCGACCGCCGTCCCGGTGAGCACGTAGCCCAGGGTGTGCACCCCGACCATCAGCCAGCCGTTGGTGAACGCCCCGCGCGCGGTGCCGCCGGGCATCGGCATCACCATTGGCAGCAGCATCAGCCCGGCCCCGTGCGCGCTCGACATGAGAAACCCCCAGAGCATCAGACCCCAGAAGCCGACGCGCATCCCCACCCAGCGGATGTGGCGCGCGCGAACGAGCCGGTAGATGCCGAAGCCGATTAGGATCGCCGCAGCAGTGAGATGCACCGCCTTGTGGGGGAGTTGAACCGCGGCGAAGGTGGCGACGAGCACGACGATGGCGACCGAGATGACGTGCCCCAACGTGAGCGGCACAATCGCGCGCACCACGGCCAGCGCGCTGCGGTCTTGATAGCCGAGTGCGACGGCAAAGAGCCAACCCATTCCGGGGTTGAGGCCGTGATAACAGCCCAGCAGAAAGACCGTCAGCCAAACAGCTGAATTCGTCACCATTCGGACGGCGCTTATCTTCCTGCGTTGATCCGAAAACGCCTTGAAGACGTTGCGACATCCCGACCTCGCGTATCCGGTCGACGGGGCGCTCGACCGCTCGGGAAACGTGTTCGCGACGGCGTATACCGCTACCGTATGCAGAACATTGATTTTCGACGTCACGCTCTTTGGCTGGTGGCGCTCGCGCTTTGCGGCGGCTGCGCGGCCGGTTCGGCGACGAGCGGAACGTTTGCCCCCGCCGGTCCTGGCGCGATCGAACCGGCGCATCAAGCCGGCTCGTGGATTGCGCCGGACGCTAAGAAGAAGAAGCTGCTGTACGTTTCGTCGGCCTTGACCGATGACGTGTACGTCTACTCGTATTCAAACCAGAAGCTCGTGGGCACGCTCACCGGTTTCAAGCTGCCCTATGGGCTCTGCGCCGACAAGACGGGCGACGTGTGGATTGTGGATGACGGCGCGCAGGAGATCGTGGAGTACAAACACGGCGGGACCTCGCCGATCACGACGCTCAGCGACCCGGGCGAATACCCGGAGGGCTGCTCGGTCGATCCGACGACCGGCAACCTCGCCATCACGAACTTTTACAGTAGCAGCGGCAGCGGCAGCGTTTCGATTTACGCGCACGCGTCGGGTGAGCCCACGACGTATTCGGATCCGTCGATCGCAAACTTTCGCTTCTGCGGCTACGACGACAAGGGCAACCTGTTTGCAGATGGCGCCAATAACAGTTCGGAGTTCGCGTTCGCCGAACTTCGCAAGGGCGGCAGTGATCTGACCAACATCACCCTACAGCAGAAGATCGAATGGCCCGGGGGCGTTCAGTGGGATGGTAAGTACGTGGTGATCGGAGACACCGATGCCGGCATGATCTATCGAACGAACGGCGCCGGCGGCAAGGTGAAGGGCTCAACGACGCTCGGCGCCTCCGATTACGTCAATCAGTTCTGGATTGCAGGCAAGACGGTCGTTGCCCCGAGCCAAGATGGTAATGCCGGCGTCGGCTTGTATGCCTACCCCGCGGGCGGTGCTCCGAGCAAAACCATCAGCGTCGAGGAGCCGTTTGGTGCGGCGGTGAGCAACTAGCGGCGTAGCCGTCCAGAAGATCGCCCGCCCTCGGGTTTGCCTTTAGCGTGGCATCAAAATGCGCGACGGTAAGTCCGGCGACGATGCGATGTGCCTCCGCTTCGGGTCGAAGATCGGCAAACGCGCGCATCTCCTGCTGGATCCATTGGAGTTCGGGCGGAAATGCCATGGCTCGCACGCGTTCGTGCTGCTCCTGCGCGCGATCGACGAAATGCAAGTGGTCGACGCCCTCGAGTACGGCCAACCTCTTGAACGAAGGTATGCGATCGAAAACATCCCGAACGAACTCGAGGGGAATTGACACGTCGTTATCGCCGGCGATCACGAGCGTTGGCACCTCGCGGCCCCAAGCGAAGTCGAGCGTTGCCGGAATTATTCCCGGGCGCGGGTTGGAAGCTCCCGCAGGCGCCAGAGCTAACCGCCTCGATCTCACTCATCGCCGTTGGTGCGGCGAGTGCCGTCCATCCGCCGAAGCTGTGCCCGGCGATTCCAATTCGTTGCCCGGCTTTACCAACCACCTCCAAGAGAAACTGAATATCCGGCACGCGGGCTCGATCAACGCCGCCAACCGCGCGCTCTTCACCGCCGGATCGGTAGTATCGCTCGGTCGCGGCAAAGTGTGGTCGGAATGATCCAACGCGGCGACCGCGTAGCCATGGCTCGCGAGATGCTCGCACAAAAAGCTCGACGCCGTCTTCGAGCCTCCGCTAAAATGCGAGAACAGAATCAGAACGCCGGGCATTTCGCTAACGGGATTCCACGAAGCGCAACTAAACTGACGGCCGCGCCGAACATCGCCAGCCGCGAACTCCCGCCTTTCGACGTCGCACGGACCGCGCGCAAAAGGATCGTACGACCTGAAGCTCGTCATTCGCACAACCGTTTCTGCGAGCCACGGCCAAGCCCTCGCCTGGAATCTAAGTGCTGTAGGGAGTAACGAAGCGGCATGCTACGCACGGAACAGAAGATTACGCCGCTGTTGTGGTTCAACAGCGAGGCCGAGGAAGCGATAAACTTTTACGTCTCGATCTTCAACGATTCGAAGATTGATTTGATAAGCCGCTTCGACGAGGATGGCTCAGGACCTGAAGGAAGGCCGATGATGATCGAGTTTACGCTCGAAGGCCAAGAGTTCATGGCGCTCAACGGCGGGGCGGTCAGCGACCTGCCTGCCACCGACGTACCACCCCGCGGCGGCATCGCGCTCTTCGTGACCTGCCAGACGCAAGCGGAACTCGACCGTGTCTGGGATCGCCTCGCGGAGGGTGGCGTGATTCAGCAGTGCGGGTGGCTGCGTGACAAGTTTGGCGTCGCCTGGAATATCGTTCCGCAGGGCATGGGCGAATATATCGGTCACGACGACCCCGACAAGCGTGCACGCGCCATGAAGGCGATGCTGCAAATGAAGAAGCTCGATCTCGAGGAAATCCGCAAGGCGACAGAGGGCGTCTAGCCGCTATGCCCGTCGATTTTTCGTGAGAGTGCTCGCACTTCTTCAAGGATGAGGCCTTGCGTCGCTTGCAGCGCGGCGATCGCGTCACCGTTTTGTTCCGAGAGCGTATCGAGCGCGGTGCCCACGCCACGAGCGAGCGCGATGAGCGCGTCGCACTCATCGGGCGCGTAGGCCTCGCCGTCGCGTTTCGCCCCGCAAACGAGCGCGCCGACGAGATCGCCGCGCGAAATCATGGGGAATGCCAGCTCGCCGCGAAGCTGCGAATTCTCGAGCGAATGCAGATTGACCGGTTTGCTCCAGGCTTTGAGGGCAATGATGCCCGGATCGTTGGGATCGATACGCGTGGGAGAGCCGTTGCCGCGGGCTACATACCCCCGCGCGTCATCGCGGACGAGAATCGTCGCCGCGTCCGCATCGGTATGCTCCAGCACTTCCTGTGTCGCCCGGTTTAGCAGGACGTCGCGATCGCTGATAAACGCCGACTCGACGGTGAAGCGCCGCAGCGCGGCTTCGTCCTCATGCCGTTTCCGAAAGAAGAAGCCATCGACGAACGCATCCACGTAATGATGAATGTAACGCATGGAGAGGCCGAGTGCGAGTGCGACGACCATCCCGGCCACGACGCTGGTCGTATGGCTGGCTTTGACCAGCCACTCGCTCGCGGCCCATTCGATCAAGATGAAGATGCCGATAACGATCGCCGAGACGATGCCGAATACGGCCGCCCGGTTTAAGACGAAGCCGATGTCGATCAACCGGCGGCTGAGCGCGACGTACGTCACGACGAGCGGCGTGGTGAAGAGGACGAGACTATAGAAGTAGTTTACCGTCAGATAGACGGTGTAGGAGTGCAAGTGCGTCGCCGCCCCATCCAGCAGGTAGCGCGCAAAGAAAAGCAGCGCCGGCGGGGCGAGCAGCCATGCTGCGCGCCGTTGGTCGATGCCTTGGGATGCCGCAATCGCGAGCACGCCGCATCCGAGTGCGGCGAACAGCGCAAGGCCGAAGACCGGTCCCGCGGAAAGCCACGCGACTCTGAGGGGATCGAACCACAAGGTGACGACGCCGAGAACGCCCGCGCACCCAAGCACGATCGAAGCCGCGACGAAAACGTAGCACCACGTTTGGAAGGCGCGCCGAGCCTGTGAGAGCGGCACGCCGAAACAGCCGGCGCACGTCGCCCAGAATGCCACCGCCAACGGCCCGAAAAAAACCGTCCCGATGCGGAAGACGACATACACCCACGTCCACGGAGCGGCAAACGCAAACGGCGCCGTAATCTGCCACCCCGCATACGAGATTAGCGCCAGACAGAGCAGCCGCATCTCGCGAACGGAAGATCGGCGCCACACGATCAACGCCGCGAGTACCGCGATCCAGACTTGGCCGGGCCAATTGAAGAACGCGTCCCAGCGCCGCCGTAAGTTGGGCGGCCGCGGCGTCACCACGGCCGTTCGTTGCGCCGAACCGCGCAGAACGAGGATCGTCACGGGTCGCCCGGCCAGCGGCTGGCCCGTGAGCGAGAGCCGATCGAGGAGATTGTTCGCACGTAGATCGACTCGATCGCCCGCACGCA
>Ga0265760_10000190_pt1 | contig 16188 bp, 9 predicted proteins | sample NZIome_2_FD_200831 | JGI IMG/M metagenome (GOLD analysis project Ga0265760, IMG submission 200831) | Metatranscriptome of rhizosphere microbial communities from Maridalen valley, Oslo, Norway - NZI1 (Metagenome Metatranscriptome) | ecosystem: Host-associated > Plants > Roots > Rhizosphere > Soil...
CCGGTTGCTAGGGACCCTTTGGCATGCCCCTTTCACGGTCGATCTACCTGCCGATCTTAAGCCGGGCGATCATGCGCTCGAGATCCAAGTCGACAATCTCTGGGTCAATCGATTGATCGGCGACAAGCAACCCGGCGCGATTGCAGTGGCATTCGCGCCGCAGTCTCCCTACTCGGCGAATTCCCCGCTGATGCCGTCGGGCTTGATCGGTCCAGTCAGGATATTGCGCCAATGAAGAAAATATCATTCGGTGTGTTTCTCATGGTGATGCCGGCGGCGATTGGGCAAACCGTGGACGTTGAGCAGCGCGTCGAGACCATCCTCAAGCAAATGACGATCGAAGAGAAGATCGGCCTGATCGGCGGCGCCGGCGGCTTGTTTGACATGCGCGGGATCCCGCGATTGAGCGTGCCTGCGATGACGGCCGCAGACGGGCCATTCGGCGTGCGCAATTTTACGCGCACCAATGTGTACGCCGGTGGCATCGCACTCGCGGCCAGCTGGAACACCGAGCTCGCGGAGCGCCTCGGCAGCCAGTTGGGCCGTGATGCTCGTGCACGAGGTGTGCATTTCTATCTGGCGCCGGGCGTCAACATTTATCGCGCGCCGCAAAACGGCCGCAATTTCGAGTACTACGGTGAGGACCCGTATCTCGCGGGGCGCACAGCCGCCGCGCTAATTTCGGGCGTGCAGAGTCAGGGTGTCGCGGCCACCGTAAAGCACTTTCTCGGCAACAACTCAGAGTTTGCGCGCCACACCACGGATGTCATCCTCGATGAGCGCGCAGCCCGTGAGATTTACTTGCCGGCCTTCGAGGCGGCGGTCAAGAGCGGCCATGTTGCGGCCGTCATGGATTCGTACAATCTCGTTGGCGGGGAGCATATGACTGAAAACCACCGTTTCAACGTTCAGATACTGAAGCAGGAGTGGGGGTTCAACGGCGTACTCATGTCCGATTGGGACGCGACCTACAACACTCTGGCGGCGGCCAACGGTGGATTGGATTTGGAGATGCCGAGCTCGAAGTATTTCAACGCGGTTTCGCTGCTGCCGTTGTTGCGCGATGGTCGGGTCGCGGGCGAAGTGCTGGATGACAAGGTGCGTCGTATCCTGCGCACGGCCGTGCGATTGGGTTGGCTGGACCGGCCGCAGCTGGATGCTTCCATTTCACGCTATGACGTTGCGGGACGCGCGGCATCGTTGCAGGGCGCGCTGGAAGGCGTCGTACTGCTCAAAAATACAGGCGGCGTATTGCCGCTCGACCGTAGTAAGATTCATTCGCTCGCTGTCATCGGACCCGAAGCCTATCCCGCGGTATTGAACGGCGGCGGCAGTGCCACGGTCGCACCGTTTCACGCAACCAGTTTGTTGGAAGGCCTGGGCGCTGAATCAGACAATGGCATCGACATTCGCTACGCGCGCGGAATTGCCGGCTATCAACGATTTGCGCGTAACACCCGATGGACGACAAGCGCCGGCGGCGAGCAGGGCGGCATTCAAGTGCAGGAGTTCGACAACCTGGAACTGTCGGGAGCGCCGGCGCGCACGCGTGTTGAGCGCTATGTAGACCAAGGTGAGCCGCTTGATCTTGGACCGTTGGCATCCGGAGATCGGCCGCTCGATGTCGCCGCGTTCGGTGCGGTGCATCCGACTTCGGCGCGCTGGAGCGGCTACTTCACACCGGCGACCGCGGGCGAACACGACCTGTTTGTGCAGGTTGGCGGCTTCGACAAGGACATCGGCTATCGCGTCTACGTCGATGACAGGCTCGTGATCGATCATTGGTGGTGGAAAAAAGCTGCGCTCAAGGCCGTGAAGCTCATGCTGGACCCAGGCGCGCACAAAATTGTTTTGGAGCACCGCGCTGGAGCAGGCGGCCTGGACGGGAAGGTTCCCTTCGTCCGTCTCGGGCTCGTGCCCAAAGGAGGTTGGATCGAGCCCTCCGCCGAACAATTCGCCGCGCAAGCCGACGCCGCCATCGTCGCCGTGGGCTTTGACTACGCGAGCGAGGCGGAAGCTTGGGACCGCACTTTCGAGTTGCCGCCGGGCCAAGATGAATTGCTGCGCAAGATTTGTGCAGCGAATAAGCGCTGCATCGTGGTCGTGAACTCCGGAGGGGCGGTCGATACAGCCGCGTGGCTGGAGCGCGTTCCGGCGCTGCTGCAGGCTTGGTATCTGGGACAGGACGGCGGGGCGGCGGTGGCCAAAATCCTCTTCGGCACCGTCAATCCCTCTGGGCATCTCCCCGCCACATTTGAGCGCCAATGGCAGGACAATCCGGTGCACGACAGCTACTATCCTGAGCCCGGCACGAATCAGGTGCGCTATAAAGAGGGCGTGTTCGTCGGTTACCGCGGCTATGAAGCCAGAAATATCAAACCGCAGTTCCCGTTTGGTTTCGGGCTCTCTTATACGGCATTCGAATATCGGGATCTGCAGGTCCGCAAGGCAACCACGGCAGATACAATTTTCGAGGCGGTGTTCAACGTCAAGAATATCGGATCGCGAGCAGGCGCGGCCGTCCCGCAATTATACGTCTCTGCGCCCCATTCGTCCGTCCCGCGCCCCAACAAAGAATTGAAAGGGTTTACCAAACTCATGCTGCAACCCGGTGAAGCTCGCCAAGTCGTGCTGCCGCTCGACGCTCGCTCGTTCGCGTATTTTGATGTGGCAAATGAGCGTTGGCGAGCGGACCCCGGCACATATCGCGTGCTCATTGGCGAATCCACCGAACAAATAGTCTTGAGCGGTGCGGTCAAGCTCGGTCATTTCATTACGCTGAACAAATGATGCGCTTCGTGCTGGGAGCGGTGGGCCTATGCGTCCTGATTGAACCGGTTTCAGCCAATCCCTCCGATCGGGTTCAAATCGATACTAAGGTACATGCGCGCTTGGCACCAGATTGGACGACCACCAGCGCTTTGCTTCCCAGTACGCAGCATGTTGCTCGGGTGTTCCGGTCATATAGGCTTGGAATACGTGCGTCATGCCTTCGTATACATCCAATTCTGCCACGCTGCCGGCGGTCTTTAGCGCCTGAAAAAAGCGGACCGCATCGCTCAGGACGAGCTCTTTAGTGCCGGCTTGAATGAGCACCGGTGGAAAGCCTTTTTTGAAGTCGCCGTAGATGGGCGAGGCGTACGGATTGGTCATGTCTTCGGGCGCCGCATACGCGGCGAGGAAAGCCTTATTGAGCGCCAAGTCTAGCGCCGGGTCCGCATCGCGCAGGGTGGTTTCGGTATCGCCGTTCAAGTTGAGATCGACGCAGGGAGACAACAGTACGAGGGCACCGGGCATGGGCAGGCCCTGATCCCGCATTTTCAGGACGCTCGCAGGCACGATAGTGCCGCCGGCAGAATCGCCGAACATACCGATGCTCTTGGCCGAGTAGCCTTGCGCGAGAACCGCTTTGTATACCGCGACGACTTGATCCGTCACGGTGCGCCAATTGCCGCGCGGCGCGACCGTGTAGTCGATCGACACGATGCGCTTGCCGGTTGCGAGGGCCATCAGTGCGTCCCCGCCCAGCGATGATTTCGCCGACCCCAAGACGAAGCCGCCGCCGTGCACATGCAGCAGCACCGTGTGGTCGTCGCGAAATTGCGGCGGCGTGCTTTCAACCACATTGACGCCGCCAAGTTTAGTCTCGCTGACGGCGATGTTGAGGGACTTGAGAGTGGCAAGCGCGCCTGCTTCGGTACGCGCGATATCGCTGTCGTGCAGCGAATCGAAATCGGCCAGCGTATGAGGAATCTTTGCCTCCGCACGATGCGCCGCGGCAATCGGCAGCAATTTTTCGTAAATTACCCGCGCCTCGGGGGAGATCGTGGCCGGAATGAAGGAACGCAGGTTGGTCGTTGCCGCATCATCGGCAAGTGATGTGCTCGCTGCCGTCAACGCCAACAGCGTCGTCAAGACGGCACTCAGCCGATAGTTCTGATTAGGCCACACGGCTGTGCCCGGCACGCTAATCATTTCTCATCGACGCAAGTCGAATTCGCAGCGTCGTCCGCGCCGGAAGCTCCGTTCAATTTCGCTTGTTTGGGATAGGCGCAGAGTAGTCCGGTCCGCTCGACGCCTCCTTTGGGAGAGCCGAAGGCACCGGCCAACAGATCTTTGGGCTTGATTGCGCGCACCGTCTCGGGTGCCGCTCCGCCCTCGACCCAGCGCTCCAACGCCGCGGACAGATCGGAATCTGGTTCGGGCGGTTGCTGAGCGGCGGTGTGCTCGCCGAACACGCTCGGTCCCGGGCCGCCGAAGCAATGCTGCATACCGGGCGCCATGAACAGCCGCACGAACCGGGAGCGGCGTTGCACGCTCATCTTCGCGCCGACATTTTCGAAATAACGAATGGTGTTCAGAGGCGGTACCGCCGCATCCGCCCAGCCATGAAACAGGATGAGCTTGCCGCCGCGGGCGGCGAACTTGCTCAAGTCCGGATCGGTGGCATTCATCAGGGGGCCGAATTGTCGGATGATGCGAGGGGCGTCGCGATCAAAATCAAATTGCTCGATGTTCCAGTTCGCATCCTGCTGCACCATGGCGCCGACGAATCCCGCTCCGAATCTCGCTTCTGCGCTCTCGCCAGGCTTTACGCCCAGGATCCAGCCGCTCCAGCTGCCGACTTCCGCGCCCGCCGTGAATCCCGAGAAGGCTATCTCGCCGTGCCCCGCGCGCATTCCCTGATAAATGGCTTGCAAGGATTCAATTTGCGGCTGAGTCAGACAAGTATTCGATCCGGCTCCTTGGCAAAGGAGGGCTTCGGGCTTGAAGTGGCAGGATTGCGGCGCGCCGATGACGCCATCCTGCGCGTTGCACTGGCGATTGACCTCAGCTTGAAGGGCGGGCATATGATCGGGTGGGATAAAGGCCCCCGGTTTCATCACTGCTTGCTGGTTCCAGATGAAATCCAGCATCAGTCCGGTCCAGTCATTCGCAGGCGCGCCCGCGATGATGCCGTCATAGTCCGCAGGGTAACGCTGCGCAAGCATCAAAGCCTGCCGACCGCCATTGGAACAGGACGCAAAGTAGGAATGCTTCGGGGAGGTCCCGTAGTACGCCTTGACGACCGCCTTGGCGTTCACAGTCATGAGATGAATCGCGCGGTGCGCGAAATCGACTAGCTTTTCTGGATGTGAAATCGCCCAGCTCGCATCCTCCGCCTTGCCTGTGTGACCCGTATCGGTCGTCACACCGGCGTAACCTCGCTGCAGTGACTGGATGAGGCCGCTTTCATAATTCAGCGAGCCGGCAAAACCGCCGTTGCCGGATCCCTGCAGCTTGTGATTCCAGGATGCGGTGGGCATCCAGATTTCGAAATTAATCTCTGAATCCGAGGAGGGCCGGATGACACCCTTTACTTGGCAACGCTCCGGCACATCTTCAGCCGGCCAAGGTCCGCTGGGATCCTTAAAAGTCCCCGCCGGTACGCGAATGCTCTCTGTGATGATCGTTTGCTTGAGCTTCAGCGTGTGGAGGTCTTCGCATGCGCTGGCCTGAACCATTTGTGGAACAAAGAACGCGAATAGGCCGCACAGCGGCGCGAGATACATTGAAAGAGCGCGGATAAGCATGCTGGCGATGTCCCCCGTTGATTTCCCGCAAGCATGAGCCCATAAAATGATCATCGTCAAGCAGAGCTGAGCAAAATCTCCCTTTGTCGTACACGAACGATCATAATTCGTCACATCGTAGCGGCTCACGGGGAAAGAATTATGGCTCACGCGCGATGCATCCTCGCCATCCTGATCGCTCTCAGCTCGGCGTCGTCCCTAGCAGCGAAGTCCGACCCAGCCGTTGGCAGCCTGAAGACCGAATGCCAAATTGATCCGCTGGGGCTTGATGTGGCCAAGCCGCGGTTCAGTTGGCAGCTCACCTCCCGGGCGCGAGGCGCAGGCCAAAGCGCGTACGAGATCCGGGTCGCCACCGACGCCGATGCGTTGCGCGGCGCCCGGTCGCTGACCTGGGACTCAGGAAAAATAGACTCGCGCCAGTCGATTTTTCTTGAGTACGGCGGTCCCGCGTTGCAAAGCCGCATGCGCTATTTCTGGCAGGTGCGCGTGTGGGACGAGCATGGTGCGGACCTGGGCTGGAGCCGAATCGAGAACTGGGAAATGGGATTGCTCGCGCCTGCGGAATGGAGCGCCAACTGGGTATCGCCCGCCACTCATGTTGGCGCCGAGACCCGGGCATCGCCGATGCTTCGACGCGATTTCGATCTTCGCGGCAGCATTGAGCGCGCGCGAGTTTATGTGACGAGCCATGGATTGTACGAATTGTTCATCAACGGACAGCGCGTCGGCGACGAGCTGATGACACCCGGCTGGACCAGCTACAACCATCGTTTGCAATATCAAACCTACGATGTCACCCACCTTTTGACCGGCGGCCGTAACGCGATGGGAGCCGTACTCGGCGATGGCTGGTACCGCGGTGTCATCGGTTTTGCCGGCGCGCACGATCACTACGGCAATCGGCTGGCGCTGTTGTGTCAGCTCGAAGTGACTTATCAGGACGGACATCGCGAAATCATCGGCTCCGACGCCCAGTGGAGGACGGCGCCCGGCCCGATCTTGAATTCTCAGATTTACGACGGCGAGTCTTATGACGCGCGACTCGAACGGGCAGGCTGGAACAGGAGCGGTTACGACGATACCGGCTGGTCACCGGTCGAGGTTATCGCGGCGCCAAAAGACACATTGGTCGCTTCCGCCGGACCCGCTGTGCGCCGGATCAATGAATTGGTCCCTATAAAGGTCTTCAAGACGCCTGAGGGCGATGAAGTGGTCGACCTCGGCCAGAACATGGTGGGCTGGGCGCGCCTGAAGGTGAAGGGACCCGCCGGCACGGTGGTGACGTTGCGCCATGCCGAAGTCCTGGACAAAGAGGGCAACTTCTATACCGACAACCTGCGTTCAGCCAGATCAACTGTGCGCTACACGTTGAGCGGGAAGGGCACGGAAGTCTTTGAACCGCACTTCACTTATCAGGGCTTTCGCTACGTCGCGGTGAGTGGCTACCCCGGAAAGCTGGCGCGCGACAGCATTACGGGAATTACGCTGCATTCGGACATGGCGGTGACCGGCACCTTTGCTACCTCCAAACCCTTGATCGATCAGCTGCAGCACAATATTCAATGGGGTCAGAAGGGAAATTTCCTCGACGTTCCGACCGATTGTCCGCAGCGCGACGAGCGGCTGGGCTGGACCGGCGATGCGCAGGTGTTCGCACCGACGGCCGCATTTAACATGGATGTCGACGGATTTTTCAGCAAGTGGCTCAAGGATCTCGCGGCTGACCAGCTCGACAGCGGAAGTATCCCGTTCGTAGTACCGGATGTCCTCAGCAGCAGCGATCGCCCGATCGGCGGGGCGGCAGGGTGGGGCGATGCCGCCACGGTCATTCCATGGGAACTGTTTCTAGCCTACGGCGATAAGCGGGTTCTCGAAGATCAGTACGTCAGCATGCGCCGCTGGGTGGAATACGAGCAGTCGCGCGCCGGCGCGGACGAGGTCTGGGACGGCGATACGCATTTCGGCGACTGGCTGGATTTCTTCAGTGTCGGAACGGGAAGCAGTTTTGGGTCGACATCGACGGATTTGATCGCGACGGCATATTTTGCTCACTCCACCGATATCTTGAGCCGTAGCGCGCTGATCCTGGGAAAGAATAAGGACGCCGCTCGCTATGGCGACACCTTCGTCAAGATCAAGGCAGCGTTCCAGCGCGCATTCGTGGGGTCCGACGGAACTGTCGGCGCAGGCACACAAACGGCTTATGTCCTCGCGCTCGATTTTGATTTGGTGCCTGACGAATTGCGCGCGGCAGCCGCCCAAAAGCTTGCCGCTGACGTGCGCGCGCGAGGACACCTCACCACGGGGTTCCTGGGAACGCCGAGGCTGCTCAGTGTGCTTACGCGGTTCGGCTATATCGACGATGCCTACATGCTGCTCAATCGCGAGCAGTTCCCATCCTGGCTTTACCCGGTCAAGCGAGGTGCCACGACGATCTGGGAGCGGTGGGACGGAGTCAAGCCGGACGGCAGCTTCGAGGACAAAGGAATGAACTCATTCAACCACTACGCGTACGGAGCCGTCGGCAATTGGATGTACCAGACACTGGGCGGCATCAATATCGATCCGCGCGCGCCTGGCTACGCGCATTTTCTAATACACGTGCAGCCGGGAGGCGGTTTCACACATGCTCGAACCGAGCATGACTCGCCTTACGGCCGCATTCGTACCGATTGGATCCTCAAAGGCGGCCGCATGAGTTTGAATCTGGTGATCCCCGCCAACAGCGGCGCGACTGTGCGCGTTCCCCGAACGCATGCTGCCGACATATCGCAGGACGGCCGGTCCCTTCGGGACGGCAATGGGATTGTGAGCATTCGCCAAGACGTCGAAGACACGGTTATTGAGCTCGAAGCAGGCCAGTACGCCTTCAGCTACCCCTATACACCTGCCCGACCGATCCTTTGAGTTTGGCGCATAATGATCAAAAATGATTGCATCTATTGACATTTTTATCGATTCTGAAATGATTGATGTCGATTGCGTATGCAACACGCCAGAAGCGGGCATTCAGGCCGCCGAACAATAATTGGGGAGTCGAACGATGAAATTCCATTTCCAGGCCGGGCCGAACCGCGCAAGAGTCCTGTTTTTTCTGGTTCCAGGCGTGTTGTCGGCGATGATCGGCCCGGCGCTTGCCGCTGCCGCGGACGCTTCGTCCACTGCACAGGATGATACGAAGCTCGAACAGATCGTGGTCACCGCCGAACGGCGTTCGACCGATCTACAGCTCTCGCCGATCGCCGCGACGGTTCTCACGGGCGAGGACCTCACGAAATTAAACGTCAATACCGTCGATTCCCTGATGTTCAACACGCCGTCGTTGACCGTGCAGAGCTCCGGAGAGAACGCCTTGATTAACATCCGCGGCATCGGAAAAAGCGATGGCGGCGCCCAGGACTCCTCCGGCGTCTTGATCTACCGCGATGGAGTTTCAACCACTCCGAACGGGTTGATCTCAGACGAACCGTATTACGATATCGCAAGCATTGAAGTACTACGCGGACCGCAAGGTACGTTTGCCGGTCAAAACGCGACCGGCGGCGCCATTTTTATCAACGAAGCGAATCCCACTCTGGATAAGTTTGGTGGGTGGATCGAGGGCCAACTCGGCAACTATGCGGATGTGCGCGTTCGGGGCGCCGTGAATATTCCGTTGTCCGATCAATTGGCGATAAGGGTGGCCACGGATGATGAAAATCGCGAGACGTTTTTCAACATGTCCGGACCTTGGACGGGCAATCCCGGAAATCTTCATACCACCAACTGGCGCGTGAGCACGCTGTGGAAGCCGGATGATGATTTCACCGCGCTGCTGAAGCTGGATTACAACTACATCGATCACGGCGGTTCGCCCGCGGCCCCGTTTACCGGCCTCACGCAGCATATTTTTGACGTCGCATCGGATAGCTATTTGGCGGGACTCGAGAAGCAGTATCGAATTGTGCTGCAATTAAGCGAGCGCTTTGCGGACGGCATCACTCTCAAGTCGATCTCGGGCTTTCAAGTCGGCCGGCTTTCCTATTCTCTCGACGCCGACGGTACGGCGACGCCGCCACCGCTCGGCTTGAGCCCTGAGATATTCGTTGCCAACGCCAGCGATCGGACGATTTCGGAAGAGGTCAATCTCTTGTCGGCCGATACGGGTCCCTTTACCTGGGTGGTCGGCGGCGTCTATCAGGACGATGATCTGAACAATCCGCAGTTCATCCTGTCCTTGGCGCCGGGCGGCACGCAAACCAGCGGAGAGGCGCTCAACGCTCTGCAAAGCACCGCTATCAGAACGAGCTGGGGCGTATTTGCGCAGGGAAGTTACTCCTTTACCGATGCCCTAAAACTGCAGGCCGGTGCGCGCTATTCCGAAACCAATTTCACCACGCGCAGTATTGCCCAACTTCTTTTCAACGGCTTTCCGCTGGTCACCCAGAGCCTGGACAATGCAAAGCAAAGCGATTCCAGGCTGACTTATAAGGTGGACCTCGACTACACCCTGGACGAACACGATTTTCTCTACGCCTTCATAGCAACGGGCCATAAGGGCGGCGGTATCAACTCCAATGGCGCGGTATTCTCTCCGGAGGATGTCACCGATAACGAGATTGGCTGGAAAGGCACCTATTTTGGGGGTCATTTGAAAACGCAGCTGGGCGCCTTCTACGAAGATTACAAGAATTTCCAGCTCGCGATTTTCGATCCGGTATTGGGCGTCGGCCGCGATGCGAACGCGACCGGGTCGACCATCTTGAAGGGCATCGAGGCGCAAATGCAGGCTGCCTTTGGCAGCTTGCAATTCAATTTGGGCACCTCCTACGTCAGTACCAGGATTGGCCAATTTTCCGCGATCGACTCGCGCAATCTCGCTGCGGGCGACCAAGTGTTGAACGGCAGACCCTTGCCCAATGCGCCGCTTTGGACGGCGCAGGCCGGCGTGCAATACGCATTTGACTTGGGTAATCATCAGAGTCTGACGCCGCGCGTGGACTACTCTCTGGTGGGCTCACGCTGGGCAACGGTATTTCAAACGGTGCCAGGCGACTTCCTGCAGGAACAAAATATACTCAACGCGCAGATGATATATGACTACAGTCCGACCATGTCCTTCACCGCGTATGCCACCAACGTGACGAACGATCACTACGTTACGCTGCAGCTGCTGGGCAACTTAGGCATGCCCGGACCGCCGCGGCAGTTTGGAATTCGAGTGTACAAGTCTTTTTAATCCAACGTTATGGAGACAAAGAAATGGCGCACATCAGTGTTATTAACGGCTCGCTGATGCGCGCCGTCGCCATTGCGCTGGGCTTGGTCGCCTGCGCGCAGACGTCCGTAGCGAATGCGACTTGCGAAGATCTCGGCAAGTTGTCGCTGGCAGGCGGCAATATCACCTTAGCGGTTCGGGTGGCCGCAAGTGACACCATCCCGATCAAGCTGCTGAACACCGCCCTGCCCGCGACGGTGGCTTTTTGTAGGGTGGCCGTGACGCTGACCCCCACATCGGACTCGACCATATTGGCGGAGTTGTGGTTGCCGGACGCGGAGAAATGGAACGGAAAATTTCTCGGCGTCGGCAACGGTGGGTTCGGCGGAGCGGTGCCCATTGGCGATATGCGCGGCGCCGTCGCAAAAGGCTACGCGACGGCGGGCGACGACTTGGGCCACCAACTGACTTCCTTGGTTGTCGAAGGAACTTGGGTGATTGGCCATCCGGAAAAGCTTAAGGACTTTGCGTATCGTGCCGATCATGTCACGGCGGAATTTGCCAAGACCTTGATCTCAGCCTACTACGGACACTCGCAGCAGCTATCCTATTTCCGCGGATGCTCCAACGGCGGGCACGAGGCGTTGATGGAAGCGCAGAAATACCCTGCCGATTATGACGGCATAGTCGCAGGCGCGCCCGCGAATTCATTTACGCGCATCTCTGCCGGCTTCTTGTGGAACGAGATGGCGCTCAATATGACGCCGCAGAGCCAAATTCCGCAGAGCAAGCTCGCCGCTATTCAAAAGGCGGCGCTGGCCCAATGCGATGCCCTTGACGGCGTGAGCGACGGCATCATCAACGACCCCGCGAGCTGCCGCTTCGATCCATCCGCGCTGTTGTGCAAGAATGCCGAAGGGCCGGAGTGTCTGACTGAGCCGCAGCTCGCGGCCTTGCGCAAGATCTACAGCGGCCCGATCAATGCCAAGACAGGTAAGAAAATCTACCCTGGGTTTCCTGCGGGTGACGAAGCTCTAGCGCACAACTGGGACTTGTGGATCGTCGGCCCGCAGTCCTATCAAGCACAATTCGCCAATCAAGTATTCGGCAGTTTCTTGTTTAATGATCCGCACTGGGACTTTAGAACTGTCGACCTCACCAGGGATTCGCTGCGGGCCGACCAGGAAATCGGTCCTCTCCTGAATTCAAACGATCCTGACCTTGGCGCATTTGCCGCGCGAGGCGGCAAGTTGATCTTGTTCCAAGGCTGGGCCGATGCCGCCATCACGCCGTTTGGAACCATCCAATACTATCGCGACATTCAGCGAAAAATGGGAAACAAAGAAGCGCGGCACTTCGTCCGGCTCTTCATGGCTCCAGGGATGATGCATTGCTCGGGCGGTCCCGGACCCAATACTTTCGATGCGGTGGCGGCTGTCGATCAATGGCGGCTAAAAAACGAAGCGCCAGAGAGCCTGCTTGCCGCCAAGTATGCTGATTCTGCCGCGGCGTTGACGGGAGCACAGGTGGGGGAACCGCTTGTGACACGACCCCTCTGCGCGTATCCACTGATCGCACATTGGACGGGAAAGGGTTCCAGTGACAAGGCTGAAAATTATGTCTGCCGCTGAATCATCACAAGCGACGCAAGCTGTGCCGGCTAGCTAGCCCCCATGACATAAGCGACTATCTCTTCCGCAGCTTCCTCGGCCGAGGTCTGGACGGTATTGACGCGAATTTCCGGCTGTTCCGGCGGCTCGTAGGGCGAGTCAATTCCGGTAAAGTGTTTGAGTTGCCCGGCGCGGGCTTTTTTGTAGAGCCCCTTCACGTCGCGCTGTTCGGCCACTTCGAGCGGCGTTTCAACATAAATTTCGATGAACTCACCCGGTAGGGACATCTCGCGCACCATGCGCCGTTCAGCGCGAAACGGTGAGATGAACGCCGTCAACACGATCAGCCCCGCGTCCGTCATTAGTTTAGCGACCTCGCCGATGCGGCGAATGTTTTCGACGCGATCTGCGTCGGTGAAGCCCAGATCCTTGTTGAGCCCATGGCGGATATTGTCGCCGTCGAGCAGAAAGCTGTGTTTGCCGAGGGCGTAGAGTTTTTTCTGCACCAGATTGGCGATGCTGGACTTGCCCGCGCCGCTCAAGCCGGTGAACCACAATAGCCGCGGGCGCTGGTGTTTCAAGCGGGCATGGGCGTCGCGGTCGATGTCAAGCGGTTGCCAATGCACGTTGCTCGAGCGGCGCAATGCAAAATGCAGCATGCCCGCGGCAACCGTTGCATTGCTGATCTTGTCGATCAGGATGAAGCCGCCGAGCTCGCGGCTCTTTTCGTAGGGTTCGAACACCAGCGGTCTATCGGTGGACAGAGTTGCGACGCCGATGGCATTGAGACTGAGCGTCTTCGCGGCGAGTCGTTCCATCGTATTGACGTTGATCTGATACTTCGGACCGTGCACGGTTGCCGTCGCGAGCTGCGTCGCGAGCTTCAGCCAGTAGGGACGGCCGGGAAGCAATTCCTCGTCTGCCATCCACACCAGCGTCGCTTCGAATTGATCCGCGATTTCGGGGGAGTCCTCTGCCGCGGCGAGCACATCGCCGCGGCCGCAGTCCAGCGCGTCGGCCAAGGTGAGCGTGACCGACTGTCCCGCGACCGCCTCCTGAAGATCCTCCCCTGAAGTGACGACTCGTGCGACCTTCGAGGTTCTGCCCGAAGGCAGAACCCGCACCGCATCACCCGGTCGAACGCTTCCTTGCGAAATCAGTCCGGCGAAACCGCGGAAATCGAGGTTCGGGCGATTGACCCATTGCACCGGCATGCGAAACGGCCGCCGCTGCGCGCCGGTTTCATCGATCGCAACGGTCTCGAGGTGCGAGATCAGAGAAGGGCCGGCATACCACGGCGTGTTGGCAGACGCGCCGGTAATGTTGTCCCCCGCAAGACTCGAAATCGGAATGGCAATGAAGTTTTCGATACCGATGCTGTGCGCGAAAACGCGATAATCGGCCACGATTGAGGCAAAAGTTGCCTGCGCGTAATTCACCAGATCCATTTTATTGACGGCCAGCACGATGCTCTTTATCCCGAGCAGTTGGATCAGATAACTGTGCCGTCGCGTCTGCGTCAAGACTCCCTTGCGCGCGTCAACCAAGATAATCGCCAGACTCGCGGTCGACGCCCCAGTGACCATGTTGCGCGTGTATTGCTCATGGCCAGGCGTGTCTGCAACGATAAATTTACGCTTCTCGGTCGCGAAATAGCGATAGGCCACATCGATGGTGATCCCCTGCTCGCGCTCGGCAGCGAGCCCATCGACCAACAGGGCGAAGTCGATATTCCGCCCTTGTGTGCCGATGCGTTTGCTATCGGCTGTCAAGGCGGCGAGCTGATCCTCGAAAATCATCTTCGTGTCATACAGCAGGCGCCCGATGAGCGTCGATTTGCCATCATCCACCGAGCCGCAGGTAATGAAGCGCAACAGCGATTTGTGCTGATGCTGTCGCAGATAACCCTCGATGTCCCGGGCAATCAAGGCATGCGCCTCGTACGAGGACGGTGCGGGTACGCCGGTCATCAAAAATATCCCGCTTGCTTCTTCAGCTCCATCGAGGCGCTCTGATCGTGATCGATCGCGCGGCCTTGCCGCTCCGAGGTGGTCGTCAAGAGCATTTCCTGAATGATTTCTGGGACGGTTGTCGCACTGCTTTCGACCGCTCCGGTGAGCGGGTAGCAACCGAGTGTGCGAAAGCGAATAGATCGTGGCACCGGAACCTCGCCCGGGCGCAGACGAAAGCGCTCATCATCGACCATCAGCAGCATGCCATCGCGCTCAACCGTCGGGCGGAGCGCGGCAAAATATAAGGGCACGATCGCAATGCTTTCAAGGTGGATATACTGCCAGATGTCGAGTTCCGTCCAGTTCGAGAGCGGAAAAACTCGAATGCTTTCTCCCTTGCTTTTCCGGGAATTGTAGATATTCCACAGCTCCGGGCGCTGATTCTTCGGGTCCCAGCGGTGATTGGCAGAACGAAATGAAAAGATGCGCTCCTTGGCGCGCGATCTTTCTTCATCGCGGCGCGCGCCGCCGAATGCCACGTCAAAGCCGTATTGCGTCAGTGCCTGCTTCAATCCTTCCGTCTTCCATAGGTCGGTATGCAGGGTGCCGTGATCAAAGGGGTTGATCCCTCGTGCAGCGGCGTCCGGATTCTCGTGCACGATGAGCCGCATGCCGCTGCGCTTGGCGATCTCATCGCGCATCTCGTACATGGCGCGAAACTTCCAGCGGGTATCCACGTGCAGGAGGGGAAAAGGCGGTGCGCCGGGAAAGAATGCCTTGCGTGCCAGGTGCAGCATGACGGCACTGTCCTTGCCTGCCGAGTACAGCATGACGGGCTTTTCATTCTCCGAAATGACTTCACGCATGATGTGAATGCTTTCGGATTCGAGCCGCTGCAGATGAGTCAGGGTCACGAGGCCATTCTGCAGCGCGTGCTTGTTCATTCCCACAAACCTACGCGGCCGCATGCGCGGCCGTCAAGCCGGGCGCTGATAAGGCAACGCCGCTGGAATCTCAAACGCAACTAAATGGTTGCACAAATGCAGGAATTGGCCCAATATGCATCCCGGAGGTTGCATATGAACACATCGACTGACCGGATTGAACGAAAGGTACTCATCAACGCGCCCCGCGCCCGCGTATGGCGCGCACTGTCGGACGCAGGGGAGTTCGGCGACTGGTTTGGCGTTAATTTCAAGGGCAAGACTTTCGAGGCGGGAAAGCACATTCAGGGGAAGATCACTTATCCGGGCTACGAGCATTTGAATATGGATGTGCTCATTGAACGGATTGTGCCGGAGCAATTGCTTTCTTGGCGCTGGCACCCGGCGGCCATCGATCCCAAGGTCGACTATTCGCACGAACCCACCACGCTGGTCGTGTTCGAACTTAAGGAGGTGGAGGGCGGCACGATGCTCACGGTGGTTGAATCGGGTCTGGATAAGATACCGCTGGCGCGCCGCGCAGAGGTATTCCGCTTGAACAGCTCGGGCTGGGATCAACAGATGGAGAACATCAAAGAGCATGTCGTCAAAACGTCGGGCAGCCGCCAGACCTAAGCCGCTGCAGAATTACGCACCCGTGTTCGCCGCTTTGGGCGATGAGATCCGGCTCAAGCTGGTCGCCGCCCTGTGCGTGGGCGGCGCCATGTCGATCACGCAGCTGACTTCCGGCACCGAGATATCGCGGCAGGCCATCACGAAGCACTTGGGAGTGCTGGCAGCCGCGGGACTGGTGCGCGACGTCAAAGTGGGGCGGGAAAGGCTATGGGAGTTCGAGCCTGCGCAATTGGATGAGGCGCGGCGCACGTTGGAAGTCATCGGCCAGCAATTGGATCATGCTCTCGCGAAGTTGAA
>Ga0265760_10000191_pt1 | contig 16166 bp, 7 predicted proteins | sample NZIome_2_FD_200831 | JGI IMG/M metagenome (GOLD analysis project Ga0265760, IMG submission 200831) | Metatranscriptome of rhizosphere microbial communities from Maridalen valley, Oslo, Norway - NZI1 (Metagenome Metatranscriptome) | ecosystem: Host-associated > Plants > Roots > Rhizosphere > Soil...
CAGTGAGACAGTTTCGCCGACCCGAATGGAGATCGAAATGAAGCTAACTGCGCGACAAAGCACGGCCAGCTTTGGGCCAAATGTTCCCTCGACGTGGCGCTTAGAACGCAGAGCAGTAGCTTCGGCCGTGTTCTTGGTTCTCGTTTTCTTGGTGAGTGCCGCGCCCGCCTTTGCTGGCCCGAGCATAGCGGTGATGACGCCGCAGACCGGGCCGGTGGGCACATTAGTTGTGATAATAGGCAGCGGCTTCGGCGCATCGCAGGGTGCCAGCACCGTCACGTTCAACGGTACTCCGGTGACTTGGGTTTCTTGGAGCTCAACGACTCTGTCGGTCCAAGTTCCCACTGGAGCCACCTCGGGCAACGTGGTGGTCAAGGTCGGGGGAGTGTCAAGCAGTGGCAAGAGTTTCACGGTCAGTCCATCTCCGGTTATCACCGGCGTGTCGCCGACTTCAGGGCTTGTTGGCGCAACCCTGACTATTACCGGAAGCAATTTCACTGCGGGCGGTACTCAGACACCTCAAGTTGTCTTTAATCCTGAGCTCTACGCAAGCCCGGCTAGTTCGACTGACACATCAATTACGGTCGCGGTCCCGGCCGGTGCTACCACCGGAGATCTCGTCGTTTCTGTCGGCGGCGGAAACAGCAATGGAGTGCTTTTTACGGTAACTTCCTCAGACCCCAGCATCAGCAACATCTCTCCAGGCGGAGGAGCGGTAGGCACAGCGGTAACAATTACAGGAGCAAACTTCGGTTCGTCGCGAGGCACCAGTACAGTGACGTTCAATGGGACTTCCGGAACACCGACGAACTGGAGTGGATCTTCAATTACAGTGCCGGTTCCGACCGGTGCAACTACGGGGAATGTGCTGGTGACAGTTGGTGGAGTGGCAAGTAACCCCTATGGTTTTGAGGTAGGAACTGCCGCGCCGAACATCACCAGCATTTCGCCGACCTCCGGGGCGGTTGCAACGTCAGTCACGATCAAGGGCACCGGCTTTGGGTCAACACAAGGTTCAAACACCGTGACGTTCAACGGCGTGTCGAGTGTGCCGACTAGTTGGAGCGCGACTCAGATCAAGGCGCCCGTGCCGACGGGTGCGACGAGTGGAAGTGTGGTGGTGACGGCCAGCGGCACAGTGAGCAATAGTGTGAGCTTCACGGTGCCTGGGACCGGGCCAAGCATCACGGGCCTGTCGCCCAGTTCCGGACCGGTAGGAACATCGGTGACGATCACTGGAACTAAGTTTGATGCAACACAAAGCACGAGCACCGTAACGTTTAACGGTGTAGCAGCTACGTCTACGGGCTGGAGCCCGACATCGATTGTGGCGACGGTACCCTCAGGTGCCACCAGTGGCTACGTGGTGGTTACGGTCAGCGGCACTGCGAGCGGTGGGTTCAGCTTCTCTGTTGCCCCGAATATCACGAATTTGTCGCCCGCCACTGGGGCTGTAGGCGCAACCGTGACTATTTCAGGGACGAGCTTCGGTTCGAGCCAGGGCACGAGCGCGGTGAGTTTTAACGGGACAGCAGCAACTCCCACAAGTTGGAGTGCCAGTTCAATCACCGTGCCAGTCCCATCGGGAGCGCCGTCCGGCAATGTGGTGGTGACGGTAGGCGGCGTTGCCAGCAACGGAGTGAACTTCTCAGTAGCTCCCAACATTACGAGTCTGTCCCCAACTTCTGGTGCGGTGGGTACCCCGGTGACGATTTCAGGGACCAGTTTCGGTTCGAGCCAGGGTACGAGTACGGTGAGTTTCAATGGAACAGCAGCAGCTCCCACGAGTTGGGGTTCCGGATCGATCATAGTGCTGGTCCCGTCAGGAGCGACGACGGGCAATGTGGTCGTGACGGTGGGGGGAGCAGTCAGCAACGGGGTCAGCTTTACGGTCCAGTCCGGCAGCTTTGTCGCAACCAGTGGACAAATGGAGTCTTCCCGATACGGACAGACAGCCACTCAGTTGACGACGGGACAAGTCTTGATCGCTGGCGGCATGAGCAGTTCTGGGGTGGCAAACAGCGCGGAACTCTACACGGTGACGACCCAAACCTTCGCCGCGGCGAACGCGATGAATGTCGCGCGCTGGCTACACACGGCCACGGTGCTGAACGACGGCACAGTGTTGATTGCGGGCGGTTCGAGCGTGTCAAGCGAGACGACAGTCAACTCCGCGGAGATCTACGATCCGGTGGCTGGCACTTTCACGCTACTGCCGAGCACTCTGAACACAGCCCGCGTTGGACACACGGCCACGTTGCTGAGCAACGGCCAGGTGCTGATCGTCGGGGGTTATGACCCCACCACGGGAATCATCTCGGACGCCGAACTCTACGATCCGACGGCGCAGGTCTTCATCGACCTGGGCAACACAAACTCGCCTCGCTTTCATCACACGGCAACTCTGTTGCAGAACGGCCAGGTTCTGATCGCAGGCGGGGACACAGACCCGACTCCGACCGGGGCATACAATTCCGCCGAAATCTTCAATCCCACGACTTGGACCTTTACCGCGCTCACTGTCAATATGACCGTGGCCCGCGAGGGCCATGTAGCAACACTCTTGAACAACGGGCAGGTTCTGATTACCGGCGGCGATCTGCCGGGAACAGGGTCGCTGAACACGGCGGAGACGTATAACCCAACCGCAAACACCTTTACGGCCGTTTCCTCTACGATGACCACGCCCAGGATTTACCATGAGGCCGTGCTCCTGAACGGTGGCACAGTGCTGCTCTCAGGAGGAGAGAATGACTCGGGCGGAAACAGCACCGGCCTGAACACAGCGGAGATATACGATCCGACGGTTCAGACATTTACTGCTGTCGCGGGAAACATGACCAGCGTTCGCGAACGCCAGACTTCAACTTTGCTCAACGACGGAACAGTGTTGGAGGCTGGCGGAACCGATGGCACGAATGTTTTCAATACAGCGGAAATCTACACTACGAGTAAACTGACGGGGCTCAGCAGCATCTCCATCTCACCTGCATCATCATCCGTTCCCTTAGGATCACAGCAACTCCTGACGGCGACGGGCACGTTCAGCGGCGGCGGTACGCAAGTGCTCTCCTCCGTGTTGTGGATTTCTTCCTCCACGAGTGTAACGACAACAAGCAACGATGCTAGCGACAGCGGTTTTGCCAGCCCGTTATCTCAAGGGAGTACAACGGTCACAGCTAGTGCCGCCGGCGTGAGCGGCTCGACGACCTTGAGCGTGGTTCCGGCGGCACTGGTTTCGATCACCGTCAATCCACCGAACGCAACCATGCCGGTCAGCACGACGCAGCAGTTCGCGGCGACGGGAACTTATTCCGACGGCAGCACGCAGGATCTGACTTCGATCGCGACCTGGACTTCTTCCTCGTCCTCAGCGACTATAAACAGCGCTGGTTTGGCCACCGCTGCAGCGGTTGGCAATAGCACGATTCAGGCTAGTTCGGGATCACAAAGGGGTTCAGCGACTGTGACCGTGGGCACGCCAGGCCTGGTGTCGCTGGCCCTGACACCGACCGCTGCCACGATTGCATTCGGAGCTAGTCAGCAGTATCAGTTAATGGGGACTTACACCGACGGTAGCTCGCAGAATCTGACAAGTTCGGTGAGTTGGTTCTCGGTTCCATCAACGACTGCTTCAGTCAGCGGCAGCGGGCTGGCAGTTGGTCTGGTCCAAGGAAACGCCGTCATCACGGCCTCCAGTGGGACGCTCGCAGCGATCTCACTATTAACAGTGCAACCGCCAGTGACGAACAATCCCACGTTGGTTTCAGTTGCGGTCACTCCGAATCCCGCCAGCATTCCGGTTGGGAGCAATCAACAGTTCGTCGCAACCGGGTTCTACAGCGATGGCAGCGCGCAAGACCTCACTACCTCCGTAGCTTGGGCGTCCAGCAGCGCTGGGGTCGCGAGCGTAAGCAATACAGGCTTGGCTGCGGCAGTCGGCACGGGTAGCAGCTCAATCACTGCGACTTCTGGCACGATTAGCGGAACCGCGACACTTTCTGTCCAGGCGTCAACGACCGCGCTCAACACAAGCCGGTACGAACACAGCGCGACATTACTAAATGACGGGACCGTGCTGATTGCAGGCGGCGTCAGCTGTCCTTCCGGAGGCTCGTGCTCATATCTAAGTAGCGCTGAAATCTACAACCCTACGTCCGGGATTGTCACGAGCACGGGCAGCCTCAGCACGGCTCGAAGCGCTACAGCGGTACTCTTGGGTACCGGGAAAGTCCTCATCGCGGGTGGTTACGCTTGCGACTCCAACGGCAATTGCGGATCGCTGCAGTTGGCAGAGCTTTACGATCCGGTTGCGGGAACCTTCAGCAGCGCCGGAAGTATGACTGTCCCGCGCTCCGGGCAAACGATGACCATGTTTGGCAGCGGAAAAGTTCTAATCGCCGCAGGAGAGAATTGCACCTCGTTGACATCCTGCACGGCGCTGAATTCCGCCGAGGTCTATGACCCGGTCGCCGGAACTTTCACCGCAACCGGCTCTCTCAACGATGCTCGATTCACAGCCAGCGCTGTTCTCTTGACATCAGGTAAGGTTTTGATTGCGGGTGGATTTGACGGGACGAATTATCCCGCCGCGGCCGAGTTATACGATCCGGTGCCGGGGACCTTCAGTACTACCGGAAGCCTCAACACTCCGCGTGCGAGCGCAACCGCCACCGTGTTCGACAATGGAAATGTGCTGATCGCCGGCGGTTCGACCTGCGGCTCCCCCGGATGCCCCACGGCCACAACCGAGGAATACAATACCAACGGCTACTTCTCCTACACGACCTATCCAACGGGAAACATGACAGTTCCACGCTTTGACCAGACCGCAACGTTGCTCACGAATGGACAAGTCATGCTCGCGGGAGGTTACAACGCGTGCGCCACTACATGCACTTCGGACAGCACGACTGAGATATTCAACCCATACGCCGGAAGCTTCACAACTAGCCAGAGCCTTTCAACTGGACGTTCCGGCCATACTGCCACGCTTTTGACCGACGGAGCTGTGCTCTTGGTCGGCGGCATCAACAATGGAGTGACACTGTCAAGCACCGATTCGTACCAGCCCACAAGCCTTGCACCTGCGCAGGTGGCATCGATCGTCATCTCTCCGTCGAATAACCCGTTGAGCCTCGGTGATACTCTCGCCCTAAGGGCAACCGCGTATGACGCATACGGAGATAACCTCGGGCCTTTGCAGTCCGTCATCTGGAATTCATCGAATCCAGCCGTTGCGTGCGTAAGCGATGCGGCTGGCAGCGCCGGAATCGTGAATTCGTTGAGCCTGGGGACGACGACAATCACCGCGTCTGTGGGAACGATAAGTGCTACCGCCCAAATCACGGTGACCGTTCCTCTGGTATCCATAACATTGACGCCTTCCAATCCGTCTGCCGCGTTGAACTCTTCTACGCAGCCGCTTCAATTCACGGCGACCGGAGTCTACTCAAATGGCAGTTCTAAGGACCTGACGTCCTACGGGTCGTGGAGTACGTCGAACAGTGCGGTAGCGACATTCCTGTCCAACTGGCCTGTCACGGACCCGATGCCCGTCGTACCATCCGGGATTGGGACCGCGATTATATCTGCCACATTTGACGGCATCAGTAGCAGCACTACGGTCACGGTAACGATGCCGTTAGCTCCCGCGCCACCGATGATTACCGGGGTCTCTCCCACGAGCGGTGAGGTCGGCACTCAGGTGACGCTGACCGGTTCTGGGTTCGGAACGAGCCAGGGCAACGGTACCGTGTGGCTTGGCACCACGATGGCGTCCGTAGTGAGCTGGAGCGATACCCAAGTCGTCGCCATTGTGGCATCTGGTTCGTCTTCGGGAGTTGCGCAGATTCAGCAAGGCTCAGCCTCCAACTCAGTTCCCTTCACAGTGAACACGGCGTCGATTGCGAGCATAGCGCCGACTAGCGGTGTGCCCGGCACGCAAGTAACAATTAACGGTTCAGGCTTTGGAGCCGCGCAAGGAAGCGGTCAAGTCTGGCTTGGAACCATTCCCGCGATTGTAACCAGTTGGAGTGACGCACAGGTCATTGCAACAGTGGCCGCCGGAGCAGGTTCGGGAAATGCTCAGATTCTGCAAAACGGCATAATGAGCAATGCCGTGCCCTTCACCATCAATCTGCCGCATATCTCGGGCATCTCTCCGAATTCCGGCGGTGCGGGAACTATGATCACGATCAGTGGAAATGGTTTCGGACCGACCCAGGGTAGAGGAGTTGTCTGGATCGGGAACACCTATGGCGTGGTCAGCGGATGGAGCGACAGCCAAGTTGTCGCGTCTGTCGCGTCTAACGCGGTGAGTGGCGTCGTGAAAGTTCAACAAAGCAGCATCTGGAGCAATGCCGTCACGTTTACGGTGCCGGGCAGCTTCGGCGGTGGAGGCGGTGGTACGTCGGTTACCCTCGTTCCGAACGTTATCAATATGTTGGTTGGGAGCACGCAGGCCATCCAGGCTCTAGACTCAAACGGCAATTCGGTCACTGGACTGACGTGGACTTCGAGTGACACGTCAGTTGTTACTCTGTCAACCGATGATCCTCCGCTTCTGACGGCGGTCTCCCCCGGCAACTGCACCATTGCTGCTGGGAATGCGTCCACAGACGTAACTGTATATACCGGAACGGAGTTACCAGTGGGAACTCCCGTGTGGATAAATCCTGGTGACATGGGATCGCCTTCAGGCATCATTGGTATTGTGCCCGCAGTTCCCAGTTCGACCGGCGTCGCCGACGTGTTTGCATTGAACGCTGATGGCAGCGCTCAAGCCATCAAGTCCGATGGCACGACTGCTTGGATAACACCCAACGTCGGCACCAGCAGCTCGTTGATCCCTGATTTTCAGGGTGGGGCGGTCGTTTACACAGGACAATCGGTTTACAAGCTCGACGGCATAACGGGCAAGGCGTCTCCGGCCTACACTTCCGCTTCAGGCACTCTGACTACGCCGTTGGTTCACACCGATGGAACCATATTCACGGTGGACGGCAACTCGGTGGTGGCTATCAACCCTCGGACCGGGCAACCGAACTTCACAACTCCGATACCGACCAGCACCTATAACTATAACTACGGCTCGCCTGTCGAGTTCTGCTATGACAGTCCCTTGCGCCCGACTGCCATGATGCCAAGCCAGAACTCCACGCTGACCAATCCGAGCGGCATGATCATCGCTGGCGATGGGTACCTCTATCTGACGTATTCTTACACGGATAGCACAACGAACTATCACGACTGGTGTGTATACGAAACAAATGCCTCATCTTACTTTGGGCTTCTGCGAATTGGAACTGGCGGGGATTCTTATACTATCCAACTCGGGCGATGGCAATACAGCTACTCGACAGAACAGATTTGTTGCAGTACTGGAGAATACCAGGCCTACACGCAATCCGCGCCGCCTCCAGCAATTAATGCTGCGACTCCCATAACGAATACCGACACGGGAGTGCTTCTCAGTTGGGAGGCTGATACGCCGGCCTACTGTGCCGCATATGTCGGGCCCCCACCTACTCCGCCCATTGGATGTGTGAACGAGAGCACGACCTTCAATATCGCTACGACCTCAGGGCCTGGTGTGGCATCGCAGAATCAGGTCACAAGTCTGCCAGGCCAGGCGTCGGCCTTGCAGCCTGTGCTCCAGCGTCAGGACGGCAACTTCGTCGGTTCGGTGGGAATTGGCCCGCAGCCGGGACAGATCACCCAGACCAATCTGATCGGTTTTGATCAGTCAGGTAACTCGCTCTTTACGACTCCCAACCTCACTCCCCAGATCGCCACCTCGGACAACGGAACCGTCGCGAGCTCGTCGTCTGGGCAATACGTGCAGCTCGACCAGATCGGCAATGTGAAGAGTCAGCTCCCATGCCAGAATCCCACTGTGTCCTGGACCAATAATGTCTACCAGATGGCGCCTGTGATCCAGGTAAGCTGCAATCCTCCGAGTCCGGCATCACCGCCGTATTCGAATTTTGCTGGTGCGAACGCCTCAGTCAATCAGACCTCGGGAATCTGCCGCAATGATAGCGACAACCTCGTCGCTGAATATGCTGGCAATAACGTCATAACTGACGTCGTCACAGGGAAGCGTTTCCAGCCGGCGTGCTTCCAGACCACAAATACGGCTCATTCGGCGAACTTCCAGTTCAGTCAACTCAACGTTTCTTGTCGTAGCCAAGGATTTAAGCCCGAGTTTACCCATGCGTTGATCAAACAGCCGCTTGTTGTGTCAGCGAGCAGTCAGTATGGCCTCGATTATTGGGTGCAATTGTTGGGAGGTGTCGGTACTAGAAAGATCACAAGCGGTTATCGAGATCCTGTGCAGAATACTGCTTGTGGAAGTACTGCCCCAACGACTGGTCGGCATATGTTTGGCGATGCGGTGGATCTTTCTGCCAATTCGCCGACCGACTGGCAAAACATGTGGATCCAGGCCGGCAGTTCTGTAAATAAGACTGGTGCAAAGGCTGATTATCGTGAACCACCGAACCTAGGTTGCGCGAAAGTTTGCGTGCACGCAGACTGGCAGAAACACGACATCGGAGGGTACGCTCAATGATCAATGTGAGGGGAGACATGCGAAGCACTCTACTAGCACTTTTGTTAGCCAGCGGTACGATGTCCGCCCAAGATTCGATACCCGTCAACAATCGAGTGTCGGGTATTCTTGGGCGGATGGAGAATCGTCAATTACCCGAACGAGAAGCGGCGCTGCAGGATCTCTGCAGGTTGGCGAACAATGACCAGGGTCAAAAGCAAGGACTTGACTGCCCGGCGGCGCTTAGCGGGTTCTTTAGGAGGCATCCAGATCAGGCTGAAGGAACAACGGTCGCCCTTATAAAGTTGCTCTCCACGGAGAATGGTATCTTCATGGATGAGAACACCGCACCGGGGACGTACAACGAACGCGATTCGGAGCACTATGCTGGGCTAATAGATATCGTCGCCTCATTAAATGATGACCGTTCCGTACCGGCGCTCGCAGGTGCGATCGCCACAGGAGGGCTTGCAGAACAGGGGTTGTTGAAATATGGCCAGAAAGCTTTAGAACCGCTGTTGGACCAGTTTCTGAACAGTTCAGATCCAATGATTAGATCAGAGTCATTGGCGACAGCCGTTACACTCCTCCTCAGAGAAAATGATCCCGCGTCACACGGTAAGATAAGCGAGCTTATTCAAGCTGGCCTGCAGGACAAGGAGTTTCTGCTTCGAATGGCTGCAATACAAGCAATCGAGCGCCTAGATGATGGCGGCTCCTCCTTTGTCTCAGAGCTAAGGGATTTGTCGGAGCATGATCCAGTCAGGATTCAAGGTCAAGGCACGGATGGTGGAGACGACTATCCCGTCAGGAGGGAGGCGAAACGGGCTCTCCAAAAGATCACAAAGCAAGGCCAACCGCATGGTACGCCAGCCACAAGGCATTGATCAGTCACGAATGTGCAGAACGACTTGCGCGCTGCTATTTGCTTGTCTTTGGGCAAATCCCTGTGCATCTCAAGGTTGTGAGGATCTGAAATTGGCAACTGCCACTGACGCTGTCAACGCGCTCGACCATGTCGAGATCAAAACGGCCTTTTGTTCTCGATCTGCATTCCAAGTGATCGAGAACTTACCTCAGGAGCAAGCAGTTCCGATTCTGATCAAATATTTGGGCTTCAGGCGGCCTACATCAAACGAAGCGCATGGGCTGCGATCTCAGTATCCCGCAGTGGATGCGCTCGCGAAGTTGGGCCTCGCGGCTGAGCCAGCTTTGATAGATTTCATTGCTCGTCAGGAAGACGACAACAGCGTGCAACGTGCGAACGCCTTAGAGGCACTGGGCCTTCTTCGAAGGGGTGACGTAGTGCCCACCATAAAGTTATTGCGCGAGCACAGTGCGGCGCTGGCCGGTACGCCGCCGGCGGCACGCCTGGATTCCGCAGCTAAGTATCTGCTCAAAACGTTTTGCCCCGGAAAGCGTCTGCAGAAGTGCGAAGAGGGGCTGCAAGAATCTGACGAGGACAAATGAGGCGAGATATAGAGAGCTGTCAGCAAGTGGCGCTTCAGAATTCGCTCGCTAACTCGCGCGGTAAACACTGGATCTTGTAAAGTCTGTTCCACAATATGTGGGCGAATCGGCTCCCAGGGAACCTGGCAACTGTCTGCACACACTGTGTGAGAATACAAACGCCTGTGCGTGAAATACTTCTAAACGTGCTCTTAATTCTCGTTGTGAATAGCTGCCTTGCAGCTCAGACCGGCGCTAAGACCATCAATGCGGAGGAAAAGCTATTCACTGCTTCGAAAATCTACGCGCTCGTGCAACTCCACTTCGCGTCTTTACGATCATCGGACTATGACTTGGACAGCTCCTATAAGAACTATCTCCGAGCGATTTTGGCGAAAGACGAACGGCGCGAGTTCGACCTTGCGACATTCAAGTTTGTGGCTGAACGGCGTAGTGGTCACACGCTCTTTTGGGATTCCTGGCTCGACAACGATCTAGGCCAGCCGCTGGGATTTTACGCGGCTCCGATTGAGAATAAATGGGTTGTCTTCATCAGTTCAATGGCCGATCTAAGACCGGGCGACACCATCGTCGGCATCGACGGCCACCCCACTGAAGAGTTCGCTGGACAGCAGGTAGCGTACATATCGGCGTCGAGTGACACGGCCCGACGACGCAATCTTTTTCTTCTGCCCTATCTTTTTCCGAAGCAATTCACGCTCACTCTCGAAGATGGGCGCAAGGTCGTCGTCGATCGAACCACAACAAAACTGCCCGATACAAAGACCGGCGGACATTGGCTGAAGCAGGGGCAAGTTGCCTACATTCGCATCCCGTCATTTTTCTATCCCGTTCTCGAGGACGCTGCGCTCAGCTATGTCAACCAGTTTCGTAATGCCAAGGTTCTTATCATCGACGTGAGAAACAATCCCGGCGGGATTTCTGCGGCTCGATTCGTCCAGGCTCTGATGGACCGTTCCTATCGACGATGGAAAGAATCAACCCCTCTCCGTATTGGATCGTTGGAATCTTCTCAGCGCCCTCAGAGCGATCAGCCAAACAGCGGCATGCCTGACTATCTTAAAGGCTATGTCGCTGGCGTGGGAGCTCTGGGCAGTGCCCAGCTTATATTAGGCGGTGAGACTGTGCCTCCTGGCCAGCCGATCTTCCACGGACGATTATTCATCCTGGTCGATGGCGGCTGCATTTCCGCGTGCGAGGACTTCGTTGAGCCTTTCAAAGACAGCGGTCGCGCCACCTTAGTGGGCGAAACAACGCAAGGCAGCGCCGGCTTGCCCTACACCTACGACCTCCACAATGGCATGAGTCTCAGAATTGCCGTTAGCCACACGTACTTTCCCGATGGCTCAGAGTTCGAAGGATTCGGCATTAAGCCCGATGTCGAGGTAGGTCCAACAATTGAAAGCCTAAAGGCAGGGCGAGACATAGCCTTGGAAAAGGCATTAGAGTTGGCGAACAAGCCTTAGGGACCTCGCAACAATAAATGCCCATTGATAGGGTTAAGTCCAACATCTAGAACCACCCAATAAGGCAGGAAAGTCCAATCCCAGCCTCTGAAATTGGCTCCACAGGCTCGACGGATGCGATCGATATCCCTGCCAAGGTCCAGGTTATTATGTTACAGTTCTGACTATTCCATGCAAGGAACGTGAACTCTAGCATTATGCGACCCATTTCCTCGTTGTCCCGATCAGCCAACCCATGTTGTAGTAAGCGAAGCTGTAAGTCCCGGTCGGGTCTAACTAACGTCCAATGCTGGCCAGTTCAACGTGAACACGACGACCATTTCGTACGCCTCGCCATCAAGCGGCGTACCGGGAACGCAAGTGACAATCAATGGCTCAGGCTTCGGCGCAACGCAAGGTAGCGGCCAAGTGTGGCTCGGTGCCTCCAACGGAGTGGTGCAAAGCTGGAGTGACACACAAATCGTTGCAACTGTCGCGTCAGGATCGACAACAGGTTCGGCCCTGGTTCTGCAGAATGGAGTCATGAGCGACGCGTTTCCGTTTTCCGTCAATACCCTGCAAGTCGCGAGCGTCAGTCCAAACTCAGGGGGACCGGGATCAGTAGTTACCATCAACGGCAGCGGGTTTGGAACTTCGCAAGGAAGCGGAGTCGTTTGGTTCGGCAGCACGAGCGGCGAAGTCATGGGCTGGAGCAACACGCAAATCTTTGCCGCGGTCGCTTCCAACGCGGTGAGCGGAGTCGCGCGCGTTGAACAGAACGGCGCCTGGAGCAATGCTGTGAATTTCACCGTTCCCGTCCGATTTGGCGGAGGCGGTGGCAGCGGTCAGTCCGTGAAGCTCATCGAATCGGCTGGACCGCGAAACTATGGATACGTCTGACTTCGTATCCTTCACAAAATGCGCCCACATCTTCACCACTGTACGTCGCCGGCTTCCGACTTCGGGTCATTGAATTGAGCTGGCAGCGTTCGAAAATACGTTGTTGGCGTTGCTTCCGATCAATCGGATCGTACCCACCACCAAAACCAGGATGACGGCGAGCATGACGGCATATTCGGCGATGTCCTGGCCTTCCTCCTGCCGCCAAAGCTCGCGAACAAGACAATTCATCTTGTACCTCCATTTCAGGCCCAATTGTACTCGAACTGGATGACACACATCCGACCTCGCCTAGCCATCATGATTGGATGACTTGGCGAGCCGAACGTTACTGCGCGGACTTGAGATAAGCGCTAAGCAGGCGCCAATCTTTTTGGCTTTGCTTCCAGGAGAGCACTCGCGCATCCTGCCACCAGCGAGGTCCATAGGCTTCGGCCGGAAGTTGCTGCTGCAGAGGATTCGGCTTCTGCAATCGGCCGAGTGTCCTCAACGATTGCAGACCCACCTCCCGATGGCACATGACGCACGCCTTGACGACGGGATGGTAGGTAGCCAGCGAGGCATAGTGACTCGGTGAGCCTTCGTCAGGACCGCCGCCACCAAACAGAGTGAAATCCCGCTCATCCGGTCGCGCTGCTTTCAGTCCGCCCGATTGATTGGCGAAAAGTAACGGACGACTGAGACGGATCGTATAGAAATCCTGCCCGCTTTTTGTGATCATCTGGTCGATGCCCACGGCCGGTGCAGTAGCTGGCGTCACCGAGCGATACACGCGTATCTGCACGCTTTCCGTGATGGGCGTAGCCATGAGCCTGCCCTGGTTGTCGAAAAGCGTCATCTGGCGAACCAGTGCAACCTGAGACCCTGCCGGAAGGTGCGGCAAATCGGGGTTCGGAGCTTCGTCCTGAAGCGGGGAGAAGTGCGGACTGGGCACCAACGGCATGGGGGAATTCCACAGCTTCGTCAGATAGTCGAGCGTCGCGTTGCGACCCCCCGGAACCCGCAGGAACACGAGAAAGCTGGAGCGACCGGAGAAAAAGGAATCATGCTGCTCGGCCACTGGCAAGGGCTTTCCGCGGCCCTCAAGCTCGACCCAAGACCCTTGCGGTTCAAATAAGTCAGGCGGAAGAAATGCGCGGCCTCTATGTTCAGGATCGTATTCTTTCGCGAACTCTCCCGAAGCGACGGCCTGCGCGTAGCTGTCCGGAAGCGACCCGATTTGCTCGGACGTCAATGCCAGGCGGCACAGCACTTCCCCCAATCGCCCCTGCAATTCTCGCTTTTCATCCTCGGAACCAGGCGCTCTTCCTGCGGACCAATCGAAAACAGCCCACAGATCGCGCTGCAAGACGGCTCGCTTCACGGGATTGGTAATGAGGTTTTCCGCGTGCGTCCGCAGGAATTCATCAAGAATGCCCAGCGCCTTTTTGTGCGAAGGCGGTGTCAGCAAGTACGTCGTGTGGTACCAGAACGGCGGGTCCAGAGCGTCCGGAAGCAGCGCGGTTTCAGCGAGATCCTCCCGGACGAAGAACGTGGCGTGGAGCCGGTTCCAGATGTGGCCGGGGTCAGGATCGTAGATCGTGACGGTTCCAGCCGAAATTTCCGATGGAGACCGAGGATCCGTTATGCCGACTAGTGTTGAAGTGAGGACGGCGAGGAGAATCCCTGCGACAGAAAACTTCATATTGAGATTTCGGCAACAGAGAGCGAGACGCCAAACCCTGACATCGTCAACGCTTTATCGCGGCGGTTTTCAGCTACGGCGTGACCTTGAAGGCAACACCGGAACCCTCCGCCCCGCCATAGAGAGTTACGCCGTAGAGATTGCCTTCTTTGTCAGCAACCAGATTGCTGATCGAGTACAGCCCATCACTGCCGCCGGTAAACACGTAAAGGGGATCGTAGTTCCAGACGCCACTTGACAGGCTGAGCTCGTAAACTGTCCCAGCGTTGTTTTGGCCGTCGCAATGTGTCGTGGCATAGATCTTGCCGGATACGACGAGAAGATTCCGGTAGCTGCCGGCAATGCCCCAACCGGACAAGCCGTAGAGCTCGCTGAACGTCCAGGCGCCGCTCGCGTTCTTAAGCTCGAAAATTGTGCCGCCTCCGTTCTGACCACCCGCTCCGCCCTCGGTGGTAGCGCCATAAAAATTGCCGCCATAGAGGACCAGGCCAGCGTACGGAACCCCTCCGTCGCTTCCGAGCTCGAAGTTGTGGAGAATGCTCTCGGTCCAGCTGGGCGTCGATGGCGTCAGCTGGAAGACCGTGCCGTATCCGTAGCTGCCTCCGGCCGACGTTGTGCCATAGAGGTTGCCGGATGCGTCAAATGTCACGCCTGCAATAGGAATCGTTCCGTCGGTGCCGGTGCCGAAGCTGTGCAACACCTCTTCCGTCCACTCGCCACCGGTCACGGTCGGGATCGCCAGCTTGAAAACTGTTCCGTTCCCGCTCGAACCGCCCGCCGTCGTGGTGCCGTAGAGATTCCCCGCCTTGTCGATCGCTAAACCGGCTACAGGATTTGCACCGTCGGGCATGCCGGTAAAGCTATAGAGCACCGTCTCCACTCCTTTGCGAGTGACCTTGAACACCGTGCCGGCATTGGAAACCCCGCCGGCATTGGTCGTGCCGTAGAAGTTGCCAGCCTTGTCCATCACCAAGTGCCCCTGGGGACTTGCTCCGTCAGTCCCACCACTGAATTCGTGCAGCACGGTCTCCTCGCCGCTGAGGCTCACCCTGAATACGACGCCGACTCCAGAGCTTCCGCCGGAACTGGCGGTCCCGTAGAGATAATCTCCAACAATAAAGAAGCCACCCAGGGGGTTCGCCCCATCGCTGCCACCGGTGAAGCTGTGAATCACGGTGAAGGTCTGGGCGTTAGCCCGTGGTGCTGCGACTACCCCGAGCCCGAGCAAAAACGCAAGCGTAAATCCTAGCGCGAGTGATGCAGATCCTGATCTCACGATGCAAACCTCTCCTTTGGAATCGCGGTCTTGGGGCTCACGTACGTGGATTCGCTGCGGAATTCGTACCGAAGTGTTGGGAGTTTCCCACGCTGGGGAAGGGTTGTCAAGAATCGGTAGTGCCAGAATCGGTAGTGCCAGAATGGGCAGTGCCCAACTGGACGCTACCGGTGTGCAAAGGTTTGCAACCTACGAACTCGTTTTCCAAATGCAGGGCGCACAAGGTAATTACAAGGATTCCCCCGCCAGCTAGACCGGTGCTAGGGTTTGTCCAACTGTGCCTGCTTGTCTTTGGGCAGGCCTTGCCTGACGACTTCCAGCTTCTGAAATCCATCTTTGAGAACGGTCTGTTTCGCGTTTTCCTGCGTGACACAGATCGGCGTCAGCAGGATGGCCTTTGTGGTGAGCGTGCCGTTCGGCACTTCAGCCACGTTCTCTACGTCTTCGTGCCGGGCGAGTTTCATCGCGGCTTCAGCCGCGGTCCGCGCCTCGTTTCCGACCGGTTTATAGACGGTCATCAGTTGAGAGCCATCGAAGAGTCGCTCGATGGCGGCAAGATCGGCATCCTGTCCCGAGACCAGAACTCTGCCAGACCAGCCCTTGTCTTCGAGCGCCTGGATTGCGCCGCCAGCAATCGCATCATTCGAGGCAACAATCGCCGTGGGAGCAGCCTGGAGCTTGTTCAGTTCTTTCGTGACCATGACATAAGCCTCGGTGGCGTTCCACTCCGGCACCCAGACATCGGCCAGGACATGAATGTCGCCGCGATCGAGGAAGGGCTGCAGCACTTTCATCTGTCCGGCGCGAACGACTTTCGAGTTGGCGTCGAGCGGTGAG
>Ga0265760_10000192_pt1 | contig 16144 bp, 8 predicted proteins | sample NZIome_2_FD_200831 | JGI IMG/M metagenome (GOLD analysis project Ga0265760, IMG submission 200831) | Metatranscriptome of rhizosphere microbial communities from Maridalen valley, Oslo, Norway - NZI1 (Metagenome Metatranscriptome) | ecosystem: Host-associated > Plants > Roots > Rhizosphere > Soil...
ACAATGTGGTCTTCGAGATAGGTGAATCCCGGCCCGGGATCATAGTGTTCGTACGCCGGCAGCGATCGCGGACTGCTGTCCAAACTGAATGTGCATAGCGCCCCGGCGAGCCGCGACATTTCCCGAAACATCTCTTCGGGATGCCGGTGCTTGGCCAGCAGAATATGCCGGAGTGGAGTCAGGCTGGAGTTAATGGCGTGCAGAAACCAGAATTGTGCAACCTGCCGCGCAGACATCCCCGTCTGAAATGTTCCGCCGGTCTGCTGCTCGGCCGTGACCACTGCGCTTTTCTCTTCCAGAATCTCGACCAGCCGCTGCAGCATCGAAGCCAGCCGCTCGCTCGAACTCAGGCGCAGGCAAGGCGAAACATGCGTGGGATCGTAGACAAAGTGACCCGACTGATCCCGCATCACGCGGGCAATGGGGATGGTCAGCAGATTTTCATCCCCCGTCGGCAGCACCACCAGCCGGATATTCTTGCGTCCCATTTGTACCGGCTTGGCATCCAGCCCTGTGTTCTCGTCGTGCACCATTTCGACCGTGCTGGTATATCGGGCACTGCCGGACGGAACCGGTTCCAGATCGCAATTCTGCTGGCCCTGAACCCAGCGCGGCACCGCCAGGGCAACCGTCAGGCTATCGGTGGCGGGGAGAAATTGTTCGACGATGTTGCGCGGATCGGGGCGAGGATCACACTCAGGAATGTCAAAAGGCAGGCCGTCCTGAAACATTCCGCGCGCGTGCAGCAGGCTGACCGTCCCGTTGCGCAGCGCATCAGGGTCGAGTTGGCAGGCCGCGAGTCCATACGCGTCCTTCCAGAGGCAGCCCGTGGCAAAGTGGACGGCTTCCTCAAAGTAACGGTTCTGCGCCTGAAAATGCTGTGGCGCCAGATACATTCCTTCCGCCCACACTACTCTCGACAGCAACTTCATGCCGCTTCACCTGGTACTAGGGGGGTTTACTGCTGTGAGTTACGCTTCGCTGCCTGACACGAATCTGTGTCTCGCGGCAACGTTTCCCGTCTGGCCAGCGATGCTAGGCGACTCGCTCCCTATTGTCAAGGAAATCACCCCTCGCGCCCCTCGCGGATCGCGCCCGTCTCTCGATTGGCAACTCACTGCGACGGGAACGCGATGACGCGCTATAATCCGTTGCTTCAACTTCGGAGCAGAGTTCGATGACTGATCCAACAAGTGCCGAAATCACGGTCCGGGCAATCAATCATGAGATTCTGGGTATGGACGGCCCCAATAACTTGGTCTTGCAGACTCTCCCGGCTATCGCGGTTGTGAATCCGCATTCGTTTCGCCGCGGCATCCTCAACAACCGGCTGACATTTTCCAGCACCGGCACCTCCAGAGGCCGCCTGGGAATTTTTGCCGCAAGAAAAGGCAGCCATGAACGGGCAGTGATCTTGCTCCTGCCCCCGACCACCACACCCGACCGCGTGATCATCTGCATCACCCAGGGATTCGATCAAGCCCGGCGAAATTTGGATCCTTTGGGATGGAGCAACCCGTTGTCTCCGCCATTTATCAACTTTGTCTTGCTCAAGCACGTCATCAATCGCTGGGGCGCACAGACCCTGGCGGCCGGCGACGACATGGCGTTCCTATACATCGTTCGCGCCCGCGGAAATGAATTGGGACCTTTTGCCAAGGATGGGCCATTCGTGAAGGAAGTTTTAACCCAGTTGGCGTCGCTTACCGGTGATGCCTTCTCTTCCGATCATGTGGAAGCGTTCACCTTCAGCAGCGGAGTGTCGGACTTTAACGTATTCATTTCTGCGGTTGCACCCGTTCTCAACGTCGAGGCGGTGTACGGCATCGATCCCGCGCAAGCCATGCCCCTGACCCGGCCCGGCAACGCCGTCCGCAAACAATACCTGAGTGGCCAGACCGGCGGACCCTCAGCTGGCTTCGAGTTCCTCGGAATGGATAGTTGGGTAAACGAGTGGAACTTCCCGCGCCGCACTACCTTAGACGCTCCCTGGCCTTTCAACTATCTGCACAATTGGGTTATGCCCCAATACATCCTGAATCTGGCCCTGACGACATAGCGCGACGCCCGTCCTGGCGCTAACCCCCGCGCTAACTATGATCCAGACTGGGTACGCGTCCTTTGCGATGGGGGACGAGGCCGTCAGCTCTTTAGCTTAGGTTCAGATGGCATCGTTGGCTTAGGTACCGAGGGCATCTTTAGCTTAGGTTCGGGCGGCGGCTTTAGTTTGTATCCCGGCGGGATCTCGAACAGTGAGGGGTGGGGTTCCGCCGTCGACGTGGGCTTGCAGTAAGTGGTCTGCTCTCCTGCGGCGGTCGTGACTTTTGTCAGAACCGGAGTCTTTAGTTTTACACTGGTCCAAACCTCGGTCACGGTCGGCTGTGGCGGCTTTGGTAGTTGCGGCGGCTTCGGCATCTGCGGCATCTTCGGTAACGGCGGCAGCTTCACCCCCTTGGGCAATTGCGGGAGCTTCGGCATCTGCGGCATTTGTGGCGCCTTAGGGGCCTGCGGTGCTTGAGGAGCCTGTGGCGCCGGCGGCGGCGAAAAGGTGTAGCGCTTACCCTCCACTTCATGTCCTTCGATCATGCTCTTGCCCAGATCCTGCACCTGCAGCGCCGGAAGCTTCGTCATCCCCGGCATCTTCGGCATTCCCGGTGCTGAAGGTACGCCGGATGCGGGCGGCATTGGGATCACCATTGCCTCTTTCTTCAAGTGGTCAAGCATGATCGTTTTCTGGCTGCCCGGGAGGGTGAGGATGCTGGTGTTCGGCGTATCGAGTCGCATGTTCCCGCTGCTCGACCTCCACATGCGCGACGCGGATTGTGTCGGCGGCGCACTGCCCCCAGCCGCCTGCGTCTTGGTGGCGCACTCAGAACACGAAGGAGGGATCGACGGAACTGAAGGTGGCTGCACGGAGCGAAAGTTTACCACGGCCTTTCCAAACCAGGCGACTACCCGGTTTTGGGTGGTTTCGGGTACTGTGCCATTTGGAGACTGCCTGGTTTTGCGTGGCGCAGCGCGTCGAGCACGGCGATAAAGGTGTTGTTCTAAGCGCGGCTTTGGCTGCTGAGGTCGCGTCCAGCGACCAAGGAACTTAGAGGTGGATCACACTTTTAGTCGCAACGTCTTCTTCATTTCGTCATCGCTCGAAATGGTGCCATCTGCACGCCGCGCTGCAAGATCCGAAAGGTTCGCCATCACTACCGACATACCATTCAACAACCTGACGAACATAACGGCTTCATCAGCGGGTGAGAAGAACACCTTATCGACCGTGTTGTGCGCCCCGTACCCTTCCTGAATTATCGTGAGAACGGCCGTCTCCCCGTCAGTGAGAACCCTTCGACTCATAGATATGCGCTTGCCCACAACCTTCGTTCGTCAGCCCCGCGCTCGCCGCATCGCTATTTATCCCGGACGACGAACTGAGAATCTGTCTTGATGCTGATTTTAGCCTCTGAGAAATTCACCTTCTGCGGCGCTACGTAATCGTCAAGAATAACGCCTTTAGCATTGCTGATCTGCACATGAGGTCCGTCCACCTGAACGTATACCGAAAGCGCAGTCGCCTGATTTGTCGCCGCAACGTCGACTTTAGGGACTTCTTTCAGGTCGGAACCAGAGTCTCCGACAACTAGCCTGCGCTGTAGTTTCTGTCCGTCCAGAACATATTCCACGCGCGCCGAATTGTCTGCTGCCTCGATTCTCCATTCGACTTTCTTATTCCAAAACAAATTCTTCCCGGGTTTGGAAAAAATCAGCGTCTCGTGCAGCAATCCGGGCTTCAAATGCACAAACGCATGAGCGTCCTTGGCCTTGATCCACTCCGGGCCGTCGTGAATGATCTGGCTTACATCCTGATATTGATAATCCAGGGCGGGGTTGAGTTTGAGTGGAATGCTCCCGTCGAAACCTAAAGGCAGGTTCACCTTCCCTGTATCGTACCTTTGATAGCCGGGCGCCTCAGCCGTGAAATCGTACTGGCCGGGTTGCAGTGTCAGCTTGTCCGAACCAGTCGCTTGGCGCACCTGCGAATCACCCGATCGCTGGTATTTCACCGTAACGTTCGCAATCGTGGTTTGGAACGTCAGCTTTGCCCACGGCGCAAGCTTGGCATCCGTCAGTCGAAATTCCGGCAGTTTCGCCACACCCGGAATCTCGCGGGGCTCGTAGCCCTGCTTGGTTAACCCTATCTTGTGCTGTCCCTCTGCGAGTGCGTTGGGCAATTCCAGATTGCCGTTTGCGTCGAGTTTTCCCACGCGTGTGCCATCAACGTCCACCTGGGCGTCGGGAGTTCCTCCCGCGATCACAAGCGAAGCCATCACCCCGGCTTTCGCCTGGGCCTTGGGCTTGAGATTGATGTTCTTGTTCGGAAGAACTTGCCGGCTCAACAACGTCATTTTCCACTTTTGCGATTCGTATCCTTCGGCGGACAGGTCGAAGGTATACGCGCCTGGCTGCCTCTTTACCAGCCAGCCACCTCCTTGAGGTTTCACTTGCGTGCCGTTGACCGTGAGCGTTGCTCCTGCAACACTCGATGTAATCTGTACTTGCCCGCCCAAATTGGTGGAATACACAGCCAGCGTAGGCGCATTGGAGTTTTGAATCGCCACGCTTCCCTGCCCGCTGCCTTCGCCGAACTTGACTTCGCGGTTCTGTTCACTCAGGCTCAAATCCGCCCCTGAGGGACTGCCCGCGATGCTCTGATCGCCCAGTCGAACATTTTTCAGCTGGTTTCCAGCATACAACTTGGCTCTGTTGCCCAGGCTGGTGATCAGGAACAAACCCTTCGCGTCGAAAGCATCCACCTGGGGAAGCGCACCGGGCACGGCCTGCAACTGGACCGCAAACAGCGGTTTGCCCTGTTCCGACACAGTTAACTCGTGGCTATAACCATCGGGTACAAAGTCATATCCGTCCATGTTGCCGTCGGCAAGGTCGGCGATCTTCTTCGCATCCAGCTCCACGGTTCCACTTTTTTCCGACGTCTGTATCGACAGGTGCAGCGGCTCAGGAGCGAGCGCGACATTCCCGTCGGAAGCCTGCCGCAACTCCACAGACTTTGTTTTGTACCCGAGTCGAGATACCTCGACGGTCACGCTACTCCCAGGAACCAGCGAAACTGTTCCGTTCTCAAGCGCCTGAGAACCGCTGGTCACCACAGCATCGCTCGGATTCGTGACGACGTGAACCTGGATGGGCGCAACTGATTTATCCCCGACAGTTTTCTTGCCACCGCTGAGCAGCAGGTAAGCCGCCGCAAGTACAAACACAACTGCCAGTGCACCACCGGCGATCACCAGGTATTTCTTGTTGCCCTCGACCAAGCTCGCCACCCGGCGCAGAACATCAGTCGCGGAAAATCCTCGCTGCGTCGCGCCCGACGTTGCTGGTGATGCAGTCGCCTTCTCTGGCAAGGCTGTGGCGGTCTCCGAGGTCGCCGGAGTTGGCGTCTTCGCCGTCGCATCGGTATCTCGCAAGTTTCGTGAGCCCAGCACCCGCGTAGCCGAGAGACTCGCAGTGGGCGCCATGGTCGCGCCTGTCTTAACCTCCGGCGGCATTGAAGGTGCAGGAGCTTTCGCCGCCGGGATTGGCGCCGCTTTCTTCTCTTGCCCCTGCTTCCCTTGTCCCTGCACCGCCGAGAGCCGTTTGATCTGCGCTTCAAATTCCGGAATTTGCGGGTGCGCAGTGCTCAGTTGCTGCCATTCCTGAATCGCCTCTGCATAGCGTTTGGCCAGTTCGAAGCCTCGGGCTCGCTCAATGGCCGCACTGATTTGCGCCCGAACGCGCTCCGCGTCCGCCAGCACCTGCCGCATCGCCTGGTTATCCGGATTGGCGCGTACTGCTTCCTCGGCGATCTGCACTCGCTTGGCTGGATTCGGTTCGGCCGCAATCCTGCTATTCAGGGAGTCGATCTTTTCGCGCTCTCGAACTGCCTCATAAAGCGCCCGCACCTGTGGCGAATCCCCATAGGGTGTTGCATGCGAATCGAGAAACTCCCTCGCACTCACCGCTCCTTGCCCCTCCAGAACTCGCCTCGCCTCTTTTGCCAGAGTCGCATCAATCGCGCGGGCCTTTCGTTGCTCCGATTCTTCCGCTGCCACTCGATCTCGAAGGGTCGAGCGCAAGGTCTCCAGTTCGCTGCTCCCGGGAACCTTCTGCAGCGCGCGGTCCAACGACGCCAGAGCCTCTGACACTTGTCCGGAATCGGCCAACGCACTCGCCGCGGCAAACTGTTCTCGAACAAACTTCTTCTGTTCGACTCGGCCCCGTTGCGCTTCGGCCAGCACTTTCAGTTTGATCAGACTCCGTTCCTGAGGAAACTTCAGCAGACCTTCATCCGCCCGCGCCACCGCCGTCGAGTAGTCTTCTTGAATCAGCGCCGCCTCAATCTGGCGACACATTTCTTCTGCTTCCGACCGGCGCTTCTCTTGCTCACGCGCCGTTGCCGCCATTTTCACAACCGCCTGCAGCTCATTCGAAGTCGGGTCCAGCGCCTCCGCGGTCTTGAGCGTGGCGAAGGCTCCAGTCAAATCGCGGGCGGCGATTTGATCACGCGCCTGGTCGAGTAATTTTCGTAACTGCTGCTGACGGGACTTTTCCTCCGCATGTTGGTAAACAATTACCTTGAGCGCTTTGGCCTGCGTATCGCTGGGGTCAATCTGCACCGCGTCGTCCACCGCGATTTGAGCTTCGTCGATGTTTCCATCCTGCAGCGCCGCCTCCGCCCGGCGAAGCGCGCGGCGCAGCTTGGTCGCCCGTTCCATGGCCGCTCGAACCGAGTCCCGGAACGCAAGCAGATCGTTGTTCTTCGCGTCCAGCGCCACCGCTTGATCGAGCAGGTGCAACGCATCTTCGTAGCGCTGGTCCATGTAAGCTTCATTGGCCTGGCTGCGCAACGCGCGCGCCCGTTCGATTTCCTGTTGCAGTCGCAACCGCTCATGCACCGCGCTCATCAATTTTTGCGCGCGCGTATTGTGGCGGTCGATGCGCAGCGCCTGCTGCAGTTGCTCTCTGGCCTGAGTCCACTCTTCTTTATCCACGGCCACTTCAGCGCGCCGAAATAGTTGGCCCACGGTTTCCGACTTCACCTGGTCCTGAATCCGCATCAGATCGAATGCCAGATCCTGGGCCGTGGCGTAGCGATCTTCCCGCTTCTTGGCCAGAACCCGGCTGATAATCGCATCCAGTTCGGCGGGATATTCCTTCAGATAGGTGCTGAGCGGAGGCGGTGGGTCGTTCAGGATTTTATGAAACGTCGCAGCCGCTTCGGTCGCCTCGAACGGCAGCGCGCCCGTCAGCAACTGAAATAGAACTACACCGAGCGAATAAACGTCCGTGCGATTGTCAAGCTCCTTGGCCTGCAACTGCTCGGAGGACATGTAAAAGATGCTGCCGATGACCTGGTTGGCCTTCGTGAGCCCAGTGTCTCCCACGATCCGCGCAATTCCAAAATCAACGATCACCGCCATCCCATCATTGATGCCGTCCTGCAGCACGATGATGTTGGCCGGCTTTATGTCGCGGTGAATCACTCCCCGCTGGTGCGCGTAGCCAAGACCGGTGCAAACGTCAATCACAATTCCCAGGCACTCCGGAAGGGTCAACGAACTGCCCTTTTTCAGCATCGACTCCAGACTCGGCCCCTCCAGAAACTGCATCACCAGGTATGGATTGCCGTCCTGCTCGCCGACGTCATAGACAGTTACGATGTTCGGACACTGCAGCGATCCCGTGGACCTGGCTTCTGATTTGAAGCGTGCGATCAGGCTCTCATCTCCGTCGCTGGTGATCATTTTGATCGCGACGTAACGGCCGATCTGGGAATCGACCGCCTTATACACCACGCCCATGCCGCCGCGGCCGATAACGCCCTCGACGTCGTACTTCCCTATCTTCGTGGGATTGGATGCCATGTTTTGCAAGCCACCATCTCTTGAAAGCGACAATGAAACTCGGCGAAATCTCCTTGGGGGGAAATTCTACTCGCCACTCTGAACTCCATCCTGGGGTCGATGGAGCAGATTAGAATTTTCTCTACGATCTAAACTGCGCGACTTTGGGCTGCTTAGAAAGAACGATCCTTGAACTACATCGATGAACTACATCGATAGTGCATCTTAGGGGGCCGACGTTGCAAAGCGATCAACCTCTCACTCCACCCTCCCATCATGGAGCAACCGAAGGGCCACTTCTCTTCAACTCCTCCGCGGAGCGCAAATAGCGACTTCACTTCAGCCGCAATCTCTGTTCCGGCAGCCAGCACGCGTATACTATACCCTCGTTTCCGCTTTTTCGCTCCGGGCCGCCGCCCGATGCGCCATTCTGGGAGCAGTAAGCTCTGCAACCGGAATCTTGTTTTGAACACCCAAACTCGCAACAAACGGTACTCCATTTCCACTATCGCGTCAAATTGTGAAACAATTTTCACCCCCGTCGCCCGCTCCCGGGACAAAGCGAATGAAACACGAAATGACAGCTCCAGGAAGAACCAGGAAACAACCACACCGCTGGCCCGCGAAAGCGTTTCACAACCTTCCGAACCATGGGATGGGTGTAGAATCGTGCCCGCTCTAAGAGTCGAGAATCGATTCTGGCAGAAAGAAGTTTCCCGCGCAGAGGTAGCAGTATGGGTTCTCTCGATGATCCGAAACTTCAGGATTTACACGAACAGATTCAACGCTCACTCACCTGGAGCTCGCAACCCGATTGGCAGAAGGCCTGCGAGATTCTGAACGGCATGAGCATGCCTGACATGCTCGACGAGCTGTGGCGTATCAAGAGCTCCAGCCGTCTCGACGGGATCTCTCTGTTTGCGCCGCGCGCCAGCGGCGTCAACATCCCTCGGTTGCGAGCCGGCATCGGAGCCCTGCAATCCCAGCCCCCCGGAGATTTCGATGGTCTCGTGCGCATGTTGCCCGATGATCAACAGTTCGCCATTATGAGTGTGTGTGCCGTTACGCAAGCGCCCGCCAACCTCAGCCCAGCGTTGTGGTCCAAATATTACTGGCAGACTCGCTCATTGACCGCGCCTGACCCCATCTCGATAAACGGAAGCTCAGGAGGCGCTGCTGCCAAGAAGGGTGACGACGACTCCGCTCACCTTGCCGCCGACATTGCGACCGGTATCACCGCCAACGCTCCCAGGGGGACAAATCCTGCGACCTACACCGTCACCCTCATCTATCGAAACCTGAATGCCTTCAAGTTCGGGTCCGACGATACTGAACTCGACTTGTTGCTCCACGAGCCTAGCATCAGCCTGCAAATGTCCCCGGACCCCAACAACCAGCTCACCAGATCGGCGGCGTTCTCGCTGATTAACTTGCACCTCAAACGGAATTGGGGCCTGATCAAGCCCGATATCGAAGGTAGCGTTGGACCACAGTTGAACCTGTCTCCAAACAACGCGCTAAGTGCCGCACTGCAGGCGCAGATCGAGCTTCACATCACCACTCAGATCTCTCTCATCTTCTCCAGTTCCCTCAGCGTCGGCCCCACCCCCAGGCCGGGCGGTCCGCCCGACTATGGCTCGTTGCAATCAGGGAACCTGAGTTTCTCCCCTTTCAACATCGGCCTCATCGGCCACTGGGATCCGCCATAATAGCGTTTTCGTGAGCGCAGTGTTCGCCGCCGCGCTAGGCTTCATCCGGCCGCCGCAGCGCAATCTCGATACGCTTCACCACTTCCTGCCATTCCCCGGGAGTGGTTTGCCGAAACAGCCGAACGGTTGGATACCACGGACTATCCTCGCGTTCCAAAAACCAGCGCCAGTCGCCGCCTTTGTTCAGCAAGATCCATACCGGCTTTCCCAGCGCGCCCGCCAGATGCGCAACCGCGCTGTCGATGGAAATCACCAGGTCGAGATTGGCGACAATCGCCGCCGCGTTGGCAAAGTCTTTCAACTCATCTCCCAGATCGATTAACCGCACGCCCGGCGGCAGCTGTTTCATCTGCTCGCTTCCCGCGCCAAACTGTAATGAGTAAAAAGTTGTCCCGGAAACGTTCAGCAGAGGCACAAGCTGCTCCAGTGAAATCGAACGCAAGCGATCGCGCGGATGCTCCGGGTTGCCGGCCCAGGCCAGCCCGATGCGCCGCGTATTCTTCTGCAATCGCTCCCGCCACGCCTCTACTCTCGCCGCGTCTGGAACGATGTAGGGAACTCTCGCCGGAATCGTATCCAGTTCCGTTCCCAGCGCCAACGGCAGGCTCATCAGTGGACACTGCCACGTAAACTCCGGCAGCATCTCACCGCGGCGAATCACGCGCGAAGCCCCGTCTGTGGCCGCGAGCAGACCATGCAGAGCCAGCTGAACCTCCAGCACCACTTCTCCGCCTCGCTCCGCGACCAGCGGAACATACCGCACGAACTGCATGGTGTCCCCTAAACCTTGTTCGGCATAAAGCAGAATGCGCTCGCCGCCGAGCGGTTCGCCCTTCCACCTGCGCTGCAAGAATTTTCGGTCATCGCCAACGCCAACCTTCCAGCGCGATTCGTATTCGCCCCATCCCGCCGCCAGATTTCCTTGCAACAGATGGATCAGCCCCAAATTCACAGTCGCCTCGGCGGAGTCCGGCTCCATCGCGCGCAAACGAGCAAAACAATCCGCGGCTTCGCTCAGCTCTCCCAGTCCGTAGAGCACGAATCCCAAGTCCACATAAGCGCCGGGCAGCTTGGGGTCCAGCTTGATCGCATCCCGGTAAGCCTCCGCCGCAGAGATGAGATCACCCTTACGTTCGAAAAGGCGTCCCAGGCCGGCAATCGTCTTAGCCGAGCGGGGATTATTTATCAGCGAGCGCCGGAAAACTTCCAGAGCCGCCGCAAAGTTTCCGAGATCGGTGAGCGCGAGACCAAGATCGTTGTAGATCTCATACTTTTTCGGATCGAGCACCAAGGCGCGCCGGTACAACTCGGCCGCCGGTTGCAGCGCCCCGCCTTGATACAGGGCCCTCGCCAGGTGGCAGTGCAGCTCCGCAGAATCGGGCTTGAGCGCAAGAGCGCGCTGATAAGATTTCGCGGCAGCTTGCAGATCTCCAGCTCGCTCCTGCGCTTCGCCGAGATGCTGGTGAGCTTGTGCCGACTCGGGGCGCATCCCCGCGTCGTCGCTGAAGATTGCACTGATCGGCTGGCTCGACTCTTGACCTGCACCCGTCCCCTGCAATAAGCGCAACATCTGCTTTGCTTCGGAAGACAGCGGGTCCACGTTCAGAATCTTGCGATAGCACGCCTCAGCCAGCTCAATGTGACCCTCCCGATGATGCTTCAATCCCTTCTTGAGAAGCTTTTGGAGACGGTGCTGCGGAGAAACTGCGCCCGACACGGTGTAACCTCGAAGGCCCGTTTACCAGCGGCCAGTTTAGCCAAGTTTCCGCTTTCAATTCCCGACCGATAGTACATGCCGCCCGCCTTATACAAAAAAAGTGTGGACCTTTTTCCGCAGTTTCTTCGCGTTACTGGATAGAGGTCGAAGTTTGGACGTGCGGACGTAAGACGGCAAGAAGGCGCCCAAGCTAGCCAGCGAGTCGGTTTTCGCGTGCGCCCTCGGCAGGCTCGAACCAACAAACGTGGAGGCAAGCAATGAACAAGTATCATCACGGCGTAGTTCAAGCAAAGGTGGATCAGACCGACGTCCATGCGGCCTGGATTAACCTCCCGCGAGCAGATAAGGGACTGAACCTCCTGAATAAAGCATTCGAAATCTACCACCTGGCCTACAACGCCATATCAGACGTTACTGACGCCTTTTTGAACTTGGAACTCATGCAGAGTCTCGACAAGGCCGCCAAGTCTGGCCGGAACCCAACTTCCTTCTGGGGGAACGTCCACTGTCTGGAGGATGCCTTCAAGCACTTGGACAAGAACAATGGCTGCTGGACCGACACCAATACAGACTTTTACCCGGGCGGTCCCGACACGTTCGTCGGCCCTCAATTCTGCTCGGTGTCGATCGTTCCCTCCTGCGCCGTCAGTTTTCTGAAAGCCGTCGACCTAAATCAGGGAAAATTGCGGGAGTACCTGGGCAACTGCCATGATGGCTTGAAAGAGTTGACAGAAAGCGCCGACCACTGGGAGCAGGTCGGCGAGGCTCTGAAGGGGGTCGAGAAATATAGCAAGTATGTGAAACCCTTGCTCTGGCTGACTCCGAAGGCTCTTCAAGAAGCGTTCGACACGGTGGTGGAGTGGGACGAAAAGATCGACGGTATCCATGGCAAAATCGACACGATCATTGCCTATGGAACCAGTAATCATCCGGCCGAAGACGCCGTCTTCCAGGGATTGGTCGCCGTGCTGCAGTATGTGCCCGTAATAGGTCCCTCCTACGGCAAGATCGTGGCCCAGATCCCCAGCTTCGCGACGAGCATTGAGGCGTTTGCCGACGGTTACTGGGCTCGCCGCGGCATGCAGACCTGGAAGAACAGCAAACATATGGGTCGGATGTTCTGACCTGCCCGGCAAGGCACAAAAAATAATTTCACCCAGCGTGAGCCATTTGCTCTGGCCTTTGCGCGTTATCAATATAGAGCCCCAACCAGGGCGACGAAAAAAACGGCAGCGCGACAACACCAGCGTCCGATTTCATCACTAGAGGAGGATCTTATGTCGACACAGCCAAGCCGCATCCCGCAATCCACCACCCCCGCCCCGGCACTCATGCCAAACCAAGGCAGGAGCTGGCTGGGAAGAAACTGGAAGAAGCTGCTGGCCGCCATGTTCCTGTGCGGAGCAATTTTCGTGGTCGGGATTTTCACCTTGATTATGGGCGCCATGCGAAGTTCCGATGTGGCCAAAGAGGCCATCGCCAGGGCTCAGTCGAGCCAACTCCTGGCGCAACGCCTGGGGGCTCCGATCAGCGAAGGCTGGCTGGTAAGCGGCTCCATCAACGTTTCCCCCGGAGCCGGCGACGCCGATCTTTCCCTGCCAATCTCCGGGCCGAAGGGTAAGGGCACGGTGTATGTCAGGGCTCAGAAGACCGCCGGGACGTGGGCGTACCTCATGATGGTGGCGACCACTGAGGGAAGCAACGATCGAATCGACCTGCTCGCCAGTGCGTCTGCCCCCGAACAGCAAGCCAACACGCCGACGCCCGCGTCGCAGGCGGCCGCAGACGTTTCTGCCCAGCCAGCCCCCAGCCAACCTGCCTCAGCCGACAGCTCCGTAGCCCTGGCAGCCGCGCCCGAAGTCGCCGCTCCTGATCCGGCTCCTGCTGCGGCGCCGCCTCAGGCCAAACCTGGCTCCGTGATCGCTAGCGCGCAGTACTCGAACGACCCCAATCTCCGTTGCGACGTGCTCGAAGTGAAGCGGGTCAGCGGCGGCGCGCTGTTAGCCAGATGGCGCTTCGTGAACACGGGCGCAAAGCCCGTGGCTTATGACTTCGGCTGGGACGACATTTACTACATCGACCCCGCGGGAAACAAGAAATACAACTTTCTCACCATCGACGGCAAGAGAATCCTGGACCAATGGTGGGGCACGCTGCAACCGGGCGAGCAGCGCGTGGTGTGGGCTAAGTACCCCGCTCCACCGGCAACCTCGAAACGGATCAGCCTCAACGTCCCGAAGTTTACGCCGTTCGAAGACATTCTCGTCTCCGAGTGAGCGGTAGCACGCCAGTTTGACGACGGAAAGAAAAGTCGTCGACCACGAAGGGCACGAACATCATAAACGACCTTCTGGGGAGGGTTTTTTCGAGTGCCCTCGTGTCCTTCGTGGTAATTGTTCCGGTTTCGAGACCGAAATAGTTCCGCACAGAATATTCGCCGATCACAGAAGGGCGGCCATGAGGGACCCATGCGAGACAAAGATCGCGAAGTTTTCAAAGACGTAGCGCGAGAGAAAAATGTTTGGCTGCTGGCCCGGCTGACCAACCCCAAGTCTCTCCAATGGGCCGATGAGAAGAACTTCGGCAACGACAACTACATTCCTAAACCCATCTCGTGCAAAGCGAAGACCGCCAACAACGACACCGACACCCGCTATCAGATTGCCGGCCTGGTGGCCGATCCCTACCATCATTGCGGCAAATTCAACAAACCAAACGACGCCATGAAGTATTGGGACGAGTTCCGCACGGCGCACCTGGCCCAGGATTATCAACAGACCGGGCTGGGAAGAAACGGTTACTCCGTCGACATCGACCCAGCCTCTCGCCACTACTTTTGTGTGCAGCGTCACGGCAAATACATCCATGCAGATTACGATCTGCTCGATATCATTGATGCCGAGGATCCTCAGACCAATACGATCATCAGGGACTTCCTCGATGGCGCTCAGCACAGCTACAACCCGCGTTTTCCGGAAATTCAGCGAGCCCTTAACGCGCGCATGGACGCTCCCATGGTGCAGCACGCAGGCGAGGCCCAGTTCACGTATCTGAGTGAGCAGCCCATCCACGTCTTCTTTCCGAGAACCGGACCGAACGGCGAGGACTATAGCCAGTGCGATCCCTTGATCTGGTTAAACAAACTCACCGCCGAAACCTGGTACCGCGAGTGGTTCGGCGGCCGTCAAGCAGCTCTGCCTTCACCGCCGAATGCGCCGCGCCGGCAGTATGCAACTCCCGCACAGGTAATTCGCGTGGATTTTAACAGGAGAAGACGATTGTCATAGCTCCTGCTGCGCTTGTTCTCAAAGCTTGTTCTCAAAGCTCGTTTCTCAACCTCTCTTTGCACGCCCATTCAGCATCCTGTTGGCGAGTCGTCCGCCATGCCGCTTCCAGAACTGGAATCAAGTTACGCTTCGATGAAAAATTGCTCACCAGCGCCCCGAGCCGGCGAGATGCGGATACAATCGTTGAGTTTCGGGATTGCAAAGGAAATCCCGCCTCATGGACGTCAACGAGTACGACTTGGTAGTGATCGGCAGCGGTCCGGCGGGGCAGAAGAGCGCAATCTGCGCCGCCAAACTGCGCAAAAAAGTCGCCATCATTGACCGCAAGAAAACCATCGGCGGCGTTTGTGTGCACACCGGAACCATTCCCAGCAAAACGTTGCGCGAAGCCGTCCTCTACCTGAGCGGCTTTCGCCAGCGCAGTTTCTACGGTCGCAACTACGTCCTCAAAGATCGTATCGCCATGTCCGATCTGGTGTTTCGAGCGCAGGCCGTCATGGCGCGCGAAATCGAAGTCATTACAGCCCAGCTTCGACGCAACCAGGTCACCACCTTTGAGGGCAATGCCCGTTTCCTCGACCCCCACACCGTCGAAGTCAAAAGCGAAGATGGATCGCAGCTTCTGCGCGGTCATTACATCATGATTGCCTGCGGCACACGTCCCGCCCACAGCGTCGATATCCCCATGGACGGCAAGCGCATCTTCGATTCCGACGCGGTCCACGGTCTGGAGGAGGTCCCACGCGAACTTGTAGTGGTCGGGGCCGGCATCATCGGGCTCGAATTCGCTTCCATGTTCGCCGCCCTGGGAGTGAAAGTCACTCTTCTCGATCAGCGCCCAACCCTGCTCGACTTCGTGGATCGCGAAATTGTGGAGAGCCTGGGTTTCCAGCTGCGTCAACTCGGAACCGTTTTCCGCCTGGGCGAAAAGGTAGTTTCAGTAGGCTTCGACGCCGAACGCGACCGCGTCTTCGCCCGCCTCGAAAGCGGAAAAAACGTCCATGGGCAGGGGCTTCTCTACACCGTCGGCCGGCAGGCCAACAGTGATCAGTTGGAGATCGAAGCCGCCGGACTGCAGTCCGATGGCCGCGGCAAAATGGTGGTCAACGAAAATTTTCAAACCAGCGTGGACCACATCTACGCCGCCGGAGACGTCATCGGTTTCCCCGCGCTCGCCAGCACCTCCATGGAGCAAGGCCGCCTCGCCAGTTGCCACATGTTCGGCAAGCCCGGCAAAATGATTCCTAATCTCATCCCCTACGGCATTTATACGATCCCCGAGATTTCCATGGTCGGCCACACCGAAGAACAACTCACGAAAGAAAAGATTCCCTACGAAGTCGGACTGGCGCGCTACGCCGAGTTGGCCAAAGGCCAGATGCTCGGCGATGACCAGGGTTTGCTGAAACTTCTCTTCGATCCCAACACTCTCAAGGTCCTGGGCGTGCATGTGATCGGCGACCGCGCCGCCGAGATCGTGCACATCGGTCAGGCCGCGATGTCCCTGGGCGGCACGCTGGAATATTTCCGCGACAC
>Ga0265760_10000194_pt1 | contig 16116 bp, 12 predicted proteins | sample NZIome_2_FD_200831 | JGI IMG/M metagenome (GOLD analysis project Ga0265760, IMG submission 200831) | Metatranscriptome of rhizosphere microbial communities from Maridalen valley, Oslo, Norway - NZI1 (Metagenome Metatranscriptome) | ecosystem: Host-associated > Plants > Roots > Rhizosphere >...
AGAGCCGGCGTGAGGGCACAGTAATCGATGACATATCCAACCACGGGCAGCCGGGCCAAACCGAACAACTCCATGAGCAGATAAATGCCCGTGTTGATCCCCAGCAGCCAGGTCACTCCCCGGGTGAACGGGGGCAGGCTCAACGTCATCGGTTCGCCGGTTCGTCGCACAGATTTGCCTCTGGTCCAATTCTACTCGCACAATGCCGAGCGCACTGCCTCTACCGTTCCGCCACCGGCACAACCGGCAAACTTGCATGCCCTTCCGCGTCCACCGCGCGCACCGCGAAGATCACATTATCCTTCGAGAGCTTCAGCGTGGCGCGTGTAACCTTGCCACACTTTAGGGCATGCTCCCATTCCGGGCTGGTCGTTGCCCGCCACAGAACCTCGTATTCCGCCGCGCCGGGCTCCGCGTCCCAGGTTAGCGTGGAGTCGTTCTCCAAACCCTTCGCCAGCAAATGAACGTTCGCCGGAGGCGCCGAACCCGCTGCCAGCGAAGCCAGCGTCGCAGCATTCAGCCGCGCCACGTTCGCCACGTAGTCGAAGTCCACAAACTTCGGCACATCTCCATATTCGATGCCGTTTTCCGTGCGCACGTCCTGATGCTGATGATGGAAATCCTCACGAAACTCCGTGAAGCGCACGCCCGAAAATCCCTCCTGATTAAACGAGTAATGGTCACCCCCGCGCAGATATCGATCCAGCCGGAACACCAGCATCGGCTTCACTCCCACATCCCCCGCGTAAGTCCGGCCAACATCGGCGATGTAGCGCGCCAGTTGCCGCGACCCCGAATCGCTCTCTCCACCCAGCCCGCGAATGCGCCGAATCTCCTGCTCCGTCGCCGCCGCCGGCAGCCCTTCGGAAAATACCCGCACCACCGCGTGATCCTGCTCCGCACTTTTGTCGCCGCCGACGATGTCGTTATTCAAAACCGCCGCCAGATTCCAGCCCTGTTCCTTGGCGAACTTGGCAAAATGCCTGCTGCCATTCAATCCTTGCTCTTCGCCCGCGACGGTCAGAAAAATAATGGTCGCTGGAAACTTCATCTTGCTCGACAGCTTGCTCAATACCCGCGCGCATTCCAGGCTCACGGCGGTTCCGCTGCCGTCGTCATTCGCGCCGGGAGCATCGCCCTGGCCATCGAGCGTGCCACTGTTGCGCGAATCGTAATGCCCGGTCACCAGCACCATGCGTTGTGCGTCGCTCGCCCCCTTGAGAACGGCATAAACATTGGTGATAACCGTCGGCTGCGGAATGCGTTCGGCCGGCGCTTCCGTGAAAGCGTCGGTTTTCACTTCCAGGCAGCCACCACAATCTCTTGCGTAGCGCTCGAACTCAGCCTGAATCCACTCCCGCGCCGCCCCGATCCCGCGGCCAGCTGCAATCGACGCCGGATCCTGCGCCGAGATGGTGGCTCGCGTCCCGAAACTCACCAGTTTTTCGATGTTGGCCTGAATGCGCGCCGCGGAAACTTGCCGCAGAGCCGCCGCGATTCGTGCGTCTGGCTTGCCCGGCTCGATCGCCGATGCGCTCGCGCCTTGGCCCTGAGCGGCGCAGGGTAACGCCAGTCCCAGCGCGACCGAAAAAAACTGCAACTCTTTCAGGAATCTTTTCAAGAAACGATGCATCTCAAGCTCCGAATTGAGAAGATGTGCGACTTGTCAAGAACGAAATGCTGAGTCGAACGTCAAGGGATCACCGAAGGTTGCCGCCGCCGTGCCGGGTAGAACCTTTTTTACCGCTGCACCCCTTGACCTGCGGTACTAGAAAAATAAATATTAACAGGAGCTCGAATCGGCCAGGGAGGCTTTATGGTGCTTTGCCCGGAATGCGATACCAAACTCGATCTTGAGGAAGACGATGTCGACGAGGGCGAAGTCATTTCCTGCCCCGAGTGCGGCACCGATTTCGAAATCATCACCACCAACCCGCTCGAGCTCAAAGCCGTGGAAGAAGGCTATGTAGAAGAGGAAGAAGAGGAGGAGACGGAAGACGGTGACTACTCCTAGAGCCACTCCGAATGGGCCATCACAATCTGTGGTTTTGCCACAACCGACTTCTGTCATCCCGAGTGAAGTGAGGGACCCCTACCGCCTCCGCACTGCTAGCAGTTTCCGCAACCGGCCAGTACCGAACGGCACCATTTCGTCCCGTCCTGTTGGTCTGCCCCTGTTGTGCCTCCTGCTAGCCGCAATTCTGCTTCCTGCCCCTGGCCGAAACGGCCAACTGGCGGCCGACTCCAAGCCATCCAAGAAAGAGTACGCCTTGATTTTCGGCACAGTCTGGGGCCCCGACGACCGGCCGGTCTACGGCATCCCAGTCAAAATCCGCCGCGCTCAAGACAAAAAAGCCAAGTGGGAGGTCTACTCCGACCATCGCGGAGAATTTGCCCAGCGCGTCCCTCCCGGCGAAGCGGATTACATCCTTACGGCAGATCTGAAAGGCGTGAAGACTGCCGACGGCAAGGCCTTGCATCAGGTTAGCGAGGTCAAAGTACACGTCGATTATGACGAACGCGAAGACACCGGCCTGCGCCTGGCCCCATAGACGGGTTCTCATCGTATGCCGCTGCCACGCCTGTCTGGGTTTTGGGTCTGGTCATGCTGAGCGCAGTCGAAGCATCCCTACCGTCGAACTAACTGCTGGGGTTGTTCACGGGGGTCCCGTCAAGGGTCTCGCAGGGTCTCGCAAGATTCCCTTGACACCCCACATGAGACAATGAGAAATGTCATACGGCATGCATCCCCGACGTTCCATGGCCATCTTGGCCGCCTGCGCCCTGCTCGTGGCCTTATGTGGGCTGGCCCATGCCTCGCCTGACAAGAAGGACAAGAACGCCGGACGGCTCCTCTACGGCAAAGTTCTGGACGGCCGGGACAACCCCGTGGTCGACGCCGTCGTCTATCTAACCAACACGCGCACGCGCGCGGTTAAGACCTACATCGTCAGCCAGGACGGCACCTACCGCTTCCCCGCGCTCTCCAGCGCCGTGGACTACGAAGTCTACGCCCAGTACAACGGCCACAAGAGCGATACCAAATCCGTCAGCCAGTTCGACGACCGCTCGGAAGTTTACATCGATCTGCGCATCGGTTCGCGCTAGGACACGTACCTTTTCGTGCAACTTTTTCCCGCCAAGTCGGTTCAATATAGATATGGCTGTTTGTGTTTTGGAGGCGACCTTGAAAGAACTGCGCACATTTCTGAAGAATTTCTCATCCCCGATTAGCTCAACTCTGACGGCAAAGGCTCTTTTGGCCTGTCTCGTGTTGCTATGTCTGGCCGCAATATCAGCCTTTGCTCAGGACGCATCCGGGGGCGCCATGAGCCCCTACCAGGACGAAAAAGACGGCGTCAGCGCTGGCGGTAAGTGGACGGAGTTCGCGTCGGAAGACAAAATGACTGGCGCCAAGAAAGTCCGGTTCGAGCTGCTTTCGAATAACTTTCTGCGCGAAGACCCGGACTACAAGCCGCGAGTCGAACTGGTTTGCACGAATGGCAAATATGATCACGCCCACTTCAATCCTGGAGCCAAGTTGGGCCGGCCGGATTATCCGGGCTTTTGGGGCCAGCCTAAAATGGAGGTCATGGTGCGCTTCGACGGAAGCCACGACCACAAGGGCTGGAACTGGGTGGCCGGGCGTTTCCTCGACATGGACAAGGGCACCATTCGCGGCGCGATGGCATCCCAGGTATTCAACGTTGAAATCAAGACCAGAACTGGCTACGCCATCGCGGAATTCTCACCCGCGGGCCTGAACCTGGACGAAGTCAAGAAGTCCTGCGACCTGTCGCCGCATAAGCCTTAAGAGCGGCTGCGTCGTTTTCCTTGTCGGGAGAAATGAAGTGTAAGGGCCGGGCCCCAGGCTCGGCCTTTTCCTGCGCAAAACTCATGTGGCGATGGCCGCCTCGGCCGTCCCGCCTCGGCGAAGCCCACCGGCATTTTTCTCAGCAGCCGACCCCCTGGCCCCTGACCCGTGTTCTTCCCGCAACTCCCTTAGCACTTGCCCCGCTCCCCGCTCTGCTGGCACCTTAAACTGTCCCCGCAAAGACACCGTGAACAGCAACATCATCACCGGCCTGGCATTCTTCCTGTTCATCGCAGGCGCGTTTATCTACGCCGTCATCCTCTACAACGAGCTGGTCCGCCTGCGCAACGAGAACGACCGCGCCTGGGCCAACGTTGACGTCCTGCTCAAGCAGCGCCACGACGAAATCCCCAATCTGGTCGAGACCGTAAAAGGCTATATGCAGCACGAACAGCAGACGCTTCTTGCCGTCACCCAGGCGCGCGCCGCCTCCATGAACGCCGCCAGCATCGGCCAGAAAGCCACCGCCGATCTCCAAATGACCGGCGCGCTGCACAGCCTCTTCGCCGTGGCTGAAAATTATCCCCAGCTCAAGGCCAACGAAAATTTCCTCAAGTTACAGCACCGCATCAGCGAACTCGAAGAGCGCATCGCCGACCGCCGCGAGTTCTTCAACGACGACGTCAACACCTACAACACCCGCATCGGCCAGATCCCCGAAGTCTTCATCGCCAGCTTCCTCGAACTCAAGCCCCGCTCCATGTTCAAAGTCTCCGACGAAGACCGCCGCCAGGTCGAAGTGAAATTCCAGGCCAGCCAGGGTTCCGGAGCATAGAGACTCAGTCATCCAGCGGGACTCGGGGGTTCGGGCACGGCTTCCAGAGATTGCGAGAAAATTCACTAATGCGTGCAGTACCGTGGAAGAGCGGCCGCTTCAGCGCCGCGTAAAACCCCAAAATCAGTGCGGGGCTTCAGCCCCCGTGGTTCGCATTCTGTGCCTGCAGCAAGTTTTTCCGCGGCCTCTTCCATCCATGCTGCGAAGAACCGATTAAAGATGCGGTGGCTTTAGCCTTTGAGGTTGCGCTCGTGTCCCTCCGGAGACGGCCTCGCCTGACCTCGGTAACCGGCCACCAGGTTACTCAAGTATTCGTCCCACCTCGGTGCGAATTCGGACTCCGACCTTTGTAATTAGCCACTCCCCGCGCTTCACAACTAAGCTTCCCTGCGGAGGTTTACTCCACACATGATCGACAAAATCACGAAGTCGCTCTTAGTCCTGACAGCGGGTGGCTTGATGCTTGTTGGCGCCGCCTCTGCTCAAACCCCGGCTCAAACCCAAGACAACACCGCCGGCGCGGGCGCGGGAGTGGTCGATCCCAATCATCCTCGCGTCAACGAAGTGAATGCCCGCGAGCAGAACCAGCAGGACCGCATCGCCAATGGCGAAAAGAACGGCACGCTGACCCCGGGACAAGCTGCTCACCTGGAGAATCGCGAGGCCAAGACCGAGAAGCAGGAAAAGGCCGATATGGCCGCCCACAACGGTCACCTGACCAAGGCCGAGCAGAACAAGCTCAACAAGGAACAGAACAAGACCAGCAAGGAAATCTACAAAGACAAGCACGATGCGAAGTAGCTGGGACCTTTAGACTTCCTAGAAAGCCGCGAACCATCGCGGCTTTCTTCTTTTCCAGCTCATGTGGCGGCGGGCGCCTCGCCCGCGCAGGCTTGGGGCACACACGCTGAGGGCGCACACGCTTTAAGAGCGCAGACCTCAGCTCACCCCAGCAGCCGCGCCGCATCCTTAGCGTAGTAAGTCAGAATAATGCTGGCCCCCGCGCGCCGAATGCTCACCAGCGACTCCATCATCACCCGCTCGCGGTCAATCCAATTGTTCCGCGCGGCCGCTTCGATCATGGCATATTCCCCGGACACCTGATACGCCGCCAGCGGCAGTTCGAAGCGCTCGCGCGCCGCCGCAATCACGTCCAGATAAGGCATGGCCGGCTTCACCATAATCATGTCCGCCCCCTCTTCGATGTCGAGTTCGATTTCCCGCATGGCTTCGCGCACGTTCGCCCCATCCATCTGATACGAACGCCGGTCGCCGAACTGCGGAGTCGAGTCCGCCGCTTCGCGAAACGGCCCATAAAAACCGGAAGCGAACTTCGCCGCATAGGAGAGAATCGGCGTATTGCTGAACCCGGCTTCGTCGAGCGCCCGGCGGATCGCTCCCACCCGCCCGTCCATCATGTCCGACGGCGCGATAATGTCAATCCCCGCGCGCGCCAGCGATACCGAAGTCCGTGCCAGCAATTCGAGCGAAGCATCGTTGTCGATCTCGAATTCGATGCGACGGGCATAGTCTGCCATCTGGGATGCGATTTTCTCGATCGCCGTCGCTTTCTCCTCTTCGTTTTGGACCACAACCACCCGAGCTGCTTTCAGGGTGTCCCGGGCTGCGGCACCCAGAGACTGCGCGAATGGCGTGGCTTTCACGATCCCGCAGTGCCCATGACTCATGTATTCGCACAGGCACACATCCCCCATCAGAATCAGCCCGGGAACTTCCCGCTTCAGCGCACGCGCGGCCCGCTGCACGATGCCGTTTTCTTCCCACGCCCCAGTCGCGACCTCATCTTTCTTGTCCGGCAGCCCGAACAGAATCACCGCCGGTACGCCCAGCGCATGCGCCTCCTCCGCCTCTTTCACCGCCTCGTCCACCGACAGGTTAAATACTCCCGGCATCGAGCGCACTTCCTTGCGCACTCCTTCCCCCGGGCAAACGAACAGGGGGTAGACAAACGCGTCCGGCGTCAGCCGGGTTTCGCAAACCAGATTACGCAGCTCTCCCGTACGGCGGAGGCGGCGAAGGCGCGTAACAGGAAAGGCCATAAGGATCACCAGAGGGAGGCCGTGTGACAACCAACACTCCCAACCCCAGATTCTAGAACATCCCCGCCCCAGCAAGTAGGATGACACTCGTGTCCCTCGCCTTGACTTTCCCCCGGCGAATGGGAAGCCAACCGGTTTTGGGTAGCGACAGCGCTTCAGCGCAGCGATCAACCTCCAATGCCCCGTAAGGGCTTTAGCCCCTGAGACCCTCGCCAGCGTCCAACCGCCGCATATAACCAAAGTAACCTGCCCCCGCCGCTCAAATCCCGCCACGCCGATACCCTGCCATAGAATTGAGATCGGATGAGTCTGTTCCGCCTCCACCGTTGGTACGTCGTAGCGGCCGGTATCACTCTGGCTCACGCCGTCGTGTCCCTGGTGGCCCATCGCGGGTATGCGGTCACGGCGATTGGTGACGTCTTCGTCCTTTTCCTCATGTTGAGTGGGGGAATCGTCATGCTGGCCAACGCTCGTTCGGCGTCCCGCATCGAGCGCCGCTTCTGGGGCCTCTTGGCATTCGGATTTTTCCTTTGGAGTTTCAACCAGGCCGCCTGGGCTTATCACGAGGGCATCCTTCGGCTCGAGATTCCGGATCCCTACTTCGCGGACATCATCCTGTTTTTCCATCTTGTTCCCTTCATGGCCGCCATCGCCTGGCGTCCCGATCTCACTCGCGCTCAGTCACGCTTTCAACTCAGCGCCCTGAATTTTCTGATGCTGATGGTGTGGTGGATATTCCTCTACGCCTTCATTGTCTTTCCCCATCAATACGTAGTGCTGAACGTCAAGGCCTACGACAATTCCTACGAAGGGCTTTATCAACTGGAAAAGGTGCTTCTGCTGGCCGTTCTGGGCTTTGCCGCGTGGAACAGTTCCGGGGCCTGGAAGCGGCTGTATCTGCATCTCTTGGGCGCCGACGCTTTATATGCCGTCGGCTCCTACCTGCTGGATAACGCGGTCAACGCCGGGCAATATTATTCCGGCGGTCCTTACGACATTCCTCTGGTGGGCTCCATTGCCTGGATGGTCGCAGCCGCTCTGTCCTCGCGCCAGCAGAATCTCACCAGCGAGGCGCCGTCGAAAAAATCACCGTGGGGAAGCCTTTCGCCGAAGCTAGCCGTGCTGGCCATTCTTTCCTTGCCGGTGCTGGGATTGTGGACTTTCCTATTCGACAAGTCCCCGCTGGCCTCGCGAACTTTTCGTCTGTTCACAGTGCTGGCCGCAATGCTGGTGCTGGGCGCCTTCGTGTTTCTGCGGCAATACCTCCAGGACCAGGCACTGATGCAGCTTCTGCAGGAGTCGCGCAGGGCCTACGAAGACCAGCAGCGGCTGCAGACTCATCTCGTGCAAAAAGAAAAACTCGCTTCTCTCGCGCATCTGGTCGCCGGCGCGGCCCGTGAAATCGACCATCCGCTCACTGCCATTATGTTTCACTCCGACCAGCTCTGGACCCGCGAACTCCTTACCAACGAGCAGAGCACCATGGTTCGCAAAATCGTCGATCAGGCCCGCCGCACCCGCGATCTGGTCTCGAACTTGCTCAGCTTTGCCCAGCAGAGTCACGGGGAAAGAATCACCATCGATCTGGCGCCGCTGCTGCAACGCTGCGCCCAAATGCTGGAAGCCAAACATTCCTCCGACCGCATCAAGGTCTCCGTTTCGCTCGATCCCCTGTTGCCGCGCGTCGCCGGAAATGCCAATCAATTGTTCCAGGCTTTTCACGAGATCATGGAAAATGCCATGGACGCACTCGCCGAAGTCGGCGGAGGATCTCTCAAGGTCACCGGGTTCCCCCATGGCGCCGACGCCGTGCTCCACTTCTCTGACACCGGTCCCGGCATCCGCGAACCTGATCTCGTATTCGATCCCTTCTACACCACCAAACCCGTGGGCAAAGGCACTGGCCTCGGCCTAAGCGCTGCCTACGGCGTAGTGCAGGACCACGGCGGCCAAATCACCTGCGCCAACAAACCCGAAGGCGGAGCCTTGTTCATCCTCCGCCTCCCCGCTGCCATCGCAGTCCCGCAGCCCATAGCCGAAGCCGCCAAAGCCTGATCGGCGGTGGCCGGCGGAAGGAGGCAGGACACAAAGGGGAGCCTGGACCGATATGTTCCAACAACTGCAGGAAAAGCTTACTGGCAAAGACGCGTTGACTCGCGCCATGCTCGGAACCGACCGCGAAAATTTCGCGCAATTGTTCGTGCGTTCGAACGTGCTCTTCCTTCAGCTGCCACCTGGGAGCGAGAATGGCTTTGATCCGCACCTGTCGCGAGAACAGCTGCTGGCTCAAATAAGATCTGCCGCCAAGGACCTTTCGCAGCGTCAGCAGTTCACCCCGTTCTGCCGTGTGCGGGGAGAACGCAAGTCGCTCCTGCTTTTCACGCAGCAAAAGTTCGTGAAGGAATTTGTTCAAGCCTATGTTCGGGAAGTCAAACGCCTCATGCAGTTCGAGGTCCTTGGCGTCGCCGGCCAAATGGCGCTCCGCTTATTCGAAGGCGTGGACTCAGTCGTCTTCAACCCGGAAACCAAGCACGGATACGAGCTATCCGCAGAGGGTATGTATATGCTTCGGACATTGTCGCCTCCCGCTGGATCGGAGCAGTCATAACGCAAGCGTGACCGCGGCGCAACCCTCGCGTTTGTCGATCCCCGCCTCGCAATGCCCTTTACGGCCTCCGTTGGCCCCCTTCCTGTAACATAAAACTGCGATGCCCAGGGCCCTCACCCACACTTCCGCGCGCGTCCTCGAGTTCGATTCCCTCCTCGACCTCCTGCGCGGATACGCTTCCTCGCCCCTGGGCCAGGCGGGCATCGCGGCTCTCGCTCCCTCCACCGACCGCGTCTGGATCGAATCCCAGCACCAACTCGCCAGCGAGATTCGAGAATTCCGCCGCGTTGGCGGCCGCTTCGAATTCTCCGGATTGCTCCCCACCGCGCAGCTCGTCGCGAAATCCCGTATCCTCGGATCGATTCTCGAAACCACCGAGATTCGCGACGTCATACTCGTCGTCGACCGCGCCGCCGAATGGCGCGAGATCTCCCTCCATCCTCCCGCCAGCATGAAGCGCGAGTGGCGCGGCGTGAGCGCCCTTTCCGCTGAGATCGCCGACTTCAGCGACTTCCTCCGCTTCTTCCGCAACAAGATTCAGCCCGACGGCACGCTCGAAGATCACGCCTCGCCAGAACTCGTCCGCATCCGTCGCGAAATTGAAAAACAGCGCCGCACCATCCAGGACTCCCTGCGCGGATATCTCCGCCGCCTCGCCGAAGGCGGCACCGTGCAGGACGAACTCATCTCCATCCGCGGCGAACGCTTCGTCATCCCCATCAAGGTCGAGCAGAAACGCCGCGTCCAGGGCGTAGTTCACGGCGCCAGCTCCAGCGGCCAAACCGTCTACGTCGAGCCCCTCGAAACTATCGAGCAGAACAACGAACTCGTCCGCCTGCTCGACGAAGAGCTCGCCGAGATTCATCGCATCCTCCAGGAAATGACCCGTCGCATCGGCGAACACGCCGAATCGATTCGAGCCGCAGAAGCAGCCCTATGCGAACTGGAACTCCAATTCGCGAAAGCCCGCTTCGCCGAAGACCACAACTGCGTAGAAGTGACTCTGAGCACCGCTGATGGGAAGCAGCCAAGCTGCTTGGGGGACGGCCACTCTTGCCCGTCCAGGGCAAGCGAAGCTCGCCAGCCCCTGCACACCGCCGTCTGCAATGAAAGCCACCACGACCCTCGTGGGGACAGCACCGCTCGCCTGCTCCTCCACAACGCCCGCCACCCACTCCTGGAGCATAACTTAAAGCTAAAAGGAGCAACCGTAGTCCCCGTCACCATCGAACTCGAAGGCCCCACCCGCCAGCTGGTTATCACCGGCCCCAACACCGGAGGCAAAACCGTCACCCTGAAAACCGTCGGCCTGCTGGCCCTCATGGCGCAATCGGGAATCCCCGTGCCCGCCGATCGCGCCGAACTGCCTGTCTTCGACGCCGTGCTCGCCGACATCGGCGACTATCAATCGATCGAGCAGAATCTTTCCACTTTCTCCGCCCACGTCACCAACATCGATTTCATCTCGCGTACCGCCAGCGCCCACTCGCTGGTCCTGCTCGACGAGCTAGGCTCGGCCACCGATCCCGAAGAAGGCGCTGCTCTCGCCGTAGCCATCGCCGGTTATTTCCTCCGCATCGGCTGCCTGGCGGTCATCTCCACGCATCACACTTCGCTGAAAGTTTATGGCGCAAATACTCCCGGTGCATGGAACGCCTCGGTCGGCTTCAACGAATCGACGCTTCAGCCCACTTACGAACTGAAAGTCGGCGTTCCTGGAGCTTCCGCCGGAATCAACATTGCGCAGCGTCTGGGCCTGAATGCCGCGATCATCGATTCGGCCCGCGCGCGCCTTGGGACGCAAGCTCGCGACGTCGGCGAATTTCTTGATCGCCTCCACGCCGATTTGCGCGCTGCCGAAAGCGAGCGTCTCCGCCTCAAGACCCGCGAACAGGAACTCGAGCGTGACAAAGCGCATCTCGCGACAGAAGGAAAAACCGCCCAGCGGGCAAAAATCCGCGAGATGGAAACCAAACTCGAAAGCGTCCTTCGCGACTTCGAATATCAAACCCGCGAAGCCGTAAACGCCATCCAGGACCGCGCCGCCGCGCAGAAGATCTCGAAAGATGCCGAACGCCGCGTCGCCAAACTGCGCCGCGAGTTCCGCGAGCAATTCGATTCCACCGTAGTCGCCCACTCCACCGGCGCCGACCAGGGCGATCCCAACGCCCAGCCGCAGGTCGTGAAATATATCTCCGTGGGCGACACCGTAAAGCTGAAGTCTACCGGCCGTCCCGCAAGAATCATGCGCAAGATCGACGACACTCATTTCGAAGTACAAGTCGGCGCCATGAAAATGAAAATCGCCCGCGACGACGTCGCCGCAGTCCTGTCCCCAGCCCAGCCCGCATCCGGAGACTCTCCCGTGAAAGCCGCGCGCGCCCGTGGCATTTCGGTTTTGCTGAATAACGAAAGCGAGGCCGCAAACGTCCCCAGCGAGATCAACGTAATCGGCCGCACCGTCGACGACGCTGCCCGCGAAGTCGAACGCTTCGTCGACCGCGCCTTCCTCGCCGGCCTGCCCCGCGTCCGCGTAGTCCACGGCAGCGGCATGGGCATCCTCCGCAAAGCCCTCCGCCAGCTCCTGCAACAGCACCCCCACGTAGAGTCCGTAGCCGAACCCCCACAAAACGAAGGCGGCGCCGGCGCCACCGTAGTGGAGCTTCGCGTGTGAGCAACAAGAAAATTGTCACGCACTCCAAGCATCGCTACCTTACCCGTGACCGAACGGTGCGGCGAAGCCATGCGTGTACACCAAGATCAGTACGGAAGTTCCAATCCAGGAACGAAACGTGTGAGCGTGTGACGCCCATCACACCCTCCGCTCCGCATGACAGAGTGAATAAGTCCGTTTTCCCTACACGGTCAACTGAATAGTTCGATATTCCACAGCTTCTCCACAGCATTCCCCCTCCGGTATATTCACATCAGCCCCTTTCTGGCTCACAATTCCCCCGGAGAAGGGTCTCTCACTCATGGCCAACCCCGGCGATTTCGCGTACACGGTCAAGCAGCAGGCGGATATCGTCCGCATCATCGGCGACTACGTCAAGCTGAAGAAGGCCGGAGCGCAAAATTTTTCCGGCCTATGTCCGTTCCACGGAGAAAAGACGGCCTCGTTCTCCGTCCACGCCACGCGCCAGTTTTTTCACTGCTTCGGCTGTGGCGTGTCCGGAGACGTTTTCAGCTTCGTCCAGAAAATCGAGAACATCACCTTCCCCGAAGCCGTGCGGATGGTTGCCCAGAAGCTCGGCATCCCGCTGCCCAAAGCGGCGTACTCGACTCCCGGCGAAGCGAAAGAAGCCCGCCTGCGCGGCCAACTCCTCGACGTCCACGAACGCGCCACCGCATTCTTTCAGGAATGCCTGAAGCGCCCCGAAGGCGCTCGCGCTCGCGAATATCTGCTAGGCCGCGGCTTGGACGACGCCACCATCGCTCGCTTCCGCATCGGCTACGCCCCCGACTCCGGCTTCCTCCTCCGCGACTGCCTGAAAAACGAATTCAGCGAAGACCTGCTCCGCGAAAGCGGCTTGTTTTCCTGGAAGGAAGACGACGGGCATCGGGCATCGGGCTCCGGGCTTCGGCCAGGCAGCGCTCAACCGTCCGGCGTCAACCCTCAACAAGAAAAGATTCCTCGCTCCGCTCAAGATGACACGGTTGACGGGAATGCTGGCGTCGAGGATGAGGGTTCGCCGCAGCCCGAAAGCCGAAGCCCGAAGCCCGCCCCCAACATGTACTCCAAATTCCGCAATCGCGTGATGTTCCCCATCACCAGCGAAGCCGGAAAAATCATCGCCTTCACCGGACGCACTCTCGCCACCGACGAAAAAGCCGGCCCCAAATATCTAAACTCGCCGGAAACGGCGATCTACTCCAAAGGCAAAGTCCTGTTCAACCTCGACCTAGCCAAAGAGTGGGTCCGCAAGTTCGATTACGCAATTCTGGTCGAAGGCCAAATGGACTGCATCTCCGTCTACGCCGCCGGATTTCACAACGTCATCGCCAGCTCCGGCACCGCCTTCACTGAGCTGCAAGCCAAGCTGCTCGGACGCTTCAGCAAGAATGTAGTCGTCAATTTCGATCCCGACACAGCCGGCGCGAAAGCCACCGATCGCACCCTGGGACTGCTGGTGGAAGAAGAATTTCAAATTAAAGTGCTGACGCTCGAGCAGGGCTTCGATCCCGACCTCTACATCCGCCGCAAAGGCAAAGACGCCTACGCCGCCGCGCTGAAGAGTTCGCAAAAATATTTCGACTACTTGATCGAACGCGCGCGCGCCCAATTTCCCGTGCGCACTGGCGAAGGCAAAGTAAAAGCGGTCAACCATCTTCTGCCGCACATTCAGCGCGTTCCCAACCGGATCGTGCGCGACGAGCTGGCGCAGGAGATTGCGCAGAAGCTTGGCATTGATTCGGCCCTCATCCGGCAGGAACTCAGACACGTCGCGTCTACCCGGTCGGCGGCAGGGGTCAAGGCTCCGGCCGAGGCGCAAGTCACCGATGCCGAGCGCATCTTGGTCCGGGCCCTTGCCTCCGCCCGCCAAATGCAACCCGGCGAAGGACATCTCTCCGCCCGCGACGGTGCGGAAGAAGAATTCGATCCCGCCCGCCAGGCCCGCTTTGTCCTGCAAAACGAAGCCCTGCATCGCGGACTGGCCACCGAGGCCTTGGCCGAAGCCCTGCTCAATGCCGGACCCGAAGTTGCCGATGTAATGGAAGTGCCCCAAGCGGAGGCGGATCGGCGCCTGCTGGCTTCGATCTTGTTGAAAGAAGATGAGATACTCACCGCCGAGCTGTTGGACCGCGCCGTGCGCGCCCTTCAGAAAATTCACATTAAGCGGCGCGTCGAACAAGTGCGGCGGGAGTTGGAATCGTCGAGGAGCGGCGGCGGGGATGACTCGCAGCGCAACCTGCTCCTGCGCGAACTGGAGCGCCTGAGCCGGGCCCTGCGCGATCGCGGCCTGGGAGAGGGAGGATCGGCACCTGCAGCCTGAAATTACGCAAAAACACCCGAAAAGGCTTGAAACAAAAAAGCCGCTCAGACCATCTAAGTATTTAGCAGAAATAGAGTTAACGGCGGGCTAGGGAATCTAAAGCGGGCAACTGATAGACGCAGCAGCACTTATGTGCTAAACTCTGTAAGTTTGTGCTAGGCACAATCCCGCACTATCCCAGTCCCACCCTTCACGGAACTTTACCACAACGCTCACGGCGAGCGAATTGAGTTGTTTTAAGGATACTTCTTGGCTCTTGACGACAAATACGAAGACATAAAAAAGCTGATCGACACAGGCAAAGAGAAGGGATATCTCACCTACGATCAAGTCAATGACCTGATCCCGCACGATGTGCACAGTCCCGACGACCTGGACGATCTGCTGACCACGATTGGTACGCAAGGAATCGACGTGCTGGAGGGCCCGAAGTCGCCTTCCTCCGCCGCGCTCGATAAAAAATTCGAGGATGCTGAAGAAGGCTCCGAGGACGTCGAACTCGACCTCACCCCCGGAGCTTTGGAAAAAACCAACGACCCCGTCCGCATGTATCTGCGCGAGATGGGGACCGTGCCGCTGCTCACGCGCGAAGGCGAAGTGGAAATCGCCAAGCGTATCGAGCGCGGTCAAATCCGCGTGCTCAAGGCCTTGTCGCGGTCTCCCATCGTCATCCGGGAACTGCTGGCCATGGGCGAAGACCTCAAAAAGGGCGTGCGCTCGATCAAGGAAGTGGTCACCTTCGACGAAGAAGAGATCACCGACGAGATTCTGCAGAATCGCCTGAACGAGTTCACCGGCAAGATCGATGCCATGGCCAAGCTCTACAAAAAGGTCAGCGTCGTCGAAGAAAAGTACGTTGCAACTTCGCAGAAGAAGCGTCCCAAGGACCATCGCCGCGCGCGCCGGAACTTTGCCCGCGCGATTGTTCGCGTATCGCAGGCGGTGCGCAAGCTGGGCTTCACCAACGCCGAGCGCAAGCGGCTGATCGACCGCCTCAACAAGATGGTCGACGGCATGCGCTCGCTCGATCGCCAGTCGCAAAATCTCGAGCGCAAGGCGGACGCCACTCGCAGCGAAGAACAGAAAAAAGAATACCGGCGCCAGTCGCGTGCCGTTCGCGGCGAAGTGGAAAAGCTGGAACTGGAAACCGGCGTGTCGTTTCAGGAGCTCAAGCGCACTCAGCGCGAGATCATCCAGGGCGACATGGACGCGGAGCAGGCCAAGCGCGAGCTGATCGAGGCCAACCTCCGCCTGGTGGTTTCCATCGCCAAGAAATACACCAACCGCGGTCTGCAGTTCCTCGACCTGATTCAGGAAGGCAACATCGGCCTGATGAAAGCCGTGGACAAATTCGAATACCGCCGTGGCTACAAATTTTCCACGTATGCCACGTGGTGGATTCGGCAGGCGATTACCCGCGCCATCGCTGATCAGGCGCGTACGATTCGCATCCCGGTGCACATGATCGAAACCATCAACAAGCTGATCCGCACTTCGCGGCAGTTGGTGCAGGAACTGGGACGCGAGCCTACGTCGGAAGAAATCGCCAAGCGCATGGACATTCCGGTGGCGAAAGTGCGGAAGGTTTTGAAGATCGCGCAGGAGCCTATCTCTCTCGAAACGCCAATCGGCGAAGAGGAAGATTCGCATCTCGGCGACTTCATCGAAGACCGCGCCGTAGTCTCGCCAGCCGAAGCCGTGATCAACGTGAACCTCAAGGACCAGACTGGACAGGTCCTGCGCACGCTGACCCCGCGCGAAGAAAAAGTAATCAAAATGCGCTTCGGCCTCGAAGACGGCAGCGA
>Ga0265760_10000195_pt1 | contig 16102 bp, 13 predicted proteins | sample NZIome_2_FD_200831 | JGI IMG/M metagenome (GOLD analysis project Ga0265760, IMG submission 200831) | Metatranscriptome of rhizosphere microbial communities from Maridalen valley, Oslo, Norway - NZI1 (Metagenome Metatranscriptome) | ecosystem: Host-associated > Plants > Roots > Rhizosphere >...
GCCGAGGGATTGGGCGTACTCCAGAAATAATTCGCGGGCTTGCGCGATTTGGGCTGTGGATTCGGCTTGAACAAGAGTCAAACCCTTTACCACAGAGGATGCGGGGGTCACAGGGTAATGCAACGGCATCGTCTCCTCAGATTTCATTTCCTCTGTGAACCTCTGTGTCCTTCGAGTTGAAGATTTGGCGGTTATCCCATTAGCATGCCGCCGTTCACGCTCAGCACGTGGCCGGTGATGTAGGAAGCCTCGTCCGACGCCAGGAAAGCTACGGCGCCGGCCACATCGGCGGGCGATCCGACGCGGCCGAGCGGAATCTGTTTCGCAGCGTTCTGCTTGAATTCTTCGCCGAGCACATCCGTCATTGGGGTTTCGATGAAGCCCGGGGCCACCGCGTTGCAGGTAATGTTGCGCGATCCCAGTTCGCGGGCTACGGCCATGGTCAGGCCGATCAGTCCGGCTTTCGAGGCAGCGTAGTTGGCCTGACCCGCCTGCCCCATCTGGCCGAAGACGCTGGTGATATTGATGATGCGTCCCCAGCGTTGCTTGAGCATGGAACTGGTGACCTGCTGGATGCAGAGATAGGCGGAGGTGAGATTGGTTTGCAGCACCGAATCCCAATCAGCCCGTTTCATGCGCATGACCAACTGGTCGCGGGTGATGCCGGCGTTGTTGACCAGGATATCGATTTTGCCGAATTCGGCGATGGCCGCCTTGATTGCGGACTTGACCTGCTCTTCGTCGGTGACGTCGAGGGCAAAGGCTGCGGCTTTGCCGCCCGCGGCGGTGATTTCGGTTACCAGTTCGTTCAGCTTCTCCTGATTGCGCGCGGCTACAGCTACTGCCGCTCCCGCGGCGGCGAGCCTCAGGGCACAGGCTCGTCCTATACCTTGTGATGCGCCAGTGACGAACGCTATGCGTCCGGAAAGGGACATTTCGGATTCTCCCGATGGCAACCTGTCTCCTCTAGAGACTCTCCAGGTTGGAACGTGAAATTATACGCGCCGCAGCTCCCATTCGGCGCGCCGCAGCGGCCAGATCAGAACCTCCAACTCGCGGGCAAAGTGCAGCAGCGGAGCGGTCGCGGGCAGGGCAATTCCAGCGGCCGCGGCGACGGTGTTGGTTTCAAACTCGGCTTCTGCATCCTGCAGCGGCCACGGCTGGTGGTGAATCTCACCGCGATACACCTGTTCATCATGAATCGTGTAGAGGCAGTAGCGTTCGGTGAGCCAGTGCTCGATCGATCCTTTTTCGCGAAAGCGCGTTTCCGTGGCAGGGCGGTAATGTCCATGAAACTCTGCCGCACCGTGGAGACGGCTTGAGCGGTAGTGAACGTCTGCCCCGAGTTCATTTGAACTCATCGCCGCATGGAAGTAGGGCAGGTGGTAGAACCTGCGTGCGGCCCAGACGGCTGGAAGATTGGCTGCGTCTAGACTGAAGAAGTAGACCCCGGGCTTGCCGCCGTAAGTCACGTAGGTACGCACGTTCAGCTCCGGAAATCGGGACAATCCGGGCAGCGGCGGTAGTGTACGTCCGCGGATGCCACTCATGTGAAAGGGAACGACCCCGACCCAGCAGTGGCCATCGAAAGTATCGAGCGCCAGTTGCGCGGGAACCAGAGGCCGCATCTTTTCAATCGGCAGCGGCCAGTGGGCGAACAACAGATCGTGCCAGTTTTGCTTCATCAACCACGGGCCGGAAGGCAAAGGCCACGGCCGGTGCCCGACGACTTTGAGCAGAGGGTGCACTCAACAGTTTAGCGCCACCGCAGAGCCGGTATCTTTCCTCTAACGATTGCGCATTGTTCTGGCGCCGATTAACATTCAAACACTCCCATGACTCCAACCGTGACCAATGAAGTGATCGCCGTGCCCGAGCCTTCCAACGCCCATTCATCTGCGCCGGATTCAGTCTCATCCGGCTCGGGGCACCGCTCTCCGCTGCGACCTTCGGCCGCGGAAACGCCCGCGGACGCTGAAAAGCCGCAGTCCGAAGCGCCTTCCACGGAAGTCTTCGCCGTCTATGGTGTTGAACCGGAAATTCAGGCCTATGCCATGGCGAAGTATTCGCGGTCGGCGCTGTCGATGAAGGAGTCGCTGCGCGAGATCAGCTCGCAGAAGGCGGAGAAATTTCTCAACACGTTTTATTTTCAGTATGGTCATCGGTCGATTGCCGACCTGGCGCATATTGCGTTGGCGGTCGAGAAGCTCTCGATTCTGGCCGCGATCGATTTGGCTGACGAACAGCGCTGGGATGGGCAGGAGCGCTCGACCCGGTATCAGGACTTCAAGAAGAGTGGCTACTACACGCCAGACTTCGGAGCAGATGACGAAGCCCGCAAGCTGTACCGCGAAACACTGGATAACCTTTTTAGCGAGTATGACGCGCTCTCGGCGCACATGACGCAACACCTGATCAGCATCACTCCCAAGCCCGCCGAGATGAAGCAGGAGGCATACGAGCGCACGCTGAAGGCGCGGGCGTTCGATATCACGCGCTACCTGCTGCCGCTGGCTACGAATACTTCGCTGGGAGAGATCGTCAACGCCCGCACGCTGGAGACCCAGGTAGCGCATCTGCTCTCGCATACGCACAAAGAAGTTCGAGTTCTCGGCGAGTCGCTAAAGAAGGCAGCGACTTCGGCGGCTTACGACGTGAATGCCGAGTCCTTGCGTGGATTGGTGGAGGAGATTCGGAAGCTGAGTCCAGAGTTGGGAGCGCGGGCGGAGCAGGAATTGCTGCACGAGGTTCGGGTCGCGCCGACTTTGGTGAAGTATGCCGATCCGAATCCGTACGAGATGGAGACGCGGCGCGAATTGCGGCAGGCGGCGCGTGAACTGATGAAGAGCGAGTCGGTCGCGCCCTCGAAGGCGATTGTCGACCTGCTCGATGAGGAGCCGCTTGAGGTTGAAATCGCAACCACTTTACTCTACGAGCACTGCCACCATTCCTATCGACAAGTGCGGCAGGCGCTGCAAGTTTCAGGCGAGAGATTCCGGCGCGAGATCATCGATCTTGGCCTGCGGCATCGCGGCAAGCACGACGAAATGCTGCGAGGCTTCCGCGCCGGGCAGCAGTTCCGCTTCGACATCCTCATGGATACGGGCGGTTTCCGCGACATGCATCGTCACCGCCGCTGCATCCAGGTGATGCAGGGGTTTACCACACAGCACGGATACGAAATGTTGCTTGATGTGGAAGATGGGGGCATGCGTTCTCGCTACGATGTCGCGATGCGGCGCACGCAGACGGCGGTCGAGAAGCTCGCCGCGCGCAACACCCCCGAGGCGGAGGAGAATTCGCAGTACGCGATTCCGCTGGCCTATCGCAAGCGCACTCTGTTCAAGATGGACTTCGCCGAGGCCGTCTATGTCTCCGAACTGCGCACCACGCCGGCGGGGCATGTTTCCTACCGCAACGTGGCTTATGCGATGTATGAGGCCGTGGCGCGGAAGTATCCGGCATTGGCTAAGTATTTTCGCGTGCACGATGTGACGGCGCCGGTGGATTTGCTGCAGAGGTAGAATCTCAGCTCGATTTCGCCAGGCCGTCGGGTACCATGGGGAGCGATCGCAAGCGCAGTCCTGTTGCGGCGAAGATGGCGTTCCCGACTGCGGGAGCGGTGCCGACAATCGGGGTTTCGCCGGCGCCGGCCGGAGGCAGGTCTTTCCGGTCGAGCATTTCCACTTCGATACGAGGCGTATCCGCAAAGCGTGGCACGCGATATTGCGCGAAATGCGGGTTGGCAATCTTTCCGTCGTTGAAGCCAACTGCCTCAAACAGTGCGCCGCCGAGTCCCTGCACAACTGAGCCCATGACCTGGTTGCGCAAGCCGTTCGGATTGACTATGGCACCGCACTCGAAAGCAGCGATGATGCGCTTGACTTGGACTTCACGGCTGCGCGGGTCGATCTCCACTTCGGCGCAAGTGGCGATGTAGCCGCCCTTTTCGACACCCCCGGCAATACCGAAGCCACGCGTAGGAGAGCTTTTCTCGCGTCCCCACGCGAATTTGCGCGCGGCCGCCTCGAAGACTGCGGCCAATCGCGGATCGGCAATGTTCTTCAAGCGAAACTCCAGAGGGTCCATGCCGAGCAAGTGGGCCAGTTCGTCCATATGAGTCTCGCGGGCGAAGTGATTGGCGGTGGCCGCTAAACCGCGGTAGGAGCCCTGGCGCAGAGGAGAATCCGCCGGGTGAAACTCGATCTTCTGATTGGCTACGTTGTAAGGTGTGCGAATGGCCGAGGGGCCGGAGTTGTAGTTGTCGAACTGCCAGGCAACTACAACGCCGTCTTTGCGCACGCCGCTCTTTACGTCGATTACGCCCGCGGGACGGAAGTAGGCCCAGGTGAACTCCTCTTCCCGAGTCCAGACCAATTTGACGGGCTTACCCGCAGCCTTGGCCAGGCGCGCGGCTTCCACCGCAGCGTCCCCGGTATGCTTTCCACCATAGGCTGAACCGGTGTCGGGGACAATCACGCGAACACTGGCGGCGGAGAGCCGGAAAGCTTGTGCGAGCTCGTCGCGAACTGCAAACGGACGCTGCGTGCCGGTCCAGACTGTCAGCTTGCCGTCCGCCCATTCGGCTAGAGCGGCGCGCGGTTCCAAGGGGGCGTGAGCGATATAGGCGACCGTGTAGGTTTGAGCGAGCGTCTTGTCGGCGGAGGCGAGCCCCTGGTCGACCGAGCCGACCACGTGCCCCGGAGCCATTCCATAGGTTTCGCCTGGCTGCGCCGAAGGCTTCCGCAAGTCGGCAAATAACGTCGCATCGGACGTCTGCGGCGAGGCTTTCCACTGGGCCCGAATTGCTGTGAATGCATGTGCAGCGGTGGGCTCGTCAGGAGCCGTGACCCCGGCGAAGTCACCGTCGTGAACCACCGTCACGCCCGGAATTTTCTCCGCTTCCGCGGCGTCGAAGGAAGTCAGTGAAGCCTTGAACGCCGTGGGCCTCACGACCTTGCCCACCAGCATTCCAGGACGCGCCATGTCCGGGGTATATTTGTGCCGGCCGGTGACGAAGTCGCGTCCATCCACCTTCGGCGCTGAAGTCCCCGCGACCTGCCATTCCTTCGGAGAGAGTAAGGGAGGGTCGTCGTCAATGAGAGTGACCAACTCTTGCCCTCGGCTGAGCTCTCCGTAAGTGATGGACCGCTGGGTCCGCGGATCAGCAATCTTTCCCTCGGCCGCGACCAGCGTGGTCCGAGCGGTGTGCCAACGCTCGGCGGCAAGCGAGATGAAGGTTTCGCGCGCGGTGGCGGCAACATTGCGAAGTTGTTGGCCCATGATGGGCGTAGTGCGGCTGCCGAATGTGCCCATGTCGAACGGACAGAGGGCGGTGTCGGCCATCACCAGTTGAATCGTTGCCACGGGTACGCGCAGTTCCTCGGCCACGTGCTGGCTCAGCGAAGTGCGGATATTCTGGCCTACCTCCACCTTGCCCGTGTACACGGTCACTTTGCCATCCTCAGCGACATGCAGCCAGGCCGCCAAGGATTTGGGCAAATCTTCTTCGCTTTCACGACGTCGCCCGCCGCCGGATTCCTGGGCCGCAGCCGACACGCACATCCCCACGAGCAGTCCGCCGCCGAGCAGCTTGAAAAACTCGCGCCGCTGCAATTCGAAGCCGTACCCGAGCTTCGGCGTGCCCGCGTGCTGCAGGTTCTCGAGTGCGAGTTCGCGCAACGTATCCGGATCGACGGTGCTGTTGTGCCGGCTCATCGCGCTGGTTCCTTGCTGCTGGTGGATGCCTGCTTAACAGCCTCAAGGATTCGAGGATAGGTACAGCAGCGACAGACGTTTCCATTCATGAAGTCGCCAATTCGATCTTCGCTCGGCGACGGGTTCTGATTCAGCAAAGCCACGGCGGACATGATCATCCCCGAAGTGCAATAGCCGCACTCGAATGCTTCCACACGCAGAAAAGCTTCCTGCACGGGATGGAGATGACCGTTCTGCTCTAGTCCTTCAATGGTTGTAATCTTCTTTCCTGCGGCAGCGCTTGTGTGAGTCCGGCAAGAGCGCACGGGCCGACCGGCGAGCAGCACGGTGCAGGCGCCGCATTGTCCCTCGCCACAGCCGTACTTGGTTCCGGTCAGATTCAGATTATCGCGGAGGACAGAGAGGAGACTTTGATCGGCGGGAACGTCAACTGTGTGCTCATCTCCGTTGACAAGCAAAGTGAAAGACATAATCTCGGTCAGTCGGGACGTAGTAGGGCTCTGGAAATTATACCTCCGACCATTTTGGGAAGCTTTTTCGCAAACATATTTCAGTTTCGCCTTTGTTTCGCTTCTGTCTGTGTGTATAATCCGGCCAGATTAGTTTCTGCACTTTAGTTCGGCGATCTTAAAAGGAGCCACACTTCCATGGCGGATGAACGGGGCAAGGCAATTGAGCTGGCGGTTTCACAGATTGAAAAGCAGTTTGGCAAAGGGTCGATCATGCGGTTGGGATCGAAGGAAGCGATCGTCCCCATCTCGGTGATCTCGACCGGCGCGATCTCGTTTGACGCGGCGCTCGGCGTGGGCGGCTTTCCGCGAGGACGCGTGGTAGAAGTCTTTGGACCGGAGTCTTCCGGCAAGACCACCATCACTTTGCAGGTGATTGCCGAGGCGCAGAAAACCGGCGGCATGGCGGCGTTCGTGGATGCCGAGCACGCGCTCGATCCCGGCTATGCGAAGAAGCTGGGCGTCGATGTCGACAACCTGCTGGTTTCGCAACCGGACTACGGCGAGCAGGCGCTCGAAATCACCGAAGCCCTGGTGCGCTCGAACGCCATCGACGTGTTGGTGGTTGACTCGGTGGCGGCGCTCGTGCCCAAGGCCGAACTCGACGGCGAAATGGGAGACAGCCACATGGGTCTGCAGGCCCGCCTGATGTCACAGGCGCTGCGCAAGCTGACGGGGACGGTTTCCAAGTCGCGCACCTGCCTGATCTTCATTAATCAGATCCGCGAAAAAATTGGCGTCATGTTTGGTAATCCGGAAACGACGACCGGCGGCCGCGCGCTGAAGTTCTATTCGTCGGTGCGCATCGACATCCGACGCATCGCAGCCATTAAGGAAGGCGACATAGTTACTGGCTCGCGTACCCGCGTAAAAATTGTGAAGAACAAAGTGGCGGCGCCCTTCCGCGAAGCCGAGTTCGACATTCTCTATGGCGAAGGCATTTCGCGCGAAGGTGACCTGCTCGATATCGCGGTGAACAACAATCTCCTCGAGAAATCCGGGTCGTGGTTCAGCTACAAAGGTGAACGCATCGGCCAGGGTCGTGAAAACGCCCGCCAGTTCCTCAAAGACAACAAAGACACCATGGCCAAGCTGGACACCGAAGTGCGCAAGGCGCTGGGGTTGATTGCAGCTCCTGCGCCGCAACCGGCCGCGGCGACCGGGCAGACTCCGCCGCAGGGTGCGCGCGTCACTACCATGCCGAGCGCTCCTCCCGAGCCGGCTAGGACGCCGATAGCGGCGATGCGCTAACGTTTCGTGTGGAGCGGGCGCCCTCGCCCTCTATGTTTCTGCGCAGGATGCACGGGGGCGAGGGCGCCCGCTCCACACAGGCATTCCCTAATTGCCATCTCCACTCCCGCCCGCATAGAATCTCTATTCAGCCCCGCCTGTTCCTGTGAGGACGATTGAATAAAGGCATCGCGATCTATCCCGGCTCGTTTGATCCACCGACCAACGGGCATCTCGATTTGATGGAGCGGGGAGCAAAGATTTTTGAGGAGTTGGTGGTGTCGATCCTTCGCAACTCGGAAAAGACCCCGATGTTCACAGTCGCGGAGCGGTTGGAGATGTTGCGGGCGCTGACCGGGCACCTGAAGAACGTTCGTATCGACACGTTTGACGGTCTGATGGTCGAGTATGCGAAATCCATGGAAGCAGTTTGCATCCTGCGCGGCATCCGCGCCATTAGCGACTACGAGTATGAATTGCAGATGGCGCTGATGAATCGGAAGCTCGAGCCCACGCTCGAAACCGTCTTCATGATGCCGGCTGACAAATATTCGTATGTCAGTTCTCGCTTGGTGCGCGAAGTGGCGCAGGCCGGCGGGCCAGTAAAGGGACTTGTTCCGGAGATCGTGGAACAGAAACTGCGCGATAAAATCGTGTCCGCAAGGCAGCCCGAGCCGCGTGCCATAGAAATTCTGGATCGCATCGATCTCGGCGGAAAAGAATTAGATCCAAAAGTAGTAAAAAGGAAAAAGAAGGCATGACCACGGCTACCAGCGAAGCACTAAAACTTACCGACCGCATCAACCGCATTGAGCCGTCAGCCACGATGGCGGTGGTGGCCGAGGCTGACAAGTTGCGCGCGCAGGGCATCGACGTGGTGGACTTTGGTGCCGGCGAGCCACATTTTGCTACCCCGCAACACATCAAGGACGCGGCCATTGCTGCCATTCAGGGCAACTTTACGAAATACACGGCTGTGCCGGGCACGCCCGAGTTGCGCGACGCGATCGTGCATCGTCATGCCGCAGACTTCGATTCCGATTACCGCCGCGAAGAGGTAATCGCCGCGACCGGCGGCAAGAATGCGCTCTTCAATGCGATTCAGGTGCTTGTGGATCACGGCGACGAAGTGATTCTACCGGTGCCTTACTGGGTTTCGTTCAAAGACATCGTGCGTTATGCCGGCGGCCACAATGTGTTGCTGGATACTGACGAAGCGCAAGGCTTTCGGGTCACGGCGGAGATGGTTGCCGGGCTGATCACGCCCCGGACCAAAGTGATCATTCTGAATTCGCCCTCGAATCCTTCGGGCGCGGTGATGAGCGCGGAGGATCTGACGGAAGTGGTCCGGTTGGCGCACGAGCGTGGGATCTGGGTCCTTTCCGACGAGTGTTACGTCTACCTGAATTACACGGGCAGGAATTTTTCTGTGGGATCGTTGTGCGAATATAAAGAGCGCATCGTGGTGCTGGGTTCGCTCTCGAAAACTTACGCCATGACGGGCTGGAGGCTGGGTTATGCGCTCGGTCCGGCGGCGGTGGTGAGCGCAATGTCGAAGTTGCAGAGCCAGTCCACGTCGAATCCAACCTCGATCGTGCAGAAAGCCGCCGTCGCGGCGCTGAAGGGACCGCAGGACTGCGTCGAAGCGATGCGGCGCGAGTATATCGATCTTCGCGACTACGTGGTGAAGGGCTTACGGTCGATTCTGGGCGTGACCTGCACACTGCCGGAAGGCGCGTTCTACGCCTATCCCAACATTTCGGCGTTTCTGGGACGCGGCACGGTGAAGTCGGCGTCAGACGTGGCCGGGCGGCTGCTGAGAGAAGCGCATGTGGCTACTGTGCCGGGAGAAGGTTTCGGGACCAGCGAACATATCCGCGTTTCCTACGCAACCTCGAAGGCGGAGTTGGATCGCGGACTGGGACGCATGCGGAAATTTTTCGGCGCATTGTAAGCACGAATTTCAGACGCGCAGGTTCATGGAAGTTTAGGTTCGGCCGAGGCCGTCCGTTCGCGAACGGTCTTTTTTATATAGATCACCTGCCATGGGCAATCTCTATCCACTTTTGATGTTGCCGGGATTTGATCCGCGCCCCTGGGGCACCCATGATTTGTCGCCGATTTATCCCAATCGCAAGTTCGAAGAAAAGATTGGTGAGGCCTGGCTCAGCGGAGACGACTGCAAGGTGGCCAACGGGCTGTTCACCGGACAGACGCTGGCACAGTTGAGCGAAAAGTACGGGCGGGACCTTGTGGGCGATGCCGCTCCCGATGCCCGGCGCTTTCCACTCCTGCTGAAGTTTCTCTTTCCGCATGAGAAACTCTCGGTGCAGGTTCATCCCGATGACCAGCAAGCGCGCCGCGTGGGTGAGCCCTGGGGCAAGACTGAGTGCTGGTATGTGGCCCATGCGAAGCCAGGAGCGCAGATCGCATTGGGATTGAAACCTGGCGTGACCATTGGACAATTAGAACAGGCGATCCGCGAGAAGCATGCTGAAGATTTGCTGAACTGGCTGAACGTTTATACCGGCGACATGATTTATGTTGCCGGAGGAACCGTGCACACGCTGGGGCCGGGCTCCGTGATCGTCGAGACGCAGCAGCAATCGGACACGACCTATCGTCTGTATGATTACGGACGGCCGCGTGAGTTGCACCTGACACAAGGTCTGGCCGCGGTGAAGTTGAAAGTCGCGTCCGGAAAAGTTGTAAGGCCGGCTCCGGCGCAAATCCCCGGCAGCAACAACCGGCGGGCTCCTCTGATCGCCGCTCCTTACTTTGTGGTCGATATGTTTGAGATGAAAGACGCGCAGGAACTGAACACGCTGGACGATTCCGGCAAGAGTTCGGCGCAGATCCTGGTGGCTGTGGAGGGATGTGGAGTCGTAGAAGCGGCCGGGGTAGAACCCGTGACTGTGGCGAAAGGTGATGCGGTCGTAGTTCCCGGGTCGGTAGGGAGCTTCACGGTGCGTCCGCAGTGGACGCTGGAGTTTCTGAGGGCGCGCGTGCCGGGGGCGGCGTTGCCCGAACCGGAAACGCGAATGTAGTGAGTGGAAATCGAAGAACTTGGCTAAGAACTCAAACTTCTATCCCGTGATCCTTGCCGGCGGCCGCGGCACGCGCTTCTGGCCGTTGAGCCGGAAAAAGCGCGCCAAGCAGTTGCTGGTGCTGGACGGTAGGCAGACCATGATCCAGCAGACACTGGCGCGGCTGCTTCCACTGGTCCCGCCGAAACAATTCTGGATCATTACCAACGACGATCTTCGTCCCGCGATCCTGAAACAGTTGCCAAAGCTGCCGAAGGCGCAAGTGCTGGCAGAACCGATAGGCCGCAACACCGCGCCTGCGATCGGTCTCGCCGCTTTTCTGCTTCTGCGCGAACATCCCGATGCGGTGATTGGAATGTTCCCCTCCGACCATGTGATCGGCGATGAACAAAGTTATCGCGCAACGATCGAACGCGGGGCAGAGATCGCAGCCGCAGGCGAGAACATTGTCGTCCTTGGCATCCGCCCTACTCGAGCGGAAACCGGCTACGGCTACATCGAGGCGGGCAGCGCTTCCAGTGGAGGCGCGCTCCGGGTGCGCCGCTTCACCGAGAAGCCTGACGCTGGCAAGGCTGCTGCTTTCGTAGCTGCGGGAAATTATTTCTGGAACAGCGGGATGTTTCTGTGGAGCGCTCACACACTGGCCAATGCGCTGCACGAGCATCTTCCCAAGACCGCTCCACTGCTGGAAGAAATTGCTGCCACTTTCGGCACGCGAAAGTTTGCGGCCACCTTCCGCAGGCTGTATCCCAAGTGCGAGAACATCAGCATCGATTACGCCGTGCTGGAACCGCGTTCGGCAAAGGCTGACGCGGGAAACATCTTTTGCTTGCCCGCCGATTTCGGATGGAACGACCTGGGCTCCTGGACAGCGCTGCACGAGCATCATCAGGCGAAGGGTAATCCGCCTGACGGCAACTTGATTAATGGCGCGGGCGTGTTCGTCTTGAATGCCCACGGCAACTACGTGCACGCGCCGGGCAAGTTTGTCGCGGCCGTGGGTGTGAGCAATTTAGTGGTGGTAGAAACTCCGGATGCATTGCTGATTACCACACTGCAGCACGCGCAAGACGTTGGTAAAGTGGTGAAGCATCTGGACGAGAAGAAGCTTCACAAACTGGTGTAAGAAAGCGGCTGGTGGCCAGTGTGTAGTGGGCAGTAACACCGTGGAGTTTCTTACCCCTGGCCACTGATCGATCACCGACACTGAACTTTCATGGCTCAAGAAATCAAGTTCGGAACTGACGGGTGGCGCGGCATTATCGCCGACGACTTCACGTTCGACAACGTGCGCAGGGTGGCTGGCGCCATCGCATCCTACGTTTTGAAATACGAGGACGCGAAACGCGGAATAATTATTGGTTATGACACGCGCTTTGCTTCGCAGCGTGCGGCGCAAGTGGCTGCCGAAGTGATCTCCGTAGCGGGCATTCCGGTGAAGCTGGCCAACGATTACACGCCGACACCGGCCGTCTCGTACGAGGTGAAAGACAAGGGTGCTGCGGGCGGAGTGATGGTCACCTCCAGCCACAATCCGTGGAACTGGAACGGAGTGAAGTTCAAGGGGAAGTTTGGCGGGTCCGCCACACCCGCGATCATGAAAAGGGTCGAGGAAGAGTTGCGGGCTGGTGCGATGCCGCAAGGGTCAAGAGCTGCCATCGAAGAAGCCGACCTAAAGACACCGTACATTGCCGCGGCCTGCCGCTTTGCCGACATGGATCTAATCAGCAAAACCAAGTTCAAGTTCGCGGTCGACTCGATGTATGGTTCCGGCCGGGGAATTCTTGCGGGGATCTTTCAGAGTCGCGGCGTTCCGTTCGTCGCAATTCGGCAGGAAGTGAACCCACTTTTTCCTGACATCAATCCCGAGCCAATACTTCCGCATGTCGCTCTTCTGCAGGAAACAGTCGTCAAAGAAAAGTGTGACGCCGGGCTGGCCACCGACGGCGATGCCGACCGCATCGGCGCTGTGGCGGAAGATGGCAGCTTTGTAGACTCGCACAAGATATTCTGCGTCCTGCTGCGGTGGCTGCTGGTGCGCAAGAAGTGGTCTGGAGATGTGGTGCGCGCCTTCAATACGACGGGCATGCTCGATCGCATTGCTGCAAAGTACGGACGCAAACTTTACGAAACGCAGATTGGATTCAAATACATCGCGGACTTGATGATGGAGCATGACATTCTGATCGGTGGCGAGGAGTCGGGCGGCATCGGCTACTCGCGGTTTCTGCCGGAGCGCGACGGCGTTCTGAATTGCCTGCTGCTGGCGAATGTCATGGCGGAGGAAGGCAAGCCGCTGGGCCAACTGGTCGCGGACGTGCAACGCGAGTTCGGCCCGCACTATTACGGCCGGCGCGATCTGCACATTCCGGAAGAGATCAAGCAGAGCGCGATTCTACGGGCTCGAGCCGAAAGCACGCAGAGCCTGGGACGCTATCGCGTGCTGAAAAAGGAAAACCTTGATGGCATCAAGTGTTTTCTCGATGCGCCAACGAATGGGAACGGAGCGAAAGCGTGGATCCTGTTCCGCGCGTCGGGAACGGAGCCGCTGCTGCGGTTGTACTCGGAGGCTGCGTCGCCGGAACTGGTGGACGAAATCCTGACAACCGCAGAGAGTTTTGTTAAAAGCGGGGGGGTAGCAGACTGACTCATCTGCTGGAATCTCCACATTTGACGCGGCAGTAATGCGATACTTGTATTTGCGCATGACTTTCGCCGGAAGCACAGCTTCGACTCCAGACGACTCGCCTGAGGCGCGCCGCTACAACCGGATCCATCGCTGGCTGGGGGTCGCCGATCTTGCGGTGGGCTCCGCTTTCCTGATTCTTCTGCTCGTCACCGGGTGGACGGGCTGGCTGCGCGATCTCGCGTTGCGCCGGGGATTCCGCAACTACGCCGTGGCGGTCTTCATCTATTTGTTCCTCTTGCTCCTGATCAGCAAAGTTTTGAGCCTGGGCCTTGACTACTATGGGTTTCGGCTCGAGCGAAGGTTCCAACTCTCCACGCAGCGACTGCGTTCGTGGCTGTCGGATGAAGCCAAGGGCTTTCTTGTGGGACTGGTTTTGGCCGCGATCGTCGTGGAGTTGTTGTATTTCATGATTCGTGAATCGCCGCAACATTGGTGGATCATTACGTGGGCGCTGTTCATGGGGCTGTTCATTGTTTTGGCCCAGCTTGCTCCGGTCGTGCTCTTTCCAATCTTCTATAAGTTCGAGCCGCTGGATAACGAAGACCTGCGCCGCCGCTTGATTCAACTGAGCGAGCACGCGGGTACGCGCGTCCGCGGAGTCTACCGCTGGAAGCTTTCGGAAAAGAGCAAAAAAGCAAACGCTGCTCTCACCGGACTCGGCAGGACGCGGCGCATCATTCTGGCCGACACGCTGCTGGACAATTACGCTCCCGAGGAAATCGAAGCGGTCCTCGCACATGAGCTCGGCCACCACGTCCATCGGCACATTTTGAAGAGCATTTTCGTGCAAGCCGGGATTACGTTACTCGGCTTCTGGGTGGCGAACTGGGTGCTTCACTACGCGGTCGATCACCACATGTTCGAAGAGCTTTCCGATTTCGCGAACCTGCCCTTGCTGGCCCTTACCGCAACCGGGCTTTCGCTGCTGCTGATGCCGGCGCTCAATGCCTATTCGCGCTACAACGAGCGGCAGGCCGACCGGTATGCGTTTGAATCGATCGCCAGCGTGGAGCCCTTCATTTCGTCGATGAACAAGTTGGCGCAGCAGAACCTGGCGGAGCGCACACCTTCCAAGTGGGTGGAATGGCTTTTTCATTCTCATCCGGCAATCGCCAAGCGTGTGGCGGCCGCGGAAGCTTGGGGCCGCGCGCAGGCTCATAGTTCGGGTCCGCAGGTGTAGTTCCGAAGTTCGAGTACTGAGTACCTAGCGCCTAGTCCCGAGAAAAATCAACGCGTCCGCAGGATTTCCGCCACGCGCTGCAGATCTTCTTCCGTATCCACTCCTACGGAGTCGTGAGGGGTTTCGCCAACGTAGATGGGGATCCCGTTTTCGAGGAAACGCAGTTGTTCGAGCCGCTCGGTTTTTTCCAGTGCAGATTCAGGCTGGCTCACAAAGAGATCGAGCGCGGATTTCCGGTAGGCGTAGAGGCCGAGATGTTTGAAGTAGCGCGGGCTTGTATTATCGCGGTCGAAGGGGATGGTAGCCCGCGAGAAATAGAGGGCGCGGCCGCTTGGGGCGGTCACAACTTTGACGGCGTTGGGATTACGAATTTCTTCAAGCGGGCATGGAGTCTTGACAGTTCCCACCTGCACTGCGGGGTCTCTCATCACTTCGAGCAGAGTGGCGATCTGTTCGGGACGCACCAGCGGTTCGTCGCCTTGCACGTTGACATAAACCTCCGCGGTTACGGAGTTTGATATTTCATGCACACGCTCGGTGCCGCTGCGGTGAGTGGATGAAGTCATTTGCGCCTTCCAGCCGTGTCTGCGGCAGGCTTCCAGGATCTCCTCGGAATCCGTGGCGATGATTACATCCGACAAAAGCGGCGACGAGCGGACTGCCTCGTAGACCCAACCAACCAAGGGCTTGCCTGCGATCTCGCGCAGCATCTTGCGCGGTAGACGCGTGGACGCCAGTCGAGCGGGAACAACGGCAATCGTTTTCATGAGAGGACCAGTTTCAAGTTTTCTCTTCGAGCTGGCAAGTGTGAATCTACAAATACTTTCGCTGCCCTGCCGTTTGACACCTTCTCACAGCGGCTCTTAGAATCAAACATCGGACTTGTCGCGCCACTCCGGCTCGTCGTGTCCAAGGCAACGAGAGTTCGCAACAAGTGCGACTAGTCCCTCTCGTTGCTTTCCCCAGTTTGTCGGCGGCGTAGCTCAGGTGGCTAGAGCGACGGTCTCATAATCCGTAGGTCCGTGGTTCGAGTCCACGCGCCGCCACCACTTTCTCGTTTTCTGTCAGCTCTTTCAAGAGAAGAATTGACATTCCTGCGCTGCTCTGGAAGTATCGAAAAACTCTCCAGGAGGGTCTGAAATCTTTCGGGTATTCCTCGAAGCGGGTTGAGGTGTTCTTTATGGTGGGGATTCGCACGCAGGACCTGCGCAAAGTTTATAGTTCTGCGCCGCCGTTCGGTGCGGGCAGCTCTGGTCCGCCTGCCGTGCGCGACAAGCCGAAGAAGCAGCCGAAGCCGGAGATCGTGGCTCTTGATGGTCTGTCGCTGGATATTGCTCCGGGCGAAGTGTTCGGACTGCTCGGACCGAACGGCGCGGGCAAGTCTACGACCGTTGGAATTCTCACCACGCGGGTACGTCCGACCGGGGGCACGGCCTGGATTGGCGACCACGATGTCTGGAAAGAACAGGTCGCGGTGAAGCGCTTGATTGGCGTGGTTGCGCAACGCCCAAACCTCGATTTTTCGCTCACAGCGCGGGAGATTTTGCTTTTTCACGGCGCCTATTTCGGCCTTGACTCACAGGCGCGGGCAGCCCGCGCTGAGAGCCTTCTCGACCGGTTCAAGCTGCGCGACCGCGCCGAACAGATGGTGCGCGGATTCTCCGGTGGCATGATGCAACGGCTTTCCATCGCGCGCGCCATGATGCATGATCCTCAAGTTCTTTTCCTA
>Ga0265760_10000196_pt1 | contig 16097 bp, 9 predicted proteins | sample NZIome_2_FD_200831 | JGI IMG/M metagenome (GOLD analysis project Ga0265760, IMG submission 200831) | Metatranscriptome of rhizosphere microbial communities from Maridalen valley, Oslo, Norway - NZI1 (Metagenome Metatranscriptome) | ecosystem: Host-associated > Plants > Roots > Rhizosphere > Soil...
CACGATCTCGACTACGACCGCATCCAGAACAAAGGTCTGGGCAGGCTGCGCCAGTCCAACTCTTCTTTTCCGGATGAGAAAAATCAGCCCTGCCCCGTGAACCGCTGGCGAGAAAGGTTGTCCAGCCACGAACTGGCCGCTATCGAGGCCGTGATCGGTGAGTACCTGGAGGATCTGGGTTATGCCCTGAGTTCGCCACAACAACTGCGGAAGTCAGGCCTGCGGGCAAAGTTCGCGCGAGCGTTCTACTTCCACATGCTGAATACCAAGTTGTGGCTGAAGACGCGGACCCCAGCAGGCCGACTGGCTAACCTGGAAGCCCTGGAACTATCGGACTCCATCGAACCCACGGAAGTGGAATGATCCGCTTCGCTGCGCAGCTTACTTTCGCCAGCATTGCGCTCGGGATGCTTTCGCCAGGGTCAGCTGTCGCGCAAGTCGGCGCCAAAACTTGCGGTCCTCCAAATTACTGCGCACAAGCTGATGTGCGGGTTGAGCCCTACCCAAAGACCGCTCCGGCAATGGGCGCGTCGGGTTCCGTAATCAGCGATCCGACATTTGGTTCGCGGATAGTTCGAGTGACCGATACCAAGACCGACCCGCGGCGACCGTTCGAGTCCTTCTCGACTCCTTCATCCGCACAACAGAATTCCTGGAACAGCGACGACACAAGGTTCTACGTGCGCGGCATTGAAGGCGGCATTGAACTTTTTGAATTCAATCCATCTACGATGGCCGTGCACTCTCTGGGCGAGCCGAATGTTGTCTGGAGAGGAGAAGCACAATTCAGCTACTCGCAGCCAAGTATTCTGTACGGGATCACGAGCGGGCGGCCGATCCTGCAGCAGTTTGATATTTCCACCCATCGGACAACCGATATTAACGACGCGTCCAGATGCGTAAAGTTGAAATCTTCTGATGCCGGTCACGCCATTTCCACCAGCGCAGACGACCAGCGAATCGCGATGGTCCTCGGTCCGGAACAAGACACCGACTACGTGGTGTACGTTTACGATCGCGCCAAGGGTTGTCGTTGGTATAACGCACAGAGCGGCGAGATCGGCGGGCAATGGGGCGACAAAGGTACAGTCTCCATCCCCGACCGTTACCTGATTCACGACGCTCGAATCAACAAGTCAGGACAATTCGTCGAGATCAGCAGAAGCGGAGCCGCAGTGCGTGGAGTCGCATCGCCGCCGAATCCCGCGCCCTCCTTCGTGTGGAATGTACACACCATGGAAGTTGCGCCCTGCGGTCCCAAGGGATGCAAAGGCCACCACGCGCTGGGATACTCGCATCTGCTGAATCCTTCGGAGCAGGAACATCCCATGGACCTGTGGATTCGTCCCTTGACCGAGTTGAGTGCGCCGTCTCCGTTGATCAAGCAATTGCCGGCAATCCAAGGATGGTATGACCTGCACATCTCCTGGAACAATGCCAATCCCGACGATGCGAACCCCGCGTGCCTTTCCACCTATCGCCGTGACAATCCCAATACAGTTGGAGCAGCGCCCAAAGTTGTTGGCCCCTGGGAAAACGAAATACTTTGCGTGGAGACGAATCGAAAAGATTCCAAGGTCTGGCGTTTCGCTCACACCTACAGCACTGCCCAGAACGGCTTCTGGTCCTCGCCCCGGGGAAACGTATCGCAAGATGGACGATTTTACATGTTCACCTCTGATTGGGAAGACCAATTGGGGCGCGGACGTGCCCCGTCATCGTATCGAACTGACGTTTTTATCGTGGAGCTAAAATAACCCAACCGGCACTATTTGCAGCTTGAACCTCTGGGAACGGAAGTAAAAGAAATCGATGTCAGATGCGCGCGACCTCGTAGAACCTACGCCTGACAATTCTGCGACAGAATTAAATCCACACGCAGCCGTGTCAGCCCGCAGAATGGATCGATCCCTCGCTCACAGCCTGGCCTGGAGGGCGGGAGCCGACTGGTTTAGCCAGGTCTTAAGCTGGAGTTCGTTCCTTATCGTCGTCCGGCTGCTTACCCCTGCAGATTTTGGGATTGCGGCCATGGCCATGGTGTTGTGGGCCTATTTGCGCTATCTGGGTGAATTTGGCATTCCCCAAACCATTGTCACGTTGCGTGACTTGACCGAGGATCAACTCGCGCAGCTCAACTCCGTGGCTTTGCTGCTCGGCATTGGCAGTTTCGGACTGGCTGCGGCGCTCGCCTATCCCGCGGCGGCGTTCTTTAAGACTCCGCAGTTAGTCCTGGTCGTGGCGGTGACTTGCACCGGTCTCGTTCCTCTCGGCTTTCGCGCCGTGTCCGAAGGCCTGTTGAATAAGGACATGCGCTATCGAACCCTGTCTTTGCTGGACGCGACCAGTTCTCTGATCGGTGCGGTTGCCGTCCTGCTGATGGCGTACTTCGGCCTGGGATATTGGTCTCTGGTTCTGGGTAATCTGGCGCGCTACACGGCGCGCTCCGTGCTGGTTTTTACCGCCCGGCCTCACCGTTTCGCCATCCCCCGATTAAGCTCTCTCCGCGCGCCGCTCGCTTTCGGTTGGCACGTCTTGGTTTCCGTGCTGGCATCTTCAGCGTACGAGAAACTGGATAACGTCACTGCTGGCCGCATGCTGGGACAAACCGCGCTCGGCATCTACGGCATGGCGTGGAATCTGGCAAACATACCCATGGAGAAGCTGACCACCCTCGTGACGACCACAATTCCCACATACTTCGCTGCCGTGCAGACCGAGCCCGCCGCGTTGCGAAGATACTTGCGTACGCTGACCGAAACTCTGGCGCTGACTACATTTCCCGCAACCATTGGACTGGCTCTGGTTGCGCGCGATCTTATCCCCTTTGCCCTGGGTCACAAATGGGACGGTGTAATCGTCCCCTTGGAGATTCTCGCGGTATACGTGACATTCCGCTCCATCGTCGCGCTTCTTGGCAAATTGCTGACTGCGGTCGGTAACCCGCGATTCGTGATGTGGGACGATCTCGCGGCCTTGATCATTCTGCCCGCCGGCTTTTATGTCGGCAGCCGCTGGGGCACGCAAGGAATCGCCTGGGGCTGGGTGGCAGCTTATCCCTTGGTGGCCCTGCCGCTCTACTGGAAAACTTTCAAGACAATCGAGATGCCGATTGCGGAGTACCTGCGAGCGTTGCGCCCGGCATTGCATGGCACCCTGGCGATGGTTGCGGTGGTGACCCTTCTGAAATGGATTCTGCTCCCACGGGAACCGCTCTGGCTGCGACTGCTCCTTGAAATCGCCATCGGCGCAGCCGCATATGTTTCCACTTTGTTACTACTGCACCGCGAACGCATTGCTACGTTTGTAAGCACAGCGAGGAATTTCCGCCGTGCCTAGATTTTAGCCGGCAACGCGGCTAAGAATGTCTTCGTTCACCCTGCAACCAGCCCAAGAATCGTTGCTTTCTCTCGAACATCTTCCTGGCTTCATGGCGCAGCTTCGCGATCAACTCGGATCGTGATTTCGTGAACCATGGCACTTGATGGGATACACATCCGTATTTTTCCTTGTATCGCCCTTCCCCGCCCCAATCGTAGATTTCGGCTCCCCGTCGTTTCCAGTAGCGCATCGCGTACCAATGAATCAATTCGTTCGGACGCAGGATTTGGCTCGAGCGGAAGCTGGCATTGCCCCAGAACTCTGCGACCTTGTTGAAACCCGGAAAAATTCCACTGGCAATGCATTTCCTGTCCGAATCGCGCGCACGCAATAACAGGAGACGGCCGGCAGGCTCTACGTGCTTAATTAACGTTCGCACGCGCTCCAGGGTATAAGTCGGAACCAGCTTCTGCCTGGCAAAAACGTCCACCAGTTGTTGGTAGTATTCGTCTGCGAAACTCAGGTCGTGCGCCTCTTCAATCGTAATCCCGCTTTTCTCTGCCTTTCGAATGCACCGCCGGCAAGCGCTATTCATGCCGCCAAAAAGTTCTTCCTCGGATTTCGTCAAATCGGTGCGATAGGAGGCGAAGAACTCACAATTGAATCCCAGAGACTTGCCGTCTTCAATCGTGAAATGTGGATCGGAGACTTCCATGTGCAAACATTTGAGATCACCCCAAGCCAGTTCTTCCACCGCGGCAAGTGCGGCCGCCCGCGAAGCCCCAGGCACGAGATTAAAGCCTATATAAGGAGTGGTCCAGCCGGGGAAGGAACTTCCCAGTATTTTTACTCCCAGCCGCGTGAAGGTCAGTCCGGTGAAGTGGCCTGCGCCATCTGTGCCCTCGCGCAATTCAGCGATAACAGGTGTGGCTCCTTGGGCCTCACTGATGAACCGAATCCATTCGCGCGTCTGAAAAACCGTTCGGTCGGCAAATCTGTCGAGAGTATTCCAATCGACCGCGTCAAAATCGATGATGTGACACTTCATCCGTTGTCCGACTTCCTCGGGTAAACGTTGCTATTTATCGATCAAGCTGGCCGAATAATTCACCATAAGGCGCGAGAGCGGCGTGTTGACCTTCGCCCATTGCTTACACTCGTACCAGACGCTGTACATTGATCGCATGCCTTTTATGGAAAGCGGACGCTTGCCTTTTGCCTCGCTTCCGGAAAGCTCGTAACCTAACTCCTGAAGATAGTCTCCCACCAAACTTTCGAACAAAACCAACTGATCGCGAGAAACTTTGTTTTCGTCCTTCCATCGCCCGACGGGGCTGAACTGCCCCTGTTCCAGATCTTCCTTAAACGAAGTCAGAGGAGTCTTCACCGAGCCGATGCTAGCCTTTTGAATGCGTCCATAATCTAGATCATGCTGTAGAAAAGCGGCCAGCCGTTGAAGAGTTTCAGCGGGCTCGTGGACCAAATGTTCATATCTCACTTCGAAATAATCCGGTCGGAGGATGGAACCGAATTTTCGCCCTTTTCGGACAATCCACTCCCAATAAAGCCCCGCGGCCAGCAGTCCCTTATTACGATCCCCAGGCAGCGGCCGGCTCCAACCCCGCTTGTCCAGCGATAAAGCAACATCACGGCCGTCACGGATGATGTGAACGATCTTCGCGTCGGGAAAGTCCTTCTTGATTCGCAACAGGTGGGGAATGTTCGTCGGAGTGGAATCAATCCAGCGATTTAGTCCCTGCTTGCGCGCAACCTCTTGCATCACGATTCGCAGAAAATCGCTTGCGCTCCGGCATTCGGATAAAACCTTGGTCTTAATTTCCTCGGCCTGCAACCCGGACACTTTGAATGCTTTGCTCCCGAGCCATTCGTTCATCATCTTCGTTTTGTTTTCAAAGACGCCGAGATCTCCGAAAATAGGCTCGAGAACGTCGAACACGTTCATCTGCGTCCTGAACTCGGCGAACCCGCCAGCCGAAAGCAGCAGGTGATACAGATAACTCGTACCCGAGCGCGGGCAACCGACGATGAACACCGGCGGCTTCATGGCGATGCGTTCACTGACAGACTCCTTAATCACGGGCAGCGCCGCCGAATCGATCGAAGCCACTCCGGGGAAGCGGTTTGGATGTGAACATACCGGAGCCGCTTGGCCCGGTGCACCCTGCAGTGAGCGGTAAAGTTCCAGCCATTGCTGTCGAACCGCCTGCCAAGAATAGCGTTGCACCTCTTCCAGCGCATTGAGTGTGAGGCCTGATGCCAGCTCGGGGTGCGCCAGCAAGCGCACGACGTTCTCCGCCAGCGCTCCTGCGTCTCCCGGCTTTGAGAGTAATCCGGTGCGCTCGTGCTCGACCAGATAAGACATGCCTTCCGGAGCGGTCGTCACCACAGGCAGCCCGGAGGCAAAAGCTTCGAGGATCGAGACTGGCATATTATCCAGGCTGGAAGCGTTGATAAAAATATCCGCGCTTTCGTAAAACCTAGCCATCTCCGGGTGCGCTACCGCTCCTTCAAAATTTACCCCGCACAGATTCAATTCGCACACCAGGCTTCGAATCTGTGGCTCTAGCGGGCCTTTGCCAACCAGGTCCAGCGTCGCCTCGGGATAAGTTCGCTGTATCAACGCAAACGCCCGAACCGCCACGTCCGGGGAGTAATAAGGATGAAACCCCCGCGCGAAAAGCAGCCGGGGACGAACTGGCTGGCGCATGCGAAAAGTAAATTGAGTCAAGTCAACCATGTTTGGAACCACATGGGCCTGCAATCCGAATTCGTGGAAAACGTCGGCGAGATATTCTGACGGCACCACCAGCCGATCCACGGCCTCAAGCACCAGACGCGCGCTGCGGGACCGGCGCAGATGATCGCGAGCTTCGCCGCTGTGATAGTGGATCACAGTTTTCGCTCCCTGCAGCCAGGCCACAAGCCACGCCGGCGATGTCGCGAGCAGAAACGACCAATAGGAAGCAGAGAAGATATGGGCAACCTGGACATCCCGCAAACCGCGCCACAGCGAAACGAAATAGAGGGGTTCGCGGATTAAAGTTCGCAAAAAAGGAATGCCTTGCACCCATGCCAGTAATCGCGGAAGCGGAGGATCGATGGCAATAAATCGAGCTTCGACTGCTGGATCGTCTTGCCAGTGGCGCAAAAGTAAGTCCGCCTGCACGGACTGTCCGCCCACGTAGCGTGAAGAAGCCGCGATTACAGCGATGCGAATTCGCTCTTCCTCTTCCCCCAGACCATATGCCCAACGCCGATTCGCAACCCCACTCTTCTTCTCCAGCAGCTCAGCGTAGAGCTGTTCATAGCGTTTGGCTATGTGCTCCGCGGTAAAATTCGCGTGCGCGAATCGTTTTGCGTTGCGGCCCAGATCAGCTCGCATGGCCGGATCGCGCAACAACCGTTCGATTGCGTCGGCGAGAGATTCGTCATCGTCAGGTGCAACCAGCATTCCCCGCTCCCGCGAAACCAGCTCGAGATTCCCTCCAACCCGGCTCGCCACCACCGGTACTCCGGCCGCCATGGACTCCAGAATTGCATTCGACAAACTTTCCGACGATGACGGCAGCACAGAAACATCCAGGGAGGCCAGAACGGCCGGAATGTCTTGCCGGTCGCCTAGAAAAGAGACGTGAGTCTTCAGCCCCAGAGCATCGGCGTCTCGTTCGAGCTCCGCGCGCAGCGTTCCGTCCCCCACCAGCACAAATTCCAAATCGGAAAACCTGCCGCACAGCCGAGCTGCCGCGTGGAGAAAAACTTTGTGGTTCTTGAAGCGCGTACTCATTCGCGCAATCATGCCAACCCGCAGAACTCCGGGACGGCGAGGCAACGCAGGCGAAGTTTCCGCGAAAGCCGAAGCCGGCAGACCATTGCCAATCACGACGACGCGCGACTCTCTCAACCCCTGCTCCACCAGCCGATCTGCAGCCGCTCGTGAGTTGCACACCACCACGTCACACGCGCCAAATGCGGCGGCTTGAGCCCGTGATTTCGCGCGGCTAAGGAGATCCCCGAGTTGACGCTGGCTGCCAATCACTACAGGCACACCCGCAAGTTTCGCAGCCGGAATCAGGGTGAGGTTGGTGTAAAAATCAAAGGCATGCGCGATAGCGATATGGTTTCGTCGCAGGTACTGCGCAAGTCGAATGCGCGTCCACAGGGATTCCAGGCCGTACAGACTGCCTCCGAGCGGGAATTCCGCAACGTAGCCTAGTCCATCGGCGAAGCCTCCCCGCCGCTGAATGCAACCCAAGTGAATTCGAAACGCGGCAGGACTCAAAGTTCGAGCAAGCTCCGCAAATTGCCGCTCGCTGCCCCCAGTTTCAAAACTGTCGATCATCAAGAACAAGCGCGGGAGAAAACGGTCGCGCACAACTTCGCCGGTGCCTGCTTCCAAGTCCGCTCCAATGTCGTTGCTGTCTTCGACCCGGCTCATCTACCTGCCTGCAAGGAAGCAGTTGCGTGTGCGCGAACGCCCGCAGGCACGGCTCCCAAACTTGCCAGAAAATTGCGATGCCACAACTCAAACATCAAGAACCGCCAAATACGCGGCGAATGGTCGCGCCGACCCCGAAAGTGCTCATCCAACAACCGCCGGAGTCCTTGTGGGTTGACGTACCCACGTTGAAGAGAGGACGAGTCCAGCAGCACGGACATAATCAGCTCTTTCAATTCGTTGCGCATCCAGTGGCGCAGCGGCAAGGCGAATCCTTGCTTGGGCCGATTAATCACTTCTTTGGGGACGCCCACCCTTTCCGCAAGCTTGGCGAAAATGTACTTTTGCTTTTTGCCTCGCATCTTCCACTCCGCAGGCAAGCCCGTAGCCCATTCCAGAAAATGGTGATCGAGAATCGGAATACGCACTTCCAGCGAAGCCAGCATGCTCATCCGGTCCACTTTCGTAAGAATGTCTCCCGGAAGATACGTCTTAGTGTCGAGATAGAGCACACGGCTCAACGGATCGCGAGCCGGGGCTTTGTCGAGATACCTGCGCAGTGCGCTCATTGGATCTGCATCGCCAAGAGCTGCGGCTCGAAAGTCATCCGACAAAAGCGCCATTTCCCTGTCGAAGGGCTGCAAAGAAATCCCCTCCAGGTAGCGCTCCGTCCAGGGCAGCGAAGTGCTGTACGCGAGATTCCGTCCTGGCACGCGGGAAGGCAACCTCGGGTGGAAATGCTTGCGATAAAAATCTCCCGCCCACTCAGGCATCCACTTGAAGTTTCGTCCCTGCAAATGGATTCGATAACGCTCGTAGCCGGCGAATGCCTCATCGCCGCCATCGCCAGACAGAGCCACGGTAACGTGCTGCCGGGCTAGACGCGAAATGTGATAGGAAGGCAGGATGGAAGAATCTCCAAAAGGCTCTTCGAGCGAACGCGTAAGGCTCTCAATCGTTTCTACCAGGTTGGGCTCTAAGATCAACTCATGGTGCTCGGTGCCAAAACGCTCGGCCACCAGCTTCGCGTATGGGGCTTCGTTGAAGTCAGGGTGCCGGAAACCAATGGAAAAAGTTTTTACCGGGCGAGAACTGGCTCGAGCCACCAACGCAACTATGGTGGATGAATCCGTGCCCCCGCTCAGCAGAACGCCAAGTGGCACGTCAGCGATCAGGCGGATGCGGACTGCTTCCGCCAGCCGCCGCTCCATTTCTTCGAGGCACTCTTCTTCGTTGCCGGGCTGGTGCGTGCCGTAATCGGGCAAGTCCCAATACTTACTGAGACTGACCGTTCCTCGCTCAAACTCGAGAATGTGCCCTGGCGGCAACTTTCGAATTGGCAGAAAGGCAGTAGCGGGATCAGGAATATAACCGAAATACATGTATTGCCAGAGTGCCGACTGGTCGATAATTGCGAGTTCGGGCGCCACGGCCAGTACCGATTTAATTTCCGATCCAAATAACAAACGTCCATCCGCGAAGGCGTAATGCAGGGGCTTGATGCCCAATCGATCCCGCGCCAAGAGCAAGTGCCGGTTGCGCGTGTCATAGAGGGCGAATGCAAACATCCCGCGCAACTTCTGAACACAATCGGATCCCAGCTCCTCGTAAAGGTGGACGATGACTTCCGTGTCGCTGTGAGTATAGAAGTGATGGCCGCGGGCTTCGAGCTCCAGGCGCAGCTCGGGAAAGTTGTAAATCTCTCCGTTGTAGACAACGCAGATGGTCTTATCTTCGTTAAAAACCGGCTGGTGGCCCCCGGCAAGATCAATGACACTGAGCCGCCGCACCCCCAGACCAACGCCGTCCTTAACGAAAATGCCTTCGTCGTCGGGTCCGCGATAGACAATGCTCTGGCACATCCGGTGGATCGCGGCCGCTTCAACTCCTCCGCGCTCCCCGTTAATCATCCCGGCGATTCCGCACATGGCTAGCGCTTCACCACGGTTTGCGCGTCTCCAAGAGTCGACTCGAATGCTTTCGTCCGAGTTCGCTTGAAACGGTAGTCTCTGTATTCCCCGGGATTGCCATCTCGTCCGTCGCAAGCGGCCAGGACAATGTTCACCATCTCCCGCGCCGAGACGAAGTGAACAATCTCGCCTCTTTCCGCTGCCCCTTTCATCAGCTCGCACAGAAAGTCGCGCATGGACTCTCCAAGGACTGCATCTCTTTGCGTCGGATCCATGCCGTGGCAATGCAACTTGATGAATAGCCAGTCCGGCCTTCCGCGAACTGAAATCGCGGCTCGCTTCCATAATCGCAGCCGGGCCAAACTCAGCGGATTCCGCCTGGTGATCGCGCCATTCTCTAGGCTCACAATGCGAGATCGCAAAGGCGAGAAGCGCATCATCAGGGGCCCTTGAACTATTAGCGGGAAAACCCCGGGCGGGCGACCGCGCTGCAACTCACGACCTCGTCGATGCGGGGCCCGTTGACTTAGCGGAAGCGCGCATTCATAAAGCGAATTGATTTTCGCAATCTGCGCCGCATGAAACGATGCCGCCGGCAGCGTAAAGTCCGCATAACAGCCTGTCTGCGCAAGCAAGTGCATCTCGTCGTCCACTCCACAGAACCGTCCCTTGGCCGAATTTGCCAACGCAAAATTGCCATGCACAAAAGCATATCCCGGAGAACCCGAGCCGTCGAAGTAGGACAAGCATCCATGCTCGGAGGCCAGCGCATCGCGGAACTCCGCAAGCTGGCGGCCAGTATTTTCGGCAGTGTCGGGGGCGAAGATTCCGTGATGAAGCTGAATCTCTATCTCACCCCAGCCCGCCCGGCAGTGCTCCGCCAGTTGCTGTATCAATCCATGATCGTATTGTTCGGCAGGATAAAAATAAGTGTGAACGAACGGACGGCCATCACTATCGCGCCACGCGTCGGCCAGCCGCGGATATTCCCGGCACCACGAATCAAGGCGGCGTTCCTGCTCCTCGAACGGAGCGTGCACCATCCCATTCTCCGGCACAATCGACGGTTCGAAGTGATCCGCCAAGGTAATCATCAAATGGACCGGTCCGGGTGGCGCGTGCCGTATAAATTCGTGCCAAACACAGCTGGGAAGGACGCGAAGACCGTAAGAGACCTTTTGGCGGAGACTAGGACGAAGGCCCGCGTCCGACGCAGGAGTAGAGCCAGACGAAGTTTTCACACTACCACGCATAAGTGAAACTTGGTTTCCCATCTCGTCCGGTGGGACCGGCTCGAAGTTGCGAACGGTTAGAGTCTCCTCGCGAGAGTTCTCCACCCTTTTGCTCCTGCTCGATGGCAAGCAGCACCGCCGTGTAGGCCACCGCGAAATACGGGAAATACTGATACGCTTCGGGAGCAAACAGCGCGCCCACCAGGAAGCCCACCAGCGAACTGTGCAACGCTCCCGCAAACAGTTTCGCTTCGGGATCGGGATCCGGCAGTCGCCTCAGCCGTCGGAGATTGGAAAACCCCCGCCCAAAAAACATTACGTACAAAATCAGGCAGGGAACGCCCCCTTCCACGGCGATTTGCAGGTAGGTGACGTGCACGTCTCGCCACACGCCCGAATAAGTTGAGAAGTTGTGCAATCCGATTCCAAGTATGGGGTAGTGCTCGATTCCTTCGAGACTGCGGGAAATAAGAATGCGGCGCTGTTCGTAAGATCCATAAGCGCTGCTCTGCGAGTCTGTGTCCAATCCCTCGCCAGACACCGCGAGTAGTCGATCCTTGAGATGGCCGCCTGCCACCATCGCGGCGACGATGGCAATCACTGCGGCCGCTCCAATCACGTACAAACGCCGTCCTTTAATTCCAAAATGCCACAGGCTGACGGCTGCCGCGACCAGGAAAGTAATAAAAGCTCCCCGCGAAGCCGTAAGAAATAAGGCACTGATCATGAGCAGCAGGGCACCTGCCCATGCGGCTTTGCGCAGGATGCTGTCGGTCCTCAAAAGAAATGCGAGACAAAAAGGTAGCGACAGAACGATAGCGAATGCCAGATCGTTGGGATTCGAGTAGATGCCGCCCAGAACCCCGTCGAGCCGGGGATGTGACGCGCCCTTTACCATCGAGACAATCGAGATCACCGCCACGGAACCAGTCTGAATGAAGAGTATGCGACGTAATCTGGCGAGAGTGGTGACGGCCAGAAAGGTAAGCACCCAGGCCACTAAAACCTTGGCAAAATCCAGAGTACGAAAGAATGCACCACCCTTCCATACCGGAGAGAGTGCTGCTGAAACAAAAAATACCGCAATCAGCAGCGACAAATATATGGCTTCTCTCGGAAGATCCCGAAGGCCGCGTTTAGAACGACCTGAACTTAACAGCAACCCCACGATCGCGAACACCCCGGAAATCTTGGCCAGCGGGACGGATTGCAATCCGGGAATCCAGTCTTCCGGCCGGGCACAATAGACGAGATAAAACACTGCCAGCCAAAAGTACGCCCCCTTCAAGGGCTCCGACTGCGGCACCGTATCGCGAGGTGAGGGCAACGCTGTTACCGCATAGCGATCGCGCCAATTCACTTCTTTCGGTGCAGCGGTTCGAAGTTTGTTATTTGTGAACACTGGCTTCTTCTCGCGCATCTAGCCCCGTGCGTCGGTCATGCAGGCGGGCTCAGTTTGGTGTGAATCTTCCGGCACTGTCTTCGCCGCTAGCGTTTCTAGAACCTGCGCAAACTTGTCTCCAATTGCCGACCAATCATACCTCGCAGCCAGTGCTGCTGCCGCGCGTTCGTAGCGGCGTCGAAGATCATCATCCTGGAGAAGCACGGTGACAGCTGTGGCGAAAGCGCCCGGATCGTCTGCCAGCAGAATGTCCTGGTCGTGATGCACGTCGAGACCTTCTGCTCCCACCGTTGTTGAAACCACCGCCTTGCCCGCGGCCATGGCTTCGTAAATCTTGAGGCGTGTTCCACCCCCCACCCGCAATGGCACCACCACCACGGTGCTCTGCCGCAAGTGATCCACGACGGAAGGCACAACTCCGGTGACTTCGATCGAACTCGACGCCAGCCTCCGCACGCGGCGGACGGGGTCGCGGCCTGCGATGCAGAATCGCGCCGCAGGGACCTGAGCCTGAATCGCCGGCCAGATGTCGCGGCAGAAATACTCCACTGCGTCGATGTTCGGCTCCCAATCCATCGCGCCCACAAAAAGCACCAACGGCTCACTGACTGCGGACGCTATGCCCGGCCGGTATTGCTGCAGGTCGACACCCGTAGGCACGACCGTGATCCGTGCAGAATCTGTCCATTCACTCATCAAGCGCCGATCATGCTCTGAAACAGCGACAATGTGGTGAAACCTTCTTACCGCGTCTCGTTCGTAGTTCAACATCTTCTCGAACTCCACGCGATACACGAACTTCCTCACGAAATTACGTCCGGTCAAAGCATGGCGTCGCCAAATCTCGCTCTCCACGTTGTGCTGAAAGAGGACCGTGGGAATCGCGAGGGCGCTGGGACAATTCACTGCGGTGTCGAGAAAATCACAGACTGCAACGTCGAAAAGCTGCTTCCCGAACCAGGCGTTCAGCCTCTCCTGAACGTGGACTGATTCAAATCGGCTCACCGCATACGGAGCCGTCATGGCCAACTGAGCGAGATAATCCAGGCCGCGACTGATGCGATTGGATCCGCTCTTCCCAGTACAGAGGCAAACTGCTCCCGGAAACTGTCGCGCGAGTTCTTCTTCATATTCTGCATCGGGCGCGCCGCCGTAGTATGAGAAAAAGGTGAGTTCGTGGCGCGATGCCAGTTGACGAAGGATGTGGTAAGAGCGAATATTGCCGCCACTGTGGATGGGCAGAATCTTATTCGCCTTGACCCAGAGGATTCTCAACCCACCCGCCTTCCTCATCACAGAATTTCCGCCGACCCTTAACGAATCCAGACCGCCTTGCGCCCGGAAACAAAGTTGGCGAACGCCACGACCGCCGCAGTATTGAGCACGACGAAGGTCAGCGCCGCATCTGCCCAGCGCGCGACAGGACGCGTCTTCAGCCGCGCAATCGCCAGGATGCTCAACCCATAAAAAACCGCCTGCAGAGCTAACGCAGTGCGATACACGGGTGCGTGGAGAACCACCGACGCAACCAGCATGCCGGCCAGCGCGAAGGGCGCTGCCAGCCGCAGCAGCTTGTGGCTGACAAATTCAAAACGAATCGGATTGGCGCGAGTTAACAGCCAGGGAGCAAGCTGCAGCAATTGATAGTTGCCGCTCAGCGTTCTGACCTTTCGCGCAAACTCTCGCTCGGCTCCGAGGTCGGCGCTGTCCCAAGCCCGGGCGCGAGCGTCGAACACCACGCGAAATCCCTGCCGCGCCGCGTGCATGGGCAAATAAACATCATCCAGAATGGTTTCCGCAGGAAGCGGCGCAAGCAAGTTCCGGCGAATTGCGTAAAGCGCGCCTGTCGCGCCGACCACCGATCCTGAGGCCCCCTCCAGTTCGCGGATTCGTTTTTCGATCTTCCAGTAAATTCCGAGGCCTTCCCCAGTTTCCCCCACCGAAGGATCCCCCAGCATCAACTCACCGCTCACACAACCTACTTGCGGATCGGAAAAATTCTCCACCATCAGACGCAGCGCACCAAGTTCGATTTTCTGACGCGCGTCGGTAAAGACCACAATTTCTCCCTGAGCCAACTCAAGCGCATCGTTTAATCCCGAAGCTTTGCCTCGCGAGAGTTGGTTCAAGACCACGTTCACCCGAGGATTCCCCGCATGTTCACGCAGAATGGTTTCGGTATGGTCCGTGGATCCATCGGAGACGACCACTAACTGCGTCAATTCCGCCGGATAATCCAGCGTGAGCAAGTTCTCTAACTTGCGCTGCAACACTTGTCCCTCATTGCGCACCACCATCACGATGGAAACGAACGGCGCGTACGGATCTCGCTGCACTTCCCTGCGCCACCAGCGGCTTCGTAACCAAAGCCATCCTGCATAGCCGAAGTAGGTGTACGCGATCACAATGGTCGATCCCCAGAAGATACATTTCCAGAAAATCGAGTTGGAGACCCAGGTCATTGTGCGCCTCGACCCAAGGTCACGATCTTGATGGTTTCGAACATGATCAGCACATCCAGTCCCAGCGATCCATTCTTGATGTAGTACAGGTCATACTGCAATTTCTCCCGCGCATCTTCCAGGGTGTTGCCGTACTTATATCGAACCTGCGCCCAGCCGGTAATCCCGGGGCGCACAGCGAGTCGCACCGGATAATAAGGAATCTCGCGGCTGAGCCATTCGACGAATTCCGGACGCTCCGGCCGTGGCCCCACAAAGGCCATGTCGCCCTTCAGCACGCACCACAATTGAGGAATCTCATCCAGGCGCGATGCCCTAAGCATTCTTCCAATGCCGGTGATTCGCGGATCATCGTCGGTAGCCCACGTGGCTCCGGTGTCGGCCTCGGCGTCCGGCCGCATGGTGCGAAACTTGTAGCAATAGAACGTAGCGCCCGCGCGGCCCATGCGCTTTTGTCGGTAGAGAACCGGACCGGTCGAGTCCAGCTTGATCATAAGAATTACGAATGGAACAAGCGGCAGAACCAGCAACAAGAGCAGCGCGGCAGCTGCCGTCGAAAGCAACCGCTTCATCATCCGTAAACTCGTGCTGAAGCGGAAACCTTCCGCAAAGATCAGCCAACTCGGATAAAGCTGCTCAACTTCAATTCTCCCCGACATCCTTTCCAGCCACGATGTTGCTTCTTCCACCTTGATGCCGTGCAGCCGAAGTTCCAGCAACTCTTCCACCGGCAACGTGCCCCGCCGGTCGGGCAACGCGACGATCACGCGGTGCACACGCCGCTGCTTAACTAACTCCATCAAGTGCGCGGCCACCGAATCGCGAGTCAGAGCGCCCTCCACGTTGCCACTCCAGCCCACGACTTCAATGCCCATCTCCGATCGTGAGCGCAGACCGTTGACCAGGCGCTGAGCGCGTTCTCCCGTGCCTAAAACGTACACTCGCTCCCGCAGATACGGCCGTTGCGCCAGCCATCCATAAGCCGCCCGCCAGCCAAACATCGCCGCAGTCAGGATCACCAATCCCACCAGGGCGGAGTTGTTGCCGGGAAGAAAACGCGGAAACACATATCCCACCGCGGCCAGCACCAGAGCCAGAAGCGCAGGCACTAGAAGAACCCGAAAATAGAGTTCACCTTTTTCGTCAAAATGATTGGAATCGTAAAGATCAAACCAATGTGAGAACACCAACACCACCAACGTCACCACCAAAATCTTCAGATATCCGCCTTCGTAGTTGAGCGCGACGTACAGGTCTTCGCGATGCTGCAACACCATTCCCAAGAGGAATGAAGTCCACACGATCAGAGCTTCGCCA
>Ga0265760_10000197_pt1 | contig 16094 bp, 18 predicted proteins | sample NZIome_2_FD_200831 | JGI IMG/M metagenome (GOLD analysis project Ga0265760, IMG submission 200831) | Metatranscriptome of rhizosphere microbial communities from Maridalen valley, Oslo, Norway - NZI1 (Metagenome Metatranscriptome) | ecosystem: Host-associated > Plants > Roots > Rhizosphere >...
CGAGCATGGTGTTTATCTCGCGCGCCAGCGTATTGATCTCATCGTCCGCGTCGCGGACCGGTAGACGCTGCGACAAGTCGCCGCGCATGATTTGCGTCGCCACCGCGGAAATCGCCCCGGCTTGCGCCAGAATGCGCCGCCCCATCCAGAAGCCGCCGCCCAAGCCCAGCAGCAAGGTCAACACCACGGCAGCGATCAGGCCGCGCATCATGAGACTCTTCACGTCCTGGCGTTCCTGCACGTCGTGGCCCACCAGCATTTGGTAGCCGCCGGGCAGCGCAAAATAGCGGGCGCGCATTTCGTGCTCGCGCGTCTCGTCGCCGAACGGCACGGCTACCTTGAACAGAAACCATTTTTCCTTGGTGTTGATTTTTGGCCATGCCGGGACATTCCCGGCCACCGGCCGCAGCTGCGGATCGACCATCAAGTAAACCGCGCCGCGCACATCCTGATCTTGCGAGCGCTGTTCGACCAATTCGATGAAGTCGCCGCGCGACAGCACCAGCATTTGCTCGCGCAGACCCTGCACTTCCGCTTCGATCAGATTGTCGGTGCTGCCATCGACGACGCGCGAGACCGCAAAATCCACGGCATAAATGAGCGCCGCCGCGCCGATCGCGAACACGATGGAATAGACGATGGCGATACGGAAAGGCGAGGTATCGAGAACACCGAGGAAACGCTGATCGGGACTCATCTTGGGAGTTGCGAGCCTGTCTAAAGTATTCCGCGTGGCCGCGCCGCTATTCGTCTTCGCGCAAGCTATAGCCCGCGCCGCGTACGGTGTGCAGCAGGGGCTTGTCGAAATCCTTATCGATCGCCTGGCGCAGACGGCTGATGTGCACATCGATCACATTGGTTTGCGGATCGAAATGATAGTCCCACACGCCCTCGAGCAGCATGGTGCGGGTCACCACCTGGCCGCTGTGACGCATCATGAATTCGAGCAGCTGAAACTCGCGGGCGGTCAACTCGATTTTCTTACCGTTGCGCATGACGCGCCGAGTCATGCGATCCAGTTCCAAGTCCGCGAGTTTCAGCTTGGTGCTTGCCTCGGCGTTGCCCGTATCGCCGCGCCGGGCAAGTGCCTCGATTCGGGCCAGCAGCTCGGCCATGTGATAGGGCTTCGTCAGGTAGTCATCGCCGCCGGCGCGCAGTCCGGTAATCCGGTCATCGACGTCTCCGAGGGCGCTCAAGATGAGAACGGGCATTTTCCGGCCCGTGGCCCGCAGCGACTGCACCAGCGCAAGCCCGTCCATCTTCGGCAGCATGCGATCGACGATGGCAAGATCGACGGCGACCGAGGAGGCCATATGCAAGCCCTCGAGACCGTTGCCCGCGACGTCCACCGTATGGCCGGCTTCCCGCAACGCTTTCGCCAGGTAGTCGCGGGCAACCTCGTCATCTTCAACAATCAAAATGTGCATGGCCTGATATCTTAGACTAGGATGCCCTCGCCCGGGTTCACTGGATAGGACCCCAAATGAAGCGAGTCTAATGCCCGAGATTGCCATGATCGAAGGTTGCGCCCGGCGTGCACTTAGGAGCCGGTCTGAGTATTCCGCGTGAGCCGCGTTGCCTTGCCGCGGTGCTTGCGGCGGCGTTCTTAACCCCTCTCTGCTGCGCAAAAGAGGCCCCCTTGTGGGAGTTCGGTCTCGGCGCGGGTGCCATCGCCTTTGAGGATTATCGAGGCTCGGATACCACGCACGCCTACCCCCTGCCGGTGCCCTACATTGTCTATAACGGCAAGTTCCTGAAGGCGGACCGTGACGGCGTGCGCGGCACCCTGTTCAATCAAGATTGGCTCGAGATCAATTTGAGCTTCAATCTGACCACGCCGGTACGCAGCGATCGCGAGCGCAGCGGCATGCCGGACTTGCGATCCACGGTCGAGATGGGACCCTCCTTCGATTTCCACCTGTTTCGCAGCGGCGATCGCAAGGTGAAGCTCGACTTGCGCATGCCGCTGCGCGCCGCCGCAACGGTTGAATCCTCGCCGCGCTTCATCGGTTGGACATTCAGCCCGAGATTGAATTTGGATCTTAAGGATCCCTTCGGTCTCCCGGATTGGAATCTCGGGCTTTTGGCCGGGCCGCTATTCGCGGATCGCCGCTATCATGATTACTTCTATTCAGTCGCCCCGCAGTTTGCGACGCCCTCGCGCCCGGAGTTTTCGGCCGCGGGCGGCTACGCCGGCACGCAGACGCTGGCAGCCCTGTCGAAACGCTATCCGAAGTTCTGGGTAGGCGCCTATATGCGCTACGACACGCTGGCCGGCGCGGCTTTTGTTGACAGTCCCCTGGTTCAGCGCAAAAGCTATTGGACGGGCGGATTTGGCTTCGCTTGGATGATCCGAAAATCATCACAGGTCGTGGAAATACCGGACTGAACCGACGATGCCGCGTTACCTAAAAATCATTTACGAATATTTCGCGCTCTATAGTTCGCTGACGCTTCTGGGCCTGATCTGTCTGACCTGGTCGGTATTCGCACTGCCGCTTTATTTCATATTGCCGGCGCGCCTCGGCACGGCGATCGGCCGCCGCGGCATCATGACGGGCTTTCGCATTTATTCCTGGTCGCTTTCGATCACGGGAACCTACCGGCTGGACCTGAAGGCCATCGACACCTTGAAAGGCGGACCGCCGGTGATATTGGCGCCGAACCATCCTGCGCTGATCGATGCGCTGTTGATTCTGACCCGGCACCCGAATCTCGTCTGCGTGATGAAGTCTGCGTTGATGAAGAACGTGTTTCTGGGTTCAGGTTCCAGACTCGCCCGCTATGTGCGCAACGACTCGCCGCGGCAAATGGTGAAGGAGTCCGTGGCGCATTTGCAGGCGGGCGGTGTATTGCTGTTGTTCCCCGAGGGCACGCGTACGACCCGGTTTCCGGTCAATCACTTGGTCGCCAGCGTCGGCCTCATCGCGAAACATGCCAACGTGCCGGTGCAGACTCTGGTGATCGAGACCGACTCGCCTTTCTTGAGCAAGGGGTGGCCCTTGTTCAAGCGGCCCGAACTGCCCATCACCTATAGAGTCCGGTTGGGGCAGCGCTTTGATCCGCCGACGGATGTCCCCGCCTTCACCGCAGCCCTCGATCGCTACTATCGGGAAGCTTTGCAAGGCGCGCCGCAGTCCCGCTGGCTCAAACGCGATCAATGACGCCATCGAGCACTCATCTGGTGCTCATTCCGAGCTTCAACCCCGGCGCCCGAGTATTTTCAACCGTGCAGGCGGCTCTGAAGGAATGGGCGCCGGTTTGGGTTGTCGTCGACGGCAGCACGGATCATTCGGAGCACCGGCTCGCCGAAATGGCGGAGACCGAGCCGAATCTTCGAGTCTGGGTGCTGCCGAGGAATGGCGGCAAAGGCGCCGCGGTGCTGTTCGGCGTGCGGGAAGCGCAGGCTTTGGGGTTCACTCACGTGCTGACCCTCGATTCTGACGGCCAGCACCCCGCTGCCAGCATCCCGGAGTTCATGCGGGTTTCACTGGCCGCTCCCAACTCCATGGTGCTGGGGGAACCCGTATTTGACGACAGCGCGCCCAGCTTGCGCGTCAGGGGCAGAAAAATATCGAACTGGTGGGCCAACCTTGAGACGCTCTGGGCCGGCATCCACGACTCGCTTTTTGGCTTTCGCGTATATCCCATCGGCGCCCTCATCGGCGTAATGCGCCGCCAACTCTGGATGCGGCGCTTCGACTTCGATGTGGAAGCGGTCGTGCGTTTGTCCTGGCGCGGCGTGCAGCCCATCAATCTACTGGCGCCGGTGCGCTACTTCAGCCCAGAGGACGGCGGCGTATCCCATTTTCATTACGGGCGTGACAACGCGCTGCTCACTTGGATGCATTTTCGGCTGTTTTTGGGATTTCTGGTGCGCCTGCCGCTGCTGGCGGCCCGGCGCTTGGGCCGAACTTTAAGGTGAGTTGCCGCACCGGCCCGCACCTATATAATGCCGCTACTTAGAACTCCAATTGAAAGCTTAAATCTATGTCCGACAAAGCGTCGCTCATGCAACAGCCGGCGCCGCTGACCGATGTCGGTCTCCAGCGGGAACTTGCCGCGCTGTTCGTGCAGGCCCTGAATCTCGAGATCAAGCCTCAGGATATCGATCCAGACGCGCCCTTGTATGGCGAGGGCCTGGGCCTGGATTCCATCGATATATTGGAGGTGGCGCTGATCGTCTCCAAGCAATACGGCATCCACTTGCGGGCCGACAGCCAGGAAAATCAGCATATCTTCCGCTCTTTGAGGCACTTAGCAGAGTACATTGCGGCACAGAGAACCAAGTAAACATGGCTACGGGGCGTAGAGCGCAGCTCGCTGCCGTCCTCGTAGTTCTCGTCGCTTACTCGGTCCTATCGCACTACAGCAATCTCAATCCGCAAGCGCACGATTTGCGCACGCTGCTCGCCCTCGCGCCCATGCTGACTTTGGGACTGGTTCTGGTCTGGCGCTGGAGCGGCGCGCTCCTGGCGCTGTCGGCAGCCGCGGCCGCGGCAATTTTGTTGCGTGCCTTCTGGCCGCAGTTCGCGCAGAATTTTCCCATTGTTTACCTGGTCCAGCAGGTTGGTTTTTACTCCATCATGGCCTTCACTTTCGGCCGATCGTTGCGCACAGGCAGCGTCCCCTTGTGCACCCAGCTTGCGGACAAGGTTCACGGTCCATTGAGTGCGCTCGAGCTGCGCTACACGCGCAAGGTCACCCTCGCCTGGGTCATTTTCTTTTTGCTCAACCTGGCGGCGACCTTCCTCTTGTTCAAGTTCGCGCCGCTGCGCGTCTGGTCGATGTTCGTGAATTTTTGCTCGCTGCCGCTGATTCTGCTCATGTTCGTGGCGGAATACGTGGTCCGCCGCCGCGTTTTGCCGCAAGTCCAGGGCAGCGGATTGATCGCCACCCTGCGCGTATATTTCGCGGATTCGCCGCAAAAATGACGGACACGATCGCGCTGCTGTCGCATAGCTCCCCCACGGCGGTTGTCGCTTATCGATCCGGGCTTGCCGTGACTGTGCGGCAATTCCTCGACGAGGCGCAGCAGGTGGCGGACAGACTGCCCAAGGGCAAACATGTGCTGAATGTCTGCGCCGATCGCTATCAATTCACCGTCGGACTCGCGGCCTGTTTGATGTCGGAGCGCGTGAGTTTGCTGCCCTCGACGCACACGCCGCAGGTAATCGCGCAACTGGCTGCCTTTGCTCCGGATGCCTTTTGCTTGACGGACGACAGGCGCTGCGAGATTGAGTTGGCGCGCGTCTATTATCCTGATCTGGTGCGGCCCGCCGCCAGCCTCGCAACCTCGTCCTGCGAAGTGCCGCGCATTGCCGCCTCGCAACTCGCCGCTATCGTTTTTACTTCCGGCTCGACCGGTACACCGCTGCCATACAGAAAAACTTGGGGCTTGCTGTCGCGCTGCGTTCAGAACGGGGCGCCGCGGTTGGGCTTATCGGACGGCAGAAGCCATGCCCTCGTCGGCACGGTGCCCGGCCAACACATGTACGGCTTTGAATCGACCGTGCTGCTGGCGCTGCTGAGCGGCAACGCCTTGAGCGCCGAACGGCCGTTCTATCCGGGCGATGTCGCCGCCGCCGTCCGCAGGGTGCCGCGGCCGCGTGTGCTGGTGACCACGCCGATCCACCTGCGTACCTTGCTCACCTCTGAGATCGAATTCCCGCCCGTGGATCTGGTGATGTCGGCAACTGCCCCGTTGAGCCGCGAATTGGCGCGCGAGGTCGAGGAGAAGTACCAGGCTCCATTGCTGGAGATTTACGGTTCAACCGAGACCGGCCAGATTGCCATGCGGCGTACCGCGCAGACGGCGGCCTGGCGACTTTGGCCGGGCGTTCACTTGAATGTCTCGAATGACCAAATCGTGGCGTATGGCGGTCACGTCGAACAATTGACCCCTATGTGCGATGTGATCGAGATCACCGGCGAAGAAGAGTTTCTGTTGCATGGCCGCACCGCTGACTTGGTGAATGTTGCGGGCAAGCGCAGCTCATTTGGCTACCTGAATGCACAGCTCAGTGCCATTCCGGGAGTCATCGATGGGGCGTTCTTTCTGCGCGAAGAAACGACGGGAACCACTGGTGTGACCCGTTTAGGCGCAGTAGTCGTGGCTCCTGGACTGACCGTGGCCGCATTGACGGAGCGGCTGCGGCCGCTGATCGACCCGGTGTTTATGCCGCGGCCGTTGTTGATCGTGGATGAGTTGCCGCGCAACGCCACCGGCAAGCTGCCGCAACAGGCGCTGCAAGGATTCGCCGACGAGCAATTGCGCAGCAGCGAATCGCGATGAAAATGCAAAGCACCCTCGACATCGCCGCCGACCACCCGTCGTTTGCAGGTCATTTCCCCGCTTTTCCGGTGCTGCCGGGCGCCTTGCTGTTGGATGAGATGCTCAAGGTCATCGAGCAGTCGCGGGGAATCGACCTCAAATCGTGGCACATCTCGTCCGCGAAATTTCTCAATGCGGTGCGGCCGTGCGACAGTCTCGTTCTTGAGCACGAAGCGTCCGCGCCGGGATTGATTCATTTCACGATCCGCGTCGACGAGCGCAAAGTGGCCAGCGGCACGCTGCATGAATCCTAGATCCGCCAATCTTGTCGAGGACCAAGCCAAGGCCGCGGAATGGGTCAGACACCGCGAGCGCGGCAGCCTCTTGCTGCTCCGAATCATGGCGTTTCTTTCCTTGCGCTGCGGCCGCAGAGCCAGCCGCATCATCCTATACGGCATCGCCATTTACTTCTTCTTGTTCGGACCCGGTGCGCGCCGCCACTCGCTGCGCTATTTGCGTCTCGCGCTCGGCAGGGAGCCCATGGCGCGCGACCGCTTTCTGCAGATTTTGAGCTTCGCGACCACCATTCACGATCGGGTCTACCTCATCAACGGCCAATTCGAGAAATTCAATATCTCGGTCGAAGGCGAAGACATGGTGCTGGCGCATGAGCCCGAGGGCCGGGGCGCCTTGTTGCTTGGCGCGCACATAGGCAGCTTCGAAGTCATGCATTCCTTGAGCCGGCGGCAGCACGGTTTGCGCGTCGCGATGGCGATGTACGAAGAGAACGCGCGCAAAATTGGCGGCATCCTCGCCGCCATCAATCCCAGTTGGGTTGCGGACATCGTTGCCTTGGGTCAAATCGATGCCATGCTCAATATTGCTGAGAGGCTGGATCAGGGAGCCTATGTCGGCGTGCTCGCCGATCGTACCCTGGGAGAAGAACCGGCACAGGCTGTCACATTCCTCGGACAAGAAGCCTACGTGCCCACGGGGCCGATGCGCGCGGCCGCCATTTTGCGTTGTCCGGTGTTCTTCATGGCCGGCCTGTACCGCGGCAAGAACAACTACCATGTGGTGTTCGAACGGATCGCCGACTTCTCCGCCATGAACGTCGGCAGCCGCGAACTTGCAGTGCGTGCGGCGATCGAACGCTATGTCGCGGTACTCGAGCGCTACTGCCGCAGCGATCCCTACAACTGGTTCAATTTTTTCGATTTTTGGGCAAAGCCTGGCGGCAGCGGAGGCGCATGATGCCACGCGTCCTGTCGTTTATTCTCCTGTGCGTCTTGAGCGCCATCGGCAATGAGCCGCTGCGCGCCGCGACCGCGGACTTGCACGACCTCGATCAAGTCATGGGAATGCTGGCGATGCGCCAGCATGGCCGGGTCGAGTTCATCGAACAGCATTTTCTGTCTGTCTTGAGCCGTCCGCTTGAATCCTCCGGTGAGTTGCGTTACGACGCTCCGGATCGACTCGAAAAACGCACGCTCAAGCCGCACGCCGAGACTCTGGTGCTTAAGGGCGAAGAGTTGACCGTGGAACGCGCGGGACGTAGACACGTGATGGATTTGCATGCTTACCCGCAGGTCGTGCCCTTCATCGAAAGCATTCGCGCCACGTTGGCGGGAGATCGCAAAGCGCTCGAGCGGTTGTTTCGCCTGGATTTTGCCGGCAACGTATCGCGGTGGACCCTGACGCTTCAGCCGCTGGAGTCAAAGGTCAAGCAATCCGTCAGCCAGGTACGCATCGACGGCGCGCAGGATCAATTGTTGAAGGTGGAAATTCGCCAGCCCGACGGCGACCGATCGCTGATGACTCTGCGGCCATCCACCTTGCCATGAATGTACATCGCGCGCGCGTACTGGTCGTGTGGCTCGGCTGCATAACGTGTGCTGTCATCCTCGTCGCACGCGCCCATTACAGCACCGATCTGTCGGCGTTCTTGCCTGCCCATCCCACGCCCACGCAGCAACTTCTGGTCGATCAGCTGCGCGACGGACCCGCCTCGCGCCTGATTCTCATTGCGGTCGAGCAAGGCGACGCCGACTCGCGGTCGCGCGTTTCGTTGAGCCTGGTGCGGCAATTGCGCAAGGATCCGCAGTTCGCAAGCGTCAACAACGGCGAGACCGTCGCCGGGCAAGGCGATCGCGAATTCTTGTTTCAGCATCGGTATCTGCTCAGCGAAGCGGTGAATGCGCAGCGCTTCAGCGCCGCTGGTCTGAACAGCGCCATCCGCGAAACCATCGACAATTTGGCCTCGCCGGCAGGTCTTATGTTCAAGTCGTTGCTGCCGCGCGATCCAACCGGCGAGTTGCTGAACATTATCGATCAGCTGGCGCGCTCGCCCCAACCTGAGAGCCGCGATGGGGTCTGGGCCTCCCGCGACGGCGCGCGCGCGCTGGCTGTGGCGCAAACCGCGGCAGGCGGCTCCGACACCGATGCTCAAAGCAGAGCAATCGAAGCGATTCGGGCGGCGTTCGCGGCCGCGGTGGCCGAATTGCCGCAAACCGCCGCGAACCGCGCGCAATTGCACTTGAGCGGACCCGGCGTTTTTGCGGTCGCGGCGCGCGCCAAAATCGAACGCGCCGCCGTGCGCTTATCCATTGTCAGCGGCATTCTCGTGGTGACCCTGCTGCTCCTCGTCTATCGATCGTTGGCGGCACTTGGATTGGGACTGCTGCCGGTCGCCACCGGCGCGTTGGTCGGCATCGCAGCGGTGGCGCTGGGATTCGGCGCCGTGCATGGCATCACTTTGGGATTCGGCATTACCTTGATCGGTGAATCGGTCGACTACTCGATCTATTTTTTTGTCCAATCGCGCCAGGCGCGGGGCGCCGCCGACGCCCGCAGCTGGCGGCAATTGTGGTGGCCTACGATACGCCTCGGGATGCTGACATCCGTGTGTGGATTCGCTTCGCTGCTGCCGTCGGGATTTCCCGGACTCAAGCAACTCGGGCTTTACTCCATCGGCGGCCTGATCGCGGCTGCCTTGGTGACGCGCTATGTATTGCCGGCCCTGCTGCCGGCGGGCTTCAAGATTCACGATGTCACGCCGCTTGGGCTGGGCGTTGGCGGTCTGTTGCAGAGAGCTCAAGCCTTGCGCGGCCGCAGCATTTTGCTATGCGGCGCGGTTCTGGCGATCTTGGCATTGGCCGTGCTGTATCACGACCGCGAATCTCTTTGGAATCGCGAGTTGTCGGCGTTGAGCCCAATATCGACCGATGAACAAAACTACGATGCGAAGTTGCGCGCCGATCTCGGCGCCGCGGACGTCCGCGATCTGGTGATCGTCTCGGGACCGGACATGGAATCGATCCTGCACGGCGCCGAACTCGCCGCCCGCGCCCTGCAATCATTGGTGGATGAAAAAGTGATCGGCGGCTTCGAGAATCCCGCCGCCTACCTGCCGAGCATAGCAACCCAGGAGAGCCGGCGCAGCAGCCTGCCGAGGGCGGCGGATTTGCGCGCCAATCTAAACCAAGCGGTTGAGGGGCTGCCGCTGCGTGCCGATCGCTTGCAACCCTTCCTCGAGGATGTCGAAGCGACGCGTCATGCGGCTTTGGTAACGCCGCGCGATTTGGCGGGCACTTCCTTGAGCGCTGGTTTCGATGCGCTGATTCTTCATCAGAAGGACCGGTGGAACGCGTTGCTGCCGCTGCGCAGCGCACAGGCAGGAGGAAAAATTGACTTGAGCGCAGTCGCGGCGGCGCTGCAGCGCGGCCAGGTGGACGACGCGCGGGTGCTCGACGTCAAGCAGGAGTCCGACGCGCTTTACGACAATTACCTGGGGGAAGCCATCCATTTTTCATTGGCGGGCTTCGTGGCATTGACTGCGCTGCTCCTGATCGCGTTGCGATCGCCGCGGCGGGTGGCGCGCGTGCTGGCACCGTTGGTGCTGGCTGTTGTCACGGTTGCCGCGGGGTTAAGCCTGGCAGGTGTGCATTTGAGCATCCTGCACCTCGTGGGAATGTTGCTGATCGTCGCGGTGGGTTCGAACTACGCGCTGTTCTTTGACCGTCAAGCGAGCTCGGACGAAGCGGGCGACGAAGCTCTTACGCTCGCAGCGCTGGTTATCGCCAATTCCAGCACGGTCATCGCCTTCGGTCTTCTATCCTTCTCGCAGGTTCCGGTACTGGTTGCGCTCGGCACCACCGTGGCGCCCGGCACATTTCTCGCACTGCTGTTCGCGGCAATCGGCGCATCAGCCGGCCGCAGCGCGCATGCGTAGCATTTTTTGCGCCGCCGCCGCGGGCACGAGGGCGCCGACACAAATGATATGGCTGCCCGGCGCCTACCACTCTGCGCAGGACTTCCTGGACCAAGGCTTTGCGCGCGCCGCGGCGCAGCGCCGAGTCCCACTCGATCTGCTGTTTGTCGATTTGGAGATGCAGCATCTGGATGATCGGGAGATCTTGCCGCGGCTGCGATCCGAGTATGTATTGCCCGCGCGCGAATCAGGAGCCGCGGTCTGGCTGGCGGGCGTCTCGCTGGGAGGTTTGCTGGCGCTCGATTATGCCAGCACTCACTTACAGGAGCTGGAGGGACTTTGCCTGCTTGCGCCCTATCTTGGAAATCGCATGCTGCTCAGCGAAATCGCCGCAACATCCGGGCTCGCTGGCTGGAAACCCGGCGAACTTGCCGAATCGGACACGGAACGCCGAATATGGCGCTATATCAAAACACGGGTCGACTTAGCGAAGCTGTTCCTGGGCTACGGGAAGGACGATCGATTTTCTGCGGCCCATGAGATGCTGGCGGCGGCGTTGCCGGCGGACTGGGTCGAGGTCGTCGCCGGCGGTCATGACTGGCGCACTTGGCTGAACCTCTGGGAGAATTTTTTGGATTCGCATTTCATATGAACCAACGGGAGAATGTCGCTCGTTGGCGGCCCGCGCCGCTGTTGGTCGCGTCGGTTGCCGTGCACCTGGGCGCGGCGGCGGCGTTGATTGCGCGGCCGCGTATCTGGCCCTGGACCGTGGGCGCGCTTCTCGCCAATCACCTGGTGCTGGCGGCGGCGGGGCTTTGGCCGCGAAGCCAGTTGTTGGGCACGAATTGGACCCGCCTGCCGCAACGCGGCGGCTCGGTGCCGGACGTCGCCATTACCATCGATGATGGACCCGATCCTGACATTACGCCGCAGGTGCTTAAGCTGCTCGAGCGATATGGAGCCCGCGCCAGCTTTTTTTGCATCGGCGAGCTCGTGCTGCGTTACCCTGACCTTGCACGGGAAATCGTTCGCAGCGGGCACGGTATTGAGAATCACAGTCAACGGCATCGGCACAATTTTTCACTGCTGGGTCCAAACGCAATGAACAAGGAAGTATCGCAGGCGCAAGAGAGCATTTTTCGCGTGACGGGAATCAGCCCGCAATTTTTTCGAGCGCCGGCGGGACTGCGCAACCCTTTTCTCGATCCAGTGCTGGCTCGCCTGAAGCTGCAGCTTGCCAGCTGGACGCGCCGCGGCTTCGATACGGTGAGCGCCGATGCCGACGCAGTGTTCCGCCGCCTGGCCAATCCGCTTCAGGCGGGCGATATCTTGTTGCTGCATGATGGCCACGCGGCGCGCACTGCCAGCGGTCAGGCGGTAATTCTGGACGTGTTGCCGCGCCTGCTCGACGCGCTGACGGCTTCCGGACTGAAGTCCGTCACGTTGCGCTCGGCGTTGCCATGAAACCCATGCAACCCCTGCTGCTCGCGGAGTTCACGGCGACCAGTTGCATCGGCACGGGTGTGGCGCCAACGCTGCTGAGCCTGCTCGAGCAGCGCAGCGGCCTGACGCACTGCAACTTCGAAACCGTCACGATCGACACGCATATCGGCGAGGTTTCCGGCGTCGATGCGCAGCGACTGCCCTCGCAGCTGCGGATATTCGATTGCCGCAATAATCGCTTGGCCGAGCTTGCCTTGCGGCAAGATGGCTTCATCGATGCCGTGGATGCCGCGGTCGCCCGCTGGGGCCGGCGCCGAATCGGCGTATTTATCGGCACCAGTACCGCGGGGATCATGCAAACGGAATTGGCCTACCGCGCGCGCGACCCCGTGAGCGGTGCGCTGCCGACGGCTTTCGAGTACGGCACGACCCATAATTCATTCTCGGTCGCAGATTACATCCGCCAGCGTTGCCGCATTGAAGGCCCGGCCATGGCCGTTTCTTCGGCGTGCGCATCGAGCGCCAAGGTTTTCGGTGCCGCAAGACGCATGATCGAAGCGGGTCTCATCGATGCAGCGCTGGTCGGCGGGGCGGATTCGTTGTGCCTGACTACCTTGTATGGATTCCATTCGCTGCAGCTCTCCTCCCCCGCACCCTGCCGTCCCTTTGATGTCGCACGCGACGGTATCTCTATCGGTGAAGCAGCCGCCTTCGCACTGCTCGAGCGGCTATCGGAAAAGGTCAGCGGTGAGTCCGTCCTGCTCCATGGTGTGGGCGAATCCAGCGACGCCTATCACATGTCGGCGCCGCACCCGGAAGGATTGGGCGCAAAACGCGCCATGCAAGCGGCGCTCAACGCCGCGTCGCTGGAGCCCGGGGATATCGATTACATCAATTTGCACGGCACCGGAACCCCGAGCAACGATCGCGCGGAAAGCCAGGCAGTAACCAGCATTTTCGGTCCGACGACGCCTTGCAGCTCGACCAAGGGCGCGACGGGACATACCTTGGGCGCCGCCGGCGCGCTCGAGGCGGTAATCAGCGCGCTCGCAATCCGCAATGGATTGATGCCGGGCGGCATCCAGACGACTCGAATCGACCCGACTCTCACGGCGCACTACATCAAAGAGAATCGGCGCGCACCGCTGCGACGCGTGCTCAGCAATTCCTTCGGCTTCGGCGGCACGAATTGCAGCTTGATTTTTGGCCGTGCCGGATGAATCTGTCCGGATATGTCGGCGGGGTCGGCGTGTTGGGACCCGGTCTCAACGATTGGCCGCAGGCTGCCGCCGTGCTGTCGGGTAAACAGCCTTACGTGGCCGCGCCAACGGTGTTGCCGATTCCCGCAATGTTGCCGCCCGCGGAACGGCGGCGCACCGGGCGAGTCGTAAAGTTGGCCTTGGCCGTGGCCCTGGAAGCGACCTCGAACGCCGCTGCGAATCCCGCACGAATGCCCAGTGTGTTCTCTTCCTCCGGAGGCGACGGTCACATCTGCCACGAAATCTGCCAGGCGCTGGCGCTGGCGGCTCGCGAAGTTTCCCCGACACGCTTCTCGAATTCGGTCCACAACGTCGCGGCCGGCTACTGGAGCATCGCCACCGGATGTATGTCGGAATCGAACGTACTATGCGCCTTCGACGCCAGCTTCGTGGCGGGATTATTGGATGCCATGACTCAGATTACCGTCGATCGGCAAACGGTGTTATTCGTCGCCTACGACACTGAATATCCGCCGCCGTTGCACGCCAAGCGCCCGATACCCGATGCGCTCGGAGTCGCCATGGTTCTTACACCCGAGCGGACCGCGCGCTCGCTGGCCTGCATTGAAGTGGCGCTCACCGAAGAGAGCGCCGATAGGATGGCGGATCCGGAACTCGAGGCATTGCGTGCCGCGGTCCCGGCCGCGCGTTCGTTGCCGCTGATGCGGCTGCTCGCCGACGGCGTCGCGGGCCGGGTGGTTCTGGATTATCTGGACGTATCGCGAGCCGCTGTGCAAGTCCGCCCATGCGTATGAACCGAGCGTGGATCGAGGCGCGCATTCCGCATCAAGGCTGCATGTGCCTGCTCGACGAAGTACTCGCCTGGGACGCTCACCACATCCGCTGCAGCACCGGCACGCACCGTGCGCTCGACAATCCACTGCGCTCGCATGACCGTCTCGGAATCGCCAGCGGTATAGAATACGCCGCGCAAGCGATGGCGCTGCACGGCGCGCTGGCGAGTGCGGCGGCTGGTGCGAATGCGGGCGCTGCGTCGCGAGTGGGCCTTCTCGCCAGCGTGCGCGATGTGCGGCTGCATGTGCTGAGGTTGGACGACATCGAAGCCGACCTGTTGTGCGAGGCGATCCACCTGGCAGGAGACAACTTCACCGCGTTGTATGAATTCGCCTTGCGCGACAAGGATAAATGCTTGCTCGGCGGCCGCGCCTCGGTGGTGCTGGATGCCGGCCGGCGCTTACGGTTATGAATGAAATCACGACTCGCGCATTGGTCACGGGCGGCAGCGGCGCAATCGGCGCGTGCATTTGCCGGGCCTTGGGCGCACAGGGCCACTTTGTCTACGTGCACGCTCATCGGGGCGTGGCCGCCGCCGAATCGATCGCCGCGCAGATAGTCAGCGCGGGCGGCCGGGCGCGTACACTGCAATTTGATCTAACCGATGCCGCCGCGGCTCGCGCCGCGATCGAGCAGGTTCTCGAGGATGGACCGATCCAGGTGCTGGTCAACAATGCCGGCGTGCATGACGATGCGGTATTTCCGGGTATGAGCCCGCAGCAATGGCACCGCGTCATCGATCTTGCGGTGAATGGATTTTATAACGTCACTCAACCTTTGATGCTGCCCATGATCCGCACTCGCTGGGGACGCATCATCAGCATTACCTCGGTGGCGGCGCTCCTCGGCAATCGGGGCCAAGTGAATTACGCCGCGGCGAAAGGAGCGTTGCACGCGGCCACCAAGGCGTTGAGTCTCGAAGTCGCGAGCCGCGGCATCACGGTCAACGCCGTCGCACCCGGCATCATTGCCGCCGGCATGGGTAAAGCGGAGTTTGATGAGGCCGCCATCAATAGCATGGTGCCCATGAAGCGGGCCGGATCGCCCGACGAGGTCGCGAGCCTGGTGGCGTATCTCGCTTCGCGCGAAGCCGGCTACATCACCGGGCAGATCATCTCAATCAACGGCGGCATGATCTAGTAGTTCGGCGCTGTGATTTTGACGGGTGTAGCGCTTGTCAGGGAGCGTAAGACAAAGCAAGGCACGGAAGAAACAGTGCCTTGCTTTGTCTTACGCTCCCTGACGAGAACTCGAGCCAATCAATATCACTACGCCGGCACTACTAGTGAGTGTTGGCCGACACCTGTCTTTACGGCCTTCAAGCGCACATGAGGCCAGCCGACCGATGTTAGTCGCTCCAAGCTCGTCCTCCAGCACCGTGACTTTGAGTGCCCGCTTGAAAGGCCTGGGGCGATGAGAAGCGTCAAGGCCCTGCTCTTCCGGGCCTTGACGCGTCTCATCCCCAGGCCATCCGAGCCGCTCAAATTCACAGTGCCGCCTAGGCATAGGCATCGAGCAGGCCGCTCGCGCTCCGCGATATCGACAGGGGTGCTTTGGCCAAGACGGGAGCAGCGCCGCCGGACGCAGTTTCGTAGGCTTGCGATTGCGGCAGGCGCTCTTGAAATGAGCGCTGCGAGATATCGACGCTTACCTGAGAAAATCCCTGAGCACCCAGCATTTCTCGCAGTTTCGGCGAACTCGCCTCCAACGCATCGCGGGTTACCGCACTGTGGCTCGAAAACGAAACTTGCGCATGCCCGCCTTGCAAAGCGATGCGAACTTCGATGGGACCGAGCGCCGGTGGATTGACCTGCAGTTTGGCGCTGGTCAGGTTGCCGTCCATCATGAGCGATACGTGATCGGCAACTCCTTGCCCGAATTGCGTCGTATCCACGCCGGCGGCGATTTTGAATGTCGGTGTCGGCGCGGTGTCGGTGGAAGTGTTCGAAGTCAGCAGCTGCGCGGCGCCGGCGCTGCCGTCATTCGATGCGCCGGAGAGCGCGTCGGGGCTCTCGCCGTGCGAGCGCTTGTCTGCCACGCCGGCGCTGGCTGCCGCTGAGACCGCCTGCGCAACCGAAGCGGCCGTCGCCGCGGTCACCGCCGCGGATGTGGC
>Ga0265760_10000198_pt1 | contig 16087 bp, 31 predicted proteins | sample NZIome_2_FD_200831 | JGI IMG/M metagenome (GOLD analysis project Ga0265760, IMG submission 200831) | Metatranscriptome of rhizosphere microbial communities from Maridalen valley, Oslo, Norway - NZI1 (Metagenome Metatranscriptome) | ecosystem: Host-associated > Plants > Roots > Rhizosphere >...
CTGCGGCCGAGGCATTAGAATTTGAACCAAAGCCTGAAAGCCGAAGCCGGAAGCCCGATCACGTGGCCCCGTAGCTCAGCTGGATAGAGCAGCGGTTTCCTAATACGCCCGTGTCTCATGTTTTCATAGGGTTACGGATGGATGTGCATGGGTCAAAATGGGGATACGCGGGCCAGCGCGGGACCCCCAAGGGGACAAGGAAGGGGACAAGGGGACAGGTATAATCGGCTCGATGGCCCCGTAGCTCAGACTGGATAGAGCATTCGTTTCCTAAACGAAGGGTCGCGTGTTCGAGTCACGCCGGGGCCACCAGTTCGCTAAAGAAAGAAGCCGCCTGCTATTTTGAGCACCTGCCCGCATTGCGGACAGATCACCTGCATCTCAGTATCGAAGTAGTGACCGATTGCGAGGCCAACCAAACCAAACGCTATCACGGCAATCGGATTCTTCATCGCCTGACCACCGAGGAGCGCGCCGCCGAGAGCAAAAGAAATCTTGCCCCCGATTTGCTGACCAACGGTGAGTTGAGTAAGGCACTGAGGACACTGCACTACTTTCGGTTTCATACTTCCTCCCGCTACCAATAGGAAATATTATTTGCACCTTTTCTTGGTCAAAGCAAGGGCAAACATTACGCGCCTGTACTTGTGTGTCTCCCGCCGCGAAACCCTCCCATCTCCTAAACCATCCAATTAGAAGGCGGTAGGTTTTGTCCGTCCGCCCAAGGAGAGCTCACATGGAACTTGTCAGGTGTCAAAAATGTGAGGCCATCGAAGCCCAGCAGGTTGCGGTCCGCGCAACGCGGCAACAGTTGTTCATGGATGGAGCGCTGAGTCAACAGCAAGATGAATCGTTGGATTTGGAGGAGTCCCGTATCATCGGGATATTGAAGGACCATCAGGCTTTGGAGCACGACCACGACAAGGTCTACGAGGGTCAGCTCCCCAGAGATTAGGGGGTGCCTGCGGCGCATCGGAGTCAGAGAGGTTTGATTTCTTCCGGCAGTACGGTCACCGATGGCGGACCACTGTCGGGCAGGATTGTCCACGTTGTGTTATCAGGGCGCGGGAGAGCCGCCGAACCCTTCCCGATTATCTTTGCGGTCTGCCCAGTCCTAATCACGCGCACGGGGTCACCAATGTTGAAGTCAGACATTTGAACCCTCTAGCCAAAACGCTACGCTCGCGCCCTGTGGAAAAGCAATGGGTTCACTTCCGGGCCGCCCAGAGGTATTGTGTAGTCCGTCCGGGAGAGGGGTGAGTTGCGCGTTCCCCGGATGCCGGGCGCAAGCCCGGCGCGCTGCTTCACCGCCCCAAGTCTTCGAGAGTCCGACAAATGCCATGGTCACGCGTTGGTCGAATCCATGCGTATCCCCTGAGTAGGGGACCTTCAAGACCGGGCCGCCGACCGAATCGACGTGTGAACCTCTCGATCAACCGTGCGACTCTCTTATGAGCCTCAACTCTTTTCCGCGTGAGGCTGCCATCATTCCGCATCCGTCCGAAGTTGAGACGCCCCGTTCTCTCCCACGGCGCTTTCTTCACGACGGGGCGCGGCGGCTTCGGTTTCATCTCTTCGAAAAAGTAGGGTTGGTTGCGGGCCGCCTCACTCTTCCTTGTTTCCTTTTCAAACGGGGTCAACCTCTTCTTCTTCGCCATCGCTTTCACTTTCCCTACGGCGCGTCGCATTCGTCATCTTCCGTGACAATAAGATCGCGTCGGTTGGCCGTTTGTTCGACGGCTTCGCTCCACCTGACGTTCCCCGGCTCGTAGTTGCCGTTGTTATTAATCCTGTCCAGAGATGTGTACGACGGGCGCGGTCCCAACTCCTCAAGGAATTCCTCAAAACTTCGGAATCTGAACCGGATGCCGCGACCGCCCGTAGTGCTTCCACTCCTTCGAATTCGCGTCATTGCATCGGCGTCGCGCGTTGTAGTAGGCATACCACTCGGGGGTGTGCGACATGCCGTGCTTCTTCACTACCATCCGGTCACCATAGCGCGCTCGGACGGGGCTGGAAAAGTTACCGTGGTGTGGTTCCGAGTTTTGAGCTAGACCCTACTCTGGCTTGGGCGGCCATAACGGATTCGGCGTGCTCGCATTCGCGACATTGTCCGTCAGCAACTTAGCCAGCGTTTGCTGGCGTTGTATATTCTTGATGATTTGGTCTTGCTCTTGAACAACCGGGAAATACACACGACTTAGGTCGTCGATACGTAAGTCACTAGCGAGTCCGATATCCTTCGCAATGGCACCCAGTAGCGTGAACAAGCGCTCATTCAAAACCTGCTGAGGAAGCGGCTTTAGGTTGAACGATGAAAACAACTCAGCCCAAGCCTCGCGCACTTCGCGCGATTCGCTGAATGCAACATCCACTAAGTTCAGCGCCCTGACGCCATTGTCGGAGTGAATCTGCGCCCGCTCCTGCATAAGCGTGGAAAATACATATAACTTCTGCTTATGGCGCTCATCCGCGCGTTCAGCATCGCGCCGGAGGCTTTCCGCGAGCTTCGCCGCCGCTATCGGCGCTCGCCATGTGGCGATAGCAGCTAGTGCGGTCGCGATTGCACTAAAAATTGCCGTCCACAAAACAAGTTGATCACTCATTGAGTTCTCTTAGCTTTACTATCTTGACATTCACGGGTCCATGCTTCGCGTTAATGCGTACGAAAGGTCTCGATAAGAAATCAGTGGGCAACTGAAAGGATATTTCTGACGCGTCGCCTTGCGGACCTGTCGTGACACCTTGCACCAAGAAGATATTCGGAGGAAGTGATACCTTCAGTTCCACCGAAAACCCTTTTTCCAAACCGCTGAAGGTGTAAGTACCATCGTACTTACCGCCGCCCACGTCCGCACCTGCAACGGCTCCGTTTCTGAAGACAAGTAGCGCAAAGCCCTGCTGGGAACTTCCTGTTATGTAAGCCGCATAAAACCCATTAATGGATGTGTTCACAGCGTCCCCTATGGCGCTCCGACTTCCTTATCGGTACTTCCCAACTATAACCCACGTGCCGTCATGCGGCTATTGACACAGAAAAGCATGCCCTCACTGCTATCGCCGGGCTGCCCTTTCTCACTCTGGAACACCCTGAATAGCCAACCAACGCTGAACTTCTCCGTCCTTCGGTTCCCGTTTTCCAGCCAGAGTTTGACCGAACAGTTTGCGCTCTTCTTTTGGGAGTGCGTTGCGGATGCGTTTCCTCTGCACCTTGGGGAATAGTCGGGTCATCTCCTTCTCGCCGATTGTGTCGTGATGTCCAACGCGGTCGTGAAAGAACGGACCACAATCGGGACACGTTGCTCGAAATCTCCGTACGACGAAGAAGACGTCCTGCGCCTTCACGTCGATTTCGCTAATCCCTGCGATCATATCGCCATCTGGAACAAGTCTATTGCACTTCGGACAGGGAACCGAGTCATTCAAGTAGTTCGCTCCGATAGCCGTAGCCCGTCCCGGTGGTCCAGCGCTGACGAAATCAGCCAGACTTCTTACGGGACTTCACTGGACCCCAATAGTAATAGCCTTCGTAGTACGACGATTCTGCAGTTTGAGGGTTTGATCGCCTTGCAAACGCCTCACAAGAAACATAGACGTGAATCGTCTCGCCATCAGCATCAACCAAAACTGAGCCAGCTTGGTTGTTAGTAATCTTTGGCAATCCACGATTGTTAAAGGGAGCGTAAGCGAGATGGGCAGAGTTTGCGTTTCCAAACAGCGTTAGTCCGGGGTTGACAACATCCAAAAACTCAAACGAACGGTCAGACGTACGTCCGTGATGCGGAGCAATTAAGACGTCAACATCCTTTACAAGGTCTTCGTGCTTACTCAGGATATGATCCCATGTTTTGTCGTGCGAGTCGCCCGAAAAGAGAATCGTGTGATCGGAACTCGTGCGATACAGGATGACATAGGAACAGTCGTTATAGTCGCCGGACTCGTTTGCTTGCCTAACTAACTCGGGCGTAGGAGCAAGCACTTGTAGCCCGTCGCCGCCAGATTCACCTTTTTCATTCTTGTTCCAATACTGTCCCTTGGAACCCGAATAAAGAACGAGCCGCTTTGGTCCCTCGCTTGAAGCTTTGATTGACTGGTAAAAATCCCAATCTTCCTCATCATATCCACCGCCGCGAGTCCCGAAGTCCTTTTCGGAATCGCTGTCTGTATCCCAAAAGTTCACGGGCTTGAAGGCGTCGAAGAATACGCTCAGGCCGTCCATGTGATCCATGTCGGAGTGGGTTAGGATAAAGCGAAATACACTCGTGATTCCGCGATTTTGCATGTAGGTCACTGGGTTGACCGGATAGTCGCGCTGTTTGAAGTTCCCCGAGATTCCTGTCTCTGCCGCAGCATCCAAGGCGCTTCTGGCTTCCTTGATTAGGTTAGACGTTTTGGCATTGCACACGTCGATGACGGTTATTCTTCCCGATGCATGTTCGATGACGGAACAGTCTCCGTCGTTAACATTGAGAAAATGAATAATCGGCATGAAAACTCACTCCTGATCAAGCTCCGCAGGCGAACCGTTTTCCGGGGGTCGCTTCGCACCCGCGAGATAAATCCTAAACACCGTCGTTTCCGACAGTTCACGGAACCGCATCATGCGCCTACCAGCGAGATAGAGGAATAAAAAGAAAGCTAACAGTATCCCTGTACTGTATGTGATCGTCTGCGCACAGTTTCCGCGTGCATCCCATAGAATACGGACGAATGCAGGAATCAGGAGAAACTCGACCACCAAAAGTGACCTACAAAAATCAGACGTTGCGATAAAAGAGTCTCGGCGGGGAAACTGGCCTTGAATTTTTGTAAGGCAAATATCGAACGCCCCGTCCACAGACAGCTTAAAGCCCACTTCTCGTTCCAGTACTCCGCGCAGAGCATCTCCTTCGTCGGAAGACCAGAAGGCATCACGAGCCCTCTTAAAGTGGCGTTCGCCGCATGCTTTCTTGATTACAGAATCGCCAAGTTCCTGAATCAAATGCCCCAGTGGAAATGAGGCGAGCAGTAGGATTGTGAATCCGGTTCCCGTAAGTGTCCCCACTGAAACTGCAAACGAGTGCCAGCCCCGAACGAGAACCCATATCCCACATGTAAGGAGAAAGCCCGGCAGAACGACGGCGAGAATATCGTATAACTCGAATTTAAACTTTGAGAAGTCCATAAGTGGCGGTAGGGATTAACTCACGATAGATTCTTTTATAGATTCTGGCGATGAGCACGTACAAGTACCCTTTGAGTTAGTAGACATTTACTCATCGACCAGTTGGCCATCGGTCATCAATCGCTTTCAGAAGTTCCTCCGCCCACCGCACTGCATCCCAAATGGCGGCGACAGTCGCCGGGACGCGCTTCCCGCCGTCGAACATTGACAACTTTCTCGCTGCCAAGATTGCGGCGGCGATGAGCAGGACCGCGCTTGCGTCCTTCGTCCACGGGCTCTCCTTATTTCACTTGAACGTCGGCGGTCGTCGGGACAACGGCCTGACGCTTCACAACCTCAAAGGTAATGTTCCCAGAGACGGTCAGGTCCTGAGGCGAAGAATTGGTGGGCTGGAAGCGAACTCCAACGACTTTCCAGTTGCCGAGTTTCCCATCTATTGGAATCGCTATGTTGATATCCCTTGTGTCTCCTCCAGGACCCAGTCCGTCCCCGCCATTTGCCGTCGGTGTGGAAGAACCATCCGGTGCGACAAAAACATCGAGGTGTCCCGCCACGTCTGGTGCTGGCTTAACCTTGACATGAATCGTCACCACCTCGCCTTGCTTAACGCTGTGCGGACTCGCGCCCGCGTTTGCCTGACTTCCTTGCGCCAGCGACGGAGCAGCAAAAATCAAAACCGCCAACATCAACTCCAGCGATTTCTTCATATCAGCATCCCTCCCCTGACTTTCAATACACTCCAGTATAGTACTACTTTCGCCGTCTCTTCGCTTTGACATTTTTCCTCGTGCCCTTCGTCATCCGTAGGCACCCCTCTTAGGGAACGCTCCTTTCCATCGGGACCAGAGCGAGTGCGCGCCGGGGGGTGATTAGGGAAGAGAAAAAGCAGGAGGAGGTCACGACGGCGCTCAAGCAGGCCGCCGACAGGCTGGAGGCGTCGGCGATGCGGATGGCGTCGATGCTTGCACGCATCGACCGGGAAATCAAAGCGGACCTTGCCCGGCTGACCGCAGACTAACGCGCAGACGGTTCACTTCGGCCTCCGGTTCGCCGGGGGCCTCTTTCGTTTTACGAATCTAAGTCCTGATAATTGAACTCGACGTCGACGTGGCTCTGAAACATCGTGCCCTTCCCCAGCGCTTCTGAATCATCCGCTTCCAGCTTGACCCACGCGCCCATGATCGTGTTCTCGCCGACCGGCTGCGGGCCGTTCAACGAAATCAACAGACCGCGCACGGCCTTCGCCAGCAACTTCGCGTTCTTGTAGGTGGTGCCGCACGCGCTGAACCGCCATCGCTCGCTCGTCAGGCAACCAGTGCCATCCATCGAAGTCTGCAGCGGCTCACCGCTCACCTGACTGAGAATCAAGTACGGCATCGACGGCGCGTCCGGCGCTTGCGTCGGGAAAATTCCGGTCGATGAATCGGAGCGCGACGTCTTCGTCCCAAGCAACGCTTGCACGCCGGAGTCGTTCGACAAAACCGAAAATAAAGTTTCAACCAGCATAAGTTAGGGGCAGGTCGTGAGTGACGCCGGAAGTGTTTCCACTTGCCATATTGCAATCAACCACGACCTTATTGGTCTGGGCCACTGACTCCGGTTTCTGTTACACACGGTGGTTTTTTGCAGTGATACGAGCTCGTCATCCCTTGCGCGACTCGGTTGAGCCGATGAAGCACCTGCCGGACGTGCGGACTGCTGATTCCAAGCTCGGAGCCGATTTCGGTGCTCTTATAACGGCAACGATAATAAAAATAAACGATGCCCGCGATGAACGCCGGGCCGCCATCGTAGAGTCGGATGGTGGTGTCGATGCCTCTGATTTCGATTTCCAACCTCCGCGCCGCCGCATGGTCACCAATGCTCTTCGCAGCCACGTACCGTTGGCACATCGAATCAAGACTCTTCGTCAGCGCGGGAACCCTGGCCTTGAGCGCGCTCCCTGCACGCGCGAGTCGTTCATCGAACGTGGCCTGCGGCAGATTGCGAATCATCCTTTTGCTGAAGGCTCGCTGCTCCAAGTAAACGCAGATGACTTCTCGCGTGCGCTTGTTATCGTTCGCCCAATCGGGTGTTGGTAGATGGCGGCCCGTGCTCCTCGCTCGGCCTACTTGCATTCTGGAAAAATCATCAAGCGAGATGCCGGGCGTGCTGAAATCTCCTTCGCCTTCGTAAGTCACAGAGACGGCTTCTTGCGAACGACGGTCGGCGAATATGGGTTGTGATTTTTCTGTGAGCCAAGCAGCGTGCGGTGAGCAGTGAGTAATCTTCAATTTGGCCTTCCCCCACTATGTGGGAAAGGTGTTTTCCCCCTCCCGCGCGGCGGTCTTGTTTTACGCGCCGTGCGGAAAGTGAAAAGATGCCTGCGTTTTCTACGGGTGCAGGCTGCTGGATTTACGTCCGGCCCCAAGCGCTGTCTTCCGAACGTGGCCAGCGCCATGCAACGACCAGTCTGATACCCTGAAGGGTCCCTGCTGGCGAGGGCACATTCCCGACGTGACCGTGACCACTCACCGTTTCGTCGGGAAACTTTAAATTTTATGAGACCGGGTCATCGCCACCCACGGTCTATGCGTCGTGGTTTTTTTTCGGCTCTCCGGTCTCTTAGCCTGATTGGTCACCGACGTCGGCAACACGTCGTCCGAGATCAATCCGCGAAGGAGAGTTCCGCACTGTGCTTGGTTATCGCATGCGCGGGACCACGTTTTTCCACGGATTGCCCTTCGGCAGGGTTCGGAATTCCCCGCTTTTTACAGGGGGGAAACTTTTTACTTGAAGCGCGCGATGATCTCCGCACGCTCCGCGTCAGTAAGCGCTCGACCTTTTTGTCGGGCTTCGGAACCGAACGCGGCCAGCACTTCATTCGACAGCGGTTCTTTCTTGCGGCTGACGCTGGGTCCATTCCATCTGAAGAGTTCTTCCTGCGGATGGTTGTGTCCGTTCTTCGACCAGTCATTCTCAATCGGCTGCATCTTCGGTTCTTGCGCTTCCGTGGTCACCATGAAAATCTCCCTTTCCACTTCATTTCTGCTGAGTCGTTTCACAGCCCGGCATCCTTTTTTACTTCGTTCAGTCTTGCGATCACCATCGCGCGTGCTCCCGCATGCTGAATACTTCCGGCATCGTTGAGCCCTTGCAGAAACGCGGCTTGCGCGTGTGCCTTCTGCTGACGCAACTCGATCACGGCGGCGGCCAGTTCAGACTCGTTCGGGACTAAGCAGTCTCCGCGCGGTCCCTGCGGGCCGATGATCGAATCGCCTTTTTCGCCACGCGGCCCGGTAGCGCCCGTCGCTCCGTCACGGCCCGGTCGCCCCTGCGGGCCGATTATCGATTGACCGGGCGGCCCGATTATTGATCGTCCATCACGGCCCCGTTCGCCGGGCGGCCCCGGAATATTTGAGTCACGGCCATCTTTTGCTGGCGCTGCATCGCGCCCCGGAGTCCCGTCCCTTCCGGGCGGCCCCGGCTCACCCTGCGGACCGACCGCGCGCGTGTGCGGAACCGAACCCGATAAAAAGTCGCTCAGGTTCAAGAGAGAACCATCATTTACAGTCAGATACATCGCCTTCGTCGCGCTGACGTAAAACACATCGCCGGGCGTCGCCTTGCTCGGCAGAAGGTTTTCGCGGTTAAGACACTTGAGCGCCATTTTTTAGAGACCTTCCTGTTCGTCTTCTTCTTCCCACTCGTCGAAAGTCTTCTGCGACGCGGAGCGGGCGGCCACGCTGTTATCAGCGTTGAACTGATCAGCGGCTCTCGCGTGCGCGTCAGCGGCGGAATGATGCGAGGCGCCTTCCTGCCACGAGGCGGCCTTGGCAGCCTTGGTGCGGTGATAGGTCGCTGCCTTGGAATGCTGCTCAGGTGAGCAAGCAACGCACGGTGCGGCACCCGGACGCGCGTCCAGATCAGAGCCCGGCTGGGCGTTCCGTCCGCACTTGGCGTCGAGTGCTCTCAAGAGCTCTGCCGGAGACGCCGTCTCAATAAAATGTTGCTCGGCGCGGCGTTCGTCGCGTCGGATTTCCGCGAGCACGGCATCAGCCTTCAAGCGCAGGGTGTCTCGACACTTATATTCGCGGCCCGTCCGTTCGAAATAATCGTCTTCATAAGATTTCTTCCGACGAGCGGGAGAAACGCGCTGCGTAGTTCCGACCGCATAGTCGGCTTTGCGCGCGGAGACCGTCGTCGCTTCGCCGCCGTATGCAGGGTTGGTCACGGCGCTCACGTCAAAAAGTTTCGCGCGCCTGACCGTGCGCCGCGCGACCCGATTTCCGTCATCATCTTTCACATCATCGAAAATCTCACCGTCACCATCGACGCTGAAGGCGAACGAGCACTCCGAAATATCTCCGCGTTTAATCGACGCATGAAGATCACGGTGGGCTTGGCTGTCAGGATTCAGACGGCAGCAGAACTGCAGACCGGACGGCGTGTCGTTCAAAACCAGCGTGCCGTTCTGTGTGCGTCCAAGCACCTGATTGGCGTCGTGATTGAACAGGCACTTCACGTCGTCGCCCGATTGCAGGGAGCGCGTGAACGCACCCGGCGCAATCTGCTCGCGGAAGCCGCCAAGGTCCTTCGACAGCACGTTGTAGGAAGCGGCGGTCCCGTTGATTTCGAACCGACCATTCGCGGCGGCCCGCAGGCTCGCTCCGATGGTGCGTATCTCTGTTTTATTGCTCATAAAAATCTCCTGCCTGCCGTCCCCCGTTGTATCCGATGAATGTGATGACTAGGTCCGTTTGAAAATCGAAGCGAAGCCGCCCGTCTTATCTGCAGCATCGCGGGTCATCTGCTCACGCACTGCCTTGTCGTACGCTTCCGCGTTCGCAACAGGGTCACCAGCGGTCGCGTTCATAAACTGCTGGCGGACGGCGGCTGGTGTATCAGCGGGCGGTTGCTCATAAAAAAAGCTTTCGCCGTTCACGGTCTTCTGAATGGCCACTTTTCCGGTCTGCTGATACAGACCCCAAGTGGTGCCCATCGGCACGACGGTGTCGTGCGGGTCCGGAGTCGTTGCTAACCGACTCTGTTCGAGACGAGCGGCCAGCCACTCCTTGGAACCGCGCGGCGGCAGGGCCACTTCTTCAGCGAGCCCGGCAGCGACGAGAGTACGACCGACATCGTTGCGGATGTGTTCGACGGTTCCTGCTTTGGGGGAGTTGATGTGCTTGATCTTCATGGTGGGTCTCCTACGTACGAGATTGAAATACTGGAGCAACGTGCGCACTCCGTCTTGACTGGTAGCTGTGACGGCGACTAATTAATCACCGTCTCATCGGGCAACGGAATCTCTTCTTCAACAGGCGGCGGGACTGCGGCGCGCGAAAGCGTTGCTTCATCCGCCGCACTCGTCGTCGGAGTTTTCGCAGGCTCAGCGGGCTTCACCTTCGCCCGGTTCAGCGGCGTGAGTCCAAGGCGGTCGAGATACGTGACCATCTGCTTCTCGGAGTCCTGCGCGATTTTCAGCCACATATTCGGCTGCTCGCTTTCAAACTGCGCGCCAGTTTTGTCGAGCTTCGTGTACGTGCAGATTTCGCCTTCAGTTTTTACGTGCTCGATTGCGCGCTCATGTCGGTCGCGAGCGATGGCGGCCAGCCTGATTAATTCCTGATCACCTTCTGTCAGGTTTCCGCGCTTCTCAAGTTGGCGACAGATCAGTTTGAAAAACCGCTTCGATTCTGGCGACAGATTCTTGGGGTAAGTCGGGCGGCCCGGTTTCACTTCAACGTCGGGCAACACGTACTGCGGTTTTGTCCCGGTCAAGGCGTGCTCGTCAAGGCTCTTGCGTTCGCGCGGCACTTATTGGCCTGCTTTCTGTTGCTGCTTGTCCGCGAAGATAGCCAAGTTGATCGCGCGCCGGACTTGCTCCGCCTGACGCACGCCAGTGACATCGGCCCGCTCCTTCAACGCGGCGGCCTGCGCTTCGGTCAGGTTGATCGTGAGTCGCTTCATAGGTCCCCCACTATGTCCGACGTCGCGTGACGGGTCCCGATGTCTGGTGCTGCTCCTTATTTGGCATGCTTATTTGGGCCGGGGAAGTCATAAGGAACTCGCCGGATGGGTCCGGAAAGCGGCCCGGAAGGGGCAAGGAAGCAGGGCTATTCCCAGAAGAACTCGCGCCGGGTGATTCACTTTCGTGTGCGCGTTGACGGCGCGCGCTTCGTGGCTGATGTCAGATTCAAAAATGACCCCCCGTACGGGTCTCGCGTAAGTTACGTGTTATGTAGCAGATGCAGGCAGGGCTCACGCGCCCAACATCACATCGCTGCATCTGTATGAGAACACAAGGGTTAGCAACAGGGGCGAAGGATAGGCGTTGTGCAGGCGCGCCCATGATGTCACGAAACAGCGCGCTATTGCTGGGGTTCTGCGTGATACGCGCCTGAAAGAGGCCAGTTGTTGGGCCGACGTTGGCTTGAGCGGGGCGAGCGCGCCGGGCTGGGCTCGTAGGGCGTCAGGGTTCGCCGGGCGGCCAACAGGCGGGCGTGTTGATTACTGCTTGGCTCCCATGATTTTGGTGATGCTTGGGGTTCTGATGGATTGGGTGGTTTTGGTGCTGCCTTGCTCTACCGTTTTTTCTCTTCCTTCGTTTCGTCAGGCCGGGATGTCCTTCAGCAAGTCATCGACGTCGAAGGCCAGCGCTGCATTCAGTTTCTGTACGCTGACGCTGCTGCTCGCGTATTGGCGACCACTGTCACCAGTAGGTTGGATGATGACCACTTCAGCGTTCTTGCGCGGGTTGCCAAATCCACCATCGACAGTCGCGGTTTTTCGGTTGTGGCATTCTTCGCAACTTGCGCGATGGTTTGCCGCGTCAGAAAACAGAGCCCAGCTTACGACGCCTTCTGGTGAAATAAAACTCTTGATGTGGTCAACGCGGGTCGCTGCTCTTCGGTTACAAATCTGGCAGATGGGATTTCGCTGAAGTGCTGCGACGCGGAGACCCTTGTGCCAGACGGCTCTTCCGTACCAAGGATGTCGAGCGGTCGCGGTGACGAATTCTCCGCCTTCTTCTATCTGCCATTTCTTGTGAAGGTTGTGTTTCATGCCATCGTTCCATACTCATCACCCGCCCGCGCGCATCGCGAGTTCGGATAGTGGGTTTTGCAGTTCAGGTTCCCGCACGGAATCAACGGGTCCCCTGCCAGTTCCTTCAAGGCGGCCCATGCTTCTACGAGCGCGGTCTTTGCTCGCTCGTTTTTGTCGTCCTTTTCGTTGGCCAGCATCACCGATATATTGCGTAAGATTTCTGCTATCGTTTTCAGGTTCTCGTTGTCCAAGTACTCGTTGCGTTCCATGATTTTCTCCTATTGGATTCTTTCCAGTAACCGTTCGCCCGCCCGCGCGATTCTTTCGACACCTGACATCTGGCGCTTTTTGCAGACGTGATACGCTCCGCAACCGACGCACCATTTTGGCTCGACTTCGACGCCACGAACCTTGGCGAAAGTCGCGGCGGCAATCTTCGCACCTTCGTACGTCGATATTTTGCTCACGCGCGGTCCGCAGGGTCGCATGTTCTCCAACCAGTCGATTTCTCTAACGTCGGCGGGCATCCACATTCCACCGATTCGTCCACGTACGTTTCTCACGCGCGCTTCTCTCTGCTTTCCCTGCGTTCGCGCCGGGCTTCGTCGGCATCGTACCGTTCCGGAATCTTGGCCAGCAGTTCATCGCCGGACAAGCCGCCAAGGTCAACGATGTGAGCACGCTTCGGGTCGAGAATGATCGCTTGCGCTTCGTCTCTCGATTCGAAGAGCAGAATTTTGCCCAACGGTCCCGCGCACGGCGTGACCACGGCATAGCGACCGCTTCCGCCGACAACTTGGTCGGGATATCGACGCTTAGCGGCCTCTAAAAAGTTGCTCATGATTTTCTCTCCCCGTGAAAGAGCGCTTCGTTGCGCGCTTCTTCGTCGGCAAGGGCACGCTCAAGAGCATCCGTAGCGTCCAAGCCATCTTCGGGGTCGAGCGCGTGCTCAACAGCCCGGCGCACGAAGTTGCTGGTGGGTTCGAAGGTTCGCGTCTTGCGTTCGGCAAGGCGGGCTGCCAGTTCATCCGGAAAACGGATTACGATACTCACCGACATACGTGTAGTCCCCTGTACGGACACGTGTATGTGACGGGTGAGCCGGGCGGCGGGGTTTTGATCTTCGAAAGGAGAAAAGAAGCGCGCTCGCTTCAGTAGTTGCTTTTTCAAATTTCTTTTTCAAACGACTTCTTGGTTGAAAAACTTATTCAACTTATTACGTTTGGTTCTGCCCGAACCGACGACCCGGTTCTGCCCGAACCGACGCTTTGCCGACCGTAGGTTCTGCCCGAACCGACGCTGTAGGTTCTGCCCGAACCGACGCCGTAGGTTCTGCCCGAACCGACGCCCATCAGCCCTTCACCGCCAGATTCATAAAGCGGCGCAACGCGGCGGCGCGCCGTTCAGGAGTCAGTTCTGGTATGGGCGTCGAGTCAACAGCCTTCCCGACCGCGCGGGCAAACACCTTGCCGAAACGCGCCGGGCTCACGCCGTCGTAGGTCTCACGGTTCCTGACGGCGGTCTTGACCACGGCTGCCATTCGGAAAAACAACTCCCACTGCTCTGCGGTCGGATTTTCGTATACGTACAGCGAGCCTTCTTGCTTGCGACCGCCCGGCGTCGTTTTCGTGACACTGAAAAACCCCGATTCCGTGAGAGCAGCCAGCCAGCGCAACTTGTGACGGTTCTGAACAGGGATTTGTGACAGCGCGCAATCGCCGCAATCATTGCCAGTGCCGACCGTACGGTCCCAAAGGAAGAACAGCGTCAGCAGCATGTCATTCGGTACGCTGTATTTGTTTGCAAGATTGAAGAAGAGATGCGGGAACGGTCCGTAGGCGTCCTGATCAAACGCATGGTTGCCCGTTGCCTTATCTCGCAGGGTGACCCATTTATCGTTTGAAGTTTTGCTCACGACGGTTCTCCGTTTCGTCCAGCTTTTCTTGGCGGTGAGTGTACAGGAAGGTTGGCTCGCCAGCTTTGAACTCGATTTCGAGTTTCCCGTACAACCGTTGGCTCATCGCATCATCGATTGCGATTTCTATCTTTTTCAGCAAAGCGTTTTTCGTCATTTGCTCTCTCCACTTATTTCTAATCTTGCGCCCGTCAGAGGGCGGCGCGCCACGTCACCAACGTCACCGTCGATGCCGGGCGGCGGGCGCGGCGTGTTGACTAGCCGCCAACCAAGCGGTCACGGCGACCCATGAAAAACGCGGGAACCGACCGACGCGGAAGTACGGAAGGGGGCGTGCGCGCCGATTACGGGCACGAAGCTGATCAAGGACCCATGCGCGGGTCACCTTCAAGTTAGCTGCAAGCTGTTCGGGTGTAAGTATGTCGGACGCCGGTAAGGCGGGCGAGGCGGGTGAGGCGGTCACAGGCGACTCCCAAACAAGTGCGTGTTTGGGATAACGGGGTTCGCAACCCGTTGGGCTACCGGGGGACCGGATACACCGCCCGCAGGCCCCTTGGAAGGTGGTGCTGGGCCAGTGCAACTATATTACCAAACTCTGCGGAGGAAGGGAAGCGGAATCCCTTGCTGGGCACGGGTTTCAGCGGCTCTTCTTGAACGCCCGCTCTATTTTCCGCATCGCGGCCTGCGACTCCTTTGGGACTGGCTTGACGTAAAACGCCATCGTCGTTGACAGGTCCGAGTGCCGAAGAATGGCTTGGATGGTTTTGCCGTCCACGCCAAGGGTATGCAGGTTGGTGCCCAGCCCGCGCCGAAGGGCGTGCCAGCCGTGCCATTTGATCTTGGCCTTCACCAGCGCTGGTTTCATGTCCCGGCGCAGCACATTCTCCAGTCGTAGCGGCTCACCTGTTCCGCCAGCGAAGACCCAACGGGTTGAAGGGAAGCGGCGACGGTGAGCGACCAGCGCCTTCTGAACCAGCGGCAGCAGGGGAACGGGAGCCTTGCTCGTCAGGGTCTTCGTGTCGTTGACAATCCCTGACCATACGGAGCGGTTGACGTGCAGCTCGTCGCCGCGAACATCGTCCCAGCCGAGTCCTTTCACTTCGCAGATTCGGAGACCAGTGAAGCCAGCGACGATGACGGCGGTGCGGCCCGGTTCTGGCAGGACCCTGATCATGGCTTCGATTTCTTCGAGTGAGTAGGCGTAAGTGTCCGTCGCAGGCTTTCCGCGCGGGACCACCGAATCACGAACAGGATTATCTGCGATCAGGTCAGTCCGCTTTGCGAACCGGAACGCGCCCGAAAGGAAGGACTTCAGATTACGGTGCGTGGTGTGTGCCCTCGTCTTCTCGGCAGCGACCGCAGCCATCAGTCTGTCAACGTCGCTGGTGCGGAACTCGCGCAACTCGTGACCATTGAGATGTTCCGTCGCCGACCGAAAACTGAGAAGATACGATTTGTAAGTGCTCGGTCGCTTGTTCGCTTTGACGTGGGGAAGGTAAACGTGTTCGAGAAAGTCGCGGACGGTTTGGGTGCTCGAAGGTCGAGCGGTCTTGGCGTTGATCGGCGCGAGAATGAGGTCCGCCAGCGACCGCACCGACTCTTCGGTTCGGTACTCGCGGCTGTATGTGGCCAGCTTTTTCGCGGAACAGCGCTGAACGACCTTACCATCGGCCCTGATGACGGGCTCTTTGTACCGCAGCATCCAGCAGGTCCCGACGAGTTTGATTGTCCCCTTTTGCATGGTTCCCCCGGACCCCACTATACCGTGGGGACAGGAAGGGGACAAAGTACATTAGTAATGGCGTTTTAACCGCGTAAACAGCGGCGATTCGCAATCGACAAAACGCTGGCAGGCCGTTTCCTAAACCGGAGGTCGGCAGTTCGAATCTGCCCGGGGCCACCATGGTTCTGGCTGTAGACGTTCCTTCATGGCCGCGTCGAGCTAACGGCCTGCCTTTGCGCCTACATACCCGCTCCGC
>Ga0265760_10000199_pt1 | contig 15946 bp, 13 predicted proteins | sample NZIome_2_FD_200831 | JGI IMG/M metagenome (GOLD analysis project Ga0265760, IMG submission 200831) | Metatranscriptome of rhizosphere microbial communities from Maridalen valley, Oslo, Norway - NZI1 (Metagenome Metatranscriptome) | ecosystem: Host-associated > Plants > Roots > Rhizosphere >...
GAATTATGACGCCCAGCAGTACACGACCGACGCCCTGCAAGGTAATACGGCATGAAAACGGCATTCATCGTGGCAATCCTTTGCATGATCCCGGGTTGCTGGGCGCAAACGGGTAGAGCAACAGAACGGGTTGAAGCCGAGTACTACGTCACGTCCTACGCGCAACACTATCGAGTGCCCATAGCGCTGGCACGTGCGATCGTCGTCCGTGAATCGAATTGGCAAGGCTGCTCGGTTTCTGTCAAAGGCGCTGTGGGGCTCATGCAGCGGATGCCTGGGCGGGTATGCCGACGACCTCTTTAATACGCTCTTCCGTCTCGAAGCTAGAAGGATGAAAGAGCACGGCTACGAATGGGGCACGACCGGACGCAGCTCCTTTATTCAGGATTACGGTGTCCTCGAAACCATCACCAAAGTCGAACCCGTCAACAATGCCTGCTCCAAGGCGAAAGCCACCAGCACTGTGCGCCGCAAGCCAGGCGCTTCTCCACTCCTGTTTGGCGAATTCCTCATGCAGTTGTGCGCGTTTGTGTTTCTGGAGGACATCTCGGGAGAACTCCCGCCATACGAGCAAACCTATCTGAGCGTGCCAATGGACGCGCTCATGCGGGGGCCGTATCGCGAACTCGAAGAGGACATGCGGAAGGCGTTGAAGGCTCACCGGGGGAACCGGTCGGTGCTGAGCACGATGCTGAACACTCTGTTGCTCTATCCCGATCATCCCTACGGGATTGGGACGCTGTACGGTACGGAGTTCGATCCTGAACTCAAACGCAGAGTCCGATTCGTGATTGCCGACCCCCGGGATCTTCCAGAGGACCTTAATTATTCCAAGGAACGCAAGCTGATCGAAGAGATCAGGAAAGAGCTGGCGGAGGGACGGCACTGTCAGGTCTTTGCGGTGTACACGCAGAAGCACGACGTCACGGCCCCGGCTTCAACGAATCCTGAGTAACGAAGGCCTTCGGACAGCGGTTTTGCGCGCGAGTGTGGACACTTCCAAGCGCGAGGCTTGGTACGCCAGACAAGTCAAAGACGGAGTTCAGGTGGTGATCTGCCATCCCAAGCTGGTGGAAACAGGTCTGGATCTGCTGGACTTTCCGACCATCATCTTCTACAAGTCAGGGTATTCACTGCACACTTTGCGGCAGGCGAGCCGCAGGTCCTGGAGGATCGGGCAACGGCGGCCGGTACGCGTGAAGTTTCTTTGCTGCGAAGGGACGATGCAGACTTCCTGTCTCCGCTTGATGGGGAAGAAACTCCTTGTGGCTCTCACCATGGAAGGTAAGTTTGCCGGCGAGGGATTGCAGAGCATCGACGAAGACGATGACATGCTCTCGGCGATGGCGCGGGAATTGGTCGAGAGGAACGGCATTGGCGATACGGCCGACTCCGTTTGGAGAGCCCTCAGTACAGAACATCAAAAGCTGTTTCCCACGAATTCTCACAGTAACGACGATGGTTCGTCCATCGATACGCCGGGCATCCTGCTGGATACTCAGCCTGACCCCAAAAATCTTGTTGAGGGAGCCATAGACGCCGCATCTATCGTCGTGTTCGGACAGCGACCGCAATCATTGTCAAGTAAGACGCGGCGAGCTAGGTCCACGGTCCCGGAGCAGCGGTCGCTATTCAGCTTGAGTTAAATCAGGCAAAATAAGGGAGATGTCTCGGCGCCATTCGGGCCGTTCGTACAACGGGCGGCCTTAAACTGATCAAGGATGCGAGGCCAGCCCAAGGAGTTGGAAATGTTCACACCAAATTTGAGCATTCTTCCAAAGCCTCAAAGGCAGCTTTGGGCTGAATTGAAAGATACTCCCAAGGCATTCGTGCTTTATGGCGGCACGGCTTTGGCATTGCGGCTGGGGCACCGGCAATCGGAGGACTTCGACTTCTTCTCGAACCAGCCCTTCCACCCCGGTTCACTGCGCGATGGCATTCCCTACCTAAAGCACGCGGAAATGACCCAATTCCAAGACAACACACTCACCGCCCTTGTGGATCGGAATGGGCCGGTGAAGCTGTCATTCTTTGGATCTTTGGGAATCAAACGGGTTCAGGATCCTGATATCGCGGAGAACGGCATTCAGATCGCCTCTCTGCTCGATCTTCTCGCCTCGAAACTGAAGACGGTTCAGTCGAGGGCCGAGGCGAAGGACTATCGGGATATTGTGGCCTCGTTCGAAGCAGGTTTGAGCCTGGCGGAGGGTTTGGGGGCCGCAGCAGCGATCTATGGGAGAAACTTCAATGGAGTGCTCAGCCTCAAGGCGCTAACGTACTTCGAGGATGGTGATCTTCCCAGCCTGACGCCCACAATTCAAAAGCGACTGCTAGCGGCTGCAACATCGGTAAACTTAAAAGAACTCCCGCTGGTTGCGGCTCGATCTGGTCTGAGTCGACAAGACGAGGGATCATGAACCATTCCGAAGACCTCAAGCGAGTCGCGAAACGCGTGGTTTGGTTCAAGACCCCCGAAGAAACGCTCCAAGAACCCAAATTGTTTCTTGCGCACCTGATGACCTACGGAACTCTGGAAGATATCGCTACCGCGATGAAGTACTACTCTGAGGCCGATTTCGATCTGGTCTTGAAAGATCCGCCGGCTGGAATCTTCGACCGTCGCTCATGGAACTATTGGAACCTGCGCTACCACCACGAACCGGTTCCGGCACTGCCACAGAGGACGTTTCCGGGAAGCGATGTCGTCGGCGGTTAATGGTTGTAGCCCTAAGACTGTCGCTCTGACGCTGTCTGGCCGCCCTGTCCATTTTTGATCATCCGCTGAAAAATTGACTGCCAGCAACTCAGTCCTCTCCCCTGCGTCCCCCACACCGACTGCGTGGTAGTGGTCCGGGCCGCGGCGATCTTCCCATCTTCAAGACTTCAAGAACGTTATTCCAAATCACTCAGGAGGAAAGCTGTATGTCAGAAACTAGTACGCTCATTGGCTACGGCGGTCGAACCATTGGCCGCGAGGAACTAGCACTGGTGCCGACACCAGTGGCAACGGAAACGCACCGCCCGGTCCCGCATCATGAGATCGTGCAAGCTCTGGTCGAAACCCTCGGGTTTCGCCACATTGGCGTGGTCCACGACGAGTATGCGGTCTCGCCAGACGGCATGAAAGCCTTTGGGGTTCTCGACCTCGCAACCGAGATGGAAGGATGCCGCTTCTCGATCGGTTTGCGAAACTCCCATGACAAGAGCATGCGTCTGGCGATGACCTGTGGCTATCGCGTGTTCGTGTGCTCGAACATGGCGTTCGCCGGGGATTTTACCCCCGTGCTCGCGAAACACTCGAAATCGCTCTCGCTCATCGACTGCATCTCGGTGGGCGTGGATCGAATGCAACGGAACTTTGAGCCCATGCGCCAGCAAGTGCAAGCATGGCAGCGAAGTGAACTCACGGACGTCACGGCCAAGGTGGTGATCTACGAGGTATTCGTCGAGGGCAGGCTGGAAGCTCCCAAGCATTTGGCTCGCACGGTTCATGACTTGTACTTCGAACCGAAATACGAGGATTTTCGACCGCGTACCATCTGGAGCCTCTCGAATGCATTCACTTCTGCATTCAAGGAACTGGACGCCATCCCGCAATTCAAGGCAACCGCCAAGCGGGGTGCGTTCCTTGAAGGTCGGTTTTCACAGTCCTTCTAGCCATTAGGCTTGCCGACTGGGGCGGAGGGCATTGGGGTCTAATCGCGAATCTCGCGACTTTCAGCGAGCGAGATGGAGGGCTGCGGAGATCATCCATGGGCAGTGATTGTAGTCCACAATTCGCTCGATTTTTTCGCCGATTACCGTCATCGGGTCTCGCTGTCCTCTGGCAACGAATCCAACCCATACCAGGTACAAAAGTTCTACATGAGGGGAACGGCCGATGATGGTCTTCAGCAGGTGGATCCTTTTCCTCTCGGCCTGATTAACCCGCTGCGCCACCACTGGAGATACCGAAGCCCAGGTGAACATCGCTGCATCTGATGGCAAGATTCCTTCCTCGCCCAGCGGCACCCGCTTCACCATCAGCTGCAACAGGAGGCGCAGCGTCTCCCGGCCTCGTCGGCCCTTTAACCGCGGAATGATGTCTTTCAGCAATTCTTCTTCCCATTCGCGCAGAAGAAGGTCGAGAAGTTCCTCGCGGTCCTTGAAGTGCCAGTAGAAGCTCCCTTTGGTCACGCTCAGGTTCCGCGCCAGCTTCTCTACGCGTACAGCTTCCACCCCACCGGTCAACAGCGCCAAGCGCGCCGCGCCCGAGGACTTCAAGAAGCTTGCTGCGAAGAAAGGTTTACTGAAGCCAGAAGTCAAGGCAATGGAAATCGTTGCGTGGCTCAAGAAAGACCACGGACTGGGGCATGGTCACGCAATGTCGATTTACGCCACCTTCAAGGGGGTGAAGGAATGGAAGTGAACGCGGACCTCTCCAGCTAGACGGCAAAGAAATGGGGCACAGCCGAGTCCGCGCCCGGCAGTCTTCCGGCGGCCCGACCGCTACTTGGCTGCGGTTGTCTGCATCGCCGGATGCATCGACACCGAGTTGTTCGCCGGCATGTGCGACACCGAGCCTTTGTGCCCTGGCGCGCGGGCACGCTCTTGCATTCGCTTCAGCGAGTCGAGGTCGTGAGTGTGGTCGGCGAAGCGGACGCTCTCGTATTTCCGCCGCAGCGCAGTGATTCGGTAATCGAAGCTCACGTTCGACGTGCCGGCGCCCAGTTCACGGACCTCAAATGAAGTCGCAGTCTTGTGAGTCACGTACAAGCCCTTGCAATCGCCGTTCGGCACAGGGAAGACTTTGTAATCCATTTCGGTGTTGACGGTTTGAATGAAATCCGGGTCAAGCGTGATCACGGCTACGCCGTTGACCAACTCCGCCGATCCAAAGTCCTCAAACCAGTTCTTGGGCGATTCGATGGCCGCCAGCGCCACGGTGCGTTTTCCGCCGTCAATGGGAACCACGGCGTTCTTCGCGCCGGTGCAGTTGATGTCACCGGAATAGTCGATATTGCAGTAGGGGCCTTCCAGGCCGCTTTGTGCGACAAACGGGAAGCCACCGTTTTCGGAGTTGATCAAGACCGTGTAGTAGCCAGTGGGAGAATTGTTAGCGAAAACAGCGGCAAGCCCATCATCCACGGTGCCGATGACTCCCACGTTACCGGTGGTAGTGCCGCCATCGCCCCACACGCCACTCCCACCTATGGTAAAGTCGCTGACCAAGCTGCTTCCGGTCGAGCTCTCAGACTGGTTCTGTCCGAAGACAGCTGGGCTTGTGGCGCTATCCGCAAGACCGTAGACGCCGATCGGGTTTCCCGACGAGGGGAGAGCATATCCGAATACTCCGTAGGCGTCGCTGGCCGTGCTATTTGTTAGGTCCTGAACGCCAATCCCAGAACCGTTGCTACCGGAGACCTCCGTGGCGCTCACACTTCCGGCCGAAATTGTTCCTGTACTGAAATTGCCAGAGGCGTCGCGCTTCACGATCGCATTCGCGGTGTTGGCGCTGGTTGGAGCCACGTTCCAGGCGAGACTCAATGTGCCATTGGTGGTCACCGGCGACCCGCTCACCTTGAGGTCGGAGGATGGCGCCCCCAGCCCCACGCTTGTCACGGTAAATCAGCGTTGCCGTTCGTCCTGAGAGTTTGGTGCGTCCGTCCGGACTGAGGAGATCGCAATCGTTATGCGCGTCGGAGTTTTTACGCCTCTGCTGTCGCAACTTCCGCTCGCCCCGCGGTCATGGCTGGCCGCCATTTCTGCGGGTGTGTCTTCGACCTAACTGAAGAGGGACGCGGGACGAGCGCAAGCGGTTGAGGTTTGCCGAATCGCGCGGCAGATTGCCGGCCCATCATCGTCGAAACAGCAGTCGAGTGCGCCCGCATCCAGCGCTTCAGTCCACATAACATCGTCTGGCGTGTGGTGAGTGCAGACGATTTCCATGCCCAACTGACGGCGCAGGCAAACAATTTCGTGAAAGGTTACCGAACCCAGGTCAAGGATTCCGACTTGAATGGGGAACTGCGAGGCCAGCGTCTGAAGTTCTAATAGCGACTGCACGATAAACACAGCTTCAGAGACCGACCTGATCTTGGCTACCAGATTTTCCGCACGCCCGAGATCGTTCTGCAGAATTACGATCGCGTTGCGCATTTTAAAACTCCTTCCATGCTGCAAACGAAGCGTGATTACCTAGAACACTCCGCGCACATCGGCTTCACCAGGCGGATCGCATGTCGCTGGATGTGCCTCCGGCTGCGGGAACGTAGCATTTCAGCGTGTAATCCATCACCATGCGATCGGCGTTGAAGCGCCACCCGAGGGTACGGATGGTTCGCTTCATGCGCCTGATCCAACCGCGCGGCAGGCCGTCACGGTCCCGCTGGTAATACAACGGGATGACTTCTTCGCGTAACGCCCGGCGCAAATCCTCCGCGTCGCGCGTGTCATGGACGTTCATGTCGGCGTGCGTGCGGCCGGTCCCGATGGCGAATCCATTCATACCGTCGTAGGCCTCAGCCCACCAGCCATCGAGAACAGAAAGGTTCAGCCCTCCATTCAAGACCACCTTTTGACCACTCGTGCCCGACGCCTCCTGCGGCCGCCGCGGGTTGTTCAGCCAGACATCGACGCCCTGCACGAGGTGACGACCGACGTTGATGTCGTAGTCTTCGACAAAGACGAATTTATCCGCGAACCGCGGATTGCGCATCAATTCGGCCATCTGTTGCAGAACCCGTTTGCCGGGCTCATCGTTAGGATGAGCCTTGCCGGCAAAAACGAATTGCACCGGGCGTTTGGGATCGTTGACCATGGACGCCAGGCTTTCAATGTCGGTGAGAATCAGGTTGGCTCGCTTGTAGGTCGCGAAGCGGCGGGCAAATCCGATGGTCAACGCGTCCGGACTGAGTACCTTGCCGAGTCTTTGCAAAACCTCTCGGGATTCGCCGCGGTGCTCGGCCTGCTCTACCGCGCGGCGGCGCACAAACTCGAGCAACTGCGATTTCAGGCTGAGGTGCGTCTCCCAGAGTTCGCCGTCATCCACGCTCTCAATGCCTTCCCAAGTGCGCGCCTCGCTGCTGTGCTGGTGCCAATTCGTGCCCAGATGGCGGTCGTAGAGACGAAACATTTGCGGAGCGAGCCATGACGGAACATGAACCCCGTTGGTGATGTGTCCGATGGGAACTTCGTCTTCCGGCTTGCCCGGACAGAGTCCCGTCCACATCGCCCTGGACACTTCACCATGCAGAGCGGAAACCGCGTTGGCGCGGCGCGAGAGTCTGAGACCGAGCACAGTCATGCAAAACGTTTCGTGCTGGTTGTTGGGATCCTCGCGGCCCAGCCCCATGAGGCTCATCTGGGAAAGGCCCATCGATTCGCGCATCGGTCCGAGATGTTCTTCGATGAGATCCGCATGAAAGCGATCATGTCCCGCAGGCACGGGGGTGTGTGTGGTGAAGACGACTTCCCGTGACACGCGTGGCGCCGCGGCGTCGAACCCGATACCCTCTTCCTCCATGCGCATGCGGATCGCTTCCAGCAACGCAAATGCGCTATGCCCTTCGTTCAGGTGAAGAACGCCCGGCTTGATGCCAATCGCTTCGAGAGCGCGGAAGCCTCCGACGCCAAGCAACAACTCCTGCCGGATTCGAGTTCGTGCGTCTCCTCCGTAGAGGCGGGATGTCAACTTGCGGTCGTCGGGAGCATTGCCTTCTACATCCGAGTCGAGGAGGAACAAGTCGCAGCGTCCGACTTTTACCCGCCAGACTTTGGCATGAATCGAACCGCTGCGAGTTTCAATCTGCACCACGACCGGCCGTCCGTTTGTGCCGATCGCGGCCTCTAACGGCAATTGATTGACGTCGGTCTCTAGATATTCTTCCTGCTGCCAGCCGTTGCGATCCAGGCGCTGGCGAAAATATCCTTGCCCGTAGAACAAGCCGATACCGACGAGCGGAATAGCGAGATCGGAGGCACTCTTGATATGGTCTCCCGCAAGAACGCCGAGTCCGCCGGAGTACACCGGAAGCGATTCGTGCAACCCGAATTCCGCGGAAAAATAGGCGACTGGACAAGGCCGCAACACGCCCGCATGCCTTGTTCCCCAAGTGCGGTCCGCCTGCAAATATTCCTGCAAACGGCGGCAGGCGTAATTGATGCGGCTGTGCAGCACGAGTTCCGCGGCGCGGCTTTCCAGTTTGGCCAGCGGAAACTCCGCCAGCAGCGAGACCGGATTCTGGTTTAGTTGCCTCCAGCGCACCGGATCAAGATCGCGAAACAAGCTTGCGGCATCGTGGTCCCAGCTCCACCACAGGTTGCGAGCCAGCGCCCACAAGCGTTCCTGCGCCGGAGCGATGAAGCGATCGAGGGTCCGCGCTTCGCTCACCACTGGCGCCACTTGGGCTGCTGCCTCGGTCAGCATGCGAACTTCATCTTCGCCGAAAATCCGGGGCTCCACGGTTTGCACTACCAGAACGCCCTGCAAAACCCCGCGGTCGATGAGGGGAACGCCGAGGAACGACTGGTAGGCATCTTCGCCAGCTTCACGGAAATATTTGAAACGCGGGTGACTTTGCGCCTGCTCCACGGCCACGGGCCGCACCTGTTCCGCCACCAGGCCCGCCAATCCCTCGTGGATTGCCATGTGCAGATTGCCGATGCACTCCCGCCGAAGGCCAACTGTCGCGGCCAGCACCAGATTGGCTCGGTCCGGTTCGAGCAGGTACGCCGAACAAACGTCGGTCTCAAATCGCTTGGCAATCAGGGCGACGACCTTCATCAAGGTCTCGGCCGGTTGGCCCTCCGCCGCCGCAAGATTGGCGATTTCCTCCAGGGGAAGGACATGGCTGACGTCGCGCGCGTGGCCGCTCAGATGCACGTTTTGAACCTCGCTTTGATTCTCGTCCAATCCCGGGCTCTCGACTACCATAATATTTTATCCGCTATATCTTGGTTGGAGCAGTTACCTCGTCATCACCCTGCCAGGACGGGACCGGCGGATTGCGCCTCCAATGCGCATGGATCTCCCACGAAGCACACACCCGCGATAGAATCGAATGGCTTTGCCCGTGCATTCGTCCTCGAAGCAACATTACGTGCGCACGTACACCGCGTCCAATCAAAATTATTGATCGGGGACATACGCTTCGCGGACGTCATCTGCGGCGAACGAGTGCAGATGGCAAGGCCACTGGCGAAACGCTGCGGGACCGTAGAACCTCGACATTTTTGTAGAAGCTTTCTGCCGCTTCACTACATCAGATCAAACATATCGGGAAGCGGGCAGTTGTGTCTTGGTGCGCGGTGGCATTGACCGATGAGTTCGCAATCAACCAGGCAAAGCGGCAAGTTTATGAGCACTCTATCCGTAACCATCTCCGAGGAATATACGCAGCGCTATGAAGCGCTGCTCCGCGCCACCAACGCGATCGGCACGTGCAGTGATTGTGACGCGGCCGCGGACGTGCTCCTGAAAGCACTGCTTGAGGTTGTTCCCTTCGACTACCTGCAGCTCATCGCGTTTGACAGTGACAGCAGGACCGTGGGATGGCACCTGCTCTACTCGAACGGCACAAGACAGAATTCCGCTTCCGCCGATGTCGTGGGTACGCCATTTGAATGGGTGCACGAATCTCAGCAGGCCCTTATCACCGGGGACTGGAACAAGGAGACGCGGTTTGCGAAGCATCGTGAATTTCTGAATGAAGCGGGGATCGCCTCCTCCTGCGCTCTTCCACTGGCAAGAGGCGAGCGTCGGCTCGGTGTGCTGAGCATCGGCAGCAACCGTCCCCATGCCTATCCCGAGGACGAAGTCCGCTTCCTGGCTCTCGTCGCCGACCAGATTGCGCTGGCGATTGATGCCGCGCTGAACTTCTATTTGTCACGCCAGGCCCAGGACCGGTTGAAACTCATCCTTGATCTCACCAACCAGGTTGTCTCGAAATTGAATTTTCAAGAACTACTGCAGGCAATCTCAGCCAGTGTTCGCCGGGTTATGGGCTGCGACGCCGCGGCGATTATGCTGCCCGAACCGGACGGCATGCATTTGCGCAAGCATGCTATCGACTTCCCCGATAGCCGGGGATTGTTCACGGAAGATGGTTCAATTCCTATCGAGGGCTCAGCCATCGGTGAAACCTTTCGGAGTGGAAAACCGTGGGTTATAAATCGCCTTGATGCGGGTGAAGTGTCGCCTGAAATGTATGCCAAGGCGAAGGGCGAGGGTATGAACTCGTTCTGCAACGTCGCCCTCGCCAGCCGGGACCGCTTTCTTGGGGTACTTTCCGTGGCCAGCCGGGAGGAGAACGCTTTCGGTCCACAGGATGTGTCCTTTCTTTCGCAGGTGGCACAGCAGGTCGCCATCGGTGTGGAGAACGCGCTGGCGTACGGTGAAATCGCTGATCTCAAAGACAAGCTGGCGCAGGAAAAGCTGTACTTGGAAGACGAGATCCGTGGCGAGATGGACTTCGAAGGAATTGTCGGGCAGAGTTCCGCTCTGCGTCACGTTTTGAACCTCGTCGAAACCGTCGCTCCCAGCGATTCGACGGTATTGCTTCTCGGTGAAACCGGCACGGGAAAAGAATTGATTGCGCGTGCCATCCATGAACGCAGCCGGCGTAAAGAGCGGACCTTCGTAAAGCTCAACTGTGCCGCGATTCCGACGGGACTGCTTGAGAGTGAGCTCTTTGGACATGAACGTGGCGCCTTCACCGGCGCCGTCGCACAGAAAATTGGCCGCCTCGAACTGGCCGACCAGGGCTCGCTGTTTCTGGATGAGGTGGGGGACATTCCCGTTGAAATCCAGCCAAAATTGCTGCGAGCTTTGCAGGAACGGGAGTTTGAAAGGCTGGGCAGTAATCGAACTCAGAAGGTCAATGTGCGCCTGGTAGCCGCGACTCATCGCGATCTCGAAAAAATGATAGAGACTCGGGAGTTTCGCAGCGATTTGTACTATCGCTTGAACGTATTTCCGATTCGTATCCCACCTTTGCGCGAACGCCCCGAGGACATCCCGCTGCTGGTCCGCTACTTCACCCAGAAGTATGGACGCCTCATGAACAAGGAGATCGAATCCATCCCCGCAGCCGCCATGAGGAAGCTCTCGAGTTGGCATTGGCCCGGAAACATTCGTGAGCTGGAAAATTTCATCGAGCGGTCCGTGATCCTTACGCACGGCGCGGCGTTGCAGGCGCCGATCGCCGAACTGGGCAACAACGGCAGGACCACTCCAGTGGCTGGGACGCGCGAAGCGAATGAACGCGATGAGATTGTCCGCATCCTGAAAATCACCAACGGTCGAGTGGCGGGCCCCGACGGGGCTGCGACGCGAATGGGCCTGAAACGCACAACCCTGATTGCCCGCATGAAAAAGCTGGGCGTCGACCCGCGCCGATTGTCGTGAAGTTCGACAATTGTCGAAAGTTCAGGAACAGCACTCAAGTGCGGCAAGAAGCAGACTCATAACGTCTCATTAATTTCTGTCAGTTGCCCTTCCTTCGATTTTGGCCCTTGCCTTGCTCTGTCTCAGGCGTGATCGGATCATTTGCATTCGCGAGCTTTTGCGGTGCGGCAGTTTTCTTCATGGTGATATTTCTTCGCGCTCTTCTAAGAGAGGCAATAAGGCCTAGCATTCGATCCACCGCCCGCCGCGAGCCAATCAGCCTCGCTCCAATTTCGATTGAGCATAATTCCAAGCGGTTGGATCGGGTTGCGTAGTCCCGCATCCCCTGAAACAGTGCTCTTCGGCAGTCCGGATTACTTGAAAACCCGTGTTTTTTGTCATTCCAGCCTCGACAAGTGTCAATTTTGACTTTGACATTCATTGACACAATCCGCTCCCGATTTTTCTCTCGGTAACCATTTCAGCGCTTTACGCATTCGCAGCTTTGGCATGCGCATTGCACTTGAGACATTTGCCGAGCGCCCCGATATGTTCAAGATTTCTATCGTCGATACGCCATCTCAACGCAAGCTGGTGGTGGAAGGAAAGCTAAGCGAACCGTGGGTCAATGAGCTTCGCACCACATGGGGAAATGCGCGTCGCGACTTGGACAAGCGCAAACTTGTCATCGATTTGAGCAGCCTGACCGTCATCAGCCGCGAGGGGGAAGATGCGATTTTCGATCTTATGAAGCAAGGCGCAAAGTTTTGCTGTGCCGGCGTTCTCACTCGACACGTGCTGAAGGGGATTGCCCGAAGATGTCGATGCGGCCCGTAACCATACGCAAGAAAAGCCGCTGAGAACCTCAGAAAAGAAGTTTTAGTTGTCGATTTCCACCAGGCTCAAACGATTAATACATGAAGGTCGGAGGCGAATATGGCCGAGGCGAAGCAAATGACGAAATTCACTTTGTACACAAGTAGCAGCGATTTTTGTCGAGTCTTTGAGGAAGACATGAACGGACTGTATTTGTTGTCGCTCCTGTTGACCGCCGATCGGGAGAAGGCTGAGCAGTGCTTTGTTTCCGGCCTTGAAGACTCGGTAGAAGGCAGCCCGGTTTTCAAGGAGTGGGCGCGCTCCTGGTCGCGGCGCGCGATCATCCAGAATGCGATCCGGGTAGTCAATCCCCAGTCGAAGATAACGGATGCTCCGAAGCCCGTTTCACTCGCCGAAACCGTGGCAGCGGCGCAGCTCGGCGGGATTGCCGGAATTCTTGCGCTCGAACCGTTCGAGCGGTTTGTGTACGTGATGACGGTTCTTGAGCGCTACTCCGATCACGAGTGTTCAATTCTCCTGGGCTGTGCACAGCGTGAGGTGCCTGGCGCGCGAATTCGCGCCGTGTTGCAACTTGGCGGCTCAATGGCCGCGCATTCCACGCAGCATGTGCCTTCGACATCGCGGGGGAGTCACAACTCTCTATTCGACCTGCTGTTTGGTCAACGGTTGGCAACTTCGGCGTAAGTTAAACAACCCTTTCACACTGAGGATGGCTATGAACATGACGGTGAAGACTACTTCAAATATTCGATACGGACGGCTTGGACTTGCAGCGGCGTTGCTGCTGACGACAGCGGGCTGCGGCCGGAGCAGTGTTCAAGCCGCGGCACCTGCCATTCCCGCGCCGCTGGTGACGGTGATCCAGGCGGCGGTGCAGGATGTTCCCAAATATCTCGATGAAATCGGCAGAAACGCAGCTTTTGAATCGGTTACGGTGACACCCCAGGTCGGCGGACGCGTGGTCGAACGGCATTTTCAAGACGGTGAAAACCTGAAGAAGGGACAGTTGCTTTTCGTCATCGATCCCCGTCCTTACAAAGCGCAGCTCGACGCGGCGCAAGCGAGCCTGGCTCAGGCAAAGGCGGCGCTCGATCTCGCCAAAATTCAATTCGCCCGCGACGAAGAGGTCATAGGAGCCAGAGCGATTTCAAAGCAGGACTATGACACCAAGAAGAACGCCGTCGACGTCGACCAGGCGCTGGTGGAAGCCGCGGAGGCAGCTCTTGAAACTGCGAAGCTCAACTTTGAATATTGCTATATCCATTCTCCCATCGACGGCAGAGCCGGAGCACGCTTGGTGGATGTCGGAAACGTGGTGCAAGCCAATGCTACCTCACTCCTTTCGATCCAGCGGCTCGACCCGATCTACGCGAATTTCACGATTACGGAGAGCGATCTTCCGGAGGTGCAACAACTAATGTCGCGCGGCACGCTGAGAGCGGCGGTGCGGCTTCCGTCCGACCTGGAAAGCGCGGCAAAATCTGGCCGGGTCGAGTTCCTCGATAACTCCGTGCAGAACGGCAGCGGCACGGTCAATCTGCGTGCCACGATGAATAACTCCGACCATCATTTCTGGCCCGGCCAATTTGTCGATGTGAAACTGGTTCTGACTACAGAGAAGGCGGCTGTGCTGATTCCCAATCAAGCCGCCCAGATCAGTCAGCAAGGACCCTTTGTCTACGTGGTGAAATCCGATGACACCGCCGAACTGCGCCCAGTCAAGTTAGGACAGAGCCAAGGTGACCAAGTCGTGGTCACGGAAGGAGTCGCCGCGAATGAGCGTGTCGTGCTGGCGGGTCAAATGCTGATTCGCCCGGGCGGCAAAGTCCGCATTCAGGGCGGTTCCTCCACCGCCGCGCCTGCGAGCGCGAGTGGTAAACAAGCTGCAGGAGGCCAGTCGTGAATCTCTCCGAAGTTTTCATTCGTCGTCCAGTCATGACGGTTGCCTTAACCGTCTCAGTCATTCTGTTCGGATTGTTTGCGTACTTCCGGTTGCCGGTAAGCGATCTGCCCGCCATCGACTATCCCGTGATTCAGGTGCAGGTGAATTATCCGGGCGCCACGCCGGACACGATGGCCAACAACGTGGCCACGCCGCTGGAGCGCCAGTTCATGCAAATTCCGGGTCTGGAGCTCGTAACCTCGAACAACAGCCAGGGCCATTCCAACTTTGTCCTGCAGTTCGATCTGAACAAAAGTCTCGACGGCGCTGCCACCGACGTGCAAGCGGCGATCACGCGCGCGTCAGGTCAACTTCCGATTGACCTGCCCAGTCCTCCCACCTTTACCAAGACGAACCCAAACGATCAGCCGATCATGTACATCGCCATCGTGAGCGACACCGAGACGGAAGGGCAGCTTTACGACTATGCCAACACGCAGATCGGCGAACGGATCAGCATTCTGCCGGGAGTGAGCCAGGTTGGTATTTACGGAACGCAATCGGCGGTACGTATCAAAGCGAACCCCTCGATGTTGGCAACCCGCAGTATCACGCTGGAAGATCTGACCAATGCGGTGAAGAACGGCACCGCCTATACGGGAGCCGGGCAATTCGATGGTCCGCATCGCAGTTTTTTGTTGCAACCGCAAGGACAGTTGATGAGCGCCGATCAGTACAACCAGTTGATTGTTGGCCAAACCAACGGTGCGCCAGTTTATCTGAAGGACGTGGCAAGCGCCAAGCAAGGGGTGCAAGACGAACGCATTAACATGCGTGTCTGGGTCCGTGGCTATCCTGAACCGGGGGCAAACGTCTTCATCGGCGTGTTTCGCCGGGCGGGGGTAAATGCGGTAGAGGTGGCCAAGTCGGTGCGCGACTTGTTGCCGTCGATTCAATCCCAGCTTCCCGGTTCGGTCCTGCTGTTCACGGCCTACGACCGCTCCCTCACCATCGTCAACAGCATTAAAGACGTGCAGACCACTCTCTACATCGCCTTCGTGCTGGTCGTCTTGGTGATCTTCCTGTTTCTTGGACGAGTCACGGACACGTTGATTCCGGCGGTGGCATTGCCCCTGTCGCTGCTACTGACATTCGTGGCCATGAAGATTCTCGGCTACAGTCTGGACAATTTGTCATTGATGGCGTTGACGCTGGCCATCGGGTTTCTGGTCGATGACGCCATCGTATTCCTGGAAAACACGGTGCGCCTGATGGAGGGCGGACTGAACGCATTCGAGGCGTCACTCGAATCGGCCAAAGAAATTAGTTTCACGATTCTGGCCATGACCCTGTCGCTCGCGGCCGTCTTTATTCCGCTGGTGTTCATGAGCGGACTCATGGGACGCATCTTCCGCGAGTTCTCCATCACGATCGTGATCTCGATTCTGGCGAGTGGCCTGGTTTCCCTCACCCTGACGCCGCTGATGACCTCACGGATGCTGAGCAATCGGGGGGAAGGCGCGAAGAAGACGTGGATGGAGCGCGCGTTCGGGACGCTGGAACGGAAGGTTCTCGACATCTATGGCCGCCAGCTCTGGTTCTTTCTCCGAAACCGCTGGATTTCGGCGGTGGTGTGGGTAGTCTGCCTGGTGGCTACCGGGTTCCTCTTCTATATCGTTCCGAAGGCGTTCCTGCCCGTGGGGGACAGTTCATTCATCCGCGGCGTGCTGGTGGCACAGGAAGGAGCCTCGCCTGATCAGATGCACGCCTATCAGACCGAGGCCGAGAAGATCATGAAGGCGAATCCGGCAGTGCGCAGCACCTTCACCATGAGTGGCAATAGCGCGTTTCTCGGATCAAAC
>Ga0265760_10000200_pt1 | contig 15917 bp, 14 predicted proteins | sample NZIome_2_FD_200831 | JGI IMG/M metagenome (GOLD analysis project Ga0265760, IMG submission 200831) | Metatranscriptome of rhizosphere microbial communities from Maridalen valley, Oslo, Norway - NZI1 (Metagenome Metatranscriptome) | ecosystem: Host-associated > Plants > Roots > Rhizosphere >...
CTCATGTCTCCAGCCGCATTCGGCGGGTGGGGCATCCGGACCGTCGGCTCGTCTGAATCCAGGTACAACCCGATGTCCTATCACAACGGCTCGATATGGCCGCACGACAACGGGCTGATCGCTATGGGGTTTGCCCGGTACGGACTACAGAAATCGGCCGCCCAGGTGTTTGGCGCACTCTTCGACGCGGCTGCCTACATGGATCTGCGCCGCCTTCCTGAACTCTTTTGCGGCTTCCCCCGCCGCGAGCGCAACGCACCGACGCAATACCCCGTGGCTTGTTCACCGCAAGCATGGGCGAGCGCGACACCCTTATGCTTGCTGCAGGCCTCGCTTGGCTTGGAACTGCTCGACCGCACCGGCGAGGTCAAATTTTACCGCCCGATGTTGCCGGATTTCCTGGACCACGTGCGACTGCGCAACTTACGCCTGAGCACCGGCTCGGTGGACGTGCTATTGCATCGCCAGGACAACAATATCGGGGTAACCGTGACGCGGCGCGACGGCGACGTCGTGGTAGTCACTCGGTACTAGTGTTTAGGGGGCTACTCGTCTTACCGTCGTCTGCGCGACGTCCACCATTCAGTCTTAAATGTTTGGGTTGCAATGACAATCCACTCTTGCTGCAAATACGCGAACAGCCGCGCCGGCCCTCATGATATCTCGACCCATTCGATGAAATTTCCTACCGGCCTAATACTGTGAAACTGCAGTTCCTACGAAAGAATTAACGCGCCAGAGAATGGACTCCGCAAAGCGGGCGCTCGGTGAGCGCGGGGAGGTTTGGTGGACTGACGGCACTCCCGACTACCACCGCCGCTTTGCCAACAAGACTCCGTATGCTGAGTTTCTTGCGAGCGCGTGATTCATTTGGCTGGCAACGGACAGGCGGCAACTAACCTAGGTTAGGCTCAAGGCCTGGCGTCACCCATTTTGCTGATACACCTACAGCGGGTCCCGACATGCGGGGCTACGTACTTAGGACCAGCGGGCGCACAGTGCTCCCCCAAACACAGCGGCGGAGAATATTCAGATGGCACACAGCGAAACACTCAATGACGTCTATACCGACGAGATGAAGGATCTTTGGTCAGCCAACGATCAAATGGCCAAAGCAGTCAAAGCAATGAGCGCCAAGGCGCATGATCCAGAATTGAAACAGGCGCTCGAGCAATCCATTCAAGGAATAGAGAAACACGCCAAGACCCTAAAGTCGCTGATTGGCGGTGCCGGGGCTGCGGAAGAAAAGGAACATTGCAAGGGCATGGAGGGTTTGATCAAAGAAGCGACGAAGCATATCGGCGCGGACGCACCGAAATCCGCAGATCTCTTGGATATCGTCATCATCGCTCAGTACCAGAGAATGTCGCATTACGGCCTAGCCGGTTTCGGAGCGGCTGCAACGTATGCAAAGGCCCTCGGTAGGAAGGATCGGCGTAGGACTAATATTTTGGGCGCCTCTGAGCAGAGGCGCTTCTTCGAACATGTATAGTCCAGAACTTGTCGCGACGCCGTGTCCTCTACCGCACAGACTGTCTATCGCGCGACGGTTAAGATTAACCATCCGGCAACTGATGCTAAAGGAATTCTTATGAAACGTCTCATTGTCCCATTGTTCGCAGCGACTATATTTGCGCTTGCAGGCACCGCTCACGCGAGCGACTATCCACAAACCATCAGCACATTTAAGCATGCCGGGGGTAGCGCTGAGTTCTTTCATCGTGCGTACGCGTACGCGGTATTTCCCACTGTCGGCGAGGGCGGATTTGTGGTTGGCGCTGCGCTCGGCAAAGGCCGCGTCTATGTGCACGACAGGCTGGTGGGGGACACTACCATGGGCCAAGTGAGCGTCGGCTTTCAAGCCGGCGGCAAAGCGTACAGCCAGATCATATTCTTCGAGGATAAGCGCTCGCTCGAGGAATTCGAATCCGGAACGTTTGAGTTCTCGGCCGGGGCTAATGCCATAGCAATCACCGCGGCAGCTGGCGCAAGCGCTGGTACAGATGGAGTCGAGGCGGGTGCCAGTGGCACCGTTAACAATGCCACGACAACGGGTGCATTTCAGGCCGGCATGGCCGTTTTTACCATCGCCAAGGGCGGACTGATGTATGCCGCTACCATCGCTGGGCAAAAATTTTCGTACACCCCGCGCGGCACCGGCTGAACGTCCGCGTCACTGACTATGCGAATATTTTGAACGGTCCCGACTGCGGACATTCATAAGAGAAAATCACGTATCGGTGTATACGAATCGATTAGGGATAGGGTCTTCGACAATGAATATGCGGCGGTACGTGCTAAATCGCGCAACCGTGCCGGCCGGCTCCGTTCGCTGCCGCACCGACACCCCTATCGAAAGCAAGCTCTAATGCGGGCTGAATCCAGCACTTTTGTCATGGGCTGGCGAACTCGGAGATTGGCTGCCTTGTTGATTTGCAGGCGAGCACGCCTGATGTGCGAAGGGCGCTTCTCAAGTCCCCCGACGAGAACGAGTTCGTTTTGACACCTACATTGGGAATTGCATGATGAAGTCCATTCAATACGTCGCCTTGTTCACAGCAGCCTTTGCTCTAACCGCTCCGGCGCTCGCCGGCGACGTTTGGAACGACACGGGTGCGGTTTACATCGATCCGATGCTTCAGTACAGCATTCTGGATAATAAACGCATCTCAAAAGACGACTTCGGCTTTCAGGGAGGCTTGGGGTACAACTTCGCGCCGAACTTCGCGCTGGAAGTTGATTATGGCAGTGGCAGTTTTAAGGTTAAGGGGTTTGAAGGTAGCTCCGGACCGAGCGAGCAGCTAAGAACAGCGTCGCTGGATGTTCTCTACAAATTTTTCCCGAATTCCATTATTCGACCCTTTATCCTCGCCGGCGGCGGCGAATTGCAAGATAGAATTGCGGGAAATCTTGATAACAATCATTCCTGGATGGCCGAAGCCGGCGTAGGCGCGTTGACTGGCATCGGCAGTCAATCCGGCTCGACGCGCTTGCAGCTAAGAACTGAAGCGAAATACCGGCGCGAATTCATTCAAAACGTCGCGTTTGTTCCTAACAATCCGAGCGATGTAGTGTTTGGCGTGGGGCTGCAGCTCAGTTTTGGTAACCCAACCCGTCCGGCGCCAGTGATCGCTGCTGCGCCGCCTCCCCCAGAACCCGCTCCCATACCGCGCGAAGTGGCCCCTGAAGCACCGCCTCCTGAGCCGTGCCACGCGCCAGCGGGCTTTCAGGTCGACGCCAATTGCCGCATCATCGAACAGACTGTAGTCGTTCGTGCGATTGATTTTGAATTCAACTCAACGCAATTGACCGCGCCAGCGCAACGCACCTTGGACGAAGTCGCCGCTGCGCTGCTGACCCAACCTGAACTGAACGTCGAGATCCAAGGCCACACCGATTCGATCGGGACTGACGCCTATAATTTAGGTCTGTCGCGGAGGCGCGCCGCAGCGGTAAAGGCGTACTTGATTAGCAAAGGTCTCAACGCGACCTCACTCACTGCACAAGGCTACGGGAAGGCTAAGCCGATCGCCAGCAACGACACTGCCGAGGGCCGCGCCCAAAATCGTCGCGTTGCCTTTGAGGTGACTAATGGATTCGCCCACGTCATTGTGTTGAAAGAGGGCGCAAGCGATGCTTCGACGCAGGCCGCGAAGCACGGCGAACCACCGTCCAAGGGTAAACCGTAGCGCCAAAATGGGTGCGGACAGGGCACTGGCGTCTCGGCAAACTTTGATCGTGAATTGGCCGCAAGCTAAATCAAGTTTGAATTACTGGTTCGCGCGTTGGTTTCAATGCGACCAAGCCAATTGCGTCTCTTACCTCTTTCCTTACATCACCCGACTCCATTGACCTCTGGAATTGCCCTGCCAAGGAAGTAACATCAGAACTTGGGGGATACTAAACATCTGCGAGCGCCGATAAGGAATCTTATGTGGACGCGTATCAAGTTTGTGATCAACGTTGCGCTCATCGGCGTAACCTGCAGCCGGATGATCGTGGCGTGGATCGGTAAGAAACCGGTCCGGACGGTCTGATTTGAACAGAAGTCTTAGGGCGAGGCATCGTGAGGATTGTCACCCTCTACCAGTCCAGCCGACCGGCGCATGGCCAGCTTAGCCGCCGAAATTCTCGCGTCAGCCAGTCGTCAGAGTTCGGCGGTCTAGTGCCGCACGGTGGTAGCGCCGCCCGTTCCGGGAGTATCTCGAGAGGAACTTGATCAAATGAATGTGTTTGAATCCATTCGACAAGAAATAGTCAAGCGTGCGGCGGCGGCCAATGCGCGAGCTGCCGCGCGGAAAAGCGCTCCAGGTCACGATCTAGCTGTGTGCGCGCTAACCGCGGAGCAGATTGTCGGGGTGCTCAGCGGCTTGGACGCCGGCGGTTCTGAAAAGCTGCATTGGCAATCTTCCATTGTGGCTCTCATGAACGTGTTGGGCTTGGATCCCAGTCCCGCAAACCTGAAGCTGCTTTCACAGGAACTCGGCTATAGAGGCGACAGCCCCGATGCCACCGCATTGAATCGCTGGCTTCACCGCGCGGTCATGCAAAAGTTGACAGATCCACATGGCTAGGCTTTTGCGGACGCTTCCAACCGGCTCGATTCGCGCGTTCGTGCGGAGAAAAGCCGCACCCGGCGTATCGTGAAATGCGATACATGCATCCCGCGATGCAGTAAAGGATGTAGAGCGCGATCCCGCCGCGACAAGGCGATCACTACGGCATAGCTACTCGTGGCAATCACTTGCCCGTGGGGGCGCAATCAGCATGCGATTGGGTCATCGGTACACGAGTGGTTTGTGCGTTGGCACAATTGGATTTCTCGCTTGCGAGAACGCGGATAGGGCGCCCCTCAAGAGTCGGGACGAGCGTGAAGATCAGCTTGAGGTCATCAGTTACTGGCTAGGAGGCAAACCTCAGATTATGAAAACTCATTGCGTGCCCCGCCGGCCACTTGAGCTTGTGTGGAATATCAAGGACGTCATCGTTCAGGCCGGCCTCGCTTGGATCGAACATGACGCCTCAACCATGGGCGCAGCGCTTGCCTTTTACACGGTGTTTTCAGTCGCGCCAATTTTAATCATTGCGATCGGCGTCGTTGGATTGGTCATCAACCCTGAGACTGTGCGTGCTGACCTTCTGCCTCAAATGCAGAGCCTTTTTGGTGCTGATGGGGCGGAGGCCGTACAAGCGTTACTTTCCAGTGCAACTTACATGGGCAAGAGCAAGATTGCGACCTTGATTGGCGTTATAACTCTGCTTGTAGGAGCCTCCACGGTATTCGTCGAATTGCAAACTTCCCTTGATCGTATCTGGGGTGTACCGAAACGCAATAAGAACCGCGGGCTTTGGCGACTGTTGCGCTCGAGGTTTCTATCTCTCGGACTCGTATTGGGGGTCGGCTTTCTGCTCATGGTTTCCTTGCTAGTGAGCACGATCCTCGCCGCGGTGGGCGCATGGCTCGCCACTTACCTCGGCGAATGGCAAGGCTCACTAATCGCCATTGACGTGGCCTTGAGCTTGACGATTTCGACTGCCCTGTTTGCAATTGTCTACAAATACGTCCCGCAAGAACGCTTACATTGGCGCGATGTGTGGGTCGGCGGTTTCGTGACAGCGATGCTGTTCAATATTGGAAAGTTCGCTATCGGCTATTATTTGGGTCGGAGCGCCTTTGCATCGGTCTATGGTGCAGCTGGATCGCTCTTGGTGCTTCTGTTGTGGGCGTACTACTCCGCACAAATATTTCTTTTTGGAGCCGAATTTACGAAGAGCTACTCCTATGTCCTCGGCAAGCGAGCGCAAGAGCCGCGCCAGCCATAAGAGGTTTCGATGTTCCGTTCGCGTCTGCGTAGCGCGGAGGCTAACAACGGCGTATTAAGAGTTCGCGCGCCTTGATCGGGTCGCGATTGAATCGCGCGTAAAATCCCAACAAGCGGGACTAGCCCTGGCCCACATATCGCAGCACTGGTGCCAGTGAGGTTGTCGCGCAATCCCCCAGGGTTCCGACGATGGTCACGATTTTATCCCTTTGGTTTCTCGTTTAGCGGGCTGACGATTTCGATGATTTCGTTCAGCACCATCTTTGCAAGCTTTGCCGGATCGCTCTCATAGCCCCGAAGCTGCACAGACTTTTCAATCTGATGCCAGGAAACCGTCAGTGTCGTGTTGTCAGCAGTCCGGCCCGCACTATAAATGCGCCTTTTGAAAAGGGACTCCAACCCGACCCGTGCGTTTCACGTGCAGTAAACTCATTCTTGTAGAATGATTCGTTTTCTGTCTACTTTGCAAACGCAGTACGTTACAAACGATACCGAACTCTTGTCAGTTGTTTTCCTATGTGCGTAGATGAAGTGATGCTGTCCTAGGCCGTCGCTAAAGAGACTAGAATGAGAATCAAATGAAAGCCGAGGACTTGCTACTGGTGATTGTGATTGGTGGTGCTGGCCTAACCCTGTCTTATATCGTCGCCGAATGCCTGTCTTGGCGGACGGTAAAGACTGCCGAGAACCGAGCGATGTCTGAACTCCGTGAACTATATAAAAAGCTTCACGCCGCAACGAAGCCATTTACGAGGCCCTTCTCCGGCAAGGGCATCACACGAAAGTGACGATGACTTGCTATGTCTGTATGTACCGTCGGCCGAGTTGGTCCTCGAGTGCGTCGAAGTGTGGTCTACAGCAATTTTAAATAAAAACAGGCGGGTGATCCTAGGGCAATCTCGGTGCCACCCTAAATCCAATTTAATCCCATGACGGCGCCAACGCCTTAATCGCCGCATACAGCAGCGCGCCTGACGCCGCAGCGATGGCCAGCGTTTTGCCGGGATTTTTTTTCGTGTAAGCCACGATCGATTCGGATGCATTCGACACGACATCGTGCGCCTGACTCGCCATGTCGGTAATCGCATTCAGACCTTGCTTGCCCATCGACTGAGCGCGCCTTGAGCCTCGGCGCACTGCAGTGCCAGCCTCGCTGCGCACATCTTCCAGTTTGCTTGACAGAATATTTCCGGTATTCTTTGCCGCATCTTGCGCCGCGCGACCGCTGCCTTGTGCTAGATCCGCGGCCTTCCCGGCCAACGCTTGGCTGCTTTTCCCGACGTTACCTGCGACTGTGCTTTCCATGGCGTCCCCTTGGTTAAATATCACGTTAACTTGCAGTTCGTGCTGATGCTATTAGTGCTGATGCTGTTAGTGCTGATCGCTGACGTCGCGGGCAGTCTGCGCGTTGCGCGATCCATATGGAGGGAGCTCATGATCGAGATGAGTTCCGGGAAGATTAACTATGCGGTCCTATCATATGGTGGATTCTTGGGAATGGGCGATCGCTTATTCGCCGTTCCTTGGCCAGCACTGAAGCTCGACACTGCCAACAAGCGGTTTATTCTGAATGCATCGAAAGAGCAATTGAAAAACGCACCCGGTTTTGACAAAGATCATTGGCCCGCGATGGCTGACAGCACCTGGGTAACGGATGTGCACAATTTTTACGGCGTCAAATCGACGGGCCGAGTTCAATAGTTGGTCGGAAAATAGAGGGCTAGCGATGATGCTGGCCCTTTCCCAAGTTTGATATCAGTCACAACCGGCGGCCAACGATCATGCCGTCCGTTGGCATCCAAGGACAGCCCGATATTTCGCGTGATTTTGCGGCCATGAAACTGGAGCCGTGAGCCTTTTGGATCCGGAACCGCAGGCCGCGGCGACGAAAGAAGAACGGCTCTATCAGCTCCAGAAGTAAATCAACGGGCTAGAAACCGCTTAGCGGTCGCCGCCAAGATGGCGAACTTCGTCGGCCGGTTGGATTTAGAACCAGGACCCATAAAAGTTTCCGTACAGGCGGTTTTTGCGGATGCAGTCCCACGTAAGTCATTGATTTTATTGGTTTGACGGCTGGCCACCGAATTCTCGAGTTAAGCGCTTGTTTGTGCGGAGAATATATTTTCTCATTCAATACGAGGGTCCAAAACAGGCCCTGAAAAAATGTGGATTTCTCCGAACATCTGCGGACTCCTCCGTCGGTGAATTTGGTCCCCAATTTCACCCAATACTCGAAAGAACAACTGTGTAGCCACCGATAATGCCCCCAACTCATGGATTACACTATCAATAAAATTCATCGAATCACTCAAGCGACGTCTCGCTCGCGGCAAGAGGGTCCCCGCCGCGGCGCCCGGAGCAGCTCGGATGCAGCCCAAGCCCTGAGGTCATCATCATTCCCCCCCACCATCGCCGCCGGTAGCAGCAAGGGGATCCCCACGATCGACGAGGTGTTCCCGGGGCGACCACGGCGGGCGATGGCCGCTACGGAGGGGGTGTTGGCGCGTGGGAGCGGGTTAGAGCGTCGCGCCGACTATTCGGTATTTTACGGACAATAATGCTTTTAATAGGGCATAATACGGACATTTAGGCCCTCCCGAGCACCCGAATGGCCTCCATGGCGGACACGATGCCCGAACTAGTCCTGGTCGCCGAGACCGATCCCGCGGCCGCCCGGCGCGCGCGCCGGCTGGCGGGCGGGGGCGTACTCAAGCGATTGTACCCGAGCATCTACACGTCCAACGTAGACAGCCCGCCAGAATCCATCGTCTTGCGGCACTGGCAGGCGATCGTCGGACATCTGCTGCCGGGCGGTGTGATCTCGCATCGTTCGGCATTCGACAGCCGGCCCTTTGAGGGCAGCCTCTCCATCACCCGCGGCAAGACCCGACGCGACGTACGATTGCCGGGATTGACGATACACATCGTCCCGGGCCCCGGCCCCCGACTTGAACCTCCTGCGCCGGATTCGCGCTTCGGCGAGCTGTATCTGGCGAGTGATCCGCGGCGATTCTTGGAAAATCTTACCCGCGGGCGCGGTTGGAGTGATCGCGTGCTGCCGCAACCGACCCTCGAGGCGGCGCTCGACCGCATTCTGATAGTCGGCGGCCCCAAGCGCCTAAACCAATTGCGCGATCATGCGCGCGAAATCGCGCCATCTCTGGGTTACGACGCACAATTCAAGCGCCTGAACAATCTCATCGGCGCGCTGCTCGGTACGCACGAATCAAAAATCTTGACCGCCAAGCAGGCCTTGGCGCGGGCCGCGGGCCGTCCCTACGATCCTCATCGGCTGGAAATCTTCGATGCGCTGTTCACTGCGCTCAATCAAGCCGCATTGGAAAGCATCGAGGATCCCGCGCCCGCGAACGTCGCGCGCGAGGATTTCGCCTTCTTTGAGGCGTACTTCTCCAACTACATCGAAGGGACGACGTTCGAGGTCGAGGAGGCGGAATCCATCATCTTCCAGGGGAAGATCATCGAGAACCGTAATGAAGACTCGCATGACATCTTAGGTACATTCCAAGCAGCGACGACCTCCCCCTGGCGGGACCGCCCGCCGCAAAACGCCGATGAATTTCTTGTGTGGCTGCAGAACGTCAACGCGCTCGTCATGCAAAAGCGGGCGGACAGAAAACCCGGAGAATGGAAAGAAAAAGCCAATCAGGCCGGCAGCACTTACTTCGTCGTACCGGAACTTGTCGTCGGGAGCTTGCGGGAAGGATTCGAACGGATACGCGCCCTGCCCCATCCCCTGGCCCAGGCCATCATGATCATGTTCGTGGTAGCCGAAGTGCACCCGTTCAGCGACGGCAACGGCCGCACGGCGCGGCTCGCCATGAATTGCATGTTAAGCGCACGCGCTTTGAGCCGAATCATCATTCCGACGGTCTATCGGGAAGACTACCTGCTGCCCTTGAAGGCGCTGAGCCACAACCGCATTGCCGAACCGCTTATAAGTGCCTTGAGCCGCGTGCAGCGCTGGTCCGCAGCCTTCGACTATTCGTTGCCGCGAGCGCAATTGCGCGAATCGCTCGCGCGCTGCAACGCCTTTCAAGAGGATCTGCGCAGCTACAAATTGCTCTTTCCGCCCGCGAAGTTGGCCGACTGAGCCGCAGACGATTGACCCGAGTGGATTTGACACGAACCCTATGAACTCGATCTGGATTGGCAGGACGAGCGGCGATCCCGCGCCGTTAATGTGACGAAAGCACGGTGCCCATTGATCTCGTTAATGCTGCGCGGCAAAGAATGCTGAAGCGCGACTCGTCAGACCCATTCGACACGGCCCATACCCAGCGGGATTCAAACGCGAGATTCTGCACTCCGACCCCCTTCCCGACTTTGCCATGGATTAAAGGCGCCTTCGCGAATCTGCTCGCTCTCCCACTCGCGCATTCGCAGGACGAAGGTATTCTTACCGAGTGTCGCTTTCATTTCGCACGGATTGATTCCGTGAGCCAACAGGTTGCGAGCGTACTGGTGACGCGCCTTGGCGCACTCAAGACTGATCTCGGGGTATGTTCCCAAATTCCCCTTTTAACACTTCCCCGCGAAGTAGAATTTGCAGTACCAGCTCCGTCCGCCTTTCGGTGTCACGAAAAGATACAAGTCCCTGCCAACAGTGACCTTTCTCGCGTAGCGCACGGGCTTGATATCGCGAACGTCGTGTTCGGTTCGGAGGCGAACAGGTGAGTTCTGTTGCGTTGGCGGTTGAGGCTCATCGGAGCGGGCTTGCACTCGGGACCCGCGACGCTGCAGCGCACGCGCCCAAAGGTGTTTGAAAGAAGAGAGTCCGGCCGCGGCGCCGGAGGGCAATGAGAACTGCCCCTTCCGGATTCGATGCGCGAGTTCTACACCCGCAAGTGTGATGACCGCGGTACGAAATGACTTGAGGGCGAGCATCGGTGCGCAGCGGCGCTTGATGGCGCGATGGTCCTGCTCGACGATGTTGTTTAAATACCGAGAGCTTCGGACCACGACGGATTGCAAGTCCGGATTCTCTTGCACTATCAAGCGCAATGCCAAATGCGGGGAGGGTTCATTTCATGATTTTATAGAAGCGGCCGTGCTTACCGGCGCTCGCGGCGGCGAATTGGCCGACGCAAAAGTTTCCCAATTCGACGCTCGCACTGGGTCGATGACGTTTGTCGGTAAGACGCGGTTAAAGGTTGAGCCGCGAACAGTGCCGATTTCCGTGGCGGCTGTAGCACTGTTCAAGCGCTTGGCGGACGGAAAGAAACCGGACGATCTACTGTTCATGCGGGACGAAAGCGCAATAGGCGCGTCATATTGCGACGTGGCGACCCGGCGATATTGCGGCTTGGCGAAGATTGACCAACCTATCCGATGGCGCTCGTATGACTGGGGCGACATGGTACGGGCGGCGGTGACCGCTGCGGACTTGCCTGCCGCCACCGTGCTCTACACGTTACGGCATTCGTGGATTACTACGGCACTCACAAGTGGCATGGGCACCTTTGATGTAGCCCGCTTAGCGGGCACGAGCCTATTGATGATCGAAAGGCATTACGGCCATCTCGTATCCGACGCCGCACGATTGCGCCTCGAGAATGTGGAAATGATCTGGGCTTTTACGATTCGCGGTGCTTGAGCCAAGTTCGGATGGGGTGCCCTATGCAAGCGCCGCAAGAGGCAAGTGTGACGATGGCGTTGTTCTTCGATAACGCATCTCGATCTCGTCGCCCCGTATAGAGCACGCCGGGCAAAAAATAAGATTCATGATCCCCAGTACCCGCCACTTCAGTCGGCCGCGAACCGTGTGCGAGAAGTTGAGGGCTTCTTGCGGTCAAATAATTGAGTTACGCGATCCATTCTCCAGCAATGCCTGCAGCTCGTCGAGGTCCGCGGGCTTCACAAGATGCATGTCAAAGCCGGCGGTCTTGGCCATGCTGCGATCCTCTTCGCGCCCGTACCCCGTCATCGCCACCAGATACAATTCTTCATGCGCCTCGCGTAACCGGCGCCCCAGCTCGTATCCATTCATGCCGGGGAGTCCAATATCGACAAGCGCCCGGTCTGGCTGGAATTCTTGTGCCAGGACCAACGCGGAGGAGCCATCGTGAGCGACGGCGACCTCATGACCCCACGACTCCACGAGCATGGCAAGGGAGTCCATCGCGTCCGCGTTGTCGTCGACGATGAGTACGCGGCGAGCCCTCGGGGCAGTCGTTGCGGCGGCCGCTTTCCCGTTAGTGTCTGACTTCAATTTTGAGGCGTTCTTGGGCGGCACCACCGGCAATCGAACGATGAATTGGCTGCCGTGACCTAACCCGGCGCTATGGGCCTCGATGCTGCCGCCATGCAGCGCCAACATGCGCCGCACCAGGGTAAGACCGATGCCGAGTCCTCCCCCCGTGCGCGCGATCGAGGTGTCGATTTGGGTAAAGAGGTCAAAGATGCTGTCGAGGCTCTTGGGCGCAAGTCCGATGCCGTTGTCGCGCACGCTCAAGATGGCCACTCCACTCTCTTGTTGGAGCTTTACTTCAATCCGCCCGCCCGGCTCGGTGTATTTGACGGCGTTCTCAATCAGATTCGCCACGATCTGTTCCAAGCGGATCGGATCGCCGTTGACGCACACGGGCGCCTCGACCAAGGAAACCGACAGTTCGTGCTTTCGTTCCTCGAGCCGAGCCCGGCTCGCGTCCACCGCATGCCGCACCGCTTCGGCAAGGTCGACAGTGTCGAGCTTAAGCTCAACGTGGCCCCGATTGATCCGCGCGACATCCAATAGCTCATCGACGAGCCGAATCAGGCGCGCCGTCTGGCGCTCAATCAGGTCGTAGAGCTTCAATGGCGAGACATTTGGGCCGTCTCGCCGCAAGAGCGAGATCGCATGTGCGATCGGCGTCAGGGGATTTCTCAGCTCATGGGCGAGCATGGCGAGAAACTCGTCCTTGCGTTGGCTTGTTTGCTGCAGTTGCTCGGCATTGGCCTGGAGTTCGGTGACATCTTCGACGGCGAGCAGAATCAGCTCAGCGCGTTCAGAATCTCCCGGTATTTTGCGAGCGTTCACTCGCAAGTTTCGCTGCCCCGCTTGGGGAATGGTGTATCGCAGGTCGTAATTGTTGAGTGTGGCGTTTCGTGTCACCACCGCCTGGAGTTGCTCGAGCAGCTCTGGAAAGATCCACTGGGCTGCATCCGCATCTTTGAGCAAACGTCCCTCGGTCTCCTCGTGCTTGGCCTCGAAGTCTGCATAAAAGGCAGGATTGGCGCGCAAGATCCTGAGGTCGGCGTCGAGCACAATCAGCGGCTCGCGCACCGTATTGATAATGGCATCGGCGTACGCTCTGGCACGTTCGGCGATTTTTCGCGTCGCCTGCACTTCGCCGTTGAGCACGGAGAGATCGCGATTGCGATTGCGCAGCTCGTCGTTCGTCGTGGTGAGCTCCTCGTTCGCCGATTGCAGCTCTTCCTTGGCGGTCTCGAGCTCCTCGTTCGTGCTCTGAAATTCCTCATTGGCGGAGAGCACTTCTTCGTGCGCCGATTTTAGCTCCTCCTTGATGGCTTCCTGCTCTTCCAACGACGCCTTCAAGTAGTCACGGATGGCACCGATCTCGCGCTCCGATTGCGCAAGGCGCCGGTCCTTTTCGGACTCCGAAACCGCGCTCATCCCCGCGGCTTGCCCGCGCCGGCCGTTGGGCACTCGCGAACTATTGTCAAATAGGATCAGATAGGCGCGCTCTGTGTTCAGGCGCTTGAGCGGAATCACTTCGATTGCGATGTCGCGCAGTTGATCGACACACAGTCCCTCGCGACGCGCCTCGGCACCTGGCTCGTGCGCTTCTTGGACAGCAGGGACTATCTCCACCAGCAGTTCGGGCCGCGCGACCCGATGCAGATTCAGGCTCGGCGTGCCGCTTGCGAGTTCAAGGTACGGCCCCGTTTCACCGCGAACCTGCAAAATATTGAGATCCTCATCCACCAGCAGGCTTGCGGGCGCAAAGCGTGCGAGCAGCAGCCGATCTGCCTCGCGTTGCACGGAATCGACTTCCGGCAATAAGGGTACGTCCTCGTTCCCCGGTGATCGTGCGCGATTGTAGAGGCCGGTGCCCGACTGCCCAAGCTCAAGAGCCGCACTCGCCGTTACGGCTTTCCGCGTGTAGATGCGGTGATGTTTGTCCAGGACCTCAAAGAGATCCGAGGCGGTTCCTACGCTCTCGGAGGGTCCGAGCATCAGAAATCCATTAGGTCGCAGCGAATAGTTAAAGACTTGCATTACGCGACGTTGGGCGGCCGCATCGAGATAGATCAGAAGATTGCGGCAACTGACTAGGTCCAAGCGTGAGAAGGGCGGATCGCGAGTCACATCCTGACGGGCGAAGATGCACAGATCGCGTAAGGACTTGGCAATCCGATAGCGGTGATCTTCTCTTACGAAGAAACGCATCAAGCGCTCGGCAGATACTTCATCGGCAATGCTTTCGGGGTAGTGCGCCGAGCGGGCCTTCTCGATCGCCGCTTCACTCACATCCGTGCCGAAAATCTGAATCCCGGCCGAGGAGGCTCGCTCGCCCAGGAACTCTACCAAGGCAATGGCGATCGAGTAGACCTCCTCCCCGCTAGCACACCCGGGCACCCATATGCGGATGGGGTCCTTCGGCGTGCGTCCTTCGCAAACGCTTGGAAAGACGCGCTGGCGCAAGCCCTCAAAGGACTCCGGTTCGCGAAAAAATTCCGTCACCCGGATCAAAAAGTCCTGATAGAGCGCGGTTGCCTCCGCAGGATCATCCTCGAGCACGGCGGCGTAGTCGGGGAGTTCATCGACCTTGCGCACCGCCATGCGTCGTGCCAAGCGACGTTTCAAAGTGCTCCGTTTGTAGTGTGTGAAATCCACCCCATGAGCGGTGCGTAGTCGGCGAAAGATACGCCGCAGCACCTCTTCCTCGCGCGCGATGGGTGCATCCTCCGACGCATCGTTCCGCTGCGCAGTGGTGCTGGGACTGCTGGCCTTAAGATATGGGTGGCGAGCCAAGCGCAGGAGTTCGCGCGCGATCTCCCGCGGGGGCAGCACGAAATCCACGCAGCCGGTCTCGATCGCGTGCTGCGGCATCCCCGCGAAACGGGCCGACCGCGGCTCCTGGGCAAAGGTAATGCCGCCATTCTCCTTTATAACTTGTACGCCCAAAGTGCCGTCGGAATCCCCTCCGGATAGGACGACGCCGATGGCGGTATCGGCGCGCGCATGGGCGAGGGAAGTGAAGAAAACATCGACCGGATGATGTTGCCCGCTTACACGGGGGGCAAGGCGAAACCGATCCTCGTTGAGGGTAAGAGAGGCGTTGGGCGGGATGACGTATACATGGGCGGGTTCGATGAGCAGGTCCTCGTGGATCTGAAGTACCGGCATCGCGGTCTTCTTCGCCAAAATCTCGGCCAACAAGCTCTCGTGATCGGGATCCAGGTGTTGGATGAGGACATAAGCCATGTCGCTCTTGGAAGGCAAGGTCGTCAGGATTTCGGCGACGGCTTCGAGCCCGCCGGCGGAGGCGCCGATCGCGACGATGGGAAATGACACTGCGATCCCCTTGCTGACGGTCGTCAGTCAGCATTTTTGTTTAATGTTACGTGTTACCGAGGAGTATAAGCCGCCCCCCACCCCCGCAAAAGGCTGTCCTACAGATGAGCGCCATTTGTGCGCTGACGACTCGAGAGGGGCCGCCTGCCAACTGTGCAGCGTGCCACAAGGCATTAGATATTTTACAAAACGGCTATCAGAACCGAGGCTCGATATTCCCGCTACCGGCTTATCTTGCTGTAGAGCCACGGCGAAATACAAATTCACTAACTTGCCCTTATCGGACACCGCGCCCGCTAGGCAGCTCATCTCGGCGGTATCGGAGGCGCACATTGCGATTGTGCGCAGGTGGCAAATCTAGGAACTCGCCACAGTTGCAATGCTCTAGCCAACCGCACTGACGCGCAGAGCGGCCCCTAACATAGATTAGGACACCTGAATCGCCTGAATCGCCTGAATCGCACAAAACATAGAACAAACGAGGGGCGACTAAGGGCGTAATTTAGCAGCATGGGTAGAGACGTACAGATATGCGAGCGCCGCGGCCGATAGCGCAG
>Ga0265760_10000201_pt1 | contig 15910 bp, 15 predicted proteins | sample NZIome_2_FD_200831 | JGI IMG/M metagenome (GOLD analysis project Ga0265760, IMG submission 200831) | Metatranscriptome of rhizosphere microbial communities from Maridalen valley, Oslo, Norway - NZI1 (Metagenome Metatranscriptome) | ecosystem: Host-associated > Plants > Roots > Rhizosphere >...
GCAGCGCTGCGCGCCGCGATCGACCAGGCGATCGATCTCTTAAACGAAGGGCAGCTGCGCGTGGCGCAGCCGGAGGGCGCGGCCTGGCGCGTCAATCAATGGCTCAAGAAAGCCGTGCTGCTGTCCTTTCGCATCAACGACAATGAACCGATGCCGGCGGGCGCGCTTAATTTCTACGACAAGGTGCCGCTGAAATTCAGCGGCTGGAGCGAGGATCGTTTTGCGGCCGCCGGCGTGCGCGTCGTGCCTCCGGCGACCGTGCGGCGCGGCGCCTATATCGCCGCCAACGTCGTGTTGATGCCCAGCTACGTCAACGTCGGCGCCTATGTGGACAGCGGCACGATGGTGGATACCTGGGCCACCGTGGGCTCCTGCGCGCAGATCGGCAAGAACGTGCACCTGTCCGGGGGCGTCGGCATCGGCGGCGTGCTGGAACCACTGCAAGCCGGCCCGACGATCGTCGAAGATAACTGTTTTATCGGCGCGCGCTCGGAAATCGTCGAGGGGGTCGTGGTCGAATCCGGCGCCGTCATCTCGATGGGTGTCTTCATCGGTCAGAGCACGCGCATTTACGATCGCGAACGCGACGAGATTCTCTACGGCCGGGTACCCGCCGGCGCCGTGGTGGTCCCCGGCACGCTGCCCGCGGCCAACGGCAAGTACGGTCTCGCCTGCGCCGTCATCGTCAAGCGCGTGGATGCACAGACGCGCGCCAAAACTTCGCTGAACGAATTACTGCGCGGCACCGACTAACATTTCACGGCGCGGCTAGGTAATATTTGGTTCGCTGGGAAAGCAACAGGGGCCAAGCATGAGCGATGAGAGAGCGCCTTCAGCAACCCGGCGTCAGTTATTCAAGAGCTTGAGTATGGTTCCCCTCGCCGTCGGTCTGGCCGCTTGCGCGCGCGAGGCCGATAAGCCTGCCGACTTGAGTCGCGCGCCAGGCGACTACAAACCGGTTTTTTTTAACGCCGCCGAGTGGGCATTCGTGCTGGCGGCCTGCGATCGATTGATTCCCGCCGACGATATAGGCCCGAGCGCAGCGCAAGCCGGCGTCCCGGAGTTCATTGACCGGCACATGCAGACGCCCTACGCCAGCGGCGACATTTGGTACATGCAAGGCCCGTTCATCGAAGCGGCGCCGCAATTCGGCTATCAAGGCCGGCTGCCGGTGCGGGACATTCTGCGCGTGGGAATCAAAAGCATCGATGCGCACTGCGCCAAGCAGTTCAACGGCAAGAGTTTCGCAGAGCTTAAGCACGCCGAGCAGGAGGCGCTGCTCAAAGCGGCTGAGGCCGGCAAACTGCAGCTTGAAAATATTTCCGCCAAGGAATTTTTCACCCAGCTCTTGAACGAGACCCGCATGGGTTACTTCTGCGATCCCAAACACGGCGGCAACAAGAACATGTCGGCGTGGAAGATGATCGGCTATCCCGGTATGCGCGCCGATTACAGCAATTGGGTCGAGGTTCGCGATCAGCCCTATCCGTTGCCGCCGGTGGATCTTGCCGGAAAACGCGGCTGATCATGGCCATCGTCAAACCGAAGGTCGATGCGGTCATTGTCGGCATGGGCTGGACCGGTGCCATCATGGCCAAGGAACTCACTGACGCGGGCCTGCGGGTCGTCGCGCTGGAGCGCGGCCCGGATCGCGACACGCAGCCCGACTTCGCCTATCCACAGGTCGTCGATGAGCTGGAAGGATCCATCCATCGCAAGTTCTTGCAGAGTCTGGCCAAGGAAACCATCACGGCGCGCCACGGCATCAAGGACACTGCGGTGCCCTACCGGCAGATCGGCTCTTTCAAACCCGGTACGGGCGTCGGCGGAGCGGGCACGCACTGGTCCGGGTGCCACTTTCGGGCGCTGCGCGAGGACTTCAATCTGCGCAGCAATATGCGGCAACGCTACGGTGCGAGATTCATTCCCGAAGGCATGACGATTGCCGATTTTCCAGTCACCTATGATGACCTCGAGCCGCACTTCGATCATTTTGAGCGTGTCTGCGGAACCTCGGGCAAAGCAGGCGTGCTGAACGGCGTCAAGGTTCCCGGCGGCAATCCCTTCGAGGCTTCGCGTTCGCGCGAATTTCCCTTGCCGCCGAACCGCAACTACCTGGGCGCCGAATTGTTTTACAAAGCGGCGCGCGAGCTAGGCTACAGCGCTTATCCGATTCCAGCCTCCAACGCTTCAGCCGCCTACGTGAACCCCTACGGCTGTCAGATGGGACCGTGCAACTTCTGCGGGTTCTGCAGCGATTACGGCTGCCTCAACTATTCCAAGGCCTCGCCCAATGTGAGCATTTTGCCGGTGCTGCGCCTGCGAAAGGAGTTCGAATTGCGCGCCCATGCGCAGGTCTTGAAAGTTGACCTCGACGCCGCCCGTAAGCAAGCCACCGGCGTCACCTACCTCGATGCCGAAGGCAAGGAGACCGAGCAGCCGGCAGACCTTGTGCTGCTGTGCGCATTTTCACTCTTCAACGTGCACTTGATGCTGCTATCGGGCATCGGCAAACCCTATGACCCGGCTGCCGATACCGGCACCGTGGGCCGCAACTATTCCTACCAGAATTTAAACCGCGTCACGTTGTTCTTCGACGACAGCGTACAAGCGAACGGCTTCATCGGCATCGGCGGCGGCGGCGCGACCTTCGATGATCTGAACGGCAATCAATTGGACAACGCCAAGGCGGGTTTCGTCGGCGGCGGGGTGATCTGGGCGAGACAGCCCGGTTCCGGTCCCGTCCGCGGAATTACCACGGCACCCGGCGTACCCAACTGGGGCAGCGCTTGGAAACAAGGCGTCAAGGATGCCTTCCGGCATTCTTTTTACTACGAGGTGCAGGGCGCGTGCATGTCGTATCGCGCCAATTACCTGGATCTGGATCCGACCTACCGCGATGCGTTCGGGCGGCCCTTGCTGCGCATGACCTTCGATTGGAACGACAACGAAATTCGCGCCTCGCAATTCCTGGTCGGCAAGGCTCTGGACATGTGCAAGGTGCTCAATCCAAAAGCGCTGTCGGGAGACGCGAAACAGCCCGGCGAGCACTACAACATCACGCGCTATCAGAGCACGCATACCTGCGGGGGCGCCATCATGGGCGCTGACCCTAAGACCTCCGCGCTCAACCGCTATTTGCAGTCTTGGGATGTGCCGAATGTATTTGCCCCGGGTGCCAATGCGTTCCCGCAGAACAACGGCTACAACCCAACCGGCATGGTGGGAGCCTTGACGTATTGGGCCGCGAAGGCCATTCGCGAGCAGTACATCAAGAGTCCTGGCGCTTTGGTTCGCACCTAGGAGCCTGGCCGCCGTGAAACACTTTGCGCGCACTGTGTTCGCGTTGTTGGGCCTCGTAGTTCTGCTGCTGCTCGGCGCCGTGACCTTTGCGCTACTGCCAACTCATACGCGGCAGATCGCGGCAAGCCAGTCGGCCGAGTCGGATGCCGCCTCGATCGAGCGCGGCCGCTACCTGGCCGTGGCCGCCGATTGCATCGGCTGCCACACCGCGCCGGGCGGCAAGCCGTTTGCCGGCGGTCTTGCCCTTGATTCGCCCATAGGTAAGATTTACAGCACGAACATCACGCCGCACGCGGATTCCGGAATCGGAAAATTCACGCTCGATGACTTCGATCGCGCGGTCCGCCACGGGATCGACGCTGAGGGCGTGACCCTGTATCCGGCGATGCCGTATCCCTCGTATGCGCTGATCAGCGATTCGGATATCGCGGCGCTGTACACTTATTTCATGCATGGTATCGAACCGGTCCCAAGCACCACGCCTGCGAACGGTATTCCCTGGCCCCTGTCGATCCACTGGCCGCTGGCGATTTGGCGCAAGCTGTTTGCGCCCGCCCCTGATACGCCCGGTTTCAACGCGTCGCGCTACGCGGATCCCGAAGTGGCGCGCGGCGCCTACCTGGTGCAGGCCCCGGGCCACTGCGGCACCTGTCATACGCCGCGCGCGATCAGCTTGCAAGAGAGGGCGTTGGATGATACGTCGACCTCTTTCCTTGCCGGCGGGCAAGAGTTCGGCGGCTGGGTTGCGGTCAACCTCAGAGGCAACATCGGCGACGGTCTTGGCAATTGGTCGAAGGATGATATTGTTGCGACGCTGCGCACCGCGCGCAACGCGAAGCAAGCGGTCATCGGCGCGCCGATGAGCGAGGTCGTCTTACACAGCACGCAAAACTTGAACGAGGCCGACTTGCAAGCGATTGCCGCCTATCTCAAGACTTTGGCGCCATCGTCAGGACGTACCGTGAAGTTCGCAGCGAATCCGGCGACCGCCGCTGCGCTGGCGACGGGACACGAGGCCGATCGCGGCGCGGAATTGTATGATGATAACTGCGCCGCATGCCACCGCAGCGACGGCGCGGGCAGCCCGGCGGCCCTGCCGCAGATCGCCGATAACTCATCGGTGCTTGCCGAAGATCCCAATTCGCTCATCCTCTTGGTGTTGGCCGGCGGCTCCCTACCCGGTACCGCGGCGGCTCCCTCGACCTTGGGTATGCCGGCTTTCGCGTGGCGGCTATCCGATGAGGAAGTGGCCGAGCTGCTGACGTTTATTCGAACGAACTGGGGAAATCAAGCCTCGAACGTGACAGCCGCTGAAGTCGCGCGCGTGCGGGACTCGCTGAACGCGCACACGGGAATCCGCTAGTGGCACTCAAACCGCCGACCGTGCGAATCGAGCACGTAGCCTTTTGGACCGAGGAACTCGAGCGCCTTGTGGATTTTTACGAGAAATATTTCGGCGCCGCGGCCGGCACCAAATACCTCAACCCCGCGAAGGGGTACGAATCGCGCTTCCTGAGCTTTGCAGGCGGCGCGCGGATTGAGGTGATGCGAAGTTCAACTTTAAAGCCCGTGAAGCACGCGCCAGGCGCTGCGCGTATGGGGCTTGCGCATTTGGCGATCTCGGTGGGATCACTACAGCGCGTAGAGGAACTCACCGGCCGCCTCAGGCAGGACGGCTTCGACGTCGTGGACGGCCCCCGTCATACCGGAGACGGCTACTTTGAGAGCGTCGTCCTGGACCCCGACGGAAATCGGATTGAGATTACGATTTAGGAGACTCGCGTGAATCGCTATTCTACTGCTCTTTTCGCCTCGACCTGCCTATCTGCGGCTCTGCTGCTGGCTGCTTGCGGATCATCAAGCAACGCGCCGGCGCCGCAAGCCACGGCGCAGACCACGCCGGCGCTGGTTGCCAAGCCCGATGTCATCATCACGGTCGATGGCGTGCAGCATGCCTGTGTCGTCGCGCTTTACGGCGAGCCCAATGGCAGCAGCATCCCGTGTACCGACTTGATTGCATTTATACGGAACGAGCTGAGAGTTCCGAATGGCGCGGTTTATGACCTGCGCACCACGCCTCCGGTGGATAAAGCGGAAGTGCTCAAAGTGCACGCGAATCTAAAGGACGCGGGTTATGCGTTCATCGGCGGCCATTCATAGGCAGCTTATCCGAAGCGGCCGGTGATGTAGTCTTCGGTGAGTTTTTGCTGCGGGTTGGTGAATACGCGATCCGTCGGACCGATCTCGACCAGATCGCCCAGGTGGAAATAGGCCGTGCGCTGCGAGACGCGCGCCGCCTGCTGCATGTTGTGCGTCACGATGGTGATCGCATAATTTTCGCGCAGCTCATCGATCAAATCCTCGATTTTGGCGCTCGCAATCGGATCCAAGGCGGATGTCGGTTCGTCCATCAGAATGACTTCCGGATTCACCGCTATGGTGCGCGCGATGCACAGGCGTTGTTGCTGGCCGCCCGACAGGCTGGTGCCGGGGGTCGAGAGACGATCTTTCACCTCATCCCACAAGCCGGCGCGCGCGAGACTGGTTTGCACCAGTTCATCCATGTCGGCGCGATTCTTGGTCAATCCATGGATTCGCGGCCCGTACGCGACATTGGCATAAATCGAGTGCGGAAATGGCGTGGGCTTTTGAAAAACGATGCCGACCCGGGCGCGTAGCTGCGCCACGTCCTGGCGTTTATCGTAAATATTCTGCCCGTCCAGGGTGATGGTGCCATCGACCCGCGCGCTGGCAATCGTATCGTTCATGCGGTTGAGGCAACGCAGAAAAGTCGATTTACCGCAGCCCGAAGGGCCGATCAGCGCCAACACTTGATTGCGCCCGATATCAAGTGTGACGTTCCTGACGGCGCACTTGTCGCCGTATTTGACGCTGACGCTGCGCGCCGTCATGACCGGGTCGAATACCTTATCGCGGGTCTCGGAAGGCGTGACTGCGGCCGGCCCGGCCATGCCGTCTGTCATGTTCATGTCATTCACGGGCGTCAACCGAATCGCCCGGTGATGTAGTCATCGGTCTTGCGATTCTTGGGTGAGGTGAATATTTCGCTCGATGGGCCGATCTCGATCAGCTCTCCCATGAACATGAATCCGGTCACGTTCGATACGCGGGCCGCTTGCTGCAAATTGTGAGTGACCACCACGATGCAATATTTTTCGCGCAATGCCTGCAAAGTTTCCTCAACCCGCAGGGTCGAAATCGGATCGAGCGCCGCCGTCGGTTCATCGAGCAGCAGCACTTCCGGCTGCACGGCGATGGCGCGCGCAATGCACAGCCGTTGCTGTTGTCCGCCGGACAAGCTGCGCCCATCGGCGTTGAGCTTGTCCTTAACCTCATCCCAAATGGCGGCATCGCGCAACGCGGATTCGACCCGTACTTTGAGATCTGCGCCGCGGATTCCGCCGGCCAGGCGCAATCCAAAGGCAACGTTTTCAAAAACCGTCATGGGAAACGGCGTGGGCTTCTGAAACACCATGCCGACGCGATAGCGAAGCTCGGCAACATCGACCGACGGCCCTAAAATGTCGCGGCCGCCGATCAGCACTTCGCCCTCGGCCCGTTGCCTGGGGTAAAGCGCGTACATGCGGTTCATGACGCGCAGCAGCGTCGACTTGCCGCAGCCCGAGGGTCCGATGAATGCGGAAATCGAACGGTCGGCCAGCGTCATGTTGATGTTGTGCAGCGATTGCAGCGCGCCGTAGAAAAAATTCAGCGAGCGAACTTCGATTTTGGGCGGCCCCAGATCCTTCGCAGGCTCCGCAGCCAGCGGATAAGGCACCCGCATCTTCAAATGCTTAGGAGGTTTGGTCGATGGAATCATCGTCCCGCGCCTCGTTCGGTCTGCAGCAGCGCCAGCAACACCCGGGCAGAAATGCTCAAGATCAAAATCGTCAGCGTGATGAGCAACGCACCCGCCCAGGCCAGATCCTGCCAATCCTTGTAGGGGCTCAAGGCAAATTGAAAGATTACCACCGGCAGATTAGCCATGGGAGCATTCAGATTGGTGCTCCAAAACTGATTATTGAGCGCGGTGAACAGCAGCGGCGCCGTTTCACCGCTGATGCGTGCGATGGCCAGCAGCAAGCCGGTGACGATGCCGCTGCGCGCGGCCGGATACAGCACGCTCAAGATCGTTCGCCAGGGGTAGGCGCCCAATGCGGCCGAAGAATCCTTCATACCCAACGGCACGAGATTCAACATGTCCTCCGTGGTGCGCAACGTGACCGGGATCGCGAGTATGGCCAAGGCGAGCGCGCCGGCAATGGCCGAAAAATGGCCCATGCGAACGACGATGATTTCATAGACGAACAAGCCGACGATGATCGACGGGGCGCTCAAGAGCACATCGTTGATGAAGCGGATCGCCACGCTCAAGCGCGAATTTTTGCCGTATTCCGCGAGATACGTGCCCGCGAGCACACCGATGGGAGAGCCGATCAGAATGCCGACCAGCGTCATCATGCCGCTGCCGTAGATTGCGTTGAGCAAGCCGCCTTGGCTGCCGGGCGGCGGCGTCATCTGCGTAAATATGCGCCCCGAGAGTCCCGCCACGCCGTGCGAAATCAGGGTCCAGAGAATGGCCGCCAGACACGCCAGCCCCGTCAGGGTGGCGATGAGCGACAGCGTCAAGAATGCGCCGTTCTTGATCTTGCGAAACAGGCGCCGGTTCACGCGACTGCCCCGGTGCGACGCTCCAGCCTGTTGAGCATGGCCTGGGCCAGCGCGATCACCGTGAATGTAATCAGAAACAGCAACAAGCCGAGCGCAATCAAAGAGGACGTATACAAGTCGCCCACCGCCTCGGTGAATTCATTGGCGATGGCCGAAGATATCGTCGTGCCGGGCGCTAACAACGAGGAGCTTATGCGATGCGCATTGCCGATGACAAAAGTCACCGCCATGGTTTCACCCAGCGCGCGGCCGAGCCCCAACATCACCCCGCCGACAATGCCCACGCGCGAATGCGGCACGACGACATTCCAAATCACTTCCCAGGTCGTGGCGCCGAGCCCGTAGCCCGATTCCTTCAGCATGGGCGGCACGGTATCAAAGACATCGCGCATGGTGGCGGCGATGAAGGGCAGCACCATGATGGCCAGCACCACACCGGCCGTGAGAACGCCGATGCCGTACGGGGGACCTTTGAATAGATGGCCGACGGCGGGAATGTCGCCCAGATTTCGAATCAACCAGGGCTGTACATGCCGTTGCAGCACCGGAGCGAGGACGAACAATCCCCAAATACCGAAGATGATGCTCGGTACCGCCGCCAACAATTCGACCGCCACGCCGATCGGTCTTTTCAGCAGCGGCGGACAGAGCTCCGTCAGGAATAAGGCGATCCCGAAGCCTGTCGGCACTGCAATCAGCATGGCAATAGCTGAGGTCACCACGGTGCCATAAATCGGCGCCAGTGCGCCGAATTGATCGGTGACCGGGTTCCAGATTTCGCGCGTAATGAATCCGAAGCGGAAGTGCGACAGCGCCGGCCATGCGCCGCGCAATAGGGAAACGGCCACGCCGCCCAATATCAACAACACCAGGATCGCCGCGATAAACGTGGCGGAACGGAATATCCTTTCGAAAATCAGCTGCTTTGCGGCGTGCCCCGGATCTATGATCGCCACGATGTCAGTTTCGCTCCGCGTTGCAGCCAAAGTAGGTCGGGCCCGGCATATTGCTACGCCGGGCCCGACCTACCGTATCTTAACCACCTAAATCCTGGCTAGCTAATCCCGCGAAGTCGTGTTTACTTGCCGCTCCACAGCGGGCGGCCGCCAGAGGTGATTTGCGTTGTCCAGGTCTTTTGCACCTGGGAAATCAGCGCGGCTGGCAGAGGCACGTAGTCGAGCTCGGCCGCCATGCTCGCGCCGTCTTTGTATGCCCACGCAAAAAACTTCAACGCCTCGTTGACCGACGCGGCATCGTCCGGCTGCTTGTAAACCAGGATAAAACTCGCGCCGGTGATGGGCCAGCTCTTCGCCCCAGCTTGGTCGGTCAATATCAGATAGTAACTGTCGGCGCCGGCCCAATCGGCCGTGGCCGCGGCTGCCTGGAACGAATCGGCGCTTGGGCTGACAGCGTTGCCAGCTTTGTTGGTCAGCGTGGTGAAGGACATCTTGTTTTGCTTGGCGAACGCGTATTCGACGTAACCGATGGCCCCATCAGTCTGCGTCGTCATGTTCGCCACGCCCTCATTGCCCTTGGCGCCAATGCCGATCGGCCATTGCACCGAGGTGTTGGCGCCGATATTGGATTGAAATTTGGCGCTGCTTTTCGACAAATAGTCGGAGAACAAAAAATTCGTTCCGGATCCGTCCGAGCGGTATACCGGTGCGATTGCGGTGCTGGGCAGCGTCAGCTTGGGATTGAGTTTCTTGATCGCTGCATCATTCCACTGTGTGATGTCGCCCAGGTAAATGGCGGCAACCGTGGCCCCGTCCAAATGCAATTGACCAGGGCCGACACCTTTGATGTTCACCACCGGTACCACGCCACCGATGATCATGGGGAACTGGATCAATCCGGAGGACTTCAAGTCATCGGGTTTCAGAGGCATATCGGACGCACCGAAAGTCACGGTCTTGGCCTTGATCTGCTTGATCCCGCCGCCCGATCCGATGGACTGATAATTCAGCCCGATGCCGGTGAGCTTTTTGTACGCATCCGCCCACTTGGCGTAAATCGGATAAGGAAAGGTAGCGCCGGCGCCAGAGATGTCCGCCGCTGAGGCTGCCATGCTCAACGAGGCCGCGACGCCAAGTATCAGAAGGCGCTTAATTGTTTTCATCGATGAAACTCCAGTTGATACCCGCCTCAAGGCTCAGCAGGGGCCGAAAGACTAGGATTGACGGGGGATTATCGGGACGGTATGTGACGTTTTTGTGACAAGCTAATGGAAACAGGGACTTAGCCGCAAGAAACGGGAGGCGAAGCGTCAGTCGCCAAGTCCGGCGGGGTCTCATGGCCACGACGGCCATGAGACCCTTAAACTCGATCGGATCGATCGACTAGAAAGAGAAGCGCATGCCGATGGCCGGATCGATCATGCTCGTGTTGAGGTACCCGTTGGCGAGCCCGTGCGACACGTTCGACCACATGGCGCCTGCATAGGTGTCGAAGCGCTTGGTGAAGTGATAGTCGAGCGACACGGATAGCGCGTGGAAGTTTCCGCTGCACGCACTGCTGACGACGCTCGAGCAGCCCGCATTGGCGCCGGTCGCGAACGCGTTTTGCTTCTCTCCGTAGTAGGCGAGCGCGATGTTTAATTGCGAGGTCGGCGAATATCGGGCGCCCGCCCAGTACACTTGCAGTATCTTGTCGGCCGCCGCAAAGGCCGTGTTGTTCACGGCTCCCAGCGTGTAGCCGCCGATGTCGTCGAAGCCTGCAACCAAGGGGATCGAGGGATTCATGTAAGTGATGTGCTGGTAGCCGCCAAACGCGGTTACCGGGACCACCGGAATGGCGTACAAGGCCATGGCTCCGTACGACGCATTGTCCGAGATCGTGCCGGAGACCGAATTCTGCGAGGAGAGGCCCAGGGCCGGCAACGCCGCCACTTGCGCGGCGCTCAAGGTCGACACCGAAACCGCATCGCGCATCTTGGTGTAGAACGCATCGACGGACACGCCGGCGTAATCCGCACCCACCGACACTTCGACGCCCGAGAAGGCCTCGCCGGTACCGCCGCTAGCATAGGTCGCCGCCGACGAGCCTTGCGTCTTGTACTGTGCGCCAACGTGGATCATGTTCATGAAGGTGGCCGCGTACTTGATCGAACCGTCGAGGCGCCGATCCTGCGTGTCGCCACCCCCGGCCGGAGTGCCGGACAATCCGAGCAGCGAGAAGGCATACGAGGTCTGCTGCGGATCGTATTTGGCAATGAGGTCCGCCAGCGTCGTTTGCTGACGGCCGAACGTGATAGTTCCCCAGGTGGGAGAACTGATACCGACAAAGGCTTGCTCGAACGGTTGTCCGGCGATGCTCGAATCGATGTTCGTGCTCTGCTGATTGAGCGCGCGGCCGTTGTTCTGAGCGACCGATTTGAGGGCGTCGGTGATCTGGCCCGACGCAGGATTGAAGTAGGTCTCGACTTTGAACACGGCCGACCAATCCAGGAAGTTCAACGGCTCTTTGCCCTGCAGTCCGACGCGCGACTGGCTCATGCCGTTCGAGGTCACGCCGGATACGGCCAGGTTGCTGTTCTTCTGCACGATGTCCGAGCCGCCCGAGATGAAGTAGTTGCTGAAGGGCGCGCCGTGGTTTTCATACTGAAGGTCCACGTCAACGATGCCGTAGAGGGTGATGCCGTGCCAGGTCAGACTTTGGTCCGCCGCTGAAGCGGGCGTCGCGGTCTGCGCCGCGGCAGTGCCCGCCGCGAGGACCGCCGACGCCAGCAGCGTACCGGTCAGGAGGCTTCCTCCCAGACGCGAAAGTCCGCGACGGCCGCCGGCTTGATTGGGCTTCATTGCAGCGGCAATGATTGGGTTGAAATTCCTCACATTGAACTCCAGTGGTTTTTAAATACGGTTAGTTGCATTCGAGCCACAAGTTAGGATTCGTTCGCCCTGGATTCGTTCTGGGCGGGTAGAAACCTTGCTTCTCGCGCCTCGTTGCGCTTCGTTGAGCTGAGCACACGCGTCATCAGCGCTTGGCGCCTATGATTCGCCTCATATATTACAACCATATGACAAGAGATACCATTATCGCGACAAAAGCCCGGTTGCCGGAAGTGGAGATCCTCGTTGCCGGCGTCCGCAGGGGGTGCCGACGCCAGCGCCCAGCACCGCGCAGCGCTCGATTTTTGCACTGCAGTAGTCGTCGATTGCACCTAGGGCGGCATGAACTGGAAGCGAATGGCGTGTTTGCAACACCCGCGGCTTAGGTTGGGCACGCCGCAAATTTCGGCGACTCAGTTATTTGGAGTTGTCGATGTAGAGCAGATTCCGCACCCCGGTCACGCCCGACGCCTGCTCCGCCAAGCTCTGCGCCGCGCCGATCAGGTAGGGCGTGGATACCAGCCCCCTCAGGTAAACCACGCCGTGGATGGTCTGCACGTTGATCTGGTTTGGAGCTCCGAGTGCGGGGCTCTGGGCGAAAAGAGCGCGCACCTCGTCGCTGATCTTGGCGTCCTCGGTGCACTGGGGCGTCCCGCACTTGCCGAAAGCGGCACATCCGGTCAGAGCGGCCGTCAGGCAGACCATGAGCGCCGTGGCGCGCATCGATGCGCGTACTCGAAATACCGTTCGTTGCTGCTGGGTCATGAGATGTAGCAAGACTCCTGCCTACCGCCTCCAGCATATCGCACAAGAGGGGCGCAGCTCCAAGGCGCACACCGCCAGGTGAGCGCGGCGTGCTCTCAGGCCTGGTAATCGGCCGCCACGGTCTGATCGGCGCGCGCCTTGCCGGCAGCGAAGGCGTTGAACACCGGCGTCAGCACGATGGCCACCAGCAGATTGAGGATCACGCTGTAAACCGCGCTATAGCCCGGAAAGGTGTGCTCTCCGATGTGCAGCGGATAGGTGTTCGTCAGTTTCACCGCGTAGGCCATCCAGGTTCCGGCGAAGGTTCCCGCCGCCCAGCCCAACAGCAGCGCCCAGGAATTGAACCAGCGGGTGTACGCGCCGAGCATGACCGGCGGCAGCGTTTGAATGATCCAGATGCCGCCCAGCAGCTGCAGCTGAACGGCGTATTGCGTGGGCACGAACAAGATGAAAATCAGGGCGCCGGCCTTGACGATCAGCGAGGTTAATTTGGCGACCTGCGATTCCTGCTTGTCGGTGGGATTCTGGTTGATGAACTCGCGGTGGATGTTGCGGGTGTACAAGTTCGCCGCGGCGATCGACATGATGGCCGCCGGCACCAGGGCGCCGATGCCGATGGCGGCGAACGCCACGCCGGTAAACCAAGCCGGAAAGCTGTGCAGCAGCAGCGCGGGGACGGCAAAATTGTTGCCGAACTGTTTGAAGCCCGCGGCGTATTCCGGCAGCTTGTCCACGCCGCTGGCAATGACGAAGAAGCCGAATAGCGCCAGCAGTCCCAGCATGAAGGTGTAGCCGGGCAGCATCGCGGCGTTGCGGCGAATGACCCTGCCGCTGCTCGCGCTCAAGATGCCCGTGAGGGAATGCGGATACAGGAAAAGAGCCAGCGCGGATCCCAAGGCAAGGGTCGCATAGCCGCTGTACGAGCCGGTGGTATTGGGTCCCGGCACCGCCAACAACAGCTTCTGTGCGGGGACGCTTGAAAATATTTTTCCGAAGCCGCCGAGTTCATAGGGAATGACGATGACCGCTGCGATGGCGGTGATGTAAATCAGGATGTCCTTGACGATGGCGATCGAAGCCGGTGCGCGCAGTCCGCTGGAATACGTGAACGCCGCCAGAATCACAAAAGCGAGGAACAGCGGCAGATCAGCCATCAGTCCCGTCCCGGAAATGCCGAGTGCGCCGATGACCACCTGCAGTCCCACGAGCTGCAGGGCGATGTAAGGCATGGTCGCGACGATGCCCGTGATCGTGACCGCGAGTGCCAGCCAGCGATTGCCGAAGCGGCCCTTCACGAAGTCGCCCGCCGTGATATAGCCGTGCTTGCTGCATACATTCCACAGGCGCCGAAAGATTAAAAACATCAGCGGATAAATGATGATGGTGTAAGGCACAGCGAAGAAGGCGACCGCACCCGCGCCGAAGGCGAGCGCCGGAATCGCAATGAAGGTGTAGGCGGTATACACGTCGCCGCCCACCAAGAACCAGGTAATCACGGTGCCGAAGCGCCTGCCGCCCAAGCCCCACTCATGCAGCATGTCGAGGTTGCCCTTGCGCCAGTGAGCCGCCGCGAATCCGAGCCAGGTGATAAGACCAAACAACAGGACAAAAATGGTCAGCGCAATCCAGTTCACTTCCTGCACGAGCGTCCCCTTAGTACTGCTTTTTATTTATTCTTCGACAGAGAAATAGACGATCGCCGTAAACACGGCACTGACGATCACCCAAAGCAGCTGGAACCAATAGAAAAATGGAATCCCGAACAGGTAGGGTTCGGCCCGGTTGTACAAGGGCGGCCAAAGAGCGACAGCGAACTGGATGACAAAGAGCAGGTACCACCAGCTCCACCCACCGCGTTTTTTCTCAGTGTTCATCGCGAGAGCCCCCACCCTTCCTTATCAGCCGATCCTACCCGCGTCCGTGGGCGAATGTCGAGAATGAACCCGAATGAGCCCGGTCCGCCCGCTCCAATCACGCCCCAGGGTTTCTTGCTATTCTAATTAAGAATGCGATGAGCCACTCCATGCCCAGTCAGCAACCGTTGCGTTTCGCGAAACAGCTGCTGCGCGAGTTGGATCCGCGGCACAGCCTGGTCGCCGGTGTCATCTGGTTGGTGGTGGCATTGGCGGCAAGCTTTGCCATTGCAGCCTCTGTTTGGGCAGGCCGCGTCGCTCGGGAGATCGTCGTACAGCAGCACGTCCGTCGGCTGGTGCTCGAAACCGATCAACTGGCTTCAGATTTGGGTGAGGCGGCGAGTACGCGGCTCGAAGCCATCCGCGCCGCGAAGGATTGGGGATCTGCGGCGGAAGTCTTCAAGCATCTGCTTGCCGCGTACCCCGACCTGAGTTGGATCGCCGTGGCCGATCGAGAAGGAACGGTGCTCGCCACTGCCGAGAATCCAAATTCCCCCGGGCTGAATCTCGCGGCCAATGTGTCCGCGACGGCTTGGTTCTCCGGCGCGCTCGACCGGCCGTGGCTTGGCGTGCTTGGGCAATCGCCGCCGATGGGTGAAGTATCCCTGCTCGGCGATCTCGCCGCACCATTGAAGGACGATTCGGGGCGCGTCGTCGCCGTGATAGCGGCGCACCTGACGTGGCCCCGGACATCAGACATACAGCGCCTGAGCAGGAGTTCGGACCCCCGAGGCAGTACTGAAGCATGGGTCTTGAATGGCGCCGGCATGGTGGTGGTCGGGCCGCCGCGCTTTCGCAATCTACCGTGGAGCGGCGAGATACTACGCAACGAGTCGCCGCCGATCGACCCCCCGGTCGAGCGCGCGAACGCGCCGCATTTCGAACGGCTGGCGGACGGGCAGACCGTTCTGGTGACGCGCGCGCCGGTGAGCATCGAGCGGCAAGCCGCCGGGCGTGAGACGTGGCAGGTGCAGCTCAGTGAACCGAAGGAAGTGGTCTATCAGCGCGCCGACGCGTTAGGGATACGCATCCTGTGGATCTCAATCTGTCTCGGCGCAGCGATGGCTGTGCTGGGTACGCTCGGGGCACGGCATCTGACCAACCGGCTGAAGAATCTGACCCGCTCCGCTGCCGCCGTGGGACGCAATGAGGTCGCGCGCATCGAAGTTCCGCGAGGCCGCGATGAGGTCGCACAGCTCGCTGCCGTATTCGCCAAGATCTTGGACGATCTGCGCCAAGAGCGCAGCGAGCTGCTCACGCTCAGCAGCGAGCTGGAGCGCCGCGTCGTGGTGCGGACCCGCGAAGTGGAGCGTTTGGCGAAGGAGTCGCGCTATGCCGCCATTGCGCGCGAACGGCTGCAAATCGCTCGGGATCTGCACGACACGCTGGCGCACTCCATGATGGCCATGC
>Ga0265760_10000202_pt1 | contig 15896 bp, 16 predicted proteins | sample NZIome_2_FD_200831 | JGI IMG/M metagenome (GOLD analysis project Ga0265760, IMG submission 200831) | Metatranscriptome of rhizosphere microbial communities from Maridalen valley, Oslo, Norway - NZI1 (Metagenome Metatranscriptome) | ecosystem: Host-associated > Plants > Roots > Rhizosphere >...
ACCACGAAGCAAGTGACGGCAGCATGGCCGCCTTCGGGCATCGCGCTCGCCGCGCTCCTGCTCTGGGGGTATCGCGTCTGGCCGGGCATTTGGATCGGCGCATTCGCGATTAACGCGATCAGTTCGGAGCCGCTGTGGACCGCAGCGGCCATTGCAACCGGAAACACGCTCGCGCCGGTTTTCGGCAACTTCCTGATGCGGCGCGTGGGCGGATTCGAGAATAATCTCGAACGCGTCCGCGACGTACTCGTTCTGGCCATCCTCGGCGCGGCGCTTGCGATGACCGTATCGGCGACCAACGGAGTCGCCCAACTCGCGCTAGCCCGAATCATTCCATGGAACGCAGCCCCGTCGGTTTGGTGGGTCTGGTGGGCCGGCGATGCGATGGGCGTGGTTTTTATCACTCCGCTCTTGCTCACGTGGATCACGAGCGCTCACCGGAGGGAACGCGCTGCGGGCAGTACGCTCGAGCTCGCAATTTTCGTTATCGCGCTGTCGGCTTCGGCCTGGGTATCGTTCCTAACAAACTTCCCGCTGCGCTTTTCGCTGTATCCCTTTATCATTTGGACGGCGCTGCGTTTCCGGCAGCGCGAAACGACCGCCGCGATCGCCGTCCTCTGCGGTCTTGCGATTTGGGCGACGTCGCACGGGATGGGACCGTGGACTTCCGGCAGCCTCGACTCGCGACTCGTTCAACTCGATAGTTGGATGGCAGTTTTAGCGATAACCGGACTGGTGCTCGGCGCGATCACCGCCGAGAGGCGAGCCGCGCGCAAACAGCTTCAGGTGTTGTTGGCGCAAACGAAACACTCGGCCGAAACGCTCCAGACGGCTTTTCTTCCCGAGCAATTGCCGCAGCGGGTCGGCTTGCGCAGCGATGTGCTGTACATCGCTGCCGACCATGAAGCGCTCATCGGGGGCGATTGGTACGACGCCTTCGACCTGCCGGATGGGCGGGTCGCCTTTTCAATCGGTGACGTGACCGGGCACGGACTCGACGCCGCGGTCAGTGCCGCGCGCCTTCGGCGAAGTATTTTACTGGCGGCATTCGAGGTCGAAGATCCAGCGGAAATCTTGGCCAAAGCCGACCGCGCCGTAGGATCGCGCCAGAGAGACCCGGCCACGGCTATGATTGCCATCCTGAGCCGCGATCTCCGCTCGGTCAGCTACGCGACTGCGGGACACCCACCACCGATTGTTGCGGGGCCGAACACTCCCGCGCGTGCGCTGGATTACGGCGGCGTGCCCTTCGGCGTCGGCATCCCGATCGGATCGTTAACGCACACGGTGGCTTTGGAACCGGGTGCCGCGATTCTTTTCTACACCGACGGCCTTACCGAATTCAAGCGCGATACTTTGGGCGCCGAACGGGCGCTGCTTGCGGCGATGACACGCTTGGCCAGCGAGTCGAACGTCAAACAACCCGCGGCTTTCATACAACAGAGCGTTATGGGTTCGGAGCTGCCGAGTGACGATACCGTGCTCCTGGTCGTGCAGGTTGGTGTCGCGCCTCAACAATCTTGGACTTTCGATTCAAGGAGCTCGCACGAGGCACACTCGCTGCGGCGCGAGCTTGCGAGCTTCATGCGCTCGTTCGCCCCGAGCGAAGAGGACCTGTTTACCGCAGAGCTTGTTATCGGCGAAGTGCTTGCGAACACCGTCGAACACGCACCAGGTTCCGTGAGAGTCGAGATCGATTGGACCGGCACCAATCCGGTGGTTACCGTTGCCGACGCGGGTCCCGGCCTGTCACGGTTTGCGCCGCAGCTACCCACCGACGCGTTAGACGAAAACGGGCGCGGTCTGTTCCTAATCGCCTCGCTGGCGCGCGACGTGAAAATCGAAACGGAACCCGGAATGGGAACCAAGCTGCGGATCGTTCTGCCAACCCACCGCTAGGCGCGGCGCGGCAATGATTGGCGTCGAGAGTTATGGCGCACTCGCTATGGCGATGACGCCCCGCGTGTTGTCGTACGTGACGATTCGATCAAAGAAGGCCTGGATGCTCGTGTTCGTGAGCGGCGAGTGGTCTGGAATAGCGACGACCTTGATGCTGTCGGCAAAGCTCGTGCCGGCAACGTCGAACGTCGCCTCACGGCCACTTCCGGGGGGAGCGAAGCCGAGCCGCGTTCCGGGTCGCACCAAACCGTCGCGCTGCGGTATCGGGATGGAGGTGTCGTCGTGGATCCACGGCACACCGTTGCCGGTGTCGAGTGAGATCAAAAGACACGTGTTGATCGGTCGTTCGGCAACGAACAAACACGTCCGCGCGAGCGAGTATCGCTCTCCGGGGACGTTTCCAGGCTGTAAGTCAAACTCTGCAGAATTGGGAGGCTCGCTCGCCCCAAGCACCAGCTGGCCACCGTCGTGCCGAAGTGCGATCGCATAGACCGAACCGCGCCGTCCGGGCAGCGTGAGAATGGGATTGGGAACACTGCCGTTCCCGCTCATCACGCCGGTAAGGCCTACGCCAAAAACGCCGTAGCCATTCATCGCTTTGGGGCTGTGCAGGTTTGGGATCCGGCAGATCGCGCTTCCGCGCGAACACTCCGCCGACGTGAGATATGCCACCGGGACCAATGTAACAGTCGAGAACCCGTCGAAGTGCAGTTGCGCATAGCAAACCACACCGGCAAATGTGATCCGGGGAGGATTCCCGTAGGTCACTTTCGTTGGGGTTTGCGTACAGCGCACACCGCTGTTCGGTGCCTCCAGGTTCGCATCGGCGAACACGTGCAAGCCCGACGAACCGGTGTCAAAGCCAAAGGCTAGCGGCTTGCCATTACCGAGCGCGATTGCGATCTTGGCGGAATACGTACCGAAGCGCGGGTTCTGCGTTACCGTCAGCGGAATCTGCACCGGCGACTCGTCGGGCTCATTCGAAACCGGTACGCCCTGCGCACATCCGATTGTGGGAAAAACCAGGGCAGCGCAGAGCACTATCGGGGCGGTGCGCGTCATCCTGAACCTCCTTGTAAAAGCCTACACAAAGAATCGGGCCGCTTGATTAGGCGACGCTTAATCCCGCCAGTCTTTGCCGTTCCAGCTTTGAGCGGGAGGCAGGCCGAAGCTCGACGATCGTAGCACCTTCTTTATATGCTAAGAATAGCTGTTCTAGCGTTGGGATTCGCGCTCGTTCCTAGCCTAACGCTGGCATCCCCGCCGTCGCTCACGCCTTCGCAAATCGTCGCCCTCGTCAAAGCGACACCGCAGCTCAAGATCGATCGCAGTGTGCCGTCGTCGCCCGCATTCGCCCCCGGGACTAGTCCATACGTTGACGTTGTGGGCGCTCCCGAAGGACAAGCCATCGGCGGATACCTCGCACCTCAGTTCGCGCATCGGGGAACGCTAACGAGCGGCTACGACGTGCTCGCCGTTCCCCTGGAAAGTGGTGGCAGCGGCGGCATTTTTACCCAGATTATCTTTGCTCGCCGCGGACACGTTTTCGCCTACGCCGGGCACGTGGATTCGGCCGGTCATCTCGGTGTGAAAATCGAAGGCGGAAAAATCGTCGCTACGCTGCCTTACTATACTGGGAAGGATCCCAACTGCTGCCCTTCAAAGTTCATCGTCCAGACCTACGCGATTCGCGACGGCAAACTGCGCCGGACCTCGCAGCGAACGATTCCTGCGCCAAAGCCATCTCCCTAGCGGGCGACTGCTGACTAAGGAAATGACGCCCAGAAGGCACACCCCTCGTCCGCGATTCGATTCTGAAACGATACGTGCTTGCGGCGAACTGCTTCGGTGCGTTGACGAGTCGCGCTCCGTTCGCTCCAATGCTCTCGCTGGGCGAATTCTGCCGCCGCTCGATCATCGCGACGTTGCGCGAATAGTTCGCTGCGCTTTTGGCGAGCTCACGTTGCGACAGCGTGAGATCGTTGTACGCTGCGAAATCAGGGGCGAGCCCTACGCCGCGGTCGCAAAGTCGCTGCACGTCTCCGAGCGGCACCTGTACCGCGAGCGGCGCACCGCGCTGAGTCGCATCGCGCACCGGCTTCTCACCGCTGAGCCAGCCGGCACCGAGCCGGCCGTCACGGTCGTGCCCGACGCGTTCGACGCTCACGTGGCGCTCGCCGAAGCGCTTGAGAACGCCGGCAACTGGCAGGCGGCTGCAGAGGTCCTCGAACGGCTCAGCCGCGACCTCGGCGCGGAACAACGCGGAGCCGTGGAAATCCGCCTTGCCAGTCTGTATCGCGACGCGGACCAATTCACGCAGGCGTACTACCACGCCAACATTGCGAACGCGCTCGCCGCGGCGGCGACAACCGATGCAGATCTTTCTCACGTCGAAGCTGATATTGCCTTATCTGGAGTCGCAATGGCCGGCGGGAATTGGAAACTCTCGGACTCACTCGCTCGGCAAAGCATCGACCGCCTGCGTCCGAGGATCGACGGAAGTTTCGGTGCCCGCGTTCCCAGCGCGCTAGCGCAGGCGCTGCTTCTCAAGGCGGAGCTCCTCGCCGACAACGGAGGTGTCGATCAGGCTCTCAAGCTTGCCGCGGAGGCGTGCAGCATCGTTAGCCGGCACGCCACCGACCCATCAACTGAGATCAGCTCGCATGCCATGCTTGCGGTGATGAGTTCGCTCCTTGGCAAAGACACTCAGCGGGCCGAAGAACTGTTGCGGAGCTGTTATCGTGCCGCACTCGCGGCGGGCTTGATCCGCGGGTCGCTGATTATCGCCGCGCATTTATCCACGCACTATCGCCTTGCCGGTCGCCCGGCAGACGCCGCGCAACTACTGGCACCGCTGGTCGAGTCCGCTCGCATCGCCGGCACCGGCTGGGTACACGCCGGCGTGCTCGTCGGACTCGTAGACGCTAATTTCGAGGCTGGCGCCCTCCCTGCGGCCGCTGCTTATAACGCCGAGCTCTCCAAGTACTCGACCGGAAATCCGCTGACGCAGGCCTCGCAAGAAATGTCGCGCGCGCGCCTCCATCTCGCGAGCCAAGAGTTCGAACCGGCGCTCGAAGGCGCCAGAGCCGGCGAAGCGGTGTACGCGAGCGTTGGACTGGGTCGATATGTCGGGCTATCGCTGCGGGTACAGGCAGAGGCACTCTCCGGGATGGGAGAGCAGGAGCTAGCGCAAAGGACCATCGCGCAGGCCGTCGACGTGCTCAAAGATACCAGCCACCCGCGTCCGCTGGCCTACGCCTATCGTGCGATGGCGAGAATCACCGGGCGGCGGCAATATGAGCTTGCGGCGCGAAAGCTGCTCCGTGAAGACGGTCTTTAGTTAGCCGCCGCGCGCGGCCAAGTTTTGGTCAGTACACTGACACGAATTGCAGCGCCGATTCCAGGGTTCTTCCATGTTTCGAATTGAACGTTGAGCCCCAATGAACGTCATTCTTGCGAACCATAACCTGCTGCCGCGTCTCCTGCTGGGCGCGGCCGTTTCGGCTTTTGCCGCGTCGCTTTCGGCTTGCGCCGGTTCCGGCGGCACGCCAACGAACGGATTCCCTGGACTCTCGAAGAGCGGCGCACGGCCGGCTGCCCATCGCGCGGTCGGCCCCGGAGTTATCGTGACCTCGAAGTTCGGTGGCCCGATATATGGCTGGGCAATTTAATGAAAACGGAACCGACGGCTTCTTCACCGAGGCTCCGATGGACGGCTACACCTTGATTTCAACGATCGAGACGTTCGAACAAGCGTCGGGGAAGATTGTGAAGGTCGTCGCGCGGCAGCGCAGCAAGCACGAAAATCACGAACTCGTCGCCGATGCAATTCTCGCAAGCGACGTGGGGCTGATCGACGACCAACGGGCTTTCGTCCGGCAGCACATACGGCGGGACATCTATGACGTGATGGCGCCGGTTTCGAAAAATAAGCTTACCGGCACGTGGACGCGCCGGGTCGCCGGGAGCCGCACCGGCTACGTCGCGGGTCCGCAAGTAAATCAACTCGAGTCCTTTACGTACTAATTTCGTGCAACATCGGAGGATCTAGCCCATGCGTTTAGCTCATGTGACCTTGACGGCCATTCTTGGTGCGTTAGCGGTCGCCCTCATCGCTGGATGTAGCGGCGGATCGCAAAGCCCAACACCCTCACTTCCCGCCGCGGACGCCGCTCGGACGCAGAGCGCCGCGCCAAACCACGGTAAGTCGTGGATGCTCCCCCAAGCGAAGACCAACACCCTCATCTACGCTGAGGACGAGCAGACGGGCGACGTTAACGTGTACGATTACACGAACGGGACACAGGTAGGTACGCTTAGCGGTTCCGCGGCGGACGGCGGATGCGTCGACGCCAAGGGCGACGTGTATATCGTAGCCGACAACGGAACGGTCGCGGAGTATGCGCATGGCGGGACGGCGCCACTGCAGACCTACGCCCCCGGCGGCTTTCTCGTGGGATGTTCGATCAACTCGAAGGGAGACGTCGCCATCACCGGCAGCTCACCGGGCAGAGTGATCGTCTATTCCAAGGGCGACTCCAAGAAGGGCGCGAGCTACAGCAATACAGAGTGCGAATCCATGTCACCCATGGGGTACGACAACAGGGGTAACGTCATCGGCGTGGGACAGTACGATGACGTTAGCGTCTGCGCTCTATTGGCGGGAACCAAACAAGAGACGACGCTCTCGACCAGCGGCATCACGATCAATTCTCCCAACGGCACGATGTGGGATGGAAAATACATCGTGGTCGGCGATCAGGAGGCTACCAGCGGTAAGGATGAGACCGGCATGAATCAGGCTACGCTGTCCGGTAAAACGCTCACGTCCGCGGGTGAAACGATTCTCACCGACACATGCTACCGGGGTTACGCAGACGTGCGCAATCCGTTTGTCGTCGGCAAGAAGAACACACCGGGAAACACTCAGCAAGGCAACGTCGTCGTCGGAAGTAACTTGTACTGCTTCAGCGCGAGCAGCGGGGGCATCGAGTTCTGGCACTATCCCAAGGGCGGCGATCCGTTCAAGATGTACGGCACGCAGGATGAGATAACCGTCCTAGCCGTCAGCATTGGGAACTAGTCTCGATTACGAGTTGTCGGACAGGATCGAATTCACTGCAGGATCCTCTCCTGCGAGGTAGGCTGCGAACGGGCGCGGCGAATAGACGTCCGGAGCGATTGCGCGCCGGGCGTCTTGCGGCCAGCCGCTCTCCCAATAGACACTCGAAAAGTTCACCGCGACCTTGCTGTACGGTAGTGTGAAGAACGACTCGTCGCCGGGAGCGTTCGGCTTGCCGCCGGTCGGCTCGCCGACGACAATCGCGTTCAGATCGCGCTGAAAGTAATCGGCCGCGTTGAGCCCGGCAGAGAACGTGCGCGGGCCAACGATCGCGAACAGCCTACCCTTCCGATTGACTGGGAGCATTGAATCGTCGCGAGCAGCGGAGCGTTGAGAAACGTGTCTCCTCCGTTGTTCCAGCGCATGTCGACGATCAGTTTCGCCACATCGTGCCCTACGAGAAACGTCCCCAAGCGCTTTGTAAAGTCCGCCAGTGGTTCGCTTGATTCGTCGATTACATTGTTGTACTGAAAGTACACGACGCGGGCGTTGGCGTCGTACGTAAACCAGTAGTGCTCGTTGGTTCTCGTTAGGTAAAGCGGCGGCGGTTTTGCCAGCACGTCGAACAGGTTGAGCCATCCGGCCGGACTTGGAAGCATGTTCCAAATGTTAGGATAGCCGGCAGTCGTCTCGACGACATCGTCCTGCGTTCGGCCGTCGCGAAGCTCGAGGTGCAGCGTGACGCGATCGGCACGTGACGCTAAGCCGAGCGCGTGCAGGAACGGAATTGCGCGAAGGCGGTACGGCGCGCCGGCGGAAAGCCAGTAGTCGTTGTCGCGACTGACATACGGCGCGACGCTCTGCATGACGGTCGCAGTGGGATGCCCGTCGAATGCCAGGACGCGGGCGCCGAGTAGATCGCGGTACGCCGGTGCCGCAGCGGTTACGAACAAGCCCTCCGCGAACGACTCGAACTTGACGGGGACGGTCATTGCGTACTCTGGGCGTGGTCCGCCGCCGAGTTCGGTGTGGCCGTCGCCAAGCGCGGCCAACAAGCGCATCATGCCCAGTTCGACCTGCGGATCGGTAAGCTCGGGCACTGCGTCGCTCAGCTTGCGCACCTGCGCCTCAAACTCCGACTGCGTGTAGATCGCGTCGGAGACGAAACGGTCGCCCGTATCGCTCCGGAACGGATGATACGCCTTGGCCTTTGTCCAGCGCGCGAGGAAGGCGAGATCGTAACGCCATCCGGCTACGCGCGTCATCGTCTGCGGGTCGACGAGGCCGAGGAGATCGGCAAACCCGGGTTGCGTGCGTAAGAGCGCAATGGCGGCGTCGGTGCGTGCACCTTCGAGATCCACATATCCCCAGGCCATCGCTTGACGCAGCCAGCGCATTCCCGACGCACGGGTCGCCGGCCCTCGCATAGGCGCGCGCCAGAAAGTAGGCCAGTGTCGCCGGTTGATCTTGCCGCAGCTGCAGCGCCTTGGTATAGGCCGGAATTGATGCGCGGTACTCACCGGCCAGATAGTACGAGGCGGCTAAGCGGCGCCAATAGCTAGGGTTGACCGGGTTGGCGCGAACCACTTGCTCGTAGAGGCCTGCTGCTTGCCGATAGTTGCCGGCGTCGTACGCTTGCGCCGCAGCCTCAACCGTAGTTTCGAATGACGACGAAAGAGCGGGCAGCGGAACCATAAGCAACGCGGCGATCAAGACTACGAGCCGTTGCCAAGTAAGCTTCATTAAAAGCACCCTCCGACACACCCGCTACGGCAACCGAGGGACTCATGTTTCGCGGGCGTGGCGTTGGTTCTCGGGTAGCGCGACGCTAAGGAAAAGGCGAGCGCGTGAGGCGCTCGCCTTTCTGTCCCGTTTTGTGGTTGGCGAAGCTAGTAAGCGCCGATGCCGTTTGGAGTTCCCCATCCAGCCGGGCCGCTGTACTTTTTGTAGCCGCCATCGCTCTTTGATAGGCCGGCCTCGCAGATATAGTCACCGCAGCTGCCATCGCTGCCGGAAGTGACTGCGTGCAGCTCCTTCTTGCGTTTTTTCGCACTCAGCTGCCAGAACGTTTTGCCGCCGGTTAGACTGCCGGGGTTGTTAACGAGCCCGACGATACCGGCCGTGAGCGGCGATGCGACGCTCGTCCCGCAGACGGTCGTCCAGCCACCGTAGCTGCTGATGTATTCGGCGACGCCGGGACTGCAGCCGGCCTCGGCCGAGATGTCCGAGATCGTTCGCCCGGCGCAGTCAGGATCGTGCTGCCACGACGGTTTGGCGGTGGTTGTGGCGCAGCCGGCTCCCGCGCCATCCCAGACGGTTTCACTGAAGGTCGACCCAGTCTCTGCCAACTGCGTGCCGCCGACGGCGAGCACGTTTGCTAGCGCCGCCGGCCACTCGATCTCCGGATATCCGGAGTCGCCGGATGAGGCCAAATACGCGACGCCCGGCGTAGTAAAGTAGTTGGGGAAGTTCGAGTCGCCGCAGTTCTCGCCGTAGTTGAAACTGCTGCATCCCCAGCTGTTGCTGAGAATTTTTGCACCGAGCGTAACGGCCTCCGACTCGGCTCCTTCTAAACCGCAGACGACGCCGCCGCAGTTACCGCCTTCGATCAGGTAAATCGTGCATTTTGGACAGCTGGAAGAGACCATTTGGATGTCGAGGTCGGTCTCGACGCACCAACCGAAGTCTTCGCAGCTCTCAGGGTAGCTCGACTGTTCTCCGTACTCGTTAAACTTTTTGAACGTTGCCGTTCCCAGCTTGAACGTGCTGCGGTAGGTCGCTAGATCCGATTCAGCGCTCGACAAGTCGCCAAGTTCGATGAGCGCGACAACCGTTCCCGATCCCTTGCCCAGCGATTTCGTGAGGTTATAACGAGTCTGCAAGTCGACGGGCCGCCAACCGCAACTGCCGCCTGATGGCGAGCAGTTTGGCTTCACGCCTTTGGTCACGATAAGTACGTGGCATTCCGCCCCGCCGGCAAGAGGTTTGCAGCCACGCCGGGCTTCGTGCTTCGCTTGCCACTCGGGCACAAAGTGCGAGGCGCTGTAATGCCCGTTTTGCGACGGGCCAGCGGCCGTTGGAGAACTCGAGGAGCCGCCTGCGCTGCAGCCGGCGATCACCAGCGCTGCGATCAGCGGAAAAAGCTTCAAGGATCCCTTCACTATTTGCTCCTTATAAAAGTAGGTCTGGGAGTCTCGGTATTTACGAGACGCAAGCTGTGCTTCCTATTTCCCTCTTGTGTAGTTCGAAAACCAATCGCATGCTCGAACGCCTTACCTATGACGGCGAACGCTCCTCACTTAGCCTGCGGATCGACCGCTACGCTATCGTAGAACTCCGACTCGATACCAGTTGAGGAACGCCCCACGCTGCCCAGAGGGTAGCTGTTGGCCTGTACGCTCCCGTAGCCTTGCGACTGTACCGGCAGAAAGAAGCTGCCTGCCCAAAGCGTGTTTTGCGACCTATTTAACGAAATGCCGGTGTAATAGCCGCTTTCGGCACCGGAACCATATACGAACGTGGAAGTGGGAGAGCCATTCCAGGGCTTTTTGAACACGGTGAGCGTGTTATTGTTGCCGACGGTGTTGAGGATGAGGTTGTCCTGACGGTCGAACACGACGCCCTCGGGTAAAGAACCGGACGCGATTGTCTGAAGAATCGTATCGGCGCCCGTACTCGTGTCTACGGAGACGAGGATCGGTTGGCCGCTGCTGTTGTAGCCGTCGGCCAGCAGATTGTGGGCATCGGCGGCTAAATACAGCACCTCATTCAAGTTCGACGTAAAGAGCGTGCGAGTGGGGCCGCCGCTGCCGGCTTCGATCTCGCCTGACTCAAAGAAGTCGATGGCATTGTCGCCGGCATTACCCGCGTACAAGTCGCCTTTCTTATCGAAGGCGAGCCCTATTGCATATGGGCCCTGTGACAGCTTCAGCGTTGCAAAGAGAGTGATCTGCTTACTCTTCACGTGCCAAACGGTAATCGTCGCCGACCTCGTACCGACGGCTAGGTCGCCGGAGCGCGGGTCGACTGCCAGGCCGACGCCGGTGCAAGAGCACTGCGAAATCATCTTAAGCGTTTTCGCACTATAAACGTCGACGTTACCCACCTCTCCGTTCGAGGCAAAGATCCAGGTTTCGGAGGGCGGCCCTTTCCCATTGGTCACCTTGGGTGTTGAGAAGGTCGCGGTCGCCGCCGCCGTCCGCTCGACGAACGTTTGCGGTCCGTTCAGCGCCGGGGCCAGCCTCGTCTCCTGGCACGCCGCCAGCAACGGCAGTAAAAACGTGGCAACGATCGCGCGGCGCACGAAATAGTCTTGCACCCTTCTTCTCCTCTTCGTCCTAGCATGATTTGAGAAAATGAAGAATCTATGAAGAAAGCCTCCACATCTGTCCGGTATAGTTGCCGCAGGTCGCCATGGTCAGCCGGTTGTTTCTGCCGTCATTGATGATATCGAGACACTTGTTGCGGCCGGTAAACTCCGTGCGCAGGCGGACGTATCCGGTGGCCCCAATTGGTTCGATCGTCCACCTCTGCCCGCTATAGTCGGCGCAACTCGCCATCGTCAGCTGGTTGTCCCTGCCGTCGTTGATGATATCGAGGCACTTGTTGCGGCCGGTAAACTCCGTGCGCAGCCGCAGGTACCCGGTGCCTCCAATTGGTTCGATCGTCCATCGCTGACCGGTATAGTTGCCGCAGGTCGCCATGGTTAGTCGATTGTTCCTGCCGTCGTTGATTATGTCCAGGCACTTGGCATAGCCGGTGAACTTAGTTCGTAATTGAGAGACTCCGCTGATGTTGGGGAACGTGCCGGCGCGGACGTCCGTCCACGCCCCGAGAGCGATCGCCAGACCCGCGCAGACACCCACAATTGCAGTTTTCATGAAGCCCGAAGTTCGCTAGCAGGCGACCGTTACCTCGGCAAATACGATGCGCGAGAAAGATAGCGTGCGCCCAAATGAAATACGAAGGGCGTGATCGTTCATCTGGTCGACGGAACCTACGAGCTGTTCCGCCATTTTTATGGGCTGCGTCGCTACACCGAGGGAAAGCAGCGACGATTCGGGGCGGTCGTCGGAGTGCTCAATACCGTGCTGCAAATGATCGGCGAGGGCGCGACGCACGTAGGCGTCGCCACCGATCACATTATCGAGTCTTTCCGCAACGAACTCTGGAGCGGCTATAAAACGGGAGATGGAATCGATCCCGCGCTGCGCACGCAGTTCGAGCCGCTCGAAGACGCACTGCGAGCGATGGGGATTCCACTCTGGGCGATGGTCGAACTCGAGGCCGACGATGCGATGGCCTCGGCGGCCGCAATCGCCTCGCAGGATTCTCGGGTACAGAAAATCTGCATTTGGACTCCGGATAAGGATCTCGCGCAGTGCGTGCGCGAGGATCGCATCGTGCAAATCGACCGGCGAAGCAAGGTCGTGCGGGACGCCGACGGCGTGCGAGCCAAGTTCGGCGTAAACCCCGAGCTGATCCCCGACTATCTGGCGCTCGTTGGCGATGCCGCCGATGGCTATCCCGGCATCGCGGGCATTGGGGCGAAAGGCGCTGCGGCTCTGCTCACGCGTTATGGCGCGATCGAACAGTTCCCGTCGCAAGTGCTCGGCGAGCAGCAGCGCCTCGCGCTGCTATTCAAGCAACTAGCAACCCTTAGGACCGATGCGAAGCTCTTTGCCGACGCCAACGAGTTGGAGTGGCGCGGGTCAACGGCCGGATTTCCCGCCATGTGCCAGCGGCTCGACGCCCCGGATCTTCTGGCGCGCGCTACGAAAGTCGCGCCGCTATTCGGCTAGCCGAGGCAGACGCCTATCCACTGACGATTCCATCGTGGTAGCATTGTTGCGCTACACGCTCGCAGAATGAAGGAGGTTTTATCAGAAGGAGGTTTTATCATATGTACGCTGTCAAATGGGGATCGGCTCTGCTGCTCGCCGCGATCGCCGACGATAACACGAACAATATCGTCTACCAGTTGAGCATTGACGGTCCGACTGCGACGGTCGAGGGCACGACCGACCTGAAGGGCGATTGGGGTTACGAGCAGATCTACAAGTTCGCCGTGCCTCATTCCAAGCACGGTCAAGCAACGGTCCTGATCGGCGGAAACCAGGATGCAGGCGCCCTCGGATTCTGGAATTATCCGGCGGGTGGATCGCCAACCAACATTATCGGTGGTTTGGATGCGCCGGTGGCGGCAGTGATTAGCAAAGGGAAAGGCAGCCTTAGCGTCAGGTGATGCCCGCGACAACTCCCGGTGGATTTTTCGTAATCCGATCTGTGTGCCGTCGCGGGCTTGCCTAACGGCTGGCGGCCGCTTTAAGATTCTCGATGGCGCCGAGCTACTGACGGATAGTGGCGCGTGTCTGGCTACGGGATTGGTACATTTCCCAGAACTTGTTGGCAATTATAGCGGGGTCGACCGAACTCGGGTTGTCCGATGGCGTGCCCTTTATCGTGCCGAACGTCATGATCTCGCCAACATAAATGCCTTCGCCCTTTAACCGTTGGGCGAGCAAACCGGCGAGCTTATCTTTCGCTGCACTCGCAAGCGCAATGCCCATCGCGTGCAGATTGGTCGCCGCTTCATCCATCTCCGACGACGCCTCGCCGAACCCGCCGTTCGAGACGAGAATGGCTCCCCCGTCGCTTCCCTTTAGGTCCGATCGCGCTTCGTCGGTGGCGGCAAGAAGGCCAAAAACGACCACGTCGAACACGCCGCGCAGCGCGACGGGGTCGGCAGTGAGGAGATCCCCCACATCGAGGCCTCCATACGCGTTCCAATGCAGTACGGTGATCGACCCCATTTGAGACCGAATACTCTTGATGGCCGCTCGAATCGACGTGGGATCGCCAGCGTCCGCCGGAAATGCGAACGCCGTGATGCCGCCGGCACGTAGAGTTGAAACTCCCGCCGCGAGTCGCTCTTCGTTTCGCGCGATGAGCGCTACCGAGAAGCCTTCAGCGCCGAACCGTTCGGCCATCGCCGTAGCGGTCCCCGGCCCAAATCCCACAATGACAATAACTCTCGACATATAAAACGTTTTCCAGTCTTACGACTTGGTCGTGGACGGACCCGATCTACGGGCGTCTCGATCGTACTTAGCTCACGCTGGCGCTGCGATGCGGGACGTGGCGCTTCTCGTCGATGTCGAGGAGGTCGGGCCACGTCGTTACGTCGGTTCGGTCGGGTGCGATCTGTGCGCGGAAACCCTGGAAGGCCTTCGCCGACTCCCCTTGGGGCTCGCGGGATAGCCACTCGCGATTCCAGCGCTCGATCTCTTCGCTCGACTTAGCACCGACGAACGGTCGCGTGAACGCTTCGATCTCCGCGTCACTTTTGGCGTTGCGAATCGAATCGAGAAGCTGCTCGTGATCGATGCCGAGAAAACCGAACACGGCCTGATCCATCGGACAATTGTAGTGATATTCGCCGACGTTACCGTGAGCCTGCGCCTTCCCCTTATCGATCGTCCGCCCGAACTGAACGACGCCCTGCCACTTGTCATGCACGCTTCGCGGATATTCTTTGGTCAGATCCATGAAAAACGCCCCCTTTACGCTTGCTCTTGCGCATGACACGGTGCGGATTGCGACGGTTTCGGCCGGCAGGGGAGCCGCAAACGTTTAGTGAGCCGTTCGCTTGTTCGTTTCACCCAGGCGCCGATGTATACTTGATTCCAATGAGTAGCGACGAACACGTCAGCGGACGCAACGGCGGCCCATCGGTCTTGCGCTTCAAGGGGCGGCTCATTCGCCGTCCCAAGCCGGCAAAAACTGGTTCCTCGACCCTGCTCGACGTTCCAAAAGCGGTGAGTATCAAACTGCGCGGCATGACGAAGGTCGAGGGCACGATGAACGGTCATCCGTTCCGCGCGGCGATGGAACCAAACACGTCCGGAGGCCACTGGCTGCACGTGAACAAGGCCATGCTGGCGGGCGCCGGTGCCGACGCCGGCGACACTGTGAAGCTCGCCATCTTGGGACCCGAGCCCGAACCAGCCGTCCCCGTCGATCTACGAAAAGCTCTCAATGCTTCTTACGAGGCCAAGGCGTTGTGGCTGACGCTCACCTCCGACGGCCGTCGGATTTGGATCCGCTGGATCGAAGCGGCCAAGAAACCCGAGACGAGGGCCCGCCGGATCACGCGGACCGTCGACCAGCTTTCCGCGGGAAAGCGGCGCCCCTGTTGTGTGAACGTCTATGAATTTATGCTGCAGCGCGTTCAGGAATAGGGCGCGAGCTTAGAGGATCTCTTCGCCGACCGCGCCGCGTAGAAAGGCGCGGCAGCGCTCGAGAAACGCGCCGCCTTCAATTTCGCGCCGCAACTAAATTAGGAGCCTTGCTCGAATCCGTCGACGATGAGGAGATCGGTGGTGCTCAAGCGCTGCCGGAGTGCCTTCGCCGGTGCGTACTCTTGCGAATGCCACCATGCATTGGCGCGTTCGTACGAATCAAACTCGAGTACGACGATGCGCGTCGGGTTCCAGGATCCCTCGAGCACGTTCATCTCGCCACCCCGCACGAGGTAGCGGCCGCCGAACTTCGCGACGGTCTCCTGCGCCATCTTTTTATAATCTTCGTATTTTTCGGGATCGCTCGTCTTGACGTTGACGATCACATAGGCCGGCATCCAGCGGCGATTAGGCGGCCAATCGCCGTCTTCCCACCTTCAAATCGCTGCGACCGCAGCCTGGGAAGTAGGCGGCCGGCGCTTGGTCGCCGGGTTTGGTATTATAGACGCGGATGTCGACGATGAAAGCGCCGCCCCCTACAAAACGGGCGATGCTCGCCTTCGAGCTCAAAGCGGCGTTTTTCCGCGCCAAACGCTTCGCGACCGACGCCCGCGGAGCGGCGCGCCGCTGGCCGCTCGCCGGCGGTTCTTCTGCTGGCGCGCTCCTGGCCGAGATTTCCACGCCGCTCCGCTCCG
>Ga0265760_10000203_pt1 | contig 15890 bp, 14 predicted proteins | sample NZIome_2_FD_200831 | JGI IMG/M metagenome (GOLD analysis project Ga0265760, IMG submission 200831) | Metatranscriptome of rhizosphere microbial communities from Maridalen valley, Oslo, Norway - NZI1 (Metagenome Metatranscriptome) | ecosystem: Host-associated > Plants > Roots > Rhizosphere >...
AACTCGCCGAAGCAGAGCGATGCGACGGCGTGCCAAGCAGCGAGTTGAAGCGGCGTGCCTTCGAGAAAGAACGGCAGATCGAAGCGGCGCAAGCGCCGCGCGAAGTAGGCTTGCGCTTGCGCCCGCGCTTCAACGAGCAGCGCGTCGCTCGGTTTACCCTCGGGCGCGCGCCGCCGCGTAACGAACGTGCTTTTGAGGATCGCCTCACCATTGCTTTCGATCAACAAATCCTTGCCCAACGGCGTGCGAACGAGGCATCGCAGATGGTCTTGCGAAAACAAGACAGCTGCGTTGTCGTGAGTGACACGGTTGGAGGTTCTGGTGAAGCGAGCGGTCCGTCGAGTTTCAACCCTGTTGTTCACGGCCTACGCCGCCGTCGTTCTGGTTGGGGCCGTGCCCGTCGATAGCGCAGTCATCGTTGACTCCGGTTCGACCAACTCGCGCGCAAACCAAATCGTCGTGAGCGCCGACGGTTCCGCGTCAATCACGTCCGGAACGTCAAGTCCCAAGCCCTTTACCGTTCCGAAAGCCATGGTCGATCGTTTCTTCACGGACCTCGCGGCGGCACGCAAAGACAACGTAGCGAGCGGATCGTGCGCGAAAAGCGCCTCGTTCGGCTCGACGATTCGGGTGAAGTGGCAAGGATGGGTTTCAAACGACGTCACCTGCCCGCCGCCCAGTACCGTGGGTTCGGCGGCGGTGAAAGACGCGCAGGCGCTCAACGACACCATCATGGAAATTCGCGCGCTTTCGGGACCGCAACCGACGCACTGACTTCTCTTGAGCCGTACTCCACAGTTTAGCCGGCGCTTTCCCTGCTCGGCTTCCGGCGCGAGGGAGGCGCGCAAGCTTATCGCGGGGTTTGCCGCGAACTGGCTTTCCGGTGAGGATTTGATCGGTTTCGAGCTCGGCGCCGGCGAGGCGCTCGCCAACTGCGTCGAGCACGGAGGCGGTCCGATTCTGTCGGTCGATTGCTGGTTGGACGGTAACCGGCTCATCGCCGAAATACGGCACCAGGGACGGGGCTTCAAACCGCCGGAGTGCGTTAGCCCTCCACCACAGGGAGCTCCACGCGGATACGGCCTCTTCATTATGCACGAGGTGGTTGACGGCATCGAGTTTATGGACGGGGGCACGGGTCTGAGACTCCTCAAAAACCTGCCCTCTTGAGCGCGCCGCTAACGCGTAAGCTTTGCCATCGCAAATCTCCCGCGGGAACGTTCGCCCCCCCCGTCTAACGCCCTCGCTCCAGGAGGTTACCGTGACGAGAATCTCTCGCTGTCGTATCGCGCTGCTCGCGGTGGGTCTCATCGTGGCCTTTGGCTCGCTCTGCACGCGCGCGCCCGCGGCGCTCGACATGAATGTGGGCGTCAGCAAGGTCGTTGCGAATCAGCCGGTCAGCGCCTGTAACGCCTCGGCAAAGACCGCCCTCAATTCGGTGCTGCAGAATGCCGTCCAGCTCGGCGGCGATACCGGAGAGTGGTTAGCATTCGCCGCGCCCGATTCGGCGAACGGCTCGACGGCCGCTGCCGCCATTCACTGCTACCCGGTCGGTGGCAGCTATCTCGTAACCTTTACGTGTGCCGCCCAAGTGCCTCCCAGCCCGGATAGCGCCGCGGCCCTGTGCACAAAATTAACCGCAGCGTTCGACTCGGGGGCGCGATAATTTTGAACCTCAAACGTGGAGTCTGGCTCTTCGCCTTAGCGATCTTGCTCGGCTCGCTTTCACATACCGCAGCGGTTGCCTCCGTCGATCTTTCGTCGGGAATTCGATACGTCAGCGACTCCGGCACGCTGAGCGATTGCAGCGCAAAGGCCAAGGCCGCGTTGGAATCGTACTTGCCCGGCGCAACAGAGTCTTCGCCGGGCAGCGGTGAGTGGTTTGCCATGGGGCAAAATATCGCGACCGGGGCGGCCTCGTCCGGTGCGACCGTTCGCTGTTATCCGCTGCCCAAGGGCTACGTGGTTACCTTTATTTGCGCCGTTCAGCTGCCGGCGAACCCGTATCCGGCTCACGCGCTCTGTTTAAACATCGCGCATAAATTCTACGGCGGTGCGATCACGCCGTTAGCGGCGATGCCGACCGCCACGCCGGTCCCGACGGGGTGCGCCACGACCAATCTCGTCGGCAACTGGGTATCCGACACCGATCCCAAGCTGACGTTCAACATGCAGCTCAACGGCGATCTCACCGACAATGAAGGCGTCTCCGGCAACTGGATCATCGACGGCGAGACCGTTACGCTCACGTACTATGGCAATCACACGCTCAAACTCTCGCCCGACGGAAAACATCTGTCGGGCCCAGGTTATAATCTCACCCGCAAATGCTAGCCCGAAGGCTGCTGATCGCGCTGGCTATCGCCGGCACTTCCGCGTGCGGCAGCGGTAGCAACTTTACGACCCCACCGGTCACCTCTGCGTTGCCCATCACGAAGAACCCCGAATCCTTGGGCCCCGTGCTCTCGACTTCGGACGGCGGCGAGATCTTCGGGTTCGACGTCGATCAGAAAGGGAACGACGGCGAGCTGGCGTCGGCGAGTCTCACGGATATCTCCGTGCAGACCTTCGACGCGACGACTGGGAAGATTACCAAAACGCTTGGCGAGTTGAAGGGAGCCAAGGTGGCGCGCGGCGATGACTATGTCGCCGACGGAATCTTCGACGGTGACGTCGGGCTCATGGATTTTCAAAAGGCCGGAAAGCCGGGTCAGACTCCGGCGAAGGATATGTACCACCTGCTTGCTCCGGTCACGAAGGGACGCTTCACCGGAAGATGGCTCCCCCCGGTCAAGCTCTTCAACGTTCTGCAGTGGGCGCCCAACCAGAGTACGAGCACGGCCGTAGTCTTCGGCTATCAACGCGAAGGTTCCGACCCGTCGGAGTTGCTCGTCTCCGACGTTGCCAAGGGCACGTTTGGCAAAGTCATCACGCTCAACGCGAACCAGTTTTCGCTCGGTACGCAGCCCCAGCTCACGCAGGACACGGTCAATAACTTAGCGGTTATGGCGAGCTCGCCGAGCTACGGCGCTGCCGGCGGACCGCCCCCGGTAATAACGACGGTCGATTTGCACTCGAGTAAGCTCAAACAGTTTTCCGGCGTCGCGTGCCCCGGTTCGGTCGGTTGCGGATATGCCAACGGAATCGGATACGACTCCGCCACCGGCATCGCGTGCACCACGACCGAGCTGGACGGCGGCCTCGAGTTCTACGACCTCGCGAAAGAGACGGGTACTCACGAGCTCCTGCCCAACGGCGGAGGCCAGTACTATGCCGGCGGCTTTGTCGCCAGCGATCCGGTCAACCAGCTGTTTCTCGTCGCTCAACCGATTTCGAGCACGTCGGCATCGGGCAGCAGCATTCAAGTCTATCAGGAGAGCGGCGCCCTCTTTGAGTCGATCAATGGCTTCAACTTCACCTACGCGGGCGATTTCGTCATCCCGGTCCGAATCGCGATAAATCCGGGGGCGCGAACGGGCTGGGTCAACGGTCCCGGATCCAATCAGCTCCAGGAGTTTTTGTACTAAAAACCCCCAGCCAAAGGCAGCCGGCGCCCGCATGCAACCTTTCGAGCGCTGCGGATGTTCAATTCCTGTGATGCAGACCGCCCTTTCGCCCGTTGCCATTCTCGCGATTAGTGCCGGCGGTTCCGGCCGCGCCCTCTCGGAGCTTTTGGAGCCGGTCTTTGGCGGCTATGCCAATGCGCGCGGGGAGATCGTGCTATTTGGAAAAGAGCTGGCCTATCGTGTCAACTTCAAGAAGCAGACCCTACAACAGCGTCCGCAGCTGAATCCGGGCGCTCAAGCTCGCTACGACGCGACCGACGCCGGCGAGCCCTTCGAGTACGCCAAGAAGACGTTCCAACGGCTCAGCAACGAGCAGATCATCGAAATCTGTACGTCGGGCCGATTCAAGCTTAGCGCGAGATACTAGGGAGTCGTCTGTCCGGATCGTTGCGGGATCCGGCGCTCTTCTCCGGCGCGATAACGGTAGACGATCCGGCCCTTGGTTAAGTCGTAGGGCGAGACTTCGATTTCTACTCGATCTCCGGGAAGAATCTTGATACGGTGACGGCGCAAGCGTCCGGCTATATGTGCCAGGATGACGTGGCCGTTATCGAGCTCGACCGAAAACGTCGTACTCGGAAAAACCTGTTTGATGCTGCCGAAGACCTCGAGCGGCGCTTCCTTGGCAGTTTGGGCAACCTTTGTCTTTTCGGGGCGAGGTCCTCGCCCACGGGTTCTATTGCGAATAGCTATTGGACATACTCTTTTCAAAAACAAATAGGAATTCGGTCTTGAAGACCGGGAGGGATTGTCTCATAAATCCTCCCTGCGCGCAACCGGCGGCCTCGCGCTACTCGCTGTCGACAGGCAAGTACGAGGGTTTCTGGTGCTTGAAGAAGTCGATGGAGTGTGAGGAGCCGATCTCCTGGAACTGGCGCGGCTGCTGCGTGAAGTCGAAGCAGTCGATGATGCTGGTGGCGCGCGTGTCCGTCGTCCCCAACTGCCCCAGACCCCAGGTATTCTCGATGAATTTTAAGATGCTGCCGAACTCGTATTGCTCGTGTTCGACGAGGCCGGGACCGCTCGCGCCTTCTCGCGCGTAGGGCGATACGACGATCATCGGAACGCGAAAGCCCAATCCACCCCACTGATCGATGAACGGCGGCGGGGCGTTGTCGTAAAATCCGCCCCAGTCATCCCAGACGATGACGATTGCAGTCGAGTCCCAGTAGCTGCTCTCACCGATCGCATTCACGACGCTGGCGACCCACGATGGTCCGTAGTCTTTCTTGACGCCGGGATGATCGGAGTTATCGTCGTCGGGAACGACCCAAGCAACGTTGGCAAGGTTGCCCTGCGTGATGTCGGAGAAGATCTGGGTCGAGTTACGGATGTTGGTCTTCCATTCGGGGCCCTTGCGCACGGCGGCGATCGCGTCGAAGGCGTTCCAGAGCGCGCCCGGACCGTTCGGTTCCGGCGGCGAGTAATACGTCCACGAAACCGAGCCGGCGTCGAGCAAATCGCGCATCGTCGCGTACGAGAGGCACGGGAACGGGCCTTTATGGTACTTTAGTTTTAGCTTCCTTGGCGGATGCGAGACCAGTAGTGAAGTTACCGTTCCAGCGTGCGCGTCGCATCCCCATGGCTGGGCGGAAGGAAAATCGACCAGGCTCTGGGTCTGGCTCTCATTGAGAATCGTGCCGCCGGCAATTAGGTCCTGATGCGCGGTGAAGCTGCCGCTGCCTTGCGTCTGGAACATCTGGTCGGCCAGCACATACTGCTGGGCGAGCTGCCAGTAGGGCTCGATCTGCGACGGGTTGACGTACTGGTAGACTTTGGTGCCGGCCTTCCCCGGGCATTTCGAGCTGGCGCCCTCCAGATTGAACCCGTCCATCTTGCCGTTGTCCCAATCCTCGAGATAGCCGTTCCGCGAGTGGCCCCAATCGCACGGCGAGTCCAGGCCGACCTCTTGAAGTGGAACGTACTGGTCTCCCGATGGCAGCTTTTCCATCCCTCCAGCCGCTCCATCGGCACCCGGAAACGTCGCGAAGAGATCGTCGAAGCTGCGGTTCTCCTGGATCACGACCACGACGTGCGAAATGTACTTGGAGCTCCCGCCGCTGCCGCTCCCTGTGGCCGCGGAGAGCCAAGACGGCACCGCGCCCCCCGTCGTGGCGCTACTCGAGCCGCCGGCGCACGCCGTGATGCCCAGCGCGGCGATTAGGGTAAGGCCGAAAGCGCGAACGAAGCTCGAATTAAAACACTCCACGAAGCCCCCTTCAGTGAGGGCCTGCGCCAATACCTCCAGCGCGGTCGGGGCGCGCAATCGCCTCGAAGATCGCGCCGGCGGCCACGATGACGAACATCACTCCGAGCGTGACCCAGCCATAGTTAAAGACCGCGCGACCGCTGAAGAGCGAACTCGGCCAGACGATGTTCAGCAGCATCAGCAGCAGGTAAAGACCGCCGGCGATCGTGACCGGCACACCCCAGGCGCCTAGGGTGAAGACTCCGCTCGGCCGCCAGCCGCGCCGCCGGGCAACGAACGCCCCGAACACCGTGAGGAAGAAGGCGAGATAGATGCCCGACGTGGCAAACGAGACCAGCGCATACAGCGCGTTGACGTTGGCCGGGTAGTCGAACCACAGAATGTGCACCGGCTTGCTCGGATTGATCAACACCAGCAACAAGAAGAGGAAGGGAACGATCGTTCCCACCAGGATCGCGTTGACCGGTGTGTGGTGGCGCGGAGAGATCGTTCGAATCTGTGCGCTCAAGGGAAGTGCGCCGTCGCGCGCCAGCGCAAACGCGACGCGCGCGCCCGCGCCTTGCACGGCCGTGCCACAACTAAAGAACGCCACGACGATCATCACCAGGAAGAAATCCGCTAGCCAACTCGGCAGAACGGTGAGCACGCTGCTGACGCCGCCGGTCACGGCGCTACCGATGCCGCTCGCCGGCGTCGCGAGAAGCAGACCGAGCACCAAGACGAACGATGCGATGCCGCCATAGAGCAGCGCGTTTCGCATGGCCTTGGGAACCTGTCGGCCCGCGTCAATCGTCTCTTCGGAGATGTCGCCCGCGGACTCGAAGCCAAAGAAGATGTAGACGTTGGCGAGAACGGCGACCAGCGCTGCGCCGGTCCACCAGTGGCCGCCGAAGTTGAGGCCGAGCGGATTGCTCTTGAGATGCTCGACGTTTTGCGTCGAGAAAATGAAACTCCAGTGTTGGTGAAAGCCGAAAATCGCAAGTACGGCGAAGACGCCGAACGTGCCGACGGTCTCGACGTAGACGCCGAAACGCGCCACACGCCCCATGATTTTAGCGCCGACGGAGTTGGCGACCGCGGATACGACGATGATTGCGCCGGTGATGACAAAGATCGTTAGGTGGCTCGCCGGATCGAGATGCGTACGGAACCAGATATTCGATAGCGAAGTGACGTAGCCGACGGCACCGGAGTCGACGGACGCGACGGTCGCAAGCAGTGCGAAACCGTAGATCCAACCGATGAACCAGCCGTAGCGCGGCCCCACGCTGTACTTGCCGTACTGGTAGAGCGCGCCTGAGAGCGGGTACTCGCTGGCGAGCTCGCCGAAAACCAATGCGACCGGCATCATCAGGCCCACGACGATCGGAATCGTCCAGATATAACGCGGACCCCCCGTACCTAGCCCCAGCGCGTAGAGCGAGTACACGCCAACCATTGGGCTCAAGTAACTGAAGGCTACTGCGAAGTTGTCGAAGAGCGAAAGAACTCTCGAAAGCTCTTGGCGGTAGCCGAGTGCGGCGAGCCGGCCGCTGTCGTTCACGGATGCTTCCGGAAGTCGTAGACGTAGATCGAATAGCCGATCCTCGCGTCGGGCGCCTGCGTGCGCAGCCAACCCCAGGTCGGTCCGGCAATCGCTGGGCCGCCGTACAGCCACGTGACGCTGACCGCGACCACGCAGTCGAGCTTAGGAATATCGCTAGGGTTGACGTATCCGGGCCATGGTAACTGGACGATGCCATAATAGAACGGATAGGCCGTGCCAAAATATGCGGTGCAGGCGCCGCGGATGCCACGCGCCGACAGGTATGCCTTGAGCTTCTTCGTGTCTTGCCCCCAGTCGATGTTCGAGTCGAGCAGATAACGCGGTCCTTGCGCCGGACCGCCGGCAATCGCATTGAAGAACGCCAGATAGTTCGGATAGACCATTGAGGATTCAGCGACGAGCAATGCCAGGCATGCGGCGACGGCCCAACGCCATTGCGGCAACGGCAAATTGAGTGCGATAAACGCATAGAGCAGCGGATAGATCGGGAGTAGAATGCGGATCCCGAGGTCGATCGGCGAGGCGACGCACACGATGGCATAGAGCGTCGCCGGAAGAAGCAGCGCGAGCGAATCGGGAGCCAGGCGTTTCCGGCGAACGATTGCGACGGCCGTCAGCGCGATCAAAACGAAGACCGCTACCGGAGTCTTGACCGCCGCGACCGCGGGATAGAAGTACCAATGGCCATGACGAAACGTCGACCCAAAGAGGTAGGCGAGCTGCCCGCCTCCGGCGTGATCCAGCGAGTCTTGTAAAACGTCGCGGTAATGGTAGATCTGGCCGTGATAGAGAACGGCCACCATCGCAAACGCCGCCAGCGCGGTTATTACCGCGCCGCGAGCGAGCGATCGGGCTTCGGGCGGGCGCGAGAAGGCGATCAGTGCTGCGGCGGGCACGAGCAGAACGCCCGATAGTTTCGTGCATACCGCCAGGCTGAGCGCGCAGCCCGCGATCGCATAGCCGGCGGCCCTTCCGAGCCGTAGGGCGCGATTCCACAACACGACGGTGAGAAAGAAGAAGAATGCCAGGTAGAAGTCGTTGGTCGCATAGCGCCCGTGCGCGATGATGTTTGGGTCGAAGGCAAACAGAATCAGCGCCACGATTGCCGCGACCGCGCCGGCTCGGCGCCTCACCCACAACGCGACGACGAGGCCGAAGAGCAGCGTCACGAATATCGTCACGCTGCGGGACGCAAACAGAATCGTGTCGGGCGGCAGACGATTCTTGTAGAGAAAGCGCGCTCCGAAGGCGTACTCGTCGGCCTTTTGCCACGCCGGGTCGTCGAGCGGCAGCGCTAAGTCGAGGAAGAGTAAGGGGGCCGCGACTAAGAGCTTGGCCAGCGGCGGATGCTCGGAGTTGAGCCGGAAGTCGCCGGTCTTCCAATACGTGTAGCCGGCGGAGATATACACGGCTTCGTCCCAGGTCTGCGCTTCTTGGCGGATCGAGGTGATTTGCAGCAGCGCCACCGTTGCCAGAATGAACGCGACGACCCCGCAAAAGAGCTTATTGGATAGGCGCACGCCTAGCTTAGGTTGGAGGCGGGCGAAGCGCTCTCGTTCGCCAGTTGTAGCGAATCGCCAACATGCGTATCAGGAACGTTAAAGCAATAGCGATCCAAGCAGAGTTGGTTGCACTCAGGCTCGTCAGTTCTTGGAGCCCGACGAAGACGATGGCGCCGGCCAATGCCGCGATCGCGAGCAGTTGGCCAGGCAGCATCCAAATCGCGTTGGTCAAAACGTCGCGAAGGAGCCCGCCGCCAACGCCGTTGACGACGCCGATGAAGACGGCCGAGGGAGCCCCTAGCCCCATCGCCAGCGACATTTGAGCACCGACGCAGGCATAGGCTCCGAGGCCCAATGCGTCGACGCTATTCGAGAGCGTTCGCCAGAGCAGCGACGGCCTTCGGCCGCCGGCCCAAACGCCGATTGCGCCGCCGGCCATCGCGCCCACCAATACCGTGATCAGATACATTGGGCCGCGTACCGCCACCGGCGGCCCGTGCTGCAGGAAGATGCCGTCGCGTAACAGACCGCCTCCGAGTGCGGAGACGAACGCCATCACGAAGATACCGGTGTAATCGTATCCGCGGCGCACGCCCATCGCCGCTCCGGTGACCGCCCAAATGAACGTTGCGCCGACGTCGAAGAAGATCGGCAGCTGAAACTCAGGCGGGGGCGTCAATCTTTCGTCCGTTCACCCAGGTCTGCGAGACTTTGACATCCCCGAGTTTGGCCGGATCGACCTTGCGCGGGTCGTCTTCGAGGATCGTGAGGTCGGCATACTTTCCCGCCTCTAGGGAGCCGAGTTTGTCGCCCATTCCACAGTGCGAGGCCGCGACGACCGTCATCCCTTTGAGCGCCGCCTCGATTGCGACGCGTTGCTGCGCACCGATGACCGAGCCGTCGATCGAGCAGATCCGCGCAACTGCCGTGCCGATCTCGCGCAGCGGCGCTATCGGGGAGCACGGGCAATCGCTGTGAATCGAAAAGGGGATGCCACTCGCGAGGAAATCGCCCGCCGGATAAATGTTGGCGGCGCGCTGCGCTCCAAAGATTTGGTCGCGGTAGGCCGCGCCGTAGTAGTAGAGGTTGTTCATCAGGTAGCTCGGCTGCACGCCCAGCTTCTTCATTCGCGCAATTTGCTCGGGGCGCGCTTGCGGGCAGTGCTCGATACGGTTGATGCCGGTTGGCGGTCCCGAACTCGAGCCGTAGGCCGCTTCGATCGCGTCGAGCGCCATCTCCAGCGATGCGTCGCCATTGCAGTGGATCGAGACGGGCCATCCCGCGTTCTTGACCTGCATTACCAACTCGTTGAGTTTGTCGACGGAGTAGTTGGCCGCACCCCGGCCGGCCGAGTTGAGATATGGTTGGGATTGAAAGGCACTCTCTTGCTGGGGGGAACCGTCGGCGACGATCTTCACGGCATAGAATGAAAGCAGGCTTCCTGGGATTTCGAGCGCGGACGCGCCGGGCTTGCCGTAAGGCGCCAAAAACTGCATCGTTTGATCCAAGTAGTCGACCATCGGACTGACGCTGTAGCGAACCGGCGAGTGCGCCGTAATCGCCTTGTAGCCTTCGAACACCTCGGGCGTCTGCGCGAACGCTCCGGCTTCGTGAACCATCGTGATGCCCAACGCTGCCGAGCCGTACAAGAACGCGGTCATCGACTCGGCGATCAGCTCGGGCGTCAACTTCGGAAAACCGCCGAGGAACTTCATGAGTGCCGGCATCTCCTGGATCATGCCGTCCTGCACGCCGTTCGCATCGACGCCGAAGTAACCACCGCCGGGAAGTTCGCGCGTCGTCGGTCCGATGCCGGAGGTCTCGAAGGCGAGCCGGTTTCCCGTTGCCGAATGCATGCTCACGTAGTAGACGAACATCGGGTGCGCCGTCGTGACGCCGTCCAGTTCGGCCATGGTGAGATAGCCGCCGTGCAGGATATTGTCGTAGTACGATGCGTAGATCCACTGCCCGCTCGGCGTCTGCGACGCTTTTTTGCGGAGGGCGTCGAGCACTGCGGCCTTGGTCTTATAAAGGTCGTAGCTTACCGACATCGTGTGCGCCTGCATCAGGCCGCCGGGAAGCGGGTGCTGGTGCGGATCGATCAATCCCGGCATCAGCGTTCGGCCGGCGAGATTCACATGCTGCGCGTCCGCGCCGGCGCGCGCCAGCACCTCGGCCTTCGCGCCGGCCGCAACGATCTTGCCGCCCGCGATCGCAACGGCCTCGGCGGCCGGATTGCGATCGTCCATCGTGATGATCGTGCCGCCCAAGAACGCGGTAGCTTGCGGCTCGACCGTTCCAAAAATATTCGCGGCGCATTGTGAGCTACTCATCTAGACAAAAACCTCAATTCTTATTTGCTTGCGAAAGCGGGGTGTGCATCGGCACACCCCGCTATTCATCATGACCGTCGCAAGCGCTCTAGAGCGCGTTGGCCAAGGCCCACGCCTTTGGAGCTCCAATGCCGGCAGCCTGGTTGTACTCCGTGGCGCTGCACGAGTACGCACCATTGTTGCCGGAGGTGCACGGCGTGTAGTAGTCGCCGTAACCAGTCGACCCGAACAGACTATAGATCGTGGGGTCGATCCAGCCCAGCTTGGTGGAGTGGAGTTGGTTGGCTTCGAGGACCATTGCGACCGACGCGGGTGAAGACCACGACGTGCCGAGGTATTCGCCCCAGGCTCCGCCCGTATACACGGCCACCGGGAAGAACGGCAGCGAGATATCGGGCTGGTTACGGCCCGTGGTTATCATGCCGGTGATGCCGCTCTGATAGCTCGGGAGGCTAAAGACGGTCGAAACGCCGCCGCCGCCGGAATCCCCGTCGACGCTACCCATGGTGACGGTCTCGAGAACGCCGCCGCTGGTATCGGTGAAGTCGATCCCACCGATTGACGCGAAGTATGGGCCGCCGGCCGGTGCGCTGACGCCTTTGCTGCCGCTGCACTCGTTGCTGCCCGAGTCTCCGCTCGAGGCCGAGAACTCAACGCCCTCAGCGGCGCCTTGTTCGGCAATCGAGTTGGTGGAATCGGCGAACGGTTTGTCGCTGGATTCGCAGCCGCCGAACGACGAGTTCACCGCAGTCGCCTTTCCGTCGGTCAGCACCTGGTTATACGTGTCTTCGATCTGCTGATCGCCAAGCGAACCCATGTCGTAGACGATGATGTTCGCGCCGGGCGCCAGCCCCGCGATCGTCTGCACGTCGAGATCCACTTCAGCTTCGTCGCCGCTGCCGCCGCCGTCGACGGCCTCGTTGGTGACGGTGCCCGTTTCGGTGACGCCGGCGGCCGACAAGTACGTGGCAAGGTAACTCGTGTTGACCGGATCGTCGATGGCGATGGCAGCCGTGTAGCCTGCGCCGTTGCAACCGTGCTGAACCGGGAAGTCGAACGGCTTCGCAACGCCGGTCGCGAGGGTTCCGGACGAGTTGGTCAGCGGCCCGTTATCCGGCGCGGAGTTGTTGCATCCGCTGCCGGGCGTTGGCGTCGCGGTGGGTTGCGCCGTCGGCGTCGCCGTGGGGCCTGCCGTCGGAGTGGCCGTGGGGGCCACCGTTGGCGTAGCCGTCGGCTTTGCCGTCGGTGTGGCCGTCGGCGCTACTGTTGGTGTCGGAGATGGCGAAGGCGTCGCGCCTACCCAAGCAACGTCGTCGACGTACTGATAGACGTACGCTTTCGAATAGCCGTCGCCGTACGAGCCGAAGTAGATGTAGTCGGTTTGGCCGGCGTACGCGCTGAGATTAACCGTATAGTTCACCCAGCCGTTGGTGTTGTTCACGGTCTTATAGAACGTGGTGAGAATCGATCCGCGCGAGTTGAGCAGGTAGCCGGCTTGCCACGCGTACTTAGTTCCGAAGCCGAGGGCGCCTTCGTTGGAGCCCTGATAGACCCAGAAACTGAGCTCGCCGCCGGTCGGCACGGTCACTTCTTGAGCGATCGAAGCCCAGCCGTTGACTTCAGGCGGCGACAAGGTGCCCATGAAGGCCGAGTACGTGCTCTGATAGGCCTGCGCCGTCGTGACTTGCACGTAGCTGCCCCGCGTGGTGCTTTCGTTGATCCAGCCCGGGCTCAGCGAACCGCTGGCGAAGTTGCCGTTGACCAGCTTGCCCGTAGAGTCCAGCGGCTTGATTCCCCCGAGCGGAAGTACGGTGCGCCCCTGCCCGTCGGTTTGGAACTGAGGTGCGCTGCGTTGGCTCTCGACGCCGCTCTGGTCGGTTACGGTCCGGACCACGACGAGATTATTCAGAGAGACGTCGCGCACGAGTTTGGAAATTGATGAAGGCACGGTCGCGGCGGTGACGTTCGTATAGCGCTCGCCGTGTTTTCCTTGGCGTACGGTATGGATCTGGGTGGAAAAGAAGTGCTCGACGGTTGAGGTGCGTGCCGTTGCGTCGACGATCGTGCGATTCGGATACTCTTTTTCGATCGTGAAGCCGGCGCGCTCCAGTTCGCGAGCGACTCGCTTTTCCTGCGCCTCGGTGGGCGCGAAGCGTTCGTTAAACTCCTTCGCCGTTAAGAACTGACGATGCGCGCTCGAGTGCGGATCGCTGATCTTTGCGACGAAGCGATCGAGTTCGGCTTGATGGTTGTAACGAAGCGTCAGAGAGACTCGGACCTGCGCGCCGGCGGCTCGCCCTCCCGCATCGGTGTATGCCAAGTCTCCGTAGAGCTGCGGAGTTGCAACTAAGGGTTGCCCCGGCGTTGCCGACCGCACCGAGGAGTCCACCGGTCCGCCGTTAGTGCCCGTGGGCATCGACGGAAGCGAGGAGTTTTGTCCTCCGCATGCAGTGAGAGTGAGCGCGAGCCCCAAGATTGACGCAATCACGCGTGAGTGTTGTCGCATGTGCCTCCTAATATTTGAAGTAGCAAAAAGTCCGCCCAAACGGGCCTTACAAATTTTGGTTCGGCGGCTTCCGCTCGCCAACCCGCTCGATGCGGCGTAGTCTACGCGTTAACAGTGGCCGGCGTGCGCGAAAAACCCTGTCGGGCGACCGCCTAGCTGCACTTATAAAGCAGGGCGGGGCAAGCCTTCGAATGTAGGGCACCAGCGGCGTTATGGAGCTCCTCACATTCGGGCACGGTCGGGCGGGAGACGTCGAGCTGGCGGCTTTGATACGGGAAGCCCGGCTCGAGTCGGTCGTCGACGTGCGCAGTGTCCCCAAAAGCCGCGCCCATCCACACGTCTGGATGGAACGAATGGCGCAGTGGGTGCCGGACCTTTCCGGTGCGAGCTACCGGTGGTGTCCCGGACTGGGCGGATTTCGCAAGCAACACTCCGACAGTCCCAACGTCGCATTGCGGCACGCTTCGTTTCGCGCCTACGCCGACTACATGCAGACCGAGTCGTTTCTGCGGGCTCTCGACGAACTGGTAGTATCCCTCGAAGAAGTGAAAACGGCGATCATGTGTTCGGAGAGTCTTTGGTGGCGCTGCCATCGCCGCTTGATCGCCGATGCGGCTACGCTCTTACGCGGCGTCGACGTTCACCACATCTTGCACGCAGGAACGATCGTTCCGCACCGTGTGACGGAGGGCGTTCGCGTGCTTCCTGAGGGGATCTTGCAGTACGATTCCTAGCAGCGCCGAGCGACGGCTTTGAGCTTTTCGGGGTTTCGCACCACGTACATCGCGGCGATGCGGCCGCCGGCGATCTCGAGTGCAGCGGCGTCTTGGATGCCCTTTGCGTTGAACGTTACGATGCCCGGCATGCCGTTGAGCATCACGAGCTCCATGCGCACGACATCTTTCCAGCCTTGCTTTTCCTTGAGCCCGAAGAGCAGGCGCGTGACACGCTCGCGTCCCACCACGGGCACCGTTGCCGCCGCCGCCTTACCGCCGCCGTCGCTGGTGAAGACGATGTCGTCGGTGAGCAGACGGGCTAGTGCGGCGGGATCGTCATTGTGTAAGGCTTTAAGGAATTCGTCGCGGATGCCCAGCAGCTCTTTGGTATCGGTTCGCGAGTGACGGCCGGCGTCGCGCACGTGTTCTCGCGCGCGGGTCGCGAGTTTTCGAACGGCGGGCTCGGCGCGTCCGAGCGTCTGTGCGATTTCGGCAAACGGCACGTCGAGAACGTCGTGCAGCAAGAACGCCGCCCGCTCGAGCGGCGCCAGGCGCTCGAGCGCGAGCAAGAATGCAAACGAGATGTCGTCGGAGAGCGTTGCGGCGGCTTCGGGATCGTTGTGGTCTTCCGAGACGACCGGCTCCGGAAGCCACGGCCCGACGTAGATTTCCCGCCTGGCGCGCGCGGAACGTAAACGGTCGAGACAGAGACGCGTCACGATCGTCCGCGCCATCGCTCGATCGTCTTCAACGTGCGTCCGAGCGAGCGCGTCGTTCCAGCGCAAGTACGCATCTTGCGCGACGTCCTCGGCCTCGCCGTATTCGCCGAGCATGTGGTACGCGTGCCTCACCAGCGCTGGCCGCAGGGCTTCGAAGCGTTGCGCGCGTTCGGTGCTCACGCGTATTGCGGGTGTTGCAGCGGGATCGTTTCGCCGCCGACGCGCACGCGCCGGCACGCATGGCCGTGGCCGATCGCGTACTTGAACGTGGGATAGGCTTGGGCGCCAACGATGCCGTAGGCCAGCGAGACGAGTCCGGCGCGTCCCCACCGGCGCAGAATCTCGGCGCGCGCATCTTCGCCGCTGCCGTCGCGCGCGATCGTTCCAAGCGCAAGCTCGACGCCGAGTAATGCTTCCTTCGTGAGTTTCGCATAGTCGCGCTCGAGGATCGCGCGGATCGCTTGCGGCTTCACTCCCGCCGCCTCGGCCATCGAGACGCCGAGCTGCAAGCACGGCCCGCAGTCGGCGGCCTTCGCCGCGGTCAATGTCGCACCGGCATAGGCGTCGGGCGGAACGTTCTTTCGATAGCTGCCGAGCTTTCCGAGCGCCTGCAGCGGCGTGACGGCGCCTACGCCTGCGTCGTCGACGATCTCCCGGACGTAACCTGTGTCGTAATCCCACCGGCGCCCGAACGCTTCGAGTTGCTTCTTGACAAACCACTTGAGCATGATGTTTTTAGGCCTCCGCCCCGTAGACGGAACGCCCTCCAACAATGTGACATAACGGCCCTTTC
>Ga0265760_10000204_pt1 | contig 15879 bp, 4 predicted proteins | sample NZIome_2_FD_200831 | JGI IMG/M metagenome (GOLD analysis project Ga0265760, IMG submission 200831) | Metatranscriptome of rhizosphere microbial communities from Maridalen valley, Oslo, Norway - NZI1 (Metagenome Metatranscriptome) | ecosystem: Host-associated > Plants > Roots > Rhizosphere > Soil...
AGCACGGCCAGCTTTGGGCCAAATGTTCCCTCGACGTGGCGCTTAGAACGCAGAGCAGTAGCTTCGGCCGTGTTCTTGGTTCTCGTTTTCTTGGTGAGTGCCGTGCCCGCCTTTGCTGGCCCGAGCATAGCGGTGATGACGCCGCAGTCCGGGCCGGCGGGCACATTAGTTGTGATAATAGGCAGCGGCTTCGGCGCATCGCAGGGTGCCAGTACCGTCACGTTCAACGGTACTCCGGTGACCTGGGTTTCTTGGAGCTCAACGACTCTGTCGGTCCAAGTTCCCACTGGAGCCACCTCGGGCAACGTGGTGGTCAAGGTCGGGGGAGTGTCGAGCAGTGGCAAGAGTTTCACGGTCAGTCCCTCTCCGGTCATCACCAGCGTATCGCCGAATTCAGGGCTTGTTGGCGCAACCTTGACTATTACCGGAAGCAATTTCACGGCAGGTGGTACCCAGACACCTCAAGTTGTCTTTAATCCTGAGCTCTACGCAAGCCCGATCAGTTCGACCGCCACATCGATTACGGTCGCGATCCCAGCCGGTGCCACCACGGGAGATCTCGTTGTCTCTGTCGGCGGCGGAAACAGCAACGGAGTGCTTTTTACGGTAACATCCTCAGACCCCAGCATCAGCAACATCTCTCCGGGCGGAGGAGTGGCAGGCACAGCGGTAACAATTACAGGAGCAAACTTCGGTTCGTCGCGAGGCACCAGTACAGTGACGTTCAATGGGACTGCCGGAACACCGACGAACTGGAGTGGCTCTTCAATTACAGTGCCCGTTCCGACCGGTGCCACTACGGGGAATGTGCTGGTGACCGTTAGTGGAGTGGCAAGTAATCCCTATGGTTTTGAGGTAGGAACTGCCGCGCCGAACATCACCAGCATTTCGCCGACTTCCGGGGCGGTGGCAACGTCAGTCACGATCAAGGGCACCGGCTTTGGGTCAACACAGGGTTCAAACACCGTGACGTTCAACGGCGTGTCGAGTGTGCCGACTAGTTGGAGCGCGACTCAGATCAAGGCACCCGTGCCGACGGGTGCGACCAGTGGCAGTGTGGTGGTGACGGCCAGCGGGACTGTCAGCAATTCTGTGAGCTTCACTGTGCCTGGGACAGGGCCAAGCATCACGGGCCTGTCGCCCAGTTCCGGACCGGCAGGAACATCGGTGGCGATCACTGGAACTAACTTTGATGCAACACAAAGCACGAGCACCGTGACGTTTAACGGTGTAGCAGCTACGGCTACGGGCTGGAGCCCGACATCGATTGTGGCGACGGTACCCTCAGGTGCTACCAGTGGCAACGTGGTAGTTACGGTCAGCGGCACTGCGAGCGGTGGGTTCAGCTTCTCTGTTGCCCCGAATATCACGAATTTGTCGCCCGCCACCGGGGTCGTAGGCGCAACCGTTACGATTTCAGGGACGAGCTTCGGTACGAGCCAGGGCACAAGCACGGTGAGTTTTAATGGGACAGCAGCAACTCCCACAAGTTGGAGTGCCAGTTCGATCACCGTGCCAGTCCCGTCGGGAGCGACGTCCGGCAACGTGGTGGTAACGGTGGGCGGCGTTGCCAGCGCCGGGGTGTCATTCACGGTGCTGCCGACGCCGAGCATCACGAGCTTGTCGCCGACATCGGGAGCGGTGGGTACGTCGGTGACGATCACGGGGACCAACTTCGGGGCGACGGAGGGCACGAACACGGTAACGTTCAACGGAAGATCGGCAACGGCAATCGGGAACTGGAGTGCGACACAGATTGTGGCCACGGTACCGACTGGGTCGACATCGGGTAACGTTGTGGTTAAGGTGGGCGGCTTATCCAGTGCCGGTTTCAACTTCACGGTGATTCCTTCTGCTCCGCTAAATACCAGTCGCTACCAACACAGCGCCACACTGCTCAACAATGGCATGATACTGATTGCCGGTGGAGCGAACTGCCCAACCACCGGTTCCTGCACTTACCTAAATAGTGGTGAGATCTACAATCCTGCCACTGCAACCTCCACCAACACAGGTAACCTGGCCACACCGCGCGCAGCCCCAGCTGTCCTTTTGACGAATGGGAATGTACTGATTGCAGGTGGATCCACGTGCGACAACTATGGGAATTGTTTTTCGTTGAACAGCGCAGAAATCTACAATCCGGCTTCGGGGACGTTCAGCAGTGCGGGCAATATGCAGACTGAGCGAGACGGCCAGACGCTGACGCTACTTGCGGATGGCAACGTCTTGATCGCAGGGGGCGAAAGCTGCATTCCGGGAGGTGGCGGAGGCGGTAGCAGCAGCAAGAACCTGGGCAAGCCTCTCTCGGGAGGACAGCATCTAACTTACGCAAGTTTCACACCAGTCACCAATTCTGTTACGTGCACTGCGCTGGCGAGTGCCGAGATCTACGACCCACAAACCGGAACGTTCAGCCTGACGGGGTCGTTAAATACGGCACGATACAATGCGGCAGCCATTCAGTTGGCCAACGGTCAGATCCTGGTCGCCGGCGGATCCAATGAATACTATGCTCTGAACGTGGCAGAACTCTATAACCCATCTACCGGTTCCTTCACTACCACTGCCAGTGGGTTAGAGACGGCGCGATCTTCCCCGGACGTCACGCTCTTGAACAGCAGCCTGGTTTTGGTCAGCGGTGGATCGACTTGTCAAACTCCCACCTGCCCGACCAACACGGCAGAGCTGTACAACCCCACCGCAAACGGGTTTCAGTACACGTCCGGGAATATGAATGTCTCCCGGGTGAACCACGCGGCGGTTCTGCTCACAAATGGCCAGGTGCTTTTGGCTGGTGGAACCAACCAATGTTACGGACCCAGTTCGTGCATATCTGACGCTACCACCGAGGTCTACGACCCCACCGCAGGGACTTTCAGCCTTACGCAAGGTTTGGCGGCGGCGCGCTCAGGGCACACTGGGACGCTGATGCCAGATGGAAGCGTGCTCCTTGCCGGAGGGATCGCAGGCGGGACCACCCTGTCGAGCGTGGAGTTCTATCAACCCGCTAGTCTCACTCCATCTGGGCTCGTGTCGATTGCGGTCGCACCCGCCAATAGTTCCACATACGTCGCTGGAATCCAGCAATTTGTGGCAACCGGTACGTTCAGCGACGGCAGCACATCAACTCTGCAATCGGCGGTGTGGAGTTCTTCGAATCCCACGGCAGCCGTCATCAACAATGCCGCCAGTGATTCGGGATTCGCTTTTGGAGTTGGCCTTGGTTCTGCGACCATCACAGCAACCGTAGGAGCAATGTCGGGATCGGCTACTCTAGCGGTTCAGCCGCCAGTTCAATCGACTGGCTTTACAACGACTACTGGACAAATGGGGACTTCCCTGTACGCACAGACCGCTACTCGGTTGACGACAGGGCAAGTTCTGATTGCGGGCGGAATGAGCCCGTCTGGCGTCGTGAACAACGCGCAGCTATACACTTCGGCGAGCCAAACATTCGCAGCGGTTAACCCGATGAATGTCGCCCGCTGGTTGCACACTGCGACGCTCCTGAACGACGGGACGGTGCTGATTGCAGGTGGTTCAGAGTTAGCAAACGAAGAAACTTTAGACTCGGCCGAGATCTACAATCCCACAGCCGGAACGTTCACGCTGCTGTCGAACACTCTGAATACTGCCCGAGTCGGACATACCGCTACCTTGCTGAACAATGGACAGGTGCTCATTGTTGGAGGTTATGACCCGGAGACGGGCCTGATCGCAGACGCTGAGCTCTACGATCCTCCGAGCCAGACCTTTATTGACCTGGGCGACACGAATGCGCCTCGTTACCGACACACGTCGACCGTGTTGCAGAACGGGCAAGTGCTGATAGCCGGTGGAGAAACCGACCCCGTCCCTACTGGCGCCTACAACACCGCCGAACTTTTCGATCCCGTCAGGCAGGCCTTCACTCTGGTATCTGTTCCCATGACTACGCCGCGTCAAGGACACGCAGCGGTTCTGCTGAATAACGGCCAAGTGCTCATCAGCGGCGGTAATGATCCCGGAACAGGATCTCTAAATACGGCTGAACTTTACGATCCGAACTCGGACATCTTCATAGCTGTCGCAGGCGTCATGACGACACCCAGGATTTCGCATGTAATGACGCTATTGAACGGTGGCCAAGTACTCATCGTCGGAGGAGCATCCGGCGCAAGCGGTACGGCTCTAGCTTCCACCGAAACCTACAATCCGGCCAGCCAGCTATTTACGGCTGCAGGAAGCATGGCAAGTGTCCGCGAGTACCAGACAGACACGCTTCTAAATGACGGCACTGTCTTCATCGCTGGCGGCACGGATGGCACAAACATCTTCAACACTGCCGAAAGTTACATGGCGACCCAACTGAATGGGCTGACCAGTGTTGCAGTTACACCGGCCAGCTCCTCGATTGGCACGGGAGGTCAGCAGGCTTTCACAGCGGTTGGAACTTTCAGCAATGGCAACACCGAAAACTTGGCATCTGTGTTGTGGAGTTCCTCGAATACCAGCGTTGCCACGATCAGTAACGATGCGACCGATCCGGGAGTTGCGTCGAGTTCGACGCAGGGTACCACAACGGTTACAGCGAGCGTACTGGGCGTGAGCGGTTTGGCCACGCTTACCATAACGGCCCCTACGTTAGTCTCCATTCAGTTGAGCCCACAGAGCCCGACGATTCCTGTGGGGGCGACTCAACAGTTCACCGCGACTGGCGTCTATACCGATGGGAGCACACAAGACCTCACGAGTTCCGCGGCATGGAGCATCTCGGCATCGGTTGTGGCGACGATCAACAGCAGCGGTCTGGTTGCGGGTTTGTTTCAGGGAGTCGCAACACTTCAAGTAAGCTCTGGTTCCGTCAATGCGACCACGAATGTGAATGTTGCCTCGGCGGCGTTGGTCTCGATCGCAATAGGCCCGGCGTCGGCAACGATCGCCGTCGGGACGTCGCAGCAGTATCAGGCGACTGGCACGTACAGCGACGGCAGCACCCAGAATGTTACGGGATTTGTCGCTTGGTCCTCCGCCACGACGACTGTCGCCACGATTAACAGTACGGGACTTGTCCTAAGCATCAGCCAGGGGAGTACAACGGTCACCGCGAACTTCGAGGCAATTTCGGCTTCGGTGCCACTGACCATCGGATCGCCGAGTCTGATATCCCTATCAATCACTCCGAATTTGGCGAGCTTATCTATCGGGGGAACTCAACAGTTGAGCGCAATCGGCACGTACAGCGATGGCAGCACACAGAACCTCACTACCTCTAGCTCCTGGATATCGTCCAACGGCGGAGTTTTGGCCGTAAGCAACTCGGGGCTGGCAACCGCCGGTGCCGTGGGCGAAGTTACGATTACGGCAACATCAGTCTCAATCAGTGGAACTACGCTCTTGTTCGTCACCAGCGGAACCACGCAAGGGAACCTCAGTACCAGTCGCTACCAGCATAATGCGACAGCTTTAGACAGTGGACAGATTTTGGTGGTTGGCGGCATCAATTGCCCGTCCTCCGCGCCGTGCACTTACTTGAATAGCGCCGAACTTTACAATCCGAATACGGGCTCGTTTGCTAGCACAGGCGCAATGGCCACAGCCCGTTCTGCTCCGTCTGTTCTACTCAATAGTGGCAAGGTACTCACGGCCGGTGGCTACACGTGCGACAGTTCAGGAAACTGCTCATCCTTGAGCAGCGCCGAGATTTACGACCCGGTAGCCGGCACGTTCAGCAGTGCGGGGACGATGACAGTGGCCCGGAGCGGCCAAACCATGACCCCCCTCCCCAATGGAACCGTGCTCATTGCTGGGGGGGAGAACTGTGCTTCAGCCTCCTCCTGTAGCGTGCTATCGAGCGCAGAACTCTACGACCCGCTTGCGGGAACTTTTACAGCCACGACAAACAACATGAATTCTGCCCGTTTCGGCGCCAGCGCTGTCTTACTGAATGAGGGCATGGTCCTGATTGTCGGAGGTTCTGACGGGACCAACGTGCTGGCAGGAACAGAGGCTTACATCTCGACGGGTTTCATCGCGGGGTCAGGTGGCCCAAGTCTAAACGTCGCTCGTATGAATGCGACTATAACTCTTCTTAACAAGGGGGGTGTCCTAGTAGCAGGCGGTTCAACTTGCTTGGCCGGCTGCCCTACGAATGCGTCAGAGTTTCTTCCTGTTAATTCGAATACGCTCTTGTTAAGTCAAGGCCCCAGCGGGTTGATTCCCCAAATCGGAGCCGGATTCGCTGTTGTATCGGGTGGTATGAATGTTCCACGGTTCAGTCACACGGCGACACTGACCACGAATGGTACTGTTGTCATCGCAGGTGGCTACAGCTCGTGTGGTTCTTCCTGCTCTGAAGAAGCCAGCACAGAAGTTTTCGACCCGGTGGCCGGCACGTTTAGCGTAGCTCAATCGGTTTCAACTCCGCTCGCAGGTCATACTGCGACTCTGGATGGAAACGGAAATGTATTGCTGATTGGCGGGGTGAACGCCGGTGTGACGCTAGCAACCGACCAGTGGTATCAACCTACGAGTTTGACACCTGTAGGGCTTGTATCTATTGCGATTTCACCAGCCAATTCATCCGTTGCGCTTGGGCAAAGCAATCAGTTTGTTGCCACTGGCACATTCAATGACGGTAGTACGCAGACTCTTGAATCGGTCATCTGGAATTCTTCGAATCCTTCAGTCGCAACGGTCAGCAACTCGTCAGCAAGTGTTGGCGTTGTCACTGGCCAAACCGGGGGCGCGACCACGCTGACCGCCAACGCCGGAGGAATAGTCGGCACCACTTCTGCGAACGTGGAGACGCTGGTTTCTTTGGCTATCACTCCCGCCAATCCGACTGTGGTTCCTGTATACGTACCCCAACAACTAATCGCTACCGCCACGTTCTCGGATGGCAGCACGCAAAACGTGACCGCCTCCGCAACCTGGACGTGCTCAAATAATTCTATCCTCCTGCTTGGCCCCATCTCAGAATTTAACGGCTATATTGCCGGCACCGCCGTCGGCACTGCGACCGTAACTGCGACGCTGGGAAGCACACAGGCGAACACATTAGTTACTTCGACGACTAATCCGCAGCCAATTGTGCCCAGCATAGCCACGGTCTCGCCGACTTCTGGACAAGCTGGAACTCTGGTGACGATCACCGGGACAGGCTTCGGATCCGCTCAGGGTAATGGCAGCGTCTTGCTCGGCAGTGCGGTAGGCACGATAGTGAGCTGGAGCGACACGCAAATCATTGCGACCGTCGCCCTCATTTCCCAATCGGGTTTCGTTCAGGTTGTGCAGAGCGATGGAAACTCGTCAAATACTGTTCCCTTTACAGTGAATACCGCAACTATTTTGAACGTGTCACCGACCAGTGGCGTCGCGGGTACGCAGGTAACCGTCACTGGCTCCGGCTTCGGCACAACCCAAGGCAATGGAAGCGCTTGGCTAGGTACGACGCCAGCTGCAGTCGTGAGCTGGAGTGACACGCTGATTGTTGCCACTGTGTCTCCGATCGCGAGAACGGGGAACGCCTTTGTACAGCAGAACGGACTGTCGACGAACACAGTTCCGTTCAATGTCAACACAGCAACGATTACGAGCGCTTCGCCAGCGAATGGCGCGCCCGGAACCGAGATCACCATCACCGGCTCGAGTTTCGGTGCAACGCAGGGCAGCGGACTCGTTTGGCTCGGAACCGCCATTGCGGTCGTGCAAAGCTGGAGCAACACGCAGATCGTCGCAACCGTCGCGTCGGGAGCGACCTCCGGTTCGGCGCAAGTTCTACAGAACGGGGTGATGAGCAACGCAGTTCCGTTTTCCGTAAATGCCCTACAAATTACGAGTGTATCGCCGAACTCGGGAGCACCGGGAATCGTTGTGACCATCAACGGCAACGGCTTTGGGAGCTCGCAAGCAAACGGAATCGTCGAGTTAGGCAGCACGAGTGGCGAAGTCATCGGCTGGAGCAACACTCAAATCCTTACCGCGGTTGCTTCCAACTCGGTGAGCGGCGTAGCCCGCGTTGAGCAGAATGGCGTTTGGAGCAACGCTGTGACGTTTACTGTGCCTTCCAGCGGCCAATCCGTCATGCTCGTTCCGAACCTGTTCAATTTGGTTGTCGGACAGATTCAGCCCGTTCAAGCCTTCAATTCGAGCGGCGAGTCAGTAACGGGACTTACTTGGACATCAAGCAATCCTCATGTGATCAGCCTTTCGACGGACGATCCACCGATTCTTACGGCTTTAACTACTGGGCATGCCACAATTACGGCGGGGGACGCTTCTGCCGACGTTACCGTCTACCCCGGTGGCTCAACCTTGCCGCTGGGAACTGTCCTCTGGTCGAATCCTGGCGACGGTTCTGGTGTGAAAAGCATTGTGCCCGCCGTTCCTAGTGCAAGCGGGGTCGCAGATGTTTTTGCGATGAACGGGGATTGCAAGCTTCAAGCCATGAAGAGCGATGGAACGGTGGCGTGGTCAGCTAACATAGGTCAAGGTCCTGCCGGCTGCAATGAATTTCTGCCTGACTTCCAAGGAGGGGTCGAGGTCATCGGTGTGTCGAACTATGTCGATGGAGCCGGCGTCACTCTGGTACAAGCCCAACTCCAAAAACTGGAAGGCGCGACAGGTAGCGCTGATCCTGCCTACTTAGCGCAACCCTTTAGTGCCCCCGCGAGTCTGAACACCGCTTGGCTGGGTTCTCGCGATTTTTGGCCCGATCAGCCCGAGAGCGCTTTTCCGGCTACCGTCGTGCATACTAACGGTACGATCTTTACTGCTCTAGGCGTGAACGCGGGGAATTGTAACGATAGCGGTATTCCTGAGGCGAACGAAGTGGTGTGTTCTCCTGTTCCCGGCCGCGGTCCTCACGTTGCCGCGATCAATCCGCTGACCGGTCAAGCGACGCCCCTCAGTCTAAGTGGGAATGCTTTTCCGATCGATTCGTACCCGGCGATTATTTCCGGAGGTTTTGGCGACTGGATCATCGCGGGTGATGGATATGCCTATCTGCCTTATTCTTACGAAGGCTGGACCGCCTGGCAGCCATTCCAGACCTGGGTTACCACCAATCCCACCACAGGGCAAGGGGAATTGGTCCCGGCCTGCGGAGTTTGGGGTTCCAACGTGGGCGGCGTTAATGCTGGGGGGATTGCCGCCGCCACATTTACAGGCACGGTTTACTTGGCTGTGCTGCGCATCGATACCTCGGGAAATGCCACTTCGATTCCTTTGGGGAACTGGGGTGTTTCGGGGAATTGCAATCTTCCGCAGGGGAGCGGGGCGGTAGCGACTCCCATGAATGTGACTCTGATTACGAATGCAGACCACGGTGCGGTGGTGACCTGGCAGGTGCTGTCTAGCTATTACAACGGTCAAAATGGACCGATAACGACCACGAACTACATCGCGAGCCTGAGTGGTATGAGTGTAGTCTCGCAAAACACAACGCCGAGCCTGCTGAAGCCCGTGTTGCAAGCGCAGGACGGCACCTTCTTCGGCACAAGCGATCAGGGGATGGTGCGCTTCGATCAGAACGGCAAAATAAAGTGGACCGTCGGAGACTCGCCGCAGATTGCAACCGCCGATAATGGAGTCGTCGGGGTCTCGGGCATTACCTATGACAGCAACGGCAACGCTATTGGTGCGGCCGGAAACGCGAATCCAAATACTACTTCCATGATTGCCGGTGCTCGGGCTAATGGAGCAGCTCAAGCTGCGGATATTTCTGGTCCAATGGGAGCAAGTCAGTCTGCGGATGCCTCTGGTTCAATCGGAAATTCCTTCTCTGCTGCACAGTCGTGGGTGTCTAACGTGTATCAGGTCCTAACCGGGAATGTGGCACAATTGTCGGTTCCGCCCGTTCCGGTTGCAACACCACCTAACTGGAGTCTTGCCGGAGCTAATCAATCCGGGAACAGTACCTCACCACGGTGCCACGACGACCGCGACGACCTCATCTACCAGTACCAGGCTTACAACGTAAGCGATAGCTACTTCCCAAAACCTTATCCGCTTTTCAGACCGAACTGCTTCGAAGAAACAAACACAGCCCATTCCGCGAACTTCTCGTTCGCCCAACTGAATACGACCTCCGGGGCCGACTATGCACTGATCAAGAATCCGCTGGTCGTGCCAGCCAGCAGTGGCTATGGGTTGGACGCGTGGGTCGCAGACTTCGGAGCTTCCCGAATCATAAACAGCGCCTATAGAACCCCTTCTCACAACGCGGCAATAGGCGGCGCACAAGCCAGCCGCCATATGCTTGGAGATGCTGTCGATCTTCAAAACCAAATGTGTCAGAACGGTAATCAGTGCAGCGAGGCTGGCATCCAGCAATGGGTGGAAATGGTCACCGCAGCCGGTGGCGTCGAAAAGAGCGACAATATTGTTAATGTCAACAGCACTGGAGCGAAAGCATCATTCATCGAGCCACGGAGTGGGCCTTGTGCTCTGAATTGCACGCATGCGGATTGGCGATATAAAGACCGCAACAAGTATGCACACTAAAGCTGATTGTCTAACGACACTGGTTCAGGATTTAGGAGAAGAGAAATGCGATTCGTCTTGTGCTTATGTTCAGCCTTGATACTGTCTGTGCAAGTGACAGCGCAACAGTCTGCCGCGCTCGATTCTAAGGTTTCAACCATTTTGGATCATATGAATGGAAGCGACCTGCATACGCGAGAAGCAGCTCTTGACGACATGATGACTCTGATACGCGCGGGGCAGAAGCAAACCGCGGAGGTCGACCATGCGGCGGATCTGGCAAGATTCTTCAAGGAACATCCGGAGCAAGCCGACAGAACCAAGCTCGGTTTGATCCAGTTGCTCAAAGCCGACAACGCCGACCTTCAGGGCGAAAACACGCCGCCGGGAACATATACAGGGGGCGATATGGAGCATTACGCAGAGGTCGTCCATATTGTTTCGTCTTTAAACGATGAGAGGGCGATACCTGTGCTTGTGGATGCTATGGCAACCGGCGGAATGGCCCAGCAGGCAATATTCCAGTACGGGGATAAGGCGCTCGCGCCCGTACTTGAGCAGCTCAAGAGTTCGGACCCACTGGTGCAAGCCTCAGCGCTTAGGATGAGTTTCGCGCTGCTTGCGAAAAGGGGAGATCCGGCCGCTCGGGCTCAGATACGAGAGCTTATTCTCTCATACGTCAAGGCCCCGTCGGGGGCTTCGCGACGCATGGCAGTTCAGGAAATTGGCTGCCTTGAGGACCGACAAAACTTCGTGCCGCTGTTGAAAGAAATCGCGAAAACCGATCCTCAGAAATTTTCCGGCAAGGCACTCGACGGCGGGGATGGCAACGAGTTCTATCCTGTAAGATATGATGCGAGAAGAGTGCTGCGAGACATTCAAAACAAGGAAGGCTGTAGACCTTGATCTACCAAGCGGGCGTTCTTGAGAGTGCCAACGGCTCGTTGATCGTAAGGGCAGCGAGTCTGTCTCCCCAGTCCTGCGCGCTGGCCGGCTCCTGCTGAGCAAGAATTGCGAACCATGAAGCGCCAGTCTTGGTCCAAGAGTTAACTATGCAGACTCTTTCTCTCCTGGCACATCGAGTGAGCCAAGTGCCCTACCTTCTGATCGTGTTGGCTGTCACCGCGTCACTGCATGCAGACAAGAAGGCGCTCCAACCTCACATTGTGGGCATCGCCCATGTCGCGCTTCGAGTCAGTGATCTCGATAAGGCGCAGGCATTCTATGCGGGCATCTTGGGTTACGAAGAACCGTTTTCACTGACGGATAGCACTGGCAAGACCACCACGGCTTTCGTCAAGGTGAATGATCTGCAATACGTGGAACTCTTCCAGGGCGATGCCCAGAGCCAGGGCCAGTTGGATCATTTCGCCTTGTACACGGACGACCTCACTGCGATGCGGGCATATCTCCAGGGCCTGGGGATGTATATTGCGAAGGACACTCACAAGGGCCGCATCGGCAATCCGTTTCTCACCATCCGCGATCCCGACGGGCATTTCGTGGAGATCCTGCAATACTCCTCAACCAGCTTGACCGGGCAGTCGCAGGGGAAATTCATGCCGGCCAGCCGGATATCGGATCAGATTACGCATGTCGGGATTGTCGTGAACTCTGTAGACATGGCCATGAAGTTCTACCGTGACGCGCTGGGCTTTCGGGAGGCCTCCCGCGGTGCCGCAGCAGCTGGGCAGCCCGGCTGGATCGACTTGCAGACACCTTACGGCAACGACTACATCGAGTTGATTCCGCGTTCTGGGAAGCCTTCGCCGACGGACTTGAAAGCGCAAAATCACCTCGGATTGGCGAACTCTGACGTGCGAAAGACCGTTGCCACACTCCAGAAGCGTGCAAGCAGTGTAGCCTCGTCCATCACGATACAGACCGGGGATGGTTTGCCGACGCGCGCGAATATCTTCGATCCTGATGGCGCCCGCATTGAAATAATGGAACCTCTGCCCGCGGGGGCACCCGTTGTCGAACGGGCAGCTCACAAACAATGACCTCTTTCAAGGCTAGTACACCTCTTCATACTGATTCTGTTCGTCCTGATTCCTCAAACGCTCTGACTCGGCGGGATTTCCTCAAATCGACCGCGCTCGCGGCTGGCGCTGCATTTGTACCGCTTTCAAGTGCCCACGCGGATTTGCCTTCCGCAAACAGTTCAGTCTCAGAGAAGCTAACGAAAGGCTGGGAATATTATCGAGGATCGCTGGGAGGTGTCTGGGATGTCTGGCGTCAAGATATGGCAGAGAACACAGTGTGGAAGAAGGTTGACGTTCCGCACTGCTTTAATGCCTATGACGCGGTTGATCCTGACCAACCGCATTATGAGGGGCCAGGCTGGTACCGACGCATGTTGATCGTCAAGAACCCATTCGAGCGTGGACGTACTTTACTACTTTTCGAAGGAGCAGGACAGAAGTGCGCAGCTTTTGTGGGTTCCGAAAAGGTCGGCCAGCATGTCGGCGGTTACGATGAGTTCAGCATCGACATCACAGACGCGATAACCAAGCCGACCAGAATTGCTTCCCACGCCGGAGAGTCTCCGCTAGCAGTGTTGTGCGATAACTCTCGGGACCTCGAAACGATTCCATCGTCTCTTAACGATTTTCATCGTTTTGGCGGACTGTACCGCAATGTAACGCTCCTCTATGTGCCTTTGATCTCGCTAAAGCAGGTGCACATTACGGCTACGATGTCGCAATCGGCCTTAGCCCACCTCACCATCAAGGCAAAACTGCGCAATCCCGTTGCGCTCCAAGACGAAATTCAGCTCCGAATCCGCGTTTTCGATCCGAAAGGCTCTGTCGTCCAAACGACGACGGGCCATTTCCGTGCGTGGGACGGAGAACAGGAAATCTCGTCCTTCAGATTGGACAATCCAGAACTATGGTCGCCTGCACAGCCGGCGCTTTATCGTTGCGAGGTTCAGCTGGCTAGCGCGTACGGAAGTATAACCATGAGCGAACAATTCGGGTGCCGCTATTTCGAGTTTGTGGAGCATGGCCCCTTCAAGCTCAATGGGGAGCGACTGTTTCTTAAAGGTACACAGCGGGAAGAAGATCACGCCGGCTTCGGCGCCGCGATGCCAGAGGATTTGATCAGGCAGGAAATGCTGTTGATCAAGAAAATGGGCGCGAACTTCGTGGGCCTGGCTCACCACCAGCAATCTCGGGCGGTGCTGAATTTGTGCGATGAGTTGGGCTTGCTGGTCCTCGAAGAGATTCCCTGGTCGCGAGGAGGACTGGGGGATGACAGTTACAAACAGTTGGCGCGAGACATGCTCCGTGCCATGATTGAACAGCACTACAATCACCCATCAGTGATCCTCTGGGGCTTGGGGAACGAGAACGATTGGCCGGGCGATTTTCCCGAGTTTGACGAAGAAAACATTCGTGGATTCATGCAAGAGTTACAAGACGAAGCCCATCGATTCGACCCCAGCCGGCCGACCTTCCTTCGCCGTTGCGAATTCTGCAAGGACCTAGTCGATGTCTACTCGCCTTCGATCTGGGCTGGCTGGTACCACGGCCCATACACGAAATACAAAAATACACTTGAGAAAGCGAGAGAAACCGTGCCACGGTTTCTTCATGTCGAATGGGGCGGAGAAAGCCACGCGCGGCGGCACTCAGAGGATCCCGACACACTCCTCGCAAATTATCTGTCAGGCAGTGGTTTCGATGACGCCGAGCGTGAACGCCTGCTCACCGGCGGACACAAGACCGCAGCGCACGATGGCGACTGGTCGGAAACTTACGCATGTAACCTCTTCGATTGGCACCTTAAAGAGCAAGAAACCATGCCTTGGCTGGCAGGCTCGGCGCAGTGGATCTTTAAGGACTTCTCGACGCCTATGCGGCCCGAGAATCCGATTCCGCATGTAAACCAAAAAGGCCTGATCGAGCGGGATATGACACTCAAGGAAGGCTACTACGTCTTCCAGTCCTATTGGGCGGAAAGGCCGATGATTCACATCTATGGTCATTCGTGGCCGACTCGCTGGGGAGAACCGGATGAATTGAAGTTGGTGAAGGTGTATTCGAACTGTGAGACGGCGGAATTGTTTGTGAATGAGGTTTCGCAGGGTACGAAAAGGCGCAACAGTCAAGACTTCCCGGCTGCCGGACTGCACTGGCTGGTGAAGTTCAAACGTGACGACAACCATCTGCGGGCAGTCGGACACATGAAGGCGGTGAGTGTGGAAGACGCCGTGGATGTCCAATACCAAACTGACAAATCCGGTGCTCCGGCACGGATTGAACTTGGAGAACTTGTGCGCGACCGCGCAAGCGTGAGAATCGAAGCTCGATTGCTGGATGGCAGGAACGTCCTCTGTCTCTCCGCGCGTGACCGCGTATGGTTTGGGCTCACAGGAGACGGCACACTCCTCGACAACACCGGCACATCCACCGGATCTCGCTGCGTGGAACTCTACAATGGCCGTGCCGAGATCCATGTCTTGCGCAATGACAGGAGTTCAGTAGTCAGTGTTCGCCGTAGATCACTCCCCACTGCTTTTCTGACGGTAAAATAGGACACGTAGACTTAGGACGCATCAATCGACTCTCTATAATTGCGCTCGCGTTGGCGGGTGCGGCCACAAAATGAGCGACGACACAAGACCGCTTATGTGACTGGGGGACATAAACGGCCTACTTCTATGACGCCATGAGCCGGCTGACCGGCATGACCTATCCCGACGATTCGACGGTGAGCTTCACCTACGACATTCGCGCGCGCCGCATCACGTCAACCGACCAGAACAACAAGACCACAACCTACACCTACGACGACGCCGACCGTCTGACCGCGGTCACTGATCCAGCCAGCAACAGCACGCAGTACGCCTACGACACCGAAGACAACCTGCTCTCGATCACCGACGCCAACGGGCACACCACGCAGTTTGCCTACAACGCGCGGCTGGGTCCGCAGACGACATTCCCGTCCACGCTAGCGGAATCCTACGCCTATGATTTGGTCGGCAATCTGCTCTCGAAAACCGACCGCAAGGGCAACACGATCCAATATCTCTACGACTCGCTCTACCGGATGACGCAGAAGACCTATCCGGATACGACGAACGTGGAGTACGCCTACGATCTGGCGAACAAAGTGCTGCAGGTGAATGACCCGACGGGTACCTACGGCTTTGCCTACGACAACATAGGACGGCTGGTGGGGACGGGCACGCAGTATGCGTTCCTGGCAGGCCCGACGTTCGCGAATGCCTATACCTACGATGCGGCATCGAACCGCACTTCGCTGACGGCTCCGGACGGCAGCGTCTCTTGAGGTATGAAGGCAAGGTGCCTGTGATGGCGTCATGCGCCAAGTGCCGACGCAAGTTTTTCACTCCGGCCCAGTTCGCGAGTGATGTCGTAATTGCCGAGCGGTACCTGACCC
>Ga0265760_10000206_pt1 | contig 15774 bp, 18 predicted proteins | sample NZIome_2_FD_200831 | JGI IMG/M metagenome (GOLD analysis project Ga0265760, IMG submission 200831) | Metatranscriptome of rhizosphere microbial communities from Maridalen valley, Oslo, Norway - NZI1 (Metagenome Metatranscriptome) | ecosystem: Host-associated > Plants > Roots > Rhizosphere >...
AACCGGCGCTGGTTTCACGAGTTTTTGTTGATGTCCTGCCCTGCCTCCACCTTCTTCACCAGGGGCTCACAGAAAATCTTCTGGTTGTCGGGAGCCCCAGCCAACGTGATTTTGATTTCTTTAAGCGCGTTGCTATAGTCGCCCTTGGCTGAATAGATTCTTGCGGTACCGTCGTGAACCACCCAGTCATTGGGATCTTTCTTCGCCGCCTGACGGAAGTAGTCGAAGGCCTGATCCTGTTTGCCCTGGCCCTGAAGCAAACGGCCATAGGCGTAGATTTGAGCCGCAGTCGCCCGTTCGAGAGCCTGGTTCTTCGCCACCTCAGCATCGTCTTTTCGTCCCATGGCTTCGAGAATCTGCGACTTGGTCAAGTAGTTGTCGAAACGTGGCTCGGTTCGGATCGAAGTCTCTTCGTACTGCAAGGCTTCATTCAAATCATATTTGCTGGTGAGAAGGTAGGTTGCGGCGTCGTCCCAGCCTTCCCATGTGTATTGCGCCAGGCCTTGAAGCTGGTTATGCAGGCTGGCCTGCACGATGTCATGGACATTCACGTCAACCTTGAAGGGCACGGCGACCTTTTCCCAACGGAGCGTAGCCACCGCAGAATCCGCTTTCACATCATCGAAGTCGAACGTCATTGCTTCACGGGGTTCCGTCGCCTGTGGCTTCACAGTCACTCTTAGTGCGTCGTCAGCCTGGTTGTAGGTGAAGCTGCCCCACGCGGTGTGGACTTTGGAGAAAATGACCGTCCACTGATTCTCTCCAGGAATCGTGAAGAGCGCATATGTACCCTTCGCCAGCGGCTTTCCCTCGATCGTGACGTCGTCTGTAAACTTGACGATCGTATTTTCGTTCGCTCCCGTGCGCCAGACTTCGTTATACGGCACAAGTTTGCCCCAAATGGGCCGGCCCTTTACCAGCGGCCGGGAATAGCTGATGGTGATGTCGGTGATTCCGATGCGCTGCGTCACCGCGGAGTGCTGGCTATCTCGCGGCAAGTCCAGGAGCGCGGATTGAGCATGGCAAAACGAACTTCCAAACGCGAGCCCTGCAACCAGGGCGACGATCAAATGTTTGAGCATGGAATAACCCTCCGCTTCTAAATTGTGTTCCAGGGAACGGAACTGGATTGAGGAAACGAGCGTTTAGACGGAAGGACGGACCGCCGGATAGCGAGTTGTAACAAGTTGTAAAAACGGAGGCGGTTAGTTGGAGAGGTCGTCTAAAAGTACGGACCAACGAATCACGGGAACCAGCAGGCATTGGGATGCGTATCACGTGTAGGCGCGGGCGTCCTGGCGCGTGCTGGATAGGCGAAAACTTGCGGCAAAAGCACGAGCGAGGGCGCTCGCGCCCACATTCATGAGAACGCTTCTCGACATCGTTCGCCAGTCGCTAGCCACCTTGTGGGCGCACAAGCTGCGCTCGTTCCTGACCATGTTCGGGATTGCCTGGGGAGTAGGTTCGTTGCTCCTGCTGGTGGGATTGGGGGAAGGCTTTCGGAGCGGCCAGACGAGACAAATGGCGAACCTCGGGCAAGACATTATGTTCGTCTTTCCGGGACGCATCCCGGCAGTCGAGGGCAGCTACCAGTCGGGGCAGGCGTATCACTTTACCTATGAGGACTATCTCGCTATCCGCAGCGAGGCAAAGCTGCTACGCGCGGTTTCGCCAGTGCTCGAACGCGACGATATTCGCGCCGTCAGCGATTACGGGACGACCAATGGGCAAGTGTTCGGGGTCGCCCCCGAGTACAACCAGATTCGCACCATCCCTACCGATCCCGGGCGCTGGTTCAACGACGACGACAACAGCCAGCACCGGCGGGTCGCCGTGGTGGGATACGAGATGCTCAAGAACATGTTTCCGGGACAGCCTGCCGTGGGCAGCACGATTCTGCTCAATAGCATGGACTTCAAGATTATCGGCGTGATCCCGAAGATCGGAAAAGAAGGCGAGAACGGCACTAATGCGCGAATTTTCGTGCCTCTGGAAACCATGCGCATGCTGTTTCCAATCACTTCCCAGAATTCTGAGAATGCGATCTCCTTCATCAACTACCGGCCGTGGAAAAAAGAGATGCACCTCGAAGCTCAGAAAGAAGTACACGCAGTCATCGCCCGCCGCCATGGCTTCGATCCCAAGATCGACGACGCGTTCATGGACTGGGACACGATCGACGGAGCCATCCGCGTAAGCAAGATCTTCGATGCGATGGATTGGTTCCTAGGGGTGGTGGGGCTGGTGACTCTGGGCTTAGGGGCGATCGGCATCATTAACATCATGCTGGTTTCGGTGACGGAACGCACCAGGGAGATTGGGCTGCGCAAGGCGCTGGGCGCGACCCATCGCAATATTCTGACGCAGTTTTTTGTGGAAGGCGCGTTCCTCACTGCGTTGAGTGGTGGAATTGGTCTGGCTATTTCCGGAGCTTTCGTGGCGTTGCTTGCCCAGCTACCTTCGCCGGAAGGATTTGACACGCCGCGCATCGTGCCGGCCTCAGCGGTCATCGCAATTTTGTCGCTCTCGATCGCTGGCATCATCGCCGGCCTTTATCCGGCACGCAAGGCAGCATTGCTTCCTCCGGTGGAAGCGCTACGACAGGAGTAACGATGTTTGGCGATCTCGGAACTCAAGCTTACAACGCGCTGAAACACAATCGCCGCCGCTCGCTGCTCACCATGCTGGGGATGGCTTGGGGAATTGCCACGGTGGTGCTGCTGCTGGCGTACGGCTCAGGGTTTGAGAACGCTCTGATGATTGCCTTCCGCACCTTCGGAGGCAACCTGATCGGCGTTTTCCCCGGACGCACTTCGTTGCAGGCCGGTGGCAGCAAGGCGGGTACACAGGTTCGCTTGACGCGCGACGATCTCGACTATCTGCGAGCTGAGGTTCCAATGCTCACCCGAATCTCTCCCGAGGTGGACAAACAAAGTCAGGTCGCGTACGGCACGCGCAGCGGGAGCTACGGAATTCACGGAATCTATTCCAGCTACCAAAGGATCCGCGACTTGGAAGTTGGCGACGGAGCATTCTTTGGAGAGCAGGAGGACTTCACTCACAGCCGCGTAGCCGTCATTGGCTCGACCGTGAAAAAGAAGCTGTTCTCCGGTCAGAACGCGCTGGGAGAAAGCGTCCGCATCGACGGAATCTCGTACAAAGTCGTCGGTGTGCTCAAGCACACGATTTCGAACGGTGACGAAGACATGAATTCGCTGGTTTACCTTCCTTACAGCGCAATGGGCGACATCAAAAATACTTATTACCTTGATGGCATCTTCCTGGACTACGAGGGAGATCACGAGAAAGTAGTGCGGGCTGTACGCAGTTCCATGGCGTTTCACCACGGCTTCGATCCGAAAGATGAGCGCGCGGTTTTCGTTTTTGACGCTAACAAAGATTTGGCCGACCTCACCGTCATTACAGTCGGAATCAAGATTCTGCTGGGTTTCATCGGCATGCTGACGCTGGGCATCGGCGGGGTGGGATTGATGAACATCATGCTGGTTTCGGTGACCCAGCGCACGCGCGAGATTGGCGTGGAGAAGGCTCTGGGCGCGCATCGATGGCACATTCTGTTTCAGTTCCTGGCCGAGGCGCTCGTCATCACCATGTTGGGCGGCCTGCTGGGTGTGGCATTAGCCTACTTGGTTTCCTGGTCAGTGGGTTCGCTTACGCTCTGGAGCGCGTTCATCGATGATGCCAGCGAGGGAGACATCCATCTGATAATCGACACGGGCACGCTAGTCTGGTCCACGGTGATTCTGAGCTTCGTGGGGATTGTGAGCGGAATGCTGCCTGCAATTAAAGCCGCGCGGCTGGATCCGATCGAGGCGCTGCGGTACGAGTGATCAACTGTCAATAGTGATACCGAGCCTGGAGAAAATCGATCCTGCCCTCGGCCACGTGATATACCAGACGATGTTCCTGTGTAATTCTGCGCGACCAGCAACCCGCCAACACGTACTTGAGCGGTTCCGGTTTGCCGATGCCGGTGAAAGGCTCTCGCAGTACTGCTTCGATTAATTCGAAGGCCCGAATGGCTACCTTGCGATCTGTGTTTATCCAGTAACGCAGATCCTGGCGAAACTCGGCGTGGAATATCGCCTCTCGCTCACCGGTTAGGGCCAAGTCCCATCTCCCGGCGCAGCTTTTCGAGCGGCTCCGGCTTGCCCTTTCGTCCCACGGCCCGTCTCAGCGCCGTAAGCAACCGCTGCGCGTTCTTGGGCGATCGCAGTAGGTGAGCCGTTTCCATCAAGCCCATGAGTTCGTCTGCTGGAACCATAGCCACCGTCTTTTCGCCCCTCCGGCGAACAATTACGACCTCACGATCGTTCGCCACACGGTCCAAGACGGAGGCGAGACTCTGGCGCAGAGCGGTATAAGTTGTCTCTGTCAAGTCAACCTCTTTCTGTATTGTACAGGGTCCCTGTACGTCTGCAATAATTACTTTAGAATCGATTTTGGTTTCTATGTCCCCTAATCCACGCTTGGATCGCGTTCTCGCTCAACTGTGTCTCTACGAGCACCCCTTGCTCGAGTTCGATGCTCGCGCCAAGGGTGATAGCGTTGAACTCATCATCCAGTTCAAGAACCCACTCGTCCCCGTGCACACCTACTATTTCGATCTGCACCCACGCGACCTAGACCACACCCAGTTCGAATGGACCTTCCAGCGCCAGCTCTATGACTGCCTCCACGATTACCTGGTCGAAATGTTCATCCGCACTCCCCAAGACCGCGTCGAGCGCCAGCGGGAAGGCTTGTGACCCTGCGCCAAAAAATTGAACAGGAAATTCGCGAGAATGGGCCGATTTTATTTTCGCGTTATATGGAACTGTGTCTGTACGACCCCGACCTGGGTTATTACTCGCGCAATGCTGAGCAATTCGGCAAGGCTGGCGACTTTTACACATCAAGCGACGTGCACGCGGTATTCGGGCGCCTCCTGGCGCGTCAGTTCGAAGAGATGTGGCGTGCGTTGGGATCACCGGCGCAGATCGAGATCCTGGAGCTTGGCCCAGGCCGCGGATTATTTGCTCAGGATGTGCTGGACTGGTCGGAGAAAAAGTTTCCCGACTTCTTTCGCGCCCTGCATTACAGGCTGATGGAGACGTCGCCCGTTTTGCGAAAGCGATTGCAAACGACTTTGGAACGGCACTTCGCAACAGGCAGCACTTCGCTTTGTTCGGGGAGCTTGACCCCAAGGGAGAGCACGACTTCCGTCGAGCCGAATAAGGCCGCTCTCGCGAGGGTTTTAGCCCCTGAAGTCCCCGTCATCGTTTTTGCTAATGAATTTTTCGACGCGCTGCCGGTTGAGGTCCTGAGCCCGCAAGGCGAGTTGCGCATCTCAGAGAAAGATGGACGATTGGTTGAAACGTGGAGTTCCGCATCTCCCGAGGCGATGGAGTTCCTCGACCGCTACAGCGTTCATCCCGAAGATGAAGAGAGAATCGAAGCTTCCCTGATCGCGCAACGCTATATGTCGCTGATCGCGGCCACGGTGAAGCGCGGATTCATGATCGCTATCGACTACGGATACACTCAGCAGGAGCAACTTGCGGGCCGCCATCGTGGCACGATCGCTACGTATCGCCAGCACTCTGAGAGTGCGAATCCTTACGAAGCGCCTGGAGAACAGGATATCACCGCGCACGTGAATTTCACCGCCCTGACCGCGGCAGCCGAGCAAGGCGGAATGCAAGTCCAGCCGTTACTGACGCAATCTCAATTTCTGTTGGGAATCGGCGAGCACAATCAATTTGCCGATGCCTTCGAAGAATGCCGATTGCCGCAGGAACGAGCGAAGGTTGCGCTTCAGCTCAAGCATCTCATCACGCCCACCGGAATGGGAGAAAGCTTCCATGTGCTGATTGCATCGAAAGACATCGACACCGAACGGGTGTCAAGGTTAAGCGGACTGATGTTCGGAAAAACTGCCCGCCCATAATAGAGACGCCTTGGAGTCCATCGAAAACTTTTATGACCGAAGCATGGTTCCTTGAAAGTCACTGAGCCATCTATAAGCGAGTAGTGTCTCATTGATTGTAGGGGAGATCGCATTGGAAACCGCCACGCGTCCGCCTTCGTGGAAAATCCTTCTGGCATTCGGGATTATCTACTTCGTCTGGGGATCGACATTCCTGGCGATACGCGTCGGAGTCAACGAAGTACCTCCATTCCTGTTGGCGGGCATTCGCTTTTTCGTGTCGGGCATTGTCCTTTACGGATGGATGCGGCTCAAGGGTGCGCCACCTCCCAGTCGAACCGAATGGGCGTCCGCGACGCTGTTGGGGGCTTTGATCTTCCTCGTCGACTATGGCTGCCTGTTCTGGGCCGAACAGCGCGTTCCCTCAGGCATCGCCGCAGTTGTGCTGGCAACCATTCCGGTGTTTATTACTTTGCTTGAGATCATCTTTCTGCGTACCCAGCGGCTTACGGTTCGGCTCGGATTGGCTCTGCTGGCGGGCCTGTGCGGCGTAGCCGTTCTAACTATTCCTTCGTTCTCGTTCGGCGAAGTTCCCATCAACCGTGCCGGCGCTCTCGCTCTGTTGGTTGCGGCATTTACCTGGTCTGTAGCCACGATCCTCACGCGCCGGCTCACTCTTCCGGCCTCGAAGCCGATGAGTGCAGCCACTCAAATGCTTACCGGCGGAGCCCAACTGTTCGTGCTCGCCGCTCTCTCGGGTGAGTTTGCCGGTTTTCACTTGCAGGCGGTTTCCGCGAAGGCCTGGTTCGCGCTGCTTTATCTGATCGTCGCGGGTTCGATCGTTGGCTTCACGGCCTACGTCTGGTTGCTCCACCATGAATCGCCAACGAAAGTGGGAACATATGCCTACGTCAATCCCGTGGTCGCGGTTGCTCTGGGATATTTCGTCGGCGGAGAATCAGTTGGTCCTCGCACCTTGTTGGGGGCTCTGCTCGTCCTGATCAGCGTGATTGCAATCGCCACGATTCCGAGGAAAGCCAGTAATGCCAGGAAGCAAGCGGAGCTGTCAATTGCGGAAGCCGATTAAACTGTTCTTGAGAGCTGCACCGAAAGTACACCGCCTGACGTTACTCCGAATGGCGCATTCCAGCAGACTAGCAACGATATGATGTTTAGCTATGCGGTCTGTTTATCGCTTGGGGATGCTCGGATGGGCATTAATGCCGGTTTTGGCCTTAGGCCAAACCGGCCAGCAACCCAGCGTTCCGCAATCAACTAACGCGCAGCCTGCCTCCTCACAGCCGGCCAACCCGCCGCTTGCGAACCAAAAACCGATTAAGCCCTCAGCGGTGGCAGCTGCGGCCGATGCCTCGAGGCAAGCGCGCGAATCCGTTCCGTCGATCAAAGTAATTGGGGACGACGATCTAAACGATGGCGCCGACTTGCCCGAACCTGCCAAATCTGAGCCAAAGTCGAACGATACGACAACGCAGCATAAGTTAATCGAAGATAGGACCGCCCGTGAGGAAGAGCGAAAAGTGCGGCAGTTCTACTCCCAAGGATTGGTATTCAAGAATCAGGTCAAAGTTCAGAAGGGCAAGATTGTAGACATCCAGAACCGCATGACAAGTCTCAAGAACCGGTTTGCCGCTTGGAGCGCAGGATTCGCTCAGGATTCTGATGCCCAGGCGTGCTGGACTTCGACATATTACACGCCTTATTACAGGGATTGGTGCGACAGAGGACGGAACTTGAAAGCACAATACGAACAATTGCAACGTCAACTCGCCCAGGAAAAGGCGAACCTCGAACAAATGCAGGAAAAAATCCGCCGCGCAGGCTATGGCAATGGCGTCTATGACCCAGATTAGTTAGGGACTACAGCAATTCAAGGTCGCGTCATCTTCTCCGGTTTCATCAACTCGTCGAATTCCTCGCCCGTGAGATATCCGAGCTTCAACGCCGCCTCGCGCAGGCTAGTCTTGTCAACGTGCGCGGTATGGGCGATCTTAGCGGCTTTGTCGTATCCAACTTTCGGCGCCAGCGCGGTCACCAGCATCAGCGAATTCTTCACGTACCAATCAACCCTTTCGCGATCGACCGCAATGCCTTTGATCATGTAGTCGACATATCCGCGGCAAGCGTCAGTGATCAGGGTGACCGAATGGAGAAAGTTGTAGATGATGACTGGCTTGTAAACGTTGAGTTCGAAGTTGCCTTGCGATCCGGCGAATCCGACTGCAGCGGTCGCACCGTGAACCTGCACGCACACCATCGACATAGCTTCGGCCTGCGTGGGGTTTACTTTGCCCGGCATAATCGAAGATCCAGGCTCATTCTCCGGAATAGATAGTTCGCCAAGGCCGCAACGTGGACCCGAGGCCAGCCAGCGGATATCGTTTGAAATCTTCATCAGCGATGCGGCCAGCGTTTCCAGCGCACCTTGCGCAAACACGATTTCATCGTGCGCAGAGAGCGCGGCGAACTTGTTGCCGTGAGAACGGAAGGGAAGTCCCGTGAGTTCAGCGATCTTCTTGGCTGCTCTTTCCGCAAACTCGGGATGAGCGTTCAGCCCAGTGCCCACCGCGGTTCCGCCGATAGCAAGATCGTAGAGACCGCCCAATACCTGCGTCAGCCGTTCGATATCTCGCTCCAGCAAACTGGCCCAGCCGCCGAATTCCTGTCCGAAGGTCAGGGGCACGGCATCCTGCAGGTGAGTACGGCCGATCTTTACCACGTCGTTGAATTCTTTCGCTTTGGCGGTAATCGCGTCATGAACGTTCTTGATGGCAGGAATCAACGCGTTCTTCACCCGCTCCGCTGCCGCGATGTGCATTGCCGCTGGAAAGGTGTCGTTGGACGACTGCGACATGTTTACATCGTCGTTGGGATGGATCGGCTTCTTCGATCCCATCTCGCCGCCCGCGAGCTCGATGGCGCGGTTGGAGATGACCTCGTTGACGTTCATGTTGGTCTGTGTGCCGCTGCCCGTTTGCCAGATGCGCAAGGGAAACTGATCGTTGAGCTTGCCGGAGATCACATCGTCGGCAGCCTGCACGATTAGCTTGGCCTTGTCCGCGGGAAGCTTGCCCAGATCCTGGTTCACCAGCGCGCACGCCTTCTTGAGAATGCCGAACGCGCGGATCATCTCCGGTGGCATCACGTCGCGCCCAATGTTGAAGTGGAGCAGGGAGCGCTGCGTCTGAGCACCCCAGTAAACGTTGGCCGGGACTTCGATCTGTCCCATGCTGTCGGATTCAATGCGGGTGCGGGTGGTTGGTTCAACAAGGGTCACCATGGCATTTTCCTGACGAAAGTATAACAAGCGCGGGCAAAACGCGGCAGAACGCGCTGCCAGCCCGGTTCGGATACAACGGTTCTGCGATAATAACAAGAAGCGGTCCGCGAGGATTTTGGGGTGATGCATGAGAGCGCTGGTGAAGTGGCCCGAAGTTGTATCAGTCGCGCGTAGGTGGAAGTCTGATCCCGGTTGTTCCTACGAATACATCTACGAGAATGGCGCTTGCAACCGCCTAGTCGTGACCGACCTAGCGGAGTCGTGGGACGAGTTCCTTGAATGGTCGAACCGTTTTCAAAGTTGGGGCTTTCGTGGACAACGAGAGTCATCGTGGACCCTCCAGTCTTCACTGGAGCGCGGAATCAGAGTGGAGGGCTCCTACGGCAATATGAGCGGCCACCACCACCTCGACCGCAAAATGGTGGGGGAGGAACTTCTCTCCGGTTTTCTAAAACTAGCGCCGCTGCACCTTCAACACCTTCCGTCAGATGACGATTTAGCTGGCTGGCTGGCCCTGATGCAGCACTATGGCGGTCCAACTCGCCTGCTTGATTGGACGGAGTGCCCGTTCGTAGGAATGTATTTCGCGCTGTGGGAAGAGCCCAAGGCAGGAAATTACCCCGCCGTCTGGGCAATTGATCTGGACTGGCTAAAACGAAAAGAGCAGGAGATGCTTGGACCTTCGGTACCTACGCATGACCCGGGAGCCAGAATCAGCTACCTGAACTCGCTGCTTGGGCAAAGAGAAGCCTCTTATCGTCCGGATTGACCCCCAGCTGAGAAATGACCGTATGGCCGTCCAAAAAAGTTTTTTTCTCTGGAAGTTGTATAGAGACACACCGCTCTTCGATTCGATGCTGATAGACATGATGCTCAATCCCGAGATCGTACAATCACCTATTATCAGAAAGCTTGAGGTTAGCCTGGAATTGCGCAGCAGCTTTCTTGAAAGGCTGTTTCGAGAGAAGAACATTCACACAGCTACGCTATTTCCAGGACATGATTTCTGTGAGCCATTGAAGCTCGAATTGCTGGAAATGGTGGAACGTGCGAAAGCCGCATACGAGGAAGAGCTGCGGTCCGTTCAGATGGGCGAGGTCGTACGTGGCTAAGATCCGAAGGCCTCTTCGTCCCATCCATCCCGGCGAAATTCTGCGCGCAGAGTTCATGGAGCCGCTTAAGCTCAGCATGAATCGGCTGGCGCTCGATCTCCACGTTCCGGTGACGCGTGTTGCGGAGATCGTTCACGAACGTCGCGGCATCACGCCAGATACCGCCCTGCGGCTTGCGCGGTATTTCCAAACCAGCGCGCGTTTCTGGCTGAATCTCCAATCCGCACATGACCTCGAAGTTGCGGAAGACGAGTTATCGCGGAAAATCGAGCGTGAAGTTCGGCCGAGTTCCTCGGCTGCTGCTGCTCGCTCTTAACGCAAGCCCGCCGGAGCACAGCACGCCGCGTGCTAGAATCTTTATCTTCAAAAGCCACACGGCCTTGGTATGTGCTGTAGTTCTCTAGCCTGGGAACAATCATTTGCTGACGAAACCGATGTCCGAGACGGCGCTGCAGGTTCCAGACACGCTCCCGCGTGCTCAATCGCACTCGCGCTCTAACACCCGGGTCGACGTGCTTGTCATCGGCGCCGGGCCGACTGGTCTCGCCTGTGCGATCGAAGCGCAAAGAGCAGGATTCAAGGTCATCGCGATTGATAAGGGTTGCGTGGTCAATTCCATTTTCAACTATCCCGCCAACATGACTTTCTTTACCACGCCGGAACTGCTCGAGATTGGCGACATCCCGTTCAGCACTGCCAACCAGAAGCCCACACGTCAGGAAGCGCTCGAGTATTACCGGAAGGTCGCGGAGCATTATCGTTTGCCGATCGCGCAATACCAGTGGGTAAAGACGGTGAATGGGCGGGACGGTGATTTCCAGGTCACAACCACCGATAGGCTGGGACGAATTTACGATTACCACACCCGCAAACTGATCGTCGCAACCGGCTACTACGACCTGGCGAACCTGCTGAATATTCCCGGGGAAGACTTGCCGAAAGTGTTTCACTACTACCGCGAGCCTCATCCCTACTTTGACAACGACGTTCTGATCATCGGAGGCAAGAATTCCGCGGCAATCTCGGCGCTCGATCTTTGGCGGCACGGAGCGCGGGTCACCCTGGTGCACCGCGGGGCGAAGTTGCACCACCACATCAAGTACTGGATATTGCCTGACATCGAGAATCGCATCAAGAATGGCGAGATCAAGGCCTACTTCAGCAGCTCAGTGGGAGAGATTGCGGCCGATCACGTCGTGATTTACACGCCCGAAGGCGTGGTTCGCCTGAAAAACGATTTCGTTTTTGCTTTGACCGGATACCATCCCGATTACGATTTCTTGCGCTCGATGGGTATCGAACTTTCGAGCGAGCAATGCCGTCCGGTTTGCGATCCCCAGACGCTCGAAAGCAATGTCCCCGGAATTTATGTGGCCGGTGTGATTGTAGCCGGTTCGAGGACGAACGAAATCTTCATCGAAAATGGGCGCTTCCACGGCCAGCAGATCGCTACGCATTTGAAGCAGAAGATGGGAGCGGGCGCCTAGTATCAATCTAACTAAGCAAGCGTGACTGTTTCCTCGCCCAACTGCTGATTGATCAATCGGGACACTAAAGGCTTCAAGTCTTCTCCGGTCTTCTGCAACACAAAATCCTGATTCGCGTCCGACCAGTCCAATTTGAAACTCGTGGCCAGCGCCGAAATCCAGATTTGCCGAACTGGTGCGTTTGGCGAAATCACAAAGCGCGAACCATCGTCGAAAGATATGTGCAGCGCACCCGATTGGTCCTCGACTTCAAGGTCGGCCGATTCTTCCGCTGCAATCAGACTCTGTTTGAGAGACTCCAGGGCAGCGTCCGCACGTTTGCGAAAATCGTTCTCGTCGAGCATGAAGAGATTATAAAAGCTCTCAGCGTTCAGCTGTCAGACTTCGGCTAAGCCATCGATCTTCGCGGCCATGATGAAATCGCTCTCGGTCAGGCCGTCGATCTTGTGCGTCCACAAAGTGATTTCCGCTTTGCCCCAAGCGAGCAGAATGTCGGGGTGATGTCCTTGCGCCTCGGCGACCGAGCCTACTCGATTAACAAAATCGAGGGCTTGCTTGAAGTCAGGAAAAGTGAAAGCACGGGCAACGTGGTGCTCGTTTACTACTTTCCACTGCGGCACCTGCTGATGCAGCGATTCGAGTTCTTTTCCTTTGAGCGGAGGCACGCCTCCGCGGCAGGGAACGCAAGTCTTGCTGGCGAGAGAGGACATAGGCAATCTCCGCAAGCATTGTAACGGTTTGCGGCGAGGTGAGTTTGGTAACTAAGAGAATCGGCTCGAAGATGATAAAATTGCAATAGTTGAGGATGAATTATCGTTGGGGATCTAAGTCATTGATAAATAAGCTTTGTCTTGTACTGGCGTTCAGTGCCGTGCTCCCGGCGTCGGGAGCGAAACTCAACCCATCACCAATCACCGAATACCGCCTGCGGTTCTACCACACCCATACCAACGAGCGGCTCGACATCGTATACCGCCGCGGCGACGCGTATGTGCCGGAGGCGCTCGACCGCCTCGACCAGTACCTGCGCGATTATCGCACCGGCGATGTGCACCACTACGATCCGCGCGTGTTTGACCTGCTGCACGACCTGACCGCTTCCCTCGATCGTCCCTCGGCCGAGATCGATGTCATCTGCGGATATCGAACGCCACGTACGAATGAGTTTTTGCGGACGCGCAGCCCTCACACCGGAGTCGCCGAGCACAGTTTGCACATGCAGGCGGAAGCGATTGATATCCGGCTTCCGGGTGTGTCCACTGCCCAGTTGCGCGATGCCGCTCTCGCACTTCATCGCGGTGGGGTCGGCTACTACCGCGCTTCTGATTTTGTCCACGTGGACGTTGGCCGAGTCCGCCGCTGGTAGCGATTCGGGCTACCCCTCGGCTTTGTCTAACAACCAGACCGTTCCAATAACTTAGACTTCTGCCCAAAAAGTACAGCATGTGTATTATTTGGACCGTTCGGGAGTGAACTTGGCAACGAACTTCGCTTCGTTCAAAACAGCATACGATTCCCAAAGAATCCCTTTTGTTTCGAGGCTTCTTGCGGGTCCGATATCTCCAATTTCACTTTCCTCCTTGCCGGCCAATCGCCGTAGAAAATCTCTACTGGATATGTGATCGCTAGAAGGTCTAGGTCCCTTGAAATCATTGGTAGGCTTATCATTTTCCCGCTATGTACTTCTGAGTGTTGACCAAGAACTATTGCGAGTAGTAGAGTCGCATCCGCGCTGGGTGGCCCCTTCCCCCGATGACTTTGGGTTGCACGGTTGCCAGACGTGGCACGCCTCGGTCCCCAGCGCACTTCCTGTTGAGTTTATTCCGACCCAAAACAACCTCGGTTGAAGTTGCGGGCAATGCGTGACGAATGCCTCCGCGAAGACCCATTCGTCGCAACTGCTTCATTAGTAATCCCGCCTCCCCCGAGTGCGGAACACTCTGGCACTCACCCAGAATGGGCCTCGCGCAGGACCGCCGCGACTATAGCATTTCCTTCCCCTCCGCTCCGTCTGATATCGAACGCTAGGCGTACAATCTTCCCCGACTACGTGCTTGTTCTACGGCGCCAGACCAGTTCGGCCCTAGAAGGGAATATCTTCGTCGCTGATCGGGGTTGAGGCTGCTGCGTGTTGTGGCTCGGGAGTGCTTTGGTCGAAATTGTTTCCGGCTACGGAGGCGCCGCGGGAGCGTCCACCGGAATCATCAGCGGCGCCTTCGCCGCGTCCGCTTAGCATGACCAGGTCATTGGCGATGATTTCGGTTTTGTACTTCTTCTGGCCGGTTTCTTTGTCGTCCCAGGAACTGGTGCGCAGGCTGCCTTCGATGAAGCACTTGCCGCCTTTTTTCAGATACTCGCCCACGATTTCGGCCAGGCGTTGAAAGGCCACGATGTTGTGCCACTCGGTGCGATCCTGCCACTGACCGTCTTTATCCTTGAAACGTTCGTTCGTGGCGATTGAGAATTTGGCGACCGGCATGCCGCCTTGGGTGTATTTCACCTCGGGGTCCTTGCCCAGATTTCCGATAAGAATGACTTTGTTAACGCTTCTTCCTGCCATGAGTGCTGCTCCTTCCGCCCGCGGCGAGACTGAGAATCGAAACGAAACTAGGCTGGAAGGCAAATATATCAGAAACGGCCCGGGCTTTGACTGCGGACGATGTAAAGAATCGGCGAGGCGGGCCAAAATGAAACCGGATTCTGATCGTGGCGAGTTCCAAATGCTGCGCGCGAGATCCTTCGCCCGCCGAAAAGCGCGGGGTTCAGGATGACGTCGTCAAGGCTAATGACGTGAATATGGACGTGGATGAAAATCTCGAACCTTACGGTATAATCGGTGCCATGCCTGCTGAAGCAGACTCCTTAAAGCCCGCTGGGATGGTGCCCGACGAGTTCAAATTCGAACCCAAATCCAAGGGACTCTTGACTCCTCGAAAGAAGAAACCAAAGGAGTTGGCGGTGATTACCGAGTGCTGCACGGGCTGCGCAGGGTCTCCAGCCTGCGTCGAATATTGCCCGGTGGAAGATTGCATGTTCTGGGTTCCGGACGAAGACAGCACTCCGTTTGGCCGGATTCAGGTTGACCCGATTCTTTGTATCGGGTGCAAGAAGTGCATCAGCAAGGGTCCGGATGGATGTTTCCTCGACGGCTGCCCGTGGGACGCGATTGTGATGGTGGACACAGTCGAAGTGGAAAAAGAAGTCGGCGTGATGCCGATTTGAAAGGTTATTAGCGCGTAACTTCCGGCCTTAGTTCACATCTCCGCAGGAGTTGCCCAGATGAGGTTGAGTGATTTCTCCCTCAGCAAGCCTCGGCCAAAGACAATCCTCACTGCGACTCTGCTGCTTCTTGGGAGTATTCTGGCTGCTGCCCAGGAGACGGTGCTCTATCGCTTTCAGTCAGGCAACGATGGCTCTGAACCCAGAGCCGGTCTGATCGCGGACGCGGCCGGCAACTTATATGGCACCACTTTCTATGGCGGCAGCCGGGCGAGTGTAGGCACGATCTTCAGACTTACACCGCCTCGTCGGCTGGGGGCGGCTTGGTCGGAAACAGTTCTCCACACTTTTTCGGATCTCCTCGGGGGATGGGATCCGTGGGCCGGACTGATTTTTGACAAGGCCGGGAATCTCTATGGCACCACTTGGCTCGGCGGTACTTCTGGCGATTGTGGCGTCGTGTTTGAGCTCTCGCCTTCCGGTGGCTCCTGGACCTACACCGTAATCCACAACTTTGCCTGCGGTGGCGTCAGCGATGGCGGGGAATCGCGGGCTGACCTGGTGATGGATCAGTCTGGAAATTTGTTCGGTACTACCTCCGTCGGCGGAAGTGGAAGCTGCGTCGGCGGATGCGGCGTCGTCTTTGAACTCTCTCCCTCAAACGGCGGGTGGACCGAGACCGTCCTCTATAACTTCCAGGCAATTTTCGACCAAAGGGGTGGTACCGGC
>Ga0265760_10000207_pt1 | contig 15761 bp, 12 predicted proteins | sample NZIome_2_FD_200831 | JGI IMG/M metagenome (GOLD analysis project Ga0265760, IMG submission 200831) | Metatranscriptome of rhizosphere microbial communities from Maridalen valley, Oslo, Norway - NZI1 (Metagenome Metatranscriptome) | ecosystem: Host-associated > Plants > Roots > Rhizosphere >...
GCCAAGGCACAGGCTACGCTCCAGAACTATGAAACGAACTTGCGCTTCGTGCAGCTCCTGGCGAGCGCGTATGGTTTCAAGACTTACTTCTTCTGGCAACCTGCGCTGGCGTACGGAGATAAGCCGCTCGCACCCTTCGAGCAGGAGTTAAAGGAGGCTCGCAGTAAGGAGCTAGGGGGGCGAGTCCACCGTGGCCTTAACGCCGTCTACAAAGAGGCTGAAACGCGATCGGCAGCCTCCGAGAGTTTTGTCTTTCTCGGCCATGCGTTTGACAAGATGCAAGAACTTATTTACGTCGACGAGTTCCACCTGGACCCGCAAGGCAATCAAATCATTGCACAGGCCATAGCTCAGACGGTGCGGCTCTCCCCGCGCTGATTAGATCGCATGGCAGCCAGGGTTCGGTATTTCGGTCTTAAGCTGAAGTGTCTTCCCCGAGTGGAAACCTTTACAACTTCTTGACAAGTAATTGACAAGATTTTCGTTCACATTGGCGAGCATTGTTGTCGAGCATTTCATGGATCTGTTACGGGGTTCCTCGAATCTGTTCAGTGAGTTTGCGCTGTTATGAGCGGAGACTTTCTCTGCAAGGACGCGGCAACACCACTGTGTGAGCATTACACCGCAGCCGGAGCCGTGTGCAGTTTTTCGACGAACTGGGAGCCCATCCTCGAAGCAGCGCGCCATAGCTTTCTGCCGATCGAAACCGCGCCAGTTTCCGTGGACTTGTCCGTCCGATTCTGGGTGGATCATGCCAACTCGACACAACCACCTTGGCCAAAGCCGTACGTCAGAGGGCTCGACCACCTCGTCTTTGCGGGATTTGACTCCGGAAGTTCAATGCTGGCAGATCTTCGTACCCGCCGTGTGATCGGACGCTTCTCGGTAGGCATCGCCAATGATCGCGCCTACTGGGAAACGGTGATCTTCCCCATGCTCCTCTCGGTTTTGGGTGGTTCGGTGGGAATCACGGAGTTGCACTGCGCCTGTGTCGCCAAAGACGAGGTAGGACTTCTGCTGGCGGGGCCATCGGGCTCGGGAAAGTCGACCCTGTCGGTGGCACTCGCTCAAACCGGCTTCGGCTTCCTTTCAGACGACCGCACGTTTTGTTCGCAAAACGGCGGCAAAATGCTGGCGTGGGGTTTGCCGACCCGACTCAAGTTGCGCCGTGAGGCCGGAGCGTGGTTTCAACAGGTGCGGGACTGGCAACCGACGGACGTGCAAAAGGGAGAGCTGGTTTATTGGCTTGAGCCAGAACGATCTCTCGGACTCAAACGCGTACGACGTTGCGAACCACGTACAGTCATCTTTCTTGAACTGGTGAAAGGTCTTGAATTTCAGCTCGCTCAAGTTTCGCCTGACGAGGCCATGAAACGTCTGGATCGAGATCTGATGGCAGACTCGCCAGAGGCGGTCGTAAGACAAACGGAGACAATCACAAAATTAGTCGAGATTCCATGCTGGCTTCTCAAATATGGCGGAGAACCGCTGACGGTCGCCCGCAAAATCGCTGACCATTTTGAGACATGCTGCTTAACCAATCGAACTGCGGTGCGGAGGGAAGAGAATCCGTCTGCAATGGCGCCTGTATGAAACGTATGGAAGAGACTATCCCGCTGGACAGGCGGGAATCGCCAAGGACTGCGTTCGAGGATATTCCCGAGGCAAGTCAGCGACCCGACCCTCTGCGTCGTCTCACGCCAACTCCATACACGGCCGGACTGCCAGTCATGGGGCGCACGGTGAAGTTGGAAACTAATGATATGAGGATTTTGGAGCACGCGGTGGAAGTATTTGCTCCATATCCTGGATCGCTGGACGGACATGTTGATTTTCTTTGGAGGATCGTGATCCAGTCCCATCCGCAACTGACTCCGCCTTGGCCTAAGAGGTCTGCGTTTTCTGGCAATGGCCTGCGTTTCGCAGAATTTGGGCAGAGAAATTTTCTGGCAGTCGACCTGGACGCTCGCGAAGGGATTGGTTTCCTGGCGGAAGGCTTGGCTGAGGATAGCCTAGGAATGGCCTGCCCGTTTCTTGAAAATATGTTCTTGATGAGCGTGGGAAGCCTGGGGCTAACTTCTTTGCGGGCGGCCTGTGTCGCACTGGGCGAAAAGGGTCTTCTGGTGTTCGGGCCGCCAAATAGCGGCAAGACTACTGCCAGCTACTTGGCAACGAAGCTTGGTCTCGAGTTCCATGCGGATGAGGGAGTGTTTCTGGAACTCGAAACCGGGAAGTTGCTTGCCTGGGGCGGTTTCTGGCCGATCGCTTTTCGTCCAGAAATGCTTCAGTTTCTTCCAGAGCTTCGGGGTTGCACGCGCGCGTTTTCCTACCTCGATTTCACTTTCTACTATATGGAGAAGTCTCAGCTTCAGGCTCCCGAGGCGCGACCGGTGACTCCCGTTTGTTGCGTCTTTCTCGAGAGAAACACCGTATCCGTTCCTCACGTGTCGCCCCTTTCTAGCATCGAGTTGTCGCGGAGACTCGCCGAAGATCTGCTTTTCAAGGACGACGACCGGTTCGATCAACAACACGCGGCGGTTTTGAGCGCTCTCGAAAAATTGCCAGCTTATCATCTCGCTTACAACGACGATCCCGCAACGGCCGCCGGAGTGTTTCCCAGCTTGCTCAAAATATAAGATGGCGGCGTAAACACAACGTGACGGAACCGGGCCGAGACACGCATGGAGCAGGACAGAGTCTCGCATCGCGATCGTCCTTTGAACGTCAGTTCCTGGGATGAGCTTCGATGTACCTCGCTACTGCTTGCGCCGCAAGTTCATTGCCCTCAGGTCCCAGATGGCCCTCGTCGATGAAAATCGGATCTGGTACCGAATCAAATAAGCCTCCTAGGAAAATAAAGTTTCCAGCGGCAGCGCGAGCCGCCGCCTCTTGGTAAACCGCGCTGGTGATCATCGACCACACGTCCCTCGTGGCAATTTCTGGCATCTGTTTTTCAAAAGGAACAAGCGGTTTTTGACCGTAATACAGCGAAGGCTGCCAGAAACAATAGATCCGGAAGCCGTAGGCTTTGCTAAGGGCCTTCGCCACGCTAAGGTTCGCCTCATAATTGTCTAGCGCGGCCACGCCCTTGGCGTGCAACTCATTAAGTACGGATCGGGACGAAGGTCGTGGAAAAAGGAATCCCCGAACTGCTCCAGCCAAGCGTAACGCGTACGACTCGCGAATGAAGGCGAAGCACGCTGAGATGGATCCCTCTACCCGACCCTTGATGAGATCAAAGGAGAAGTGGGGGTGCGGAGGACCTGACGATGGCCCTGCGGCGCCAGCGTCATTGAGTCCATCGTAGACGATCACGATGTCGGGATGCCCTCCTGCTTTGAGTTGCTCCATCAGAAGAATCAACTCTTGATTACTTACATAGCCCTCCACCCCGAAATTTGAAACCATCACGCAATCCGAACTGGCGGCATTCAAGTCGCGCGACAAATACGATGGCAACGTTGCCCAATCCGGCACACCGGTTCCATAAACTGTTGATCCGCCGAAGATCCACACTGTCAGCCTGTGCTTCAACTTGCATTCGTCGTCTGCTGGATTAAGGGTTCTGCGCCAGAAGCCTGTCGGGCCCTGGTCATTGTTGATGTACTTGCCGTGCCAATTCGTCACGTCCCAGAGCAGAAATGGCACGTAACTCCTGCGCGATTTTCGTCGCGAATATTCTTCTTGCCAGAACTCCTGTGCCCATGCAGTCCCTGCATAGACCGGACTTGCGGCCTGGTTCTCAGGGCCTTCCAAGTGCTTCGTGTGGTATGCCGACCAGATCGCCCACGATGCGAATTCTAACAAAGCGGCAAGCACTACTAGGCTGAAGACGGTGTACCCAAGAACGGCAAAGAGGTTTGGTAAAACGCCCTTGCTGGAGAACCCCATTCGACCCTCCTAATCGCTCAGCCTCGTAGAATTGCTCATCGTAAAAAGTTTGAAAATTGGCTCACCTTGGCAGACCTACGCGCGCAATAGCGCTGAGTCCCACGCCCCGGCCGCAATCAGTTGCGTATAGCAACGTCTGATCGTTTTCCCATGCCGATGACATGGCGTTGCACGACGCGTGAGTCAACTGCTCGTCGTATCCGGTTGCAAGTTCGCGAACGACCAGATGCCAGGATCCGTAATCGCGCCGACTATAGGCCAGTCGCTTGCCATTAGGGGACACCGACGGATATCTCGCGGGATGGGGGAACTCGTGCAGGGCTGCGACTTCTCCGGTGCTATGTTTTATTAGGAATAAATGCGGATCACTCACGCGGCCGGCCGCTGTGATCACATCCCCGCCGGACGTAACGCTCACATCGATGGGATGGTAATCGCTTGGCAAAACCATTACTGGACCGTCCTTGGAATTAGTTGCCAACAACCACACTGTGCTTCTCCCTTGTTCCTCGCGAATGAATGCCAGCCATTCTCCATTGTTGGAAAGCGCAGGGTCCTGGCCTTCGGCTAGGATTTCAGGAGCGGACCCGAGCCGATCAATTGGAAGTCTCACAATGAATGATCGCTGGCCGGTCAGTTCAGAATAGAGCAGCGGCGTGCTCTCAGCCCCGGCAACGGAGAGCACATCGCCTGACATTGGTATGTCGTGGAAAATTGCTTCCTTGAGTAGCACAGGTTGATATTTTCTTAACTGCATCACTGTGAAGACCGCGCCCCCGGCTACAGGAACGGGGTTTGCAGCACGGTATCCACTCGGCGGAGTTGGCAGACGCCTACTGAAATCCTCCTCCCGGTTCCGCACGGTGCGGAGATTGTAGATCGCCACGACTGCGACCGAGACTAAGCTGGCAGCCAACCACCACTGGCGCCGTGGAAAAATCTTACGGCCGACTCCTGCCGCGCGTAGCAGAAGCACGTAAAGCCCGGTCGTGGCAAAGAGCCGGGACAATGGGAACCAGTTCGAGATCCGGCCTGGCAGGGGCGTACACGCGGCCACATACAGGAGCAAGAAAATGAGCGCTTTGGATTTGTCGCCGGTTGCGAGCAACACATCGAAGCCGACAATCGCGCTGAAGATCAATAGGCACGCATAGTCCGTGCCCGTTGTTGTGGAGAGGAGCAGGAGCAGGGGAATGAAAGCCGCCCACTGCAAAGCGGTCGAGCGCGGTGTCCTGTCCGCTCTGTCCAACCGCAGAAAACTGAAAACAAGCACGGTCATCGTGATGGCCTGCGCGATGGCGAACATGGCAGGCGAATTGAGCAAAGGGGAAGGATTCAATTCTGGTTCGATGAGAAACGCGCGGCTCCACAGAGTGATGAACGAATTCTGCGAGAGAACATAGGGGCCAAGCCAATCCCCGCGGGAAACCTGGGGCAAAACTTCGTTCATAAAAACCCGGTGGACCTCAACCCCAAACATGAAGATTGAGAGGATCGTAATTGCTGTCACACCCGCCGCTAGCCCAATGACAGCTCGCCAATTCCGCTTCCAAACAAAGAGAATAAGAAAAAGACCAGGGAACAGTTTCATTGCGGCTGCAGCGGCCAACACTACACCGGCCGTCCGCTGGCGATCTAACCAGGAAGCGTAGTAGGCGCCACAGATTAACATCAGAATGAGTACGTAATGCCGGCCAAACAAGAAATCGACGCGGAGAGGGAGAACGCACAACAGTGCTATTAGGGAGAGCCGCCGCCAATTTAACGATGTCACTCGACGGAGGATCCACAAGCAGAGAACAAGAACTACGAGATTCAAGACCAGCCAGAGGCGCTTGGCGTCGATGGCCTGCAGCGTCGTGAATGGCACCAGCGAGAGAATGAGAGTTGGAGGATTGGGAGCAAAGCTCACCAAACCGTCACGCACCTGCAAGTGATCATTCTGGCGCTGAAACCAGGTCCATTCGTAGATGCGATCGAGTGGAATACGTCGATGGTAAAGCGCAGCGGCCAAGTAGTAATTGGGAAACTCGCTGTTTAGGGTCCGCCACGCAGGCAATATGCTACGTCCGACGAATACAGCCAAAAGACCGGCCAGCACAAACGACTCCACGATACGCAACCACTGATGATTTGGCGGGGTATGCTTCGAAATCGGGTTCGAGCTGTTCCTTCCTGGCACTTCTGCCGTGTTGGTTGCACTCTTGTCGTTCATGTACGGATTTTAGGTCTACTTCTTTTCGACCAGGAAATTCTCCAGTACAAGGCTGTCCATCTCGCTCTTGGAAAACGTATCAAAAGCGTTAGCTGGCGTGTTTACAATCGGTTCGCCTTTGAGATTGAAGGAAGTGTTGAGTAGGACCGGAACCCCCGTGATTTGGCCAAAACGCTCGATCAAACGGTAATACGGCGGACTCTGGTCGCGAACAACCGTTTGCAGGCAGCCGGTGCCGTCCACGTGAGTAGTTGCCGGCAGCGTATTCCGCTGGCTCTCTCGGACCGGTACTACATTCAGCATGTACTTGGCAGGATGGTGGCATTTTGCCTGCGGCAGGTCAAAATACTTTTCCGCACACTCAGAGAGCACCGACGGGGCGAACGGTCGATAAGGTTCGCGCAACTTGATCTTCGCATTGACATTGTCTTTCATGTCCGGATTGCGCGGATCGGCGAGAATGCTTCGATTCCCCAGAGCCCGCGGCCCCCATCCGAAGCGGTCCTGCGACCAACCTACAACTTTCCCCTGGATAAGACCCTCAGCTACACCGTCGAGCAATTCGTCATCATTTTCGAAACACCGAAAAGGAATGTCGTTCTGTCGAAGAAAATCGCTGATCTCGGCATCAGAATCGGAACGGCCCCAATAAGCGTGCTGCATGGTGAAGTTACGAGGTTTTCCGAACAAAGGAGTGCCCCTAGAACAGCGTGTAGATGAAGGGTGCGATAGCCGAACTCTGTGCCAGAACAATAAGAACACCTAGGAGGAAAAGTGTGACCAACATCGGCACGAGCCACCATCTCTTCTTACTCCAAAAGAATGAGAGCAACTCGCCAACTGTTCCGAAGCGACCCGCGGCAGTTCGTGCGGCATTTACCGCGCCCATAATAATCCTCCTGACTGAATAAGGGACCGCGCGGGCACTCGAAAACCGCACTCCATCCCTCTTTTGGTCCTATTAGCTGGCCGGCATGTTTCAGCAGAGTCCGGATCAAGTGCAACTCGGCGCGGTCTCCGGCTGCAGTCTTTTTGCGTCCACACTCGGCTTCGGGAGCTTCACAATGTTCTTCAGCTGTCGGTTAATCCACAGTTCAATCGGAAAGCTGTAGAAGTCGTGGTTCAACCGTACCCGAGCCGGATAGGCGGTGAGATGTTGAATCGCTTTCGCGAAGCGGCCAGGGCCGGCAGTCGCGATGGGCTCACGATCAAAGGCGATACGCAGATAGTCCCGCATGGTTTGAACCTGCTCATGATCTTTGCCCTTGAGCCAAGGTAGAACCGTGTAACGCGGGAAATAGTCCACCCACCCCTCAAGGGACTGGGGAACTTCGATGCCAAGTTTTGCCGCCTGGTGAAAGATCGGTGAGCCGGGATATGGCGTGAAAATGTTGGTCCAGAACTCTGCGCCGGGAAATTTTTGGCAGATGTCCATCATAAAGTTGACAGTCTCCCGTCGTTCTTTTGGTCCCTCGCCCGGAAAACCAAAAATGATGTTGAACGATGGGATCACTCCAGCTTTTATGCAGCGCTCCGTCGATTGGTAGATGTCCCCGAGTATCTGAAAATCCTTATTCATCGCCTTCATTACGGTGGGCGAGGCCGTCTCGATGCCTTGGCAGATTTGGTGCAGCCCAGAGCGGCGTAAAAGGGTCAACTCGTCGATACTGAGACGCGCGGTGAGGTTTGTCGTGGCTTGAACACTCCATTTGAAATTCCCTCCAGCACGAATTAACCCCTCTGCGATCTTGAGCGACCGGTCGAGGTCGACTAGAAAATTGTCGTCAGCCATCCACAGCAGCTCGAGCCTGTAACGCCGGGTCAGTTCGATGGTCTCTTCAACGACCTGCTCGACCGGCAGTGAATTCCACTTGCGTCCGTACACTCCCGCATTGGTGCAGTAGAAACAATTGAAGGGGCAAGCGAGACTCGACACATACATGGTCCAGCGGCGGCCGCAAACTTTCTCATAAGCGTCGAAGTCTGCCAGGTGATACGCTTTGGCGGGCATCTTATCGAGCGTCTTCAAAGGACGTTCAGGTGTAAGGTGCAACTTGCCATCGCGTTTAAACCCGATGCCCAGAATGTCGTCGAGCGGAGCATCGTCACGCAGATGGTCGGCAATCTCGAGCATGCTCTCTTCGCCTTGCGCCCGGACGATTATGTCCACGTAAGGAGCCTCAAGCGTCTGGCCGGGCAGCAAGGACGGGTGCCACCCTCCTAGAATCACAGGGAAATCGGGATCCCACTTCTTGATCGCCTTGGCGACGTCCACTGTCTCGCGGATCATTGGCCCGGTCACAACGGAAATGCCCAGGCAAAGAGCATCTTTCACCTCTTCCATGATCCGCTTCTTGTAGTCAGGAGTAATGGTCGAGTCAATGATTCGAACGTCGTACCCGGCATTCAGTAAGGGAGTGGAGATGGCAAGGATGCCCAAGGGCGCTGTCGCCTCGATGCTTGAAAAAGAGGCGACAAAAAACACGATCTTTTTCGAGGATTTCACGCTGGTGCCTTTCGATCGTTATCTCGACGAGCTCTCGGAGTAGTCAAACGGTACCAATCGGCTTCGCGCCGATTGTCTCCAAATTGTCAATATTCTGCAAAATCCCCGTGACTCTCGCGTTGCTGCGTTGAACCTCGGGGTGCCCCGAACAAAATGACATCTTTTTGACAATTACATGACAAACGTCTTTCGCCTGAATCTTAGCTTTAATATTCCAGCGCGAACGCGGTTGCATCGAGCGACATGCCTCGGAAAAAGAAAGTCGTGCTGTTCTATCCGCCTTATGACGGCCCCCCGTTGGGCGCGCCGCTGTGCTTGCTGGCACTGGCATCCCCTCTGCTTGAGGCTGGATTTGAAGTCAAGCTGGTGGATAACCTGACCTCCCCTGACTTTGAAAATGTGATCCTGCGCGAAACCGCGGACGCGCTCTGCCTGGGCATTTCGATCCTCACCGGCCCAATGATCGGTTCTGCGATCAGAATCGCGAAAAAGGTCAGGCTGGATCGACCGGAGTTGCCTATTGTCTTCGGCGGCTGGCATCCCACGCTTGTGCCGGAACAGACGCTAAAACCGGATTTCGTGGACGCCATCGTGCGAGGCCAGGGCGAGCTGACTTTGGTCGAACTGGCGCACCGACTGGCTGATGGTCGCGGCTTGCACGGAGTCCGCGGCCTGTCCTTCAAAGACCAGGATGGGATTCATCACGAACCGGAAAGACCGGTGGCCAACATCAACGATCTGCCCGCACCCGCATACCATCTCGCAAATGTGGGTGTCTATGCGTCTGCTACTGGCGTCCGTCAACTGGCTTATGCCAGCAGCGTTGGTTGCCCCTACGCCTGCAATTACTGCACAGACATGGTCTTTTACAAGCGACGCTTCAACGCTTATCGCGCCGACCGCGTGGTGGGTGACTTGGCTGAGCTTGTTCCGCGGTACGGGATCGAGGAAGTCGCGCTCCTGGATTCCAACTTCCTGGTGGACATCAAGAGGGCGGTCGCTATCGCTCGAGGGATCGTTGCCAGCGGTGTCAAGTTCCGCTGGGACTTTCAGGCTTCGACCGACTTTGTGGCGAGAATGAGCGAAGACGATGTCCTGTTACTGGCTGAGAGTGGCGTGAACCACATGGGCTTTGGCACGGAATCGGCCTCCAAAGATGTGCTGGCCTTGATGAACAAGAAACACGAGCGCATAGAAGACATGGTGGATACCGCCCGAAAGTCAGAGCTTGCAGGGATTCACGTTACGTTTAACGTCATTTTGGGATACCCGGGCGAAACCGAGGCGGATCGTCAACAAACGTTTCGCATCATGAGCGAGATCGCTAAGGAATATTGGAATGTAAGCTTCTCTCCCAACATTTTTACTCCATATCCTGGGATTCCAATATGGCCCCAGCTGAAAGAGATGGGGCTGAAGGAGCCGGAATCGTTGGAGGAATGGGAAACCCTGGCTCTCGGATTTAACGTGCTCCCGTGGCTGCAGGGAGAAGAATTGCGCCGTCTGCGACGCAGCCTCGAGTACTTTCTGCTGAACAATCAAATTCGCAAGGCGACAAAGAGGAGTGCCTGGCTGCGGCAGGGCTTTCGCCGCGCTCTCGGCGCGCCTGTCCGCTGGCGCATCAGCAAGAACCGCTATTCATTTCCTTGGGAATTGTGGGTCTCCCGCGCTGTCGAGCATGTCACGACGAGGAGATCGCTCCTCACCGGCCAAAAACTAAGTGATCGAATGCAGGAAGTCTGCTAAGTCAGCGTCGCCTTGCTTACAACTGAACTGTCGATTCCGGACTTTGAACTCCGAGGATATCTGCAGCCGGTGACTCACGCTCGGTTGAGGAAGATCGACGCGCGCTCGCTTTGTTCAGTCGCCGCCAACGCGGTATCTCCCAGAGGTATCGAAGTCCTGCCGTCGCATGGAAGAGGAAGCGGATGAGCGCGTGCTTAAGCTGACGGCGGCGTCCTCCGTCATTTGCTGACGATTTGCCTGTTATCGATCCGGCTCTTTGAAACAGTTGCTCCAAAGGCAGGAGCCGAATTCGCATTTGGTGTCTCCGGCTTGCGTCAGGAAGATACTGCTGATGAAGAAAGAGGACAACTTTGGCCGCCGAGAAAAGCCCGAGTTGGTCCACTCGATTTTTCGCGAACACCCACGTCCGCGCATAATTGTTAATCCAAATTCGAACTGCGGGATCAAGCTTCTGCGCCCAAATGATAGATGTTGTCGGGAGGGGTGCTTTGAAAAAGTGTGCGGATAATTCCGTAACTACGACCACGATCTCGCGCAATAGAGCATCCTCTCCGATACGGCGCTCGACGCGTTGCCATAACAATTCGTCTGTCGATCGCTGACTAAGAAAGTATCCAATCTCGTACAGCCACGCCATTCGAACCCCGCCTGTCAAAACGTGGTTGAAAGCGTGGATGACTTGAAGCAGAAAAGCGTCTTCCTCCGGCAACGCCGGAAACACCGAGTTCTGCCATCTCTGAGTTCTTGTGTTGTCCACCGAAAACCTGGGCCCGGTCAAGAATACGCCGTGGAAATCACTGTCCCAAAAGGCAACACGCAATTCGACCGCGTGAGGAGCATGCGCCTCGTACTGTTCATCGTCAGGGGGCGGTATCGCTCTTGATGGCATCAAGAATACGAATTCGTTCGCCTTGTGCTTACTGAGAAAGTATCCAGCCTCCTCCAATACGGTTTGTGCCAGTGGCAGTGACTGATGATCGATCAGGTAGTCGAAGTCGCTCTGGTGCCGTAGAGACGCATCGGGGCAAAACTGAGGGACCAACGAAAACCCCTTCACGGCTGCATATCTCACGCCAGCGGCACTGAGTTTCTGGTTGAGAAACTCAAATTGACTCGCCATGTAGATTACGCGCCGCCGGTTGGCGGCCAGGTTCTCCTCGAGGCGAGACAATGTCGCTTTCGGAACAATATCGGTGACATTTCCCTGCTTTAGTTTTTGTAATAGATAAAGGGCGAGGCCAGTATCATGGAGCCACGAGACGCCTTGCTTCCATTCACGGTCGCGAAATCCCGCCAGTTCGCCGACGTGAGCACTTGTTTTTCCCGAAAAACTGAGGTAATTAACGACAGCTTCAGCAACGGTTCGCTTCACAACCCCACCTCGGCAAATTCTTCAAGCGAATCTAGAAAAAACGGCCCTCTGCGCTGAAACGGTAGGATCTTTCGACCGCGACAACCGGAGTCCTTACGACCCACCTCGCGACTCGGACTGTGTGGAACGTCGAAAGTAACAGACCAGGACAGCGGGCACTTGGCAGGCTCGCGTGAACAAATGACCTTTTCCTGCCCGCGCGAAGATCGGCTTCTCCGGTTCACCGAGGCATAGCGGGAGGTGCGTAAGGCACTCGAATCCGGCGGAATAAAAGGCTCGAATAATTTCTTCCGCTGAGCGAGGCTTCATCTCGATTCGGACGGCACCGCGCGAATCACGGAAACCAGTTCGCCATCCTCGAGCGTATGCCTCCGCATGGAGATCACTGACGACCACATCCGCTCCGTCCTTCGTCACTCGAGCTAACTCACTCAATGCTCGCCCCAAATCAGGGACGTGGCCGAGCGCAAATGAACAGATGACCAACTCAAAAATGGAAGCTTGGAACGGAAGGCTCAGGCAGTCGGCTCTCGCGAGTCGCCCATGAATTGCAGCCTTCTTCCCTGCGACCCGAAGCATCGCAGCTGAAAAATCGACTCCTACTCGGACACCCGTGCCCATGTCAGAAATCTTTTCCAGCCATCTGCCAGTACCGCACGCGAGATCAAGGGCACATTTGCCACCTAAGCCGGGAAGAAGCGCTGTGAGCTTGCGTTCCTCGAGGTGCCGTAGCGGATTGGGAGCGTCATCGTAAGTTGCTGCCCAACGTTCATATCCTTCCTCGACCGAAACACAAACTGGAGCAACCGAAAGACCTGCATCTTGTTTCGATGATCGGATAACGGCAGATACCGGCATAATGAAGGCCTGATTCACAAACTCTCTGCCTTCGGCTTTCGCAAGTCGATGAACTGCTGGGTCCATTTCAGCTCGAGTGGCGCGGTATAAACACCCAATCGATATCGCCAACTGCTCAGGGCTTTCAGCACAAGGCGTCCCCAATGGGGCAAGCGAATGTCCTGAATCGTCGGCCATCTGGAGGACACTACCAGTTCAAAGTTGTCGATTAACTGCTTGGTTCGAGGTCGGAGCCAGGGCGTTTGAGGATCCTTTTGAGTAGCAAACCGTTGCCAGGAGTCAGTTGCCCACTCATCCGGAGTGGTGGGAAATTGAAACTTGTCCTCGATATCTCCGTACATTCGAGCCCGCTGTGGAACCGGAGTGTAGTGCTCTACTATGATTTCCGAATCGGGGTTCAGCCGCTTCAGTTGTCGAATGAACTTGATGCAATCGCGGGTGTCGCCCTCGGGATCTTTCGGGTTTCCGAAGATAATGGAGAACTCCGGGATGATGTCAAAACGGCGAATGCGCGAGGCCAGCGCTAACGTGTCTTCCGCGCATAGATCCTTGTTCATCTCCTTTAGATTTTCGTTTGATCCCGATTCGGCGCCGAAGAAAATCATGGCGCAGCCGGCGCGGCGAATGGCTTCGAAAGTGGCATCCGAATACTTCATCATGATGTCGGCCCGCCCTTCGCACCACCATCGCATCTTGAGCGGGGCCATGCGATCCGCGAGCTCACGAGTGTGGTCCTCGCGCAAGAAGAAATTGTTGTCGTAAAACTGAATGGCATCGACGCCGTAGTTCTGGGCGAGGTACCGCAGGATACCTTCAGTCCGAGAAGGCGATTCCATTTTTTCGCGGCTGCCAGAAAAGTTAACCACGCCGCAGAAATTGCATCGATAGGGACATCCGATACTGGCCTGGTGCACCGCGGTTCGCCGGCCTAGAAACGTAGGCAGGAGATAATTTTCCACGGGGAGCTTGCGATACGGGTACCAGGGAAAGTCATCGGGACTTCTCATCGGGCGTTCAGGATTGTGAAGAGAAGTTCCATCCGCGTCCTTGTAGGAGAGGCCGTTAATAGTCTTCAAATCGCGGTGGCCTCGAATGCCTTCCAGCAGGTCGAGGAAGGTCTGCTCTCCCTGACCGCGAACGGCATAATCCACATAGCCCGCTTTGAGTGTTGCAGCCGTATAGTTCGTGGGGAAGTAACCTCCCCAAACGATCGGCAGATGCGGAAAGCGCGCCCGAACCTCGCGGCAACTTGCGACCGCGCCGACCGTCTGAGGTCCGGGCATGACTGTAACCGCCAACAGTTCCACCGGGCGCTCTGCGATTAGCGCAATTAGAGATTCGGTAGGGTGGGGATCGATGTTTCCATCGACAATGGCGTATTCTTCTTTGCCTTCGAGAACTGCAGCGATCGCCAATATCGATAGTGGCAAGCGCCGATTGTGAGGCTTCGTCGCTTTTGGGTTATAGAAGACGATCATCTGCCGGGTGTCGACTTTGTAAGCTAAGCAGACAACGTACCAATCGACTGCAGCTGATTTGTCTCTAATTTGTCAACATTCTGCAAAATCCCTCTGACGTGCTCCTAGTCTTCAGCTCTTATCGCTCGATGTAAGAAGAAGTGACATAAATTTGACAATCTGCTGACAAGTGCTTCGTCATACCGTCCTAGATTTGGCCATTACTCTTGCATAAATGAGGGGCAAGTAGCGTGGCTGACGTTCTGCTGACCCATTCCTACCATCTTTATTACGACCGCAAGCAGACGCGGAAAATGCAGCCTTATTCTCCGCTGGGAACGTTATATGCTGCGGCTCTGCTTCGAAGCGTGGGTATCTCAGTCGCGTTGTTCGACACCATGCTCAACGATCCTGAAAAAGGATTTGAAGCAGCCCTTAACCAACATCGGCCTCGGGTCATCGTCGTTTACGAGGATAACTTTAACTTCCTCACGAAGATGTGCCTCACCCGCATGCGAGAAGTCGCGTATCACATTCTTGAGGTCTCGCGGCAGGCTGGAGCAACGGTCGTGGTGAATGGCTCCGACGCCTCCGACCACGCACTGGACTATCTGCGCAAGGGCTTCCGCTGTGTGCTGCTTGGCGAGGCGGAGTGGACCTTATTGGAAACAGTTCAGCATCTCTTGAAAGGAGATGATCGGGGAATAGCGCAGATACCCGGGCTCGCTTATCTGGATGATGAAACCGAACGCTTGGTGCGAACGGCGCATCGCCCGTTGACGCGCGATCTTGATCTCCTGTCATTCCCTGCGCGCGATCTGATCGATGCCGATCAGTATCGCGCTGCATGGAAGACTTCTCATGGCTATTTTTCCATGAACATTGTTGCCAGCCGCGGTTGCCCTTACCGTTGCAATTGGTGCGCGAAACCCATTTATGGAGACTCCTTCGCTCTCCGGTCGGCGTGGAGCGTTGCAGAAGAAATGCGGCGATTGAAATACGATTTCGGTGCTGAACACTTGTGGTTCGCGGATGACATCTTCGGTCTGCGCGCACGCTGGGTCCGGGAACTTGCCGTGGAAGTCGAGAAGTTGCACGCTGCCGTACCATTCAAAATGCAGTCCCGCGTCGACTTGATGACCATCGATACTGTGCGCGCTTTGCGCCGAGCCGGTTGCGCGGAAGTCTGGCTGGGTGTCGAGTCGGGATCGCAGAAGATTCTGGACGCGATGGATAAGGGGACCCGAGTCGAGCAGATTGCGAAGGCACGAGAGAACCTGCAGAATGAGGGCATCCGGGCGTGCTATTTTCTCCAGTTTGGATACCAAGGTGAGACCTGGGAGGATATTCAAAGAACCGCGAAACTGGTGCAAGACACCCGGCCCGACGATATAGGAGTTTCGGTTTCTTACCCTCTTCCCGGAACGAAGTTTTTCGACCGAGTGAAAGCGCAACTGGGCGACAAGACTAATTGGTCGGATAGCGAGGATCTTTCAATGATGTTCCAGGGCGCGTACACCGATGAGTTCTATCGCGCTTTGCACGATGCTTTGCACGCGCAAGTTGATTCCCGGAAATTGAACAGCGCGCATGTTACCAGGGAGAGTCGCGACGCGGGAGATAGCCTAGACGAATTGTGGAAGCAAGTCGTACAACTTGAGAAATCATGTCGCAACGCTCGATCCACCGTTCTGCCAAGTTTTGCAAGGCCGGACC
>Ga0265760_10000209_pt1 | contig 15740 bp, 16 predicted proteins | sample NZIome_2_FD_200831 | JGI IMG/M metagenome (GOLD analysis project Ga0265760, IMG submission 200831) | Metatranscriptome of rhizosphere microbial communities from Maridalen valley, Oslo, Norway - NZI1 (Metagenome Metatranscriptome) | ecosystem: Host-associated > Plants > Roots > Rhizosphere >...
CAGATCACTATCCGGCCGGATAGTCCGGCTATCTGTTCGGATATCGTAACAAAATGATGCCCCCGGTTAGGTTCAGGCGTTCACATGGTAAGAAGGTCGCTCGATACGAGGGCCCTAACCTATACATCCCCGACTTTTCGCCATTGCCGGACCGCTCACCGACTCGATATTTCCACTGCCCGAGGGCGACGTTGCCCTGGGACGCGAGCCATCGAATGCCCTAGCCGTGATCGATCCGTCGATTTCCCAGAAGCACTTTCGTCTGCGGCAGGAAGACGGTCGTTTCCATCTTCTCGCTCTGGAGAGCGGCGACGCGACCCGGGTCAACGGGAAGTCAGTCAAAGAACAGTGGCTGCATCACGGCGACGAGATTGCCGCCGGCGACTCGGTGTTTGTGTTTCTCGTCGACGACGAAGCCGACGATGAACCCGAACAAGAGACGCCGCCACCGGCGCGCGTGGAATTCGAAGAGGGCCATCCTTTCGCCGAAACCATGCAGTTTCATCCGAGAAAGGAAGTGGATGGTCTGGCACCGGACTGGCTGCTGACCGAGTTGCCCGAAACGTCGGACGTCGCGCGCAATCTGAATGTCTTGCTGAGGATCAGCCGGGTGGTGCATGCCGTCAAGGATCTCGAAGAATTGCAGGGGCAGTTGCTGAGTCTGATTTTTGAAGTGGTGCCCGCGGGGCGTGGCGCGATTCTGCTGACCGACGAGGGCGAGCAGGAATTCAGTTCGCTGCACGCTCGCACCCGGCGTCCCGGGGAGCCGCCGCTGGTCCGGATCAGCCGCACGGTCGCCCGCCAGGTGATGGAGCAGGGAGTTGCGATTCTGGGCACCGATGTGGCCGGCCTCGGAACCTTGCAGAAGGTGGAGAGCCTGGCCGAGGCCCACGTGGGCTCGCTGCTATGTGTCCCGCTGACTGTGTTTCAGAAAGTTATTGGATGCATTTACCTGGACAGCACGCGGCCGGTCCAACGCTTCCACGAAGAGCATTTGCAGCTGATGGCGGCCATTGCCGGCATTTGTGCCGCGGCCCTGGACAGCGCGCGGCGTCTGCAGTGCCTGGAAAAAGAAACTCAGACCCTCGCGCTGGAAACCTGCGGGGAGTGGAGCATGGTGGGAGAAGGCCCGCGGATGAGGGAGATGTACCAGCTTTTGACGCGGGTTGCGGCGTCGGACGCCACGGTGCTGATTGAGGGAGAAAGCGGAACGGGAAAAGAGCTGGCGGCGCGGGCGTTGCATCGCAACAGCGCCCGGGGGAACCAACCGTTCGTGGCCATCAACTGCGCGGCGATTCCCGAGTCACTGCTGGAAGATGATTTGTTCGGGCATGAACGGGGTTCGTTCACCGGAGCCGTGCTCCAGAAAAAGGGCAGGCTCGAAGTAGCCGATGGGGGCGTGGTGTTTCTGGATGAGATCGGAGAACTCGCTCCGTCGCTTCAGGTGAAGCTGTTGCGTGTGCTGCAGGAACGCGAATTCGAGCGCGTGGGCGGAACCCATCCGATCAAAGTGGACATCCGGTTGATTGCCGCCACCAACCGCGACTTGAACGAAGCTGTACGCACGGGAATCTTCCGCCGGGATTTATACTACCGGTTGGACGTGGTCAGGCTGAGAATGCCCTCGTTGCGCGAGCGCCGGGAAGATATTCCGCTGCTCACCCGCCACTTTGTGCAGAAATATTCCAAGCGCTGCAGGGTGAAAGCCAAACCGGTTTCACGCGAGGCCATGGCCTGCCTGGCGAATCACGACTGGCCGGGCAACGTGCGCGAACTGGAGAACGCGATAGAACGCGCGCTGGTGCTGGGTCACGCGGACACTTTGCTGCCGGAGGATTTGCCGGAATCGATTCTCGAACGCAGGCCGTCGCCAGAGAGGAGTGAAGCCCGGTACCACTTCTGCGTCAAGGAACTCAAGAAGCAACTTATTCTCGATGCGGTGGAACAGACTCGCGGCAACTACGTGGAGGCCGCGGGGATTCTGGGAGTGCATCCCAATTACCTGCACCGGCTGATTCGCAACCTGGGTCTGAAGGACGAACTGAAAGACGCCTTGCGAGACGCCGTGCGGGACGTGTCGCGCAATGGCAACGGCGGCTTGAGCCGAGTGTCGAGGGGCGCGGCTTAGGCTCCGTCTCGCGTGCGCTCGGTTAAGGCAGCGGCAATTCCAGAAGCCGCGCCGGATCAAGAGAAACTCCTTGCCAGCGCACGGACACGTGAAGATGCGGACCCGTGGCCCGGCCCGTGCCGCCGCTCAAACCAATTTCCTGGCCGCCCTTCACGGCGTCGCCTTCCTTCACCTTGAATTCCGAAAGATGGAAATACAGAGTGAGGAGTCCCTGGCCGTGGTCGATGACGACGCAGTTGCCTTCGAAATATAAGAAGCGCGCCAGCAGCACCGTGCCACTATTCATCGCCGCAACTGGCGTTCCACCGGGGACGCGGAAATCCAGCCCCAGATGCGGGCGCTGCGCCTTGCCATTGAAGATTCGCTGTGAGCCGAAAACATCGGAGATGGCGGCGTCGGCCGGGGCGGTGAATTTGCCGTCCCACTCTCGGGCGGGCGTTACACGGTTGAGGTAGTCCTCCTTGATCTTCACGCTGTCTGCAATCTGTTGCTGCTGCTCGGGGCTGGGCTCCGTGAATTTACCCTCGACGGTGAGCTTGACTTCGGTCTTGGGATACGTGCCGCGGAAAACCGAGAACTTGCTGCTGAAAGAAAGTTTCGGGAGTGCGCCTTTGGTTGTACTCGCCGGGCGTTCACCAGTCAGATCGAGGGCGTAAGTGCCCGGGGCAGTCTCGAGGCTGATACCGGCTAATGCGAACCACGTTTTCGTGCCTGCGTCGAAGCTGAAAGGAACCTGATGGCCGAGCCATGTTCCGGTCAGTGATTCGAGAGATGCGGGGGCCTGCACTTGAAACAGCACCGGAGCTCCGTTGACCAGGCGTGCAGGCTGCGCGCGCGCGGTCCAATTAGCGGTGGAGGCTGGGAGCACGGTGCAGGAGAAAACGAGGGCGCAGAACGCCATGAGCCTCACGCGCCGTAGATGCGCTCCGAATACGCTCATGTAGCGACAGCCGCCTCGGCTGTCGCGCCAGGGCAAAGCCCGGCGGCTCAATCCGAACTGCTGGTTGCGATTCGCGGCGTTCACTCGATCAGCGTAGCACTCCTCCGATTTGCGCCGGCCTATAATTGCGGGAATGCGCATCCGAGTGCTCACTGGTCTGGTGGTTTGTTTGCTAGGCGGACTGGGCACGGCGCTCACGCCGCTGCATGCCGACCGGGTTGTCGTGCTGAAAAGCGAGCGCGCGTTGCGACTGGTCAACCACGGGAGAGTAATCAAGGCGTACAAGGTCGCTCTGGGTGGCGACCCGATTGGCCCGAAAACCAGGCAGGGCGACCACAAGACGCCGGAAGGTAGTTATGTCCTCGACTTCCGCAATGCGCACAGCAAGTTTTACAAGGCGATCCACATTTCGTATCCCAGCGCCCGCGATCGGGCAGCGGCCCGTGAGCAGGGCGCGTCGCCGGGCGGCGATGTTTTTCTGCACGGACTGCCAAATGGCTTCGGCTATCTGGGCGCGGCTCACCGGCTGAAGGACTGGACCGACGGCTGCATTGCGGTGACCAACGCCGAGATCGACGAGATATGGGGAGCGGTGCCGGATGGCACGCCGATTGAGATCCAGCCATAAAATAATTTACCTAAAGTACAGTATGTCGATGGACATTATGGTATAGTGGTGGCTCCTGAACTTGCTGCTACCGGGCCCTGTCCGCGGGGCCCTATTTTTTCGTCCCCGGCGCACGTCCTCACTCTCTTGTAACTTGTGTCTGTTCATTTACTTACCGGACATGTACAGAAACATATGTACATTTCCGCCAGTACAAAATGCTCCCGAAGGAACACTTCTGCGATTCTGCAACGCTTCCCAGGCAGAGCATCGGCGTTGCCGAATAGTTGGCTGGGGACGTTGCGGAAGTGTAGAGTGCGAAGGTCACCCACCCTCAACCAACCGATGCCTGACTGGCTCACTGTTCTCAACCGTGAAGTGATCGCGTGCACCCGCTGCCCTCGCCTGGTCGCCTATCGCGAGCAGATTGCGCGGGAGAAGCGCCGCGCCTATCGCGACTGGGACTATTGGGGTAAGCCCGTGCCCGGATTCGGCGATCCCGACGCGCGCGTGCTGGTCATGGGACTTGCCCCCGGAGCGCACGGCTCGAATCGCACCGGACGTCCTTTCACCGGAGATGCCAGCGGCAACTTCATGTATCCAGTGCTGTACGAAGTTGGATTCGCCAGCCAGCCCGCCGCGACCGATCGCAACGACGGTCTCACGCTAAAGCATCTCTACATCACCGCGGCCGTGCGTTGTGCGCCCCCCGACAATAAGCCCACGCCGCAAGAGTTGGCCACGTGCGCGCCGTTTCTTGACCGCGAAATCGCAGGGTTAAAAAACCTGAAGGTCGTGGTGGCCCTGGGCAAGATCGGCTTCGACGCCTATCTGAACTTCTTGAAGCGCCGGGGCGTGCTCACCAGCAAGAAAGGCTATCTCTTCAAACATGGCGCCAGCTACGGTATGCCCGACGGCAAAGTCCTGCTGGCCTCGTATCATCCTTCAAACCAGAACACGCAAACCGGAAAGCTCACGCGGAAAATGTTTCTGAAGATTTTTCAGGAAGCCGCGAGACTGGCGAGTGAGTAGTGTGGGTACTGGTTGTGTGGGGAGGGCACTCCCTTCGACTTCGCTCAGCCCGCCCCACGCAACCAAATCTATTTCAGTTTTGTCACCGTTACCTCAAGTTGAAACTGCCGCTTGGAGTTCGGATCATCCGCGCTGCCGATCATGATCGCTTTCCCGACCACCAGCAATGTGTCGCCACTGATTTTGATTTGCCGAACCACCGGTAAAGATCCCACGGTGTCCGTGTCCAGGTTGCTGACTTCACCCCTGACCACCAACATCAGCTCATCGCCGTGCTCTCTCAATTGAGACCAGATATTGGTTCCCACATCTATGTATTGATACTGCGTATCCCTCTCCAGACTGCCCGATCCCGCTGATGTTTTCTCGGACGCAACCGGAACCCGCGTGCCGATTTTTATCTCGTCCGAGTTGCCGGCGGTCAGGTTCATCGAGTAGTGGCGCGTGTTAACAATCTTTCCGTCGGCTAGTTCATTGAAGGAAAAATCGAGACGATAGGACTCCAAGGGCTTTGCCCTTGCGGGTCCCGGGTTACTTTCTTTGGACCCCTCCTGGGCTTGTGCCAGCGTTGGGACGAACCAGAGTCCCACTGTCATTGCTGCAATCAACACTGCAAGAGTTTTTCGCATAGATAGCTGCCTCACCTTTCTTGTTAGTCGGAACCATAGTCGTCGGTCTCAGAGCCCGTCTCCTTCATCTTCTGCCGTATCTCGTTCTCAAATTCCGCTTGCGTTCTGGCTATCAGCGTAGCCTCCTGCGGAAACTCGCTGACATATCGGGCCAAAGCCAGTTCCTGCTCGCTCAGCGGCTGGGGCGATGGGAATCGGTCCAGCCTGTCCTCAGCGGCCATCGTGGCCGGAGGATGAGCGCGGGTAGCGGTTGGTTTTCGTATCTGGCTTGGCCCCAAAGGACGAGGTCCGTTCCTCCGGCCGTTCGCCACAACCTGCGTCCCTGGCTCCTTTAGAACTGGTGTCGCCCCCGAAGGACGCCTCACCATGTCGGAATGTGACGGCTTGTCCAATTTCCAAGCCATCGCCACAACCACTACCGTTGCCACCGCGGCCGCCAAGCCCCAGCGCCACCAGGCCCGATCCGGAGCCTGCGCTCGCGCGGCTCGCATGTTGGCAAGTATCCGCTCTTCCAAGCCCGTCCGCGGCTCAACTGCGACATACTTGGCCAGCGCCACATCGAGCTTGTCGTCGAGTTCGTCCCGCTTCACCTCAGCCATTTTCCCACCCACTTCCCGCTTGTCCGGCCCACGAGCCTCTCCCGCAGAATCTGCCGCGCGCGGAATATTCGCGACCGCACCGCCGCTTCGTTGATACCTAACGTAGCCGCGACTTCCCGCGGCCGCATTTCTTCGATCGTTGACAGAATCAGCGGCTGGCGCAGCTTCTCGGGCAAGGCCGCGATCATTCGTTCCAGCACATCGCTGACGTGCGCACCATGCAACGCATCATCCGCCCTCGCGTCCGAGGACGCGACTTCCGGCAGCGGCTTTTCGGGATCGTCCAGCGGAATCTCCCGCTTGCGCCCCTGCTGCCGGTTCCGGTCGACCGCGACTCGCCAGGCGATCCGTGCCAGCCAGGTTTTGTGGTTTTCCACGCGCGCCAACTTTTGGCTGTACCGCATCACGCGGACGAAAGTTTCCTGCGTGGCGTCCTCGGCATCGTGATGGCTGCGCAGCACGGCATAGGCGATGCGGTATACGAGTCGGGAGTGCTGCCGAACCAGATTTTCGAGCAGGTCTTTTTCGAGCAGGTCTGCGAGCACGTCGCCTTGACCCTGCTCCCGACGTTCCTCTCGACTAGGCGCCACCGTTGCCGCCTCGCTCAGAATTGCCTCTCCCGCTGCCACTTGTCTGCCCTCATGCATAAGACTGCTCATGGAAGGAATCTGTTCAGGAATATCTTCGGGAGAACGTCTGGAAGGGGTTTAACTTGCAGAAGAGAAGGGAGTAGGCTCAATAAAACCGAGTTGGAGCCGCCAATTGATGAAGATCTTCCGCTCTGTCTCTGCCCTCATGACCGGCGCCATCTTGCTTTCCGCCATGCCCAATCCCTTGCAGGCGCGCGAGACAATCGTGCTCAGCTATCAGGAAATGCTTGAGAAATCCGATCTTGTGGTGATTGCTACACCAAGCAGCAAAACAACCGATACAACGGAGCAGTCATTTCTTCCGAATATCTGGCTGCAAGACAAAGATGGCAAGCGAGGCAAGATCGAGTCGATCGGCGTACAAACGGTTTTCGCGGTGTCTGTCGTGCTCAAGGGAGATAAAACGACCAAACAATTTGTGCTCCACCATTATCGCGAGGCCCAAATTCGCCTCGCGCTGGACGAGGCGTCTCTGGTTTCTTTTGACCCATCGGACCTCTCGCAGCGTAGCTCTTATCTGCTTTTTCTTGTCCGTGAACCCGACGGCCGCTTCGCGCCAATCGGCGGCCAGACCGATCCTGGCTACAAAACAATCAGCAGGCTTCCCTTTGAATCGAACTAGCTTCGGACGCGATGACGAGTCGTAATTGGGATACAACAGGGGTGAAGTCTAGAACCCGATCATTACTGGTTCCGGCTCCAGGCGCACGCCGAAGACTTCTTCCACGCGATGCTGGATCTGGTCTTTCAAGGCGACGACTTCGGCGGCCGTGGCGCCGCCGTGATTGACGATCGCCAGGGCATGCTTGCTGGAAATTCCGACGTGACCGAAGCCGAATCCTTTGGTGAATCCGGAGCGTTCTACCAGCCAGGCTGCGGAAACTTTCTTGCGGGTTTCGAGCGCGGGATAGCTGGGCACGACGAGTCCGCGGGAGCCGGCGCGCTTTTTCAATTCTTCATGTTGCTCTTCGGTGAGCACCGGATTCTTGAAGAACGAGCCGGCGCTCTGGCAATCGGGGTCACCGGCGACGATCAGCATTCCCTTGAGCGCGCGAATATGGCGCACGGCTTCGCGGGTCTCGGCGAGGTTGGGCGGAGTTTCGCGGCCCTCGAAGTGCCGCTTGAGATCGGCGTAGGTGATGCGCGGCTCGCCTCCGGGAGTGAGCGCGTAGGTGACGCGCAAAACGATGAAGCGGCTGCGCTCGGTGGTGTTGAAGATGCTCGAGCGGTAGCTGAACCCGCAGGCTTGGTGGCACAGTTCGCGAAGTTGGCCGTCTTTCAAGTCGAGGACGTGTACAGATTCGATGGTCTCTGCCACTTCCTGTCCGTACGCGCCAACGTTCTGTACCGGCGTGCCGCCCACGCTGCCCGGAATGCCGCTGAGGCACTCCACGCCCGCGCAGTTGGCGCGGATGGCGTTCCAGACGAAACGGTCCCAGGATTCGCCTGCGCCCACATCGAAAAGAATTCTGGCCTCATGCTCGCGGCTCGGCTCTGCAAGCTGTTCAATTCCGAGGATTGCGATCTTCAACACCAGCCCTGGCCAGCCGGAGTCCGCGACCACCAGATTGCTTCCGCCCCCCAGCACGAAGATGGGCAAATTTTTCGAACGCGCGAAGGCAACGGCCTCCTGGACTTCGCCGGTGGTTTTGGCTTCGACGAAATAACGCGCCGGCCCTCCTAGTTTGAAGGTGGTTAGCGGCGCCAGCGGGACATTTTCTTCGAGCACCATTTATTCGAGCGGTAGGGATCGCCTTCAATATATACACGGCTCTGCCGATTCGCACATAGCCAAAGGTCAGGTGCTGAAAACAGCACCGATGGGGAAAACATGGGTAAAGCGTTCGCGCTCGCTTCACGCTACAATTGAGAGAGCCAGCACGATTAGAAAATGAACCGGGTGGGCGAAGAAACGAATCGAACCAAACGTATCAAACCAGAAGAGAGTAGAGAGGAAAACGAAACATGTCGATGTATCCAGAAATTATGGTGATCCCTATGCGTGAGGAATTGACGCGCCTGGGCATTGAAGAACTCCGCACTGCGGAAGATGTGGACGGCGCGCTCGCCCATCAGGCGGGCACCACCATGGTGGTGGTGAACTCGATTTGCGGCTGCGCGGCGGGAAGGATGCGTCCCGCGGTGCGCATGGCTTTGCAGAACACGACCCGGCCGGAAAAAATGTTCTCGGTGTTCGCGGGGCAGGATCGGGAAGCCACTGACCGCGCACGAAGTTATTTCACAGGGCAGTTGCCCTCGTCGCCTTCGATTGCGATTTTTCGTGATGGGCAGCTGGCTTATATGATGCCGCGGCGTGACATTGAAAGCCGCGAGGCTCCAGCGATTGCGGCCGATTTGAAAACGGCGTTTGAGAAGATTTGCGCCAAACCGGTGCCGACGCAGGCTTAGGTTGAGTGGTGAGAGAGACCTAACAAGTTACGTCTCTATGAATCATTCATCAACAAATCTGTAGAGACGTTGCTTGCAACGTCTCTTTTTCTGCGATCTTTTTCTGCGATCTGCGAGATCGTTGCTACTTCTTGCCCGGCTTGCTCATCATGAATGCTTTCACCACGATCGCGTTTGGCTGCACGCCTACCGGAATCATGGTGAGGAGCGAATACTCGGTGGGGTCCAGCTTGCGCGGACGGCGCTTCTGGATCACGGTTACGTCTCCTGCCTGCGTATCCAGCACCAGTAAATAAGTTTGGCCCTGAGAAAGTGCCAGAGCGTCGGGACGGCTGCCGACTGGAGTAGTCCAGATCAGCTTGCCAATATCGATGTCGTAAATGGCGACGCTGTCGGAACCGAAATTACTCACGTAGAGCCGCGAGTTGTCGAGGGTTACCACGGCTCGTGAAGGATGCTCGCCGATCACGTGGCTGCTGCCGACTTCGTCGTTGCCGGTCTCGATAAACGAAATGCTGTTGGAATCGAAATCGCATACGATCAACTCGCCGCCGTCCGGCTTCAGCGCCAGATTTACCGGCGTGCGTCCCACGTCGAGCAGCGCGAGCACATGATCGTGCTTCAGGTCGATGGAGGCGACTTGCGACGATCCGGAACACGCCACGAAGGCCTTGCTGGAATCAGGCAGGATGGCGATGTCTTCCGGCTGCTGGCAAATCGGCAGAGTGGCGCGCACGCGCAACTGCCTGGCATCGATGAGGGAAACGCTGTTGTCGCCGCGATTGCTGACCACGACGGTCGCGCCATCGGGCGAAACCCGCGCCAGTCCTGGCGATGCGCCCACGTGGAGGGTTCCCACGACCGCCCGCTTTTCCAGATCGATGACGCTGACGTTTGCGGAGCCCGAGTTGGCCACGTAGGCGCGCTTGCCGTCTTCGGAAACATCGATGAAATATGGTTTGCCGTGAACGCCAATCACGGCCACCACGACGTTGGTCTCGGCGTTGATCACGCTGACGTTACTCGAACCCGTGTTGACCACGTAGATTTCATTTTTCTTGCTGTTAGCCGCGATGCCGGTCGGCTCCAGGCCGACTGGGATGGTCTTAGCAAGTGCAAACGTGCGGATATCGATCACGCTGACCGTATTGCTCTTGCCGTTGGTCACGTAGGCGTATTCGCGGTAAGCAGGGCCGTAGTCCGGCAGAGGCTCCTCGCGGAAATACCACCAGGCGGCCCCGCCGAGGATGGGGAGCAGGACGACGATGAAGAGGAGTTTTTTCAAGGTAGCGTCCGCATGTGAGACGAGTCTCGACGGAGAGACAAAGATTAGCAGAAGTGCGCGCCGCGCTTCCTGGATATGCTATTTGGGCTCGACTACGTTCAGTCCTTCGACTCTTTCAAAGTGGCGCTTATTGAAAGTCGCAACGGTACTACCACGCTCTATCGCCGTAGCGGCCACGATCAGATTGTAGTCACCAATCATTTGCCCGGAAGATTCCAATAATGCCCATATTCGCGCGTGTTGCAATGCGGTTGTCTCGGTATACGGAATCATGGGCAACTGTTCCAGAATCGATCGAATGTACCGCTCACGTCTGGCGCGGTGCCCGCCACTGGCCCGTTCTACGCCATGCCACAATTCCGCGACCGTAATCGCTGCAACTTCGAACCCCTCGTCTTCGTGTTGCGTCATCCACCCCGCGAGGTCGAGGGTTCCTCTCTCGCCGCGGATAATGACGTCGGCATCGAGCATTATCGCCATTTGTCGGGTTGAGGCTTCAGACTCTTGCGAGCTTTCTTTAGGTCGCGGTTCCAGGCGACTGCCTCATCCGTTGGCAAATCGACTTTACGCAAGACTTCTGCCAGATCGCGTCCCAAACAAATCTTCTCTTTCTCGGGAACGAGTCGGGCCACTGGTGTGCCGTTCTTGAGCAGGACAAAGCTCACATTTTGATAGCGGACCCGATTTACACAATCGGCGAAATTGCGCGCAGCCTCGGTCACCGAAATCGGCGTGGTTTTCATAGAATCAGATTATCATATTCTGCACATAATCGTGTGACTTGCAGCCTCGCGGTCGTTACGTTGAAGCGCAGGAGTCACCGTTCCTCAATGCTTTTGTGGCTCCGCCGTCGGCAGGGGGTCGTTGACCGGAAACTCGATCGATTCGACCTCCAGGGGATTAGGGCCGTAACCGCGATCTATCCGCCTATCTCTACGGGCTCCGTTACTTCAATTCCCGGCACGGTTCTGCCCACCACCGCTGCGATCTGACGCACCTGCACCATCAAATCGTCGAACTGGTCGGGGAACAGGGATTGCGGACCATCTGACAGGGCTTCGTCCGGTTTGTGGTGGACTTCTACCATCAGGCCGTCGGCGCCCACGGCTACGGCGGCGCGCGAGAGTGGAGTGACTTTGTTGCGCTTGCCGGTGCCGTGGCTGGGATCGACGAGAATCGGGAGATGGCTGAGGCGCTGCACCGCGGGCACCACGCTGAGGTCGAGCGTGTTGCGGGTGTGGTCGGCGAAAGTGCGGACGCCGCGTTCGCATAGGGCGACGTTGTAGTTGCCCTCACTCAAAATATATTCCGCGGCCATGAGGAATTCTTCGAGCGTGGCTGACATGCCGCGCTTGAGCAGCACAGGCTTCTTGGCACGTCCGGCGCGCTTGAGCAAAGAAAAATTCTGCATGTTGCGGGCGCCGATCTGGATGACGTCGGCGTATTCGTCGACCAGGTCGAGCGATTCGTAGTCGACGGCTTCGGTAATAATCTTCAGGCCAAATTGCTGGCGAATTTCCGCCATGATGCGCAGGCCTTCTTCACCCAACCCTTGAAAGGAATATGGAGAGGTGCGGGGCTTGTAAGCTCCGCCGCGAAAGAACTGTGCCCCGGCCCGATGCACTCGCTCGGCGACGGCGAAGGCCTGCTCGCGCGTTTCAATGCCGCAGGGGCCGGCGACAATGGCCAGTCCCGGGCCGCCGATAGTGGCGGCGGTGCCGGGGAAACGGATGATGGTGTTTTCCTGCTTCACATCGCGGCTGACCAGCTTGTAGGGCTTGGAAACTTTGATGACTTCCTGCACGCCCGGCATCTCTTCGAGCGTGCCTTGCTCCACTTCTCCCTTGTTGCCTGTGATGCCGATGGCAGTGCGCTGCGCTCCGGGCATGGAGTGCGCGCGGTAGCCGAGCTTCTCGATTTTCTGGCAGACGGCGCGAACCTGTTCTGCGGTGGCTTGCGCCTGCATGACGACTAACATGAATACTCCTCGAAAGCTTTAAGTTTACCGCCTAATGAGGGATTGGCAAAGGGCGGGTCGGGCGTGGCTTCCGGTTTTGACTTCCAATTCAATATCTTAACCACAGAGGGGCACAGGGGATCACCAGGGAAAAATTGCGTTCGTGTTACTTAGGGCGCGGTTCGGCGGAACACGTAGAGATTTGCCGCCCGACCCCAGCGATGGGCTGGCAGGGCGTTGATCGGGATTTGTTGGATCGGTTCGTAGTTCTGGTGGATGTAGTGTTCCATCCAGGTAAAGAACTCGTCCTGCTCCTGACCGCGGTGCCATCCCCAGGACGCCCAGTCGTCGACATAGATCACAACGCGGGGGCGAGCCGTTTCGATCTGGCGCATCATCTCCTTGCGCATCTGCAATTGATAGGGCTGCGTTTTGATCAAGTCGTACATGTAGATATAGCTGGTGGCGGAGTGGCGGGCAGAGAGGAAATAAAACTCGGGCTCGGAGCCGAAAACAGCAATCGTGTCTGCTTCCGTGGTTGATGCGCGTACTGTTTTTGCGGCCCAGATGGCTTCGGCGAACGGATTGGCGGCGTAGATTTTTTGGGCTGCGGCTGCGGGGTTGAGTTCGAACAGGAAGGCTCGCTGGTCCCAGAGCGAGAAGGCGCAGGCGACGATGAAAATCAGAAGAGGAACCATCCGCGCGCTGGCTGGGAACCGGCGCTGCGCCAGAAAGCGGTATGCGGAAGTGACAGCCAATCCTGCCAAGATCGATGCCGCCGGGAGAAGAAGTATGAAATAGTGTGGTCGGAAATAAAATCCGGCGCACACAGCCATGAGCGAGAAAACGATCAGCGTTACCAGAAAGAAAAGCTGCGGGCGCCAGCGCCGGTCCCAGAAGAGCGTTACCAGGCCGATCTCTGCGATGGCCCACAGAGGAAAAGGGTGCATCGCCCACTGCAGCGATTGCTTCAACGCTTGCCAGCCCGTCGCCAGTCTGGTCTCGGAGGAATATTCACGGGCATAGGTAAAGGTCCAGAACCAGAAATTCTGGAATACTCCGGCTCGCGCCAGGGCGAGGCAAGTGAGAGCGAAGGGCAAAGCCACTCCTGCCAAATATGCAGCCTCGCGTGAAGCCAGGAGCCGCGGCTGCTTCCAGCTGCAGCGAGCGATATAGAGCGCGCCGAAAGCTGCGAAGGCGATACCGGGCTGTTTCATCAGGAAGGCGACACTCAACAGCAAACCGCTGCAGAAAAAGAGGAGCGGGCCACGACGGGCGATGAGAGCGCGTAGCAAGACGAGAATTCCGGCCAGCGCGAATAGCGCGACAAAATGCGTGGCGTGGCCGGCGAATCCAAGAAGCGAAGGCAGATTCGAGAGCGCGGCGTAGGTGGTTCCGGCCACGAATCCAGCCAGCGTTCCGGCGAGCTTTTGCGCCAGCAGAAAAACCAGAACAATAGTTGCCACGTTGATCAGCAGCAGCCCGAGACGGATTCCGGTGGCCGTCTGCCCAAAGGCAGCCATGATCGCAGCGTAGGCCGCGTAGGTGCCGGGCAATTTCATGTTGTAGGCGAGCGCGTAGGGAGGGATGCCCTGCAGGATGAGTTGCCCGGCATAGGCATATTCGCCCTCGTCGCGTTCCAGAGGCATGGTTCGCAGGTGAAATCGAATTCCGGCGACGAGCAGAATTACCAGCAGGAGTGCGGCGTAATAGAACCGGGGATCGAATTGACGGAACAGACCTTGTGTGGACGGCTCGTTGTCTGGCGCCGGGCTGTCGGGTGACAAGAAGCCTCCTGCCGAGAAATAACCGCAAGTCTAGAACAACCGCGGCGGCAGCGGAAAGCTTCCTTTGCCAGGCTTCGATACGAGACGAAAAGATTAGTCGCCTGCCCGGAACCTTTGCTGCTTATCGGTTCTGATGTAAGCTGAGCCCGCTTATGAGCGGTGGCCTTATCTCGTTGTTAAGCCAGCCCTTGCTTTGGGCTGTCCTCGGAGTTGTCTTTGGTCCCTACCTCTTCTTTCGCGGTTTTCGTCTGCTTCAACGCAAGCGGCTCATTATGGATATTCCGCACTCCACCGTACGAGCTGCGGCATTGGGCTGCGTGGAGTTGAGTGGCAGAGCGGTTGGACCCTACGAGCTGGTTGCGCCGTTAAGCAAGTCGGACTGCCTCTATTACCGAATAACAATCGAAAGTAATCCGAAAGGCGACCTTCGTAGGCGAACTCAGGAGATGTGCGCGCCTCTGTTCCTGGACGATGGCACGGGCACGCTGATGATTTACCCGGAAGGATCGGAACTCCAACTGCAGCCATCTTGCGATCGATCAGAGTACGGGAAACTGGCTCTCGCGGCAGCTGGTTATTCGGCGGGGGCTCCGGAGTTCGCCCAGGAGTATTGCATAAAGCCCGGGGACCGGATTTTCGTTTTGGGCGTACTCCAAGAGAATCCCTGGGCGAAACGGGACCCGGTCTCTGAATGCGACGAGTTGTCTCGGATCGGCCCCGGGTTTGTCAGCGAAGACGAAGCGGAGTTACTGCGGCGCGAAGCTTTTCCGAATCTGGATCCTGCGCTTCCTTCAGGCTTTGCGCCGACTTCACCAGACCAGTTCGAGTTACATCCTCCGGTGATCCTGATGCGGGGCACGGGCCCGTTCGTAATCTCCGACGATAGCCAACGAGATCTCGTGTCCAAGCTAAACTTGAAATCGATTTTGTATATTTGGGGAGGTCCCGCCGCGGCCCTTTTGGGGCTGTGGGAGATTCTGAGCCACACGAGAGTATTGGAGTCGATATTTCGAGACTAGGCTGCGATCACGCTTAAGAAATTGGTATTGCCGGCACGCTTCCACGCACATCTTCTCGGCCGAGATACCGTGACGCCGCCGTTTGTGATCCATCCACGGTGGCCTGCTCGACGACAGCGAGGCCGACATGCAAGCAACGTCTATACCGCCGCTTCCGTTGTAGAATCTAAGACTTAACATTTTGTCAGTATTCTTCTATGCCATCGCAAGAAAAACCGGAAGCTGCAACTGTGACTACCGACGGCCGCGACGAAACGCGCCCCGATCAACCCGACCTTCGCTACGACGCTCAACGCGTGGAGGCCAAATGGTTCGAACGCTGGGAGCAGGATGCTACGCTCTACGCCGCCGAGCCTGTAACGGATCCCGCCAAGCCCGCGAAGACGAAATATTACGTGCTTGAGATGCTGCCGTATCCCTCGGGCGCGCTGCACGTGGGCCACGTGCGGAACTACGCGATCGGCGACGTGCTTGCCCGCTACATGTGGATGAATGGTTATAACGTGCTGCATCCCATGGGCTGGGATTCTTTTGGCTTGCCCGCAGAAAACGCCGCCATCAAAAACAACACGCCGCCGCGAGAGTGGACGCAGGCCAACATTGCGCACATGAAGGCGCAGTTTAAGCGCCTGGGTTTTGCCTACGACTGGTCGCGCGAAGTGACGACCTGCCTGCCCGAGTATTACCGCTGGAACCAG
>Ga0265760_10000210_pt1 | contig 15728 bp, 7 predicted proteins | sample NZIome_2_FD_200831 | JGI IMG/M metagenome (GOLD analysis project Ga0265760, IMG submission 200831) | Metatranscriptome of rhizosphere microbial communities from Maridalen valley, Oslo, Norway - NZI1 (Metagenome Metatranscriptome) | ecosystem: Host-associated > Plants > Roots > Rhizosphere > Soil...
CAGGTGCTGATCCAGGCGCTGTGTGCGGCGCCGATGTTTGAGGTTCGCTGGCGTTGGGACGCCGGCATCGCGCTGGCTCTGCCGCGCTTTCGCGGCGGCAAGAAAATCCCTCCGCAGATCGCGCGCATGAACGCCGAGGACCTGCTCGCTTCGGTGTTTCCGGACCAAGTTGCCTGCGCCGAGAATCTTCCGGGCGAGATCGAGGTCCCGGATCATCCCTTGGTGCGGCAAACCATCCGCGATTGTTTGGAAGACGCGATGGACATCGATGAGTTCGAGGCGATGCTGCGCAGGTTGGAGAGCGGCGCCATCCGCGTGGTCGCAAAAGACCTCACGGAGCCCTCGCCCCTGGCGCTCGAGGCGCTCAGCGCGCGGCCCTATGCCTATCTGGATGATGCGCCCCTCGAAGAGCGGCGCACGCAAGCTGTCATGAGCCGCCGCTGGTTGGATCCCACGGAGGCGGCCGACATCGGCAAGCTGGACCCGGAGGCGATTGCGCGCGTGCGCGCCGAGGCCTGGCCGGATGCCGTCACGCCCGACGAATTGCACGACGCGCTGCTGTGGCTCACCTTCATGACGGATGAGGAGAGCCGCTCCAATCCAGGATGGCCCGCATTGATGGAGGCTCTCGCCTTACAGAACAGGGTGGTGCGCACCGCACTGAAGGATCGCATCCTGTGGGTGGCGGCCGAACGGCGCGCGCTATTCGAGGCGCTGGATGACTCCCTGGTCGACATCGTGCGCGGCCGCCTCGAAGGCCTAGGTCCCGTCACAGCCGCGCAAGTAGGTGGGTCGCTGGGGCTGACGGAGGCGCAGATCAACAGCGCGCTGATCGCGCTGGAAGCCGAAGGTTTCGCGATGCGCGGTCATTTCAGCGGCGAGACCTTGGCCGAAGAGTGGTGCGAGCGGCGATTGCTGGCGCGAATTCATCGTTACACCGTGAAACGGCTGCGGGCGGAAATCGAACCGGTCACTGCCCGAGATTTTCTGCGTTTTTTGAGCGAATGGCAGCGCGTCTTGCCGGGCGCGCGGATGCAAGGCTCGGATGCGCTGGCCGCGATTCTCGCGCAGCTCGAAGGGTTCGAATCACCGGCGGGTGCCTGGGAGACCGAAGTGATCCCGGCGCGGATCACCGAGTACGAGCCGCAATGGCTGGATGAAAATTGCCGCGCAGGGCGCTTCATCTGGACGCGCCTGGCGGCGCGCGGCGGCACGCGCAGCGATGAGGCGGTCGCACGCGGAGCCTCGCCGGTTCGTTCCACGCCGATTGTTTTGCTTGCCAGGCGCAATGTAGCGCTCTGGTCGATGTTTGCCGATCAGTCGGACCCTAAGCTGCTGACCTCGAAGGCGCAAGCCGTGGCGGACTTTATCCGCGAGCACGGTGCATCATTCTTCGACGAAATCTCCGAACATGTCGGCATGCTGCCTTCGGAGGTCGAAGAATCGCTGGCTGAATTGGTGGCGGTGGGCCTGGTGAATTCCGACAGCTTCGCGGGCCTGCGGGTGCTCCTGATGCCGAGCGGCCGGCGCGGCGGCCGTCCAAACTCCTACTCGGGGCGGCACAAACGCCGCCTGGCGCTATTCGGGATGGCAGATGCAGGGCGTTGGGCGCTGGTGCGCCGCCCAAGCGCCTCGTCTGCAGAACGCAAGGATGAGGCGGTCGAGCAGATCGTGCGCACGCTGCTGCGCCGCTGGGGCGTGATTTTTTGGAAACTGCTCACGCGCGAAGCGGCATGGTTGCCGCCGTGGCGCGAAATTTTGAGCTGCTGCCGCCGGCTGGAGGCCCGCGGTGAAATTCGCGGCGGCCGTTTTGTAGCGGGATTTTCCGGAGAGCAATTCGCGACGCCCGAGGCCATCGGATTGTTGCGCGATGTGCGCCGCAAGCCGCGAAGCGATGCCTACGTCTCGCTGTCGGCGGCCGATCCGCTCAACTTGATCGGAATTTTGACGCCCGGCCCGAGGTTGGCGTCGTTGGCCGGCAATCGCCTATTGTTCAAGGACGGACTGCCGCTGGCGACACTCGCCGCGGGTGAGATTCGTTACCTGGAAGAATTGCCGCCGAAAGAGCAATGGGAGGCGCAAGTGGCGCTGCTGCGCCGTCACGTCCCGGTCGTGCTCGAGGATTTGGAGCTGCCGCCGGCGCAATAGACGGACCTCGGCAATGTGAATTTGAGCGGGCTCGGATGGCCTGAGGAGATGAGACGCGTCAAGGCCCGGAAGAGCAGGGCCTTGACGCGTCTCATCGCCCCAGGCCTTTCAAGCGGGCACTCAAACTCACGGTGCTGGAGGACGAGATTCGAGTGGCTACCAGCGGTCGGGTCGCCGAATGCGCACTCGTAGGTCGTAAAGACACGAGTCGCCAACACTCACTGGTACTGCCGGCGTAGTGATATTGACCGGCTCGAGCATGCAAGCTACAGCAACCGGCCAAAATCACTGGGCCGAGGCACTTACTTCGCGGTGGCCAGGGACGCGTCCCAGCCGCCGCCCAATGCCTCGATCAATGCCACGCTGGCTTGTAGCCGGGAAGACAGCACTTGCAGGGCCGTTTCCTCGGCGGCCAATCTTGTGGTCTGAGCGGTAATGACGCTGCTGTAGGGGACCGTGCCGGCCTTGTATTGATTGAGCGTCAGCGCTTCGGCTTCGCGCGCCTTCTTGACCGTTTCATCCTGGATCACGCCTTCTTGCTCGAGCACCCGCAGGGTGACGATTTCATCCTCGACCTGCTGAAAGCTGGTCAAGACAGTTTCGCGATAGGTGTCCACCGTTCCTTCATAGGCCGCGCGCGCACCGCGTACCTGCGCGCGCACCAGGCCGCCGTCGAACACGGTTTGCGCAAGCGCTGGTCCGACCGCCCAGACGCGATTGGAATTCCGAATGAGTCGGCTGAACGAAGTGCTCGAATACTGATCCTGCCCGGTCAAGGTCAGGTCCGGGAAATATCCCGCCTTCGCGACGCCGATCAAGGCGTTGGCCGACGCCATCTTACGTTCCGCTTCCGCGACATCTGGCCGGCGCTCCAGCAAGGTGGAGGGCACGCCCGCCGGGACGGTGGGTACGTCCGAACGCATCGCCGAGGCAGCCAACGAGAATTCTGCCGGCTGCTTGCCAATCAGCACGGCCACGGCATGTTCGAGGGTGGCGCGTTGGATCTTGGCGTTGACTTGCTGCGCCTGACTCGAGAGCAGCTGTGTTTCGGCTGTGACTACATCGGCACGGGCGGCGACGCCAAATTTATATCGGCTCTCGGTGATCTTCAGCGACAACGTCTCGGCGACTACGGTGTCGTCCAACAGCTTTTCCAATTGATCTTGTGCGCGCAGCTCAAAGTAATCGGTTGCAAGTTCGGCCTGCGCGGACAGCCGTGCCGCGGCGAGCGCCGCCGAATTGGCCTGGGCGGCGGCGACATCACTCTCGGTGGTGCGCCGAATGCGGCCCCAGATGTCGATGTCCCAATTGGCCGACACACCCGTCGTGTAGGTATTTTGCGTGTGCGTCCCGGTGCCGGTACCGCCGCTGGGTATCCCGGCCGTCGCGCCGCCACTGGTCGTGACCACGGGCTGGCCTTGGCGTTGCATCCCGAGGCTCGCCGCGATCGTGGGCCAAAAACCCGCACGTGCTTGAGAGACCAAGGCCCGCGACTGCTCGAAGGCGGCCTCGGCCGCCTTGACGTTTTGATTCGAAATGTCGATTTGCGCTTCGAGGCCATCGAGCACTTCGTCATTGAATATCTTCCACCAAGGTCCGCGCGACAGCACGTCGTTGGGCTCGCTCGGCTTCCAGTCGCCGGCCTCTTTGTAATTCGCCGCCGCATCGAATGGCGGACGATGATAGTCGGGTCCGACCGCGCAGGCGGCCGCGAGAGAGGCTCCGAACAGCACCGCAAGGCAACGCGCGAGCGGCTTGATCATGTCGGCACCCCGATAGGATCCATCCCAGGATCGCCTGATTGCTTGCTGCCCTTGAGCCGCTGCGGCGGCGAGTACTTGCCATCCTTCAGGTGCTTCCAGTAGCGGCGCAGGTACAGATAGATCACCGGCGTGGTGTACACAGTAAGCAGCTGGCTGACAATGAGGCCGCCGACGATGGCTATCCCTAACGGCCGGCGCATTTCGGTACCGTCGCCGGTGGCAACGGCCAGCGGCAACGCGCCGGCAATGGCGGCGCAGGTGGTCATCATGATGGGCCTGAAGCGCAGCCGGCAGGCGTGTTCGATGGCCTTGAGCGGATCCATCCCCAAAGTACGCTCGGCATCGAGTGCGAAGTCCACCATCATGATGGCGTTCTTTTTGACAATGCCGATCAACAGAAGAATGCCTAAGAATGCAATCAGGCTGAATTCGGTGCCGGTGGCGAGAAGCGCCAGCAACGCCCCCAATCCGGCGGATGGCAGTGTCGAGAGGATGGTCAGCGGCTGGCCGTAATTTTCGTAGAGCATGCCCAACACCACGTAGATCGCGGCGATGGCGGCTAGTAGCAGCAGCGGCGCATTACCGATGCCTTGCTGGAACAGCCGCGCGGTTCCATAGTCGCCGCCTCGAATGCTCACGGGTACGTGGATGTCCGCCATTTTCTTGGCGATGGCGTTAGTCGCCGTGCCGAGGGAGACGCCCTCGGGCAAGTTGTAGGCAATCGACGTGGAGACGGACGTGCCGGTGTGATTGACCGACACCTGAGTGGTGCCCGTGACGAAATGGCTGAATGCGGAAAACGGAATCATGGTCTCCTGCGAGAGGCTGACGGCGGATCCCGTAGAGGTATTGCCTCGTCCCGCGTTCGCCAGGGAATTAGCCGCCAGATTTCGCGCCACATCCTGCGCCACCGAAGTGCTGGAGGCCGCGCTCGACGGCTGCAGCACGGTGGTGCCGGCCACCGCCTGCGTCAACTGCGTGCCGGACGGCGCGCCACCGGCTGTGCTGACATACAAACTCTTGAGAATCTCGGGGTTTTGCCAGAACTCCGGCGCCACTTCCATGACGACATGATATTGCTGCGGGCTGAAAGGATTGTAGATGGTCGACACCTGCGCCTGGGCAAAGGCGTCGCCCAGCGCGTTATCGATTTGAATCTCCGATAATCCCAAACGAGATGCACTGTCGCGATCCACGATCAAGTCGGTCTCCAAGCCGCCGGGCTGCAGGTCGGTATCCACATCGGTGATCTCCGGCATGTCCTGCAGCGCAACCCGGAGCTTTTGCGACCACGTGCGAAGTTCAGTCAGGTCATCGCCGAGCAGCGTGAACTGATACTGCGAGTTGGCGCTTCGGCCGCCGGGACCGCCGAAGTCTTGTATGGCCTGCAGGAAGGTGTTGACGCCCGCGACTTGTGCAAGCTTCGGCCGCAACCGTGCTATGACGTGATCCGCCGAAATGCGCCGCACCTTCAGGGGTTTCAAAGCAATGGTGACGTTGGCGCTGGCGCCGGCGCCGCCGCCACCGGGGCCGAATCCGCCGGAACCAACCGAGCCGGTGACCGTGTCGACCGCCGGGTCCGCCTGGATGATGGCGGCGACTTCCTGGAGCTTGCCCTTCATCAGCTGAAATGAACTCGCCGCATCGCCGCGGATGCCGCCGCGCAATTGACCGGTGTCCTGCTGCGGAAACAATCCTTTGGGGATCACGACATATAAGAAGATATTCAATACGATGGTCGCAAAGAAGATGAATAGCATGAGGCGCCGGTGGCGCAGCGCCCAGTCGAGTGTGCGCGCGTAATTGTCGCGCAATTGCTCGAAGCCGCGTTCGAAGCTGCGCGCGAATCGCGAGGGCACGCGGTTGCGTTCGTTTCGCAACAGCAGTGAACACATCATCGGCGTCGTAGTGAGCGAAACCACCAGCGAAATCAGGATCGCCACCGACAGGGTCATGGCGAATTCATTCAATATTCGTCCGAGAACGCCGCCGATCAGGATGAAGGGGATAAATACCGCGATCAGCGACAGGCTCATGGAGAGCACGGTGAATCCCACTTCTTTCGCGCCCAGCAGCGCCGCGCGCATGCGCGTCATACCGCCCTCGATGTGCCGCGTGGTGTTCTCCATGACCACGATGGCATCGTCGACGACGAATCCGGTGGCGATGGTGAGTGCCATCAGCGAGAAATTATCGAGCGTATAGTTGAGCAGATACATGGCGCCGAAGGTGCCGATCAGCGATACCGGCACGACCATCGCGGGAATAAGCGCGGCGCGGTAGCTGTTCAAGAAAATGTAGACCACCAAAATCACGAAGGCCACGGCCAGCATCAGCGTTTGCTCAACCTGTCGCAGCGAGGCACGAATGGTGACCGAGCGGTCGAAGTTCACCACCAGGTCGATTTTGGGATCGATGGAATTCTTCAAAATCGGAAGCTCGGCTTTTACCGCATCGATCGTTTGCACGATGTTGGCGCCGGGCTGCAGATATACGGTCACGAACACCGCCGGCAGGCCGTTGTAGAGTCCGTAGGTGCGGACATTCTCGGTGGCGCCATCCTGCATATCCAATACGGTCGCCACGTCGCGCAGACGCACCGGCGCGCCGTTGCGATTCGCGATGATCAGATCGCGATAGGGTCCCGCGTCGCGGGCATTGTCGTTCGTGTAAATCTGATAGTGCAGCTCATCAGTTTCAATCGCGCCCTTCGGCGCGTTGGCGTTCGAGTTGGAAATCGCCGCGCGCACGTCCTGCAGTCCGATGCCGTACTTGGAAAGCGACAGCGGATTGATCTCCACGCGAACGGCGGGAAGCGCGCTGCCGTTGACGCTCACGCCTCCGACTCCGCCGAGCTGCGAGAGACGCTGCGAAATCACGGCGTCCGCCGCGTCGTAGATTTGCCCTTGTGTGAGTACATCGGATGTCATGGCGATGGACATCACCGGAAACGACGAGGTGTTGAGCTTGCGATAGGTGGGATTGCTGGTGAGCGATGTCGGTAGATCGGCGTGCGCCGCGGAAATGGCGGCCTGCACGTCGCGCGCCGCGCCATCGACATCCCGGTCGATGCCGAAGGTAAGCTGAATGCTGGTGGTGCCTACGCCGCTGTTGGAAGTCATGTCATCCACATCGGAAATGGCGCCGAGATGGCGCTCCAAGGGAGTGGCGACGGTCGCCGCCATGACTTCCGGGCTGGCGCCGGGAAGCTGCGCCGACACAAATATCGCAGGCACATCGACCCGCGGCAGCGGCGCGACCGGCAACAACGTGAAGGCGACAGCACCGCACAACGCCACACCGAGCGTCAATAACGTGGTTGCCACCGGCCGCTTGATGAAGGGCGCGGAAATGTTCACGCAGGACCCTCCGCCAAGGGCGCGTCCGGCTCACGAGATTGCACGCGGCCGCGCCAGCGTGCGGCTATGCGATCGAATGCCAGATAGATCACCGGCGTCGTGAACAGCGTCAGCACCTGGCTGACCAGCAGACCGCCCACGATGCTGACGCCCAGCGGATGGCGCAGTTCGGATCCCGTGCCGGTGCCGAACATCAAGGGCAGCGCGCCGAAGATGGCCGCCACCGTCGTCATGAGAATCGGACGAAAGCGCAGCAGACAGGCTTTGAAAATCGCATCGCGCGGCGCCAACCCTTCATCGTGCTGTGCGACGATCGCGAAATCGATCATCAATATGGCGTTCTTTTTCACGATGCCGATGAGCAGAATGATGCCAATCAAAGCGATGATGGTCAGGTCGTCGCCGAACAGCATGAGCGCCAGCAGGGCGCCGATGCCGGCCGACGGCAAGGTGGACAGAATGGTGATCGGATGGATGAAACTCTCGTACAAAACGCCGAGTACGATGTACATGACCATGACGGCGGCGATCAGCAATAACAATTCGTTGGTCAAATTGCTGCGAAATGCCAGCGCCGCGCCCTGAAAAGTCGTGCGGATGCTGACGGGCAAGCCAAGATTGCGCTCAGTCTCCTCGATGGTGGAGACGGCGGCGCCGAGCGATGTACCTTCGGAAAGATTGAAGGATACCGTCGTCGCGGGAAACTGCGCGATATGATTGATGAGTATCGGGCGGGTCTGAACCTCGACTTTGGCTATTGCCGACAGCGGCACCTGGCCGCCGCTCGCTGAAGGTACATAGATCGACTGTAGAGAGTCGATGGAACGGTAGGAAGCCGGATCCGCTTCCATGATGACGCGATACTGATTCGACTGGGTAAAGATCGTGGAAACGATGCGCTGGCCGAAAGCGTCGTAAAGGGCGTTATCGACCGTGCCCACGCTTATGCCTAAGCGCGCGGCGCTGTCGCGGTCGATGGTAACGTAGGCCGCGAGCCCGTTGTCTTCTTGATTGCTGACGACATCGGCGAGCTGCGGCACTTGGCGCAATGCCATGACGAGCTTTGGAGTCCAAGTCGACAAGGCTGCCGCATCCGCGCTTTCCAACGTGAATTGGTATTGCGTGCGGCTGACGGTGTTGTCGAGAGTCAAATCCTGGACCGGCTGCATGTACAGCGTGATACCGCTGACGTCCGCCGTCTCGCCCTTCAGCCGCCGGATCACATCGGTTACGGTCGTGGAGCGGTCCGCGCGCGGTTTCAGGTTGATCAGGTAACGCCCGCTGTTCAAGGTCACGTTGTTGCCGTCGACGCCGATGAACGATGAAAGACTGACAACGTCCGGGTCTTTGAGGATCGCGGCGGCAAGCGCTTGCTGGCGCCGCGCCATGCCCGAATAGGAAATTGATTCAGTTGCCTCTGAGACGCCCTGGATGAGACCGGTGTCCTGATCAGGGAAAAAGCCCTTGGGGATGAGCACGTAGAGCAGGCAAGTTAAGACCAAAGTGCCGAGCGCGACCCACAGCGTCAGGCGTTGATGGTCGAGCACCCAGGTCAGGCGCCGCCCGTACCATTCCACCACCGCGGTGAACCACTTGCCCGATTCGGTTTGCGCGTGCGCATTTGGCGGGCGATGCTTGAGCAGCTTGGCGCACATCATCGGCACCAGCGTTAAGGAAACCACGGCCGAAATCAGTATGGTCACCGCCAGGGTGACGGCAAACTCGCGAAACAATCGCCCCACGACGTCTTGCATGAACAGCAGCGGAATGAGCACGGCGATGAGCGATACCGTCAGCGAAATGATGGTGAAGCCGATCTGCCCGGCGCCCTTCAGCGCCGCTTCGAGCGGCGCATCACCCGCCTCGATATAGCGGGATATGTTTTCGATCATTACGATGGCGTCGTCGACCACGAATCCTGTGGCGATCGTCAGAGCCATCAGCGACAAATTATTTAGACTAAAGCCAGCGAGATACATGACCGCAAAAGTGCCGATGAGCGACAGCGGCACGGACAGGCTCGGAATGATCGTCGCCGGAATATTGCGCAAGAAAAGCCAGATCACCAGCACGACCAGTATTACCGCCAGCACCAGCTCGAATTCGACGTCCTTTACCGAGGCGCGAATCGTGGTGGTGCGGTCGGTCAGCAGTTCCACATCGACGCCTGCGGGCATGTCCGCCTGCAGCAATGGCAACAAGGCCTGAATCCGATCAACCACATCGACAACATTGGCGCCCGGCTGACGCTGTACATTGAGTATCAGCGCCGGTTGCTTGTTCATCCAGCCGCCGAGTTTCGAATTCTCCGCGCCGGACACCAGTGTCGTCACATCCTTGAGGCGTACCGGTGCGCCGTTCTTGTATGCCGCCACCACTTCGCCGTAATCGTCGGCGTTGCGGATTTGATCGTTGGTGTTGATGGTGTAGGCGTTGCTGGGGCCGTCGAGCGTGCCTTTCGGTCCATTCTGGTTGGCGTTGCTGATGGTCGTGCGCAAATCATCGAGATTGAGACCATAGGCGGCCATGGCGCGCGGATTGGCCACGACTCTGACGGCAGGCCGTTGGCCGCCGCTGATGCTGACGACGCCGACGCCCTTGATTTGTGAAATCTTCTGCGCAATGCGGATGTCGACCAGATCCTCAACTTCGGTGAGGGGCATCGTTTTAGAGGTGATGCCGAGAATCAACACCGGCGCATCGGCGGGATTGACCTTGGCGTAGATTGGCGGTGCCGGCAGATCCTGCGGCAGCAGGTTTTGTCCGGCGCTGATCGCGGCCTGCACCTCTTGTTCTGCGACGTCGATGGCGAGCGACAGATTAAACGTCAATGTAATGACCGATGCGCCGGCAGAACTGGTCGAAGACATCTGGTTCAAGCCCGGCATCTGTCCGAATTGCTTTTCCAGCGGCGCAGTGATCGCGGAAGTGATCACCTCGGGACTTGCGCCGGGATAAAACGTCTGCACCTGGATGGTCGGATAGGCAACTTCAGGCAAAGCTGAGAGGGGCAGCTGCAAGTACGCCATCGCGCCGACGATCAATATCGCCACCATCAACAGTGTGGTGGCGACGGGTCGCAGTATGAACAGGCGCGAGGGATTCATGCGCTAGGAGCCGGCGGCGGCCGTCATTGCGATTGCGGCGGCTTGCCGCGCGCCCGTCCACGCCGTGCGCCCGGAGTACCGGGAGCCCCAGGCTTGCCCGGCTGCGCGGTCGCGTCGGCGGGGGCCGCAAGCGGGGCAGAATTCGGCAACAGAACTTGCGCACCCTCGCGCAGGCGATCGCCGCCTTCGGTGACGACGATCTCGCCGGGTTTGAGCCCGGCTGTCACGGCCACTTTTTCGCCATCGACCACTCCCAAAGTCACGGGTCGAACCGACACGGTTCGATCCGCATTCACGAGGTAGACGAAGGTGGTTGTGACCCCGTTTGGCGCGCCCCTGCGTACCGCGGCGTTCGGCATGATGACTTGATCATGCAAAACGTCCACCAGCAGCTGAACGTTGACGAACTGATTTGGAAACAGCGCGCTATCGGCGTTGTCGAACTGCGCCCGCAATTTGATGGTGCCGGTCGTCACATCGATGGAGTTATCGACGGTGAGCAGTTTGCCGTCGGCGATTTTCGTGGCACTCGTGCGATCAAACGCCCCAACGTTCAGGGTCGCCCCCGCACGCAGCCGCTTCATGACGGCGGGGACATTGTCTTCGGGGATGGTGAAGATAACGGTAATCGGCTGGACCTGGTTGAGCAATACGATGCCGTTCGTATCGCCAGGCGTCACGTAATTTCCCTGGTCGACCTGGCGCAGACCGACCCGTCCGGTCACCGGCGCGGTGATGTGCGTGTACACCAGGTTCACTTGGGCCGTCTTGACTTGACCTTCATCGGCTTGGATCGTGCCCACGTACTGATCGACCAGCGCGCGCTGCGTGTCGAGTTGTTGCTGGGCGATGGAGTCTTCCTTGACCAGGTTTTCGTAGCGCGTCAGGTCCAATCTGGCATCGGCGAGAAGCGCCTGATCGCGCTTCAAGTTGCCTTCCATTTGCTGCAGGGCGGCTTCGTAGGGGCGAGGATCGATCTGCGCCAACGCATCGCCTTGATGAACGAATTGCCCTTCGGTGAAGAAAATCCTTTGCAGCGTGCCTATGATCTGGGTCCGGACCGTAACGGTCGCGAGCGGAGTCACGGTTCCGAGGGCCGGGATATTCACTTGAACATCCCCCGAAATTGCCGTGGCCACCGATACCGCGACCGGCCCGTTCTGGCCATTGCGGCCGCGCGGCGGCGCAGCGACCGGCTGCTTGCTGCGAAGATAGAGCACAAAGGCGGTCATAAGCGCCACGATAATCAGCGCAATGGTCAATGCTCGCCAGTGTCTGGCGATGAACGGTCTAGGGTCTCGCGGCGGGGCCAGAAATTGAGGATCTTCTTGTACAGTTGTCACTATTCACCAATGCGCGAGCCCATGCCGTGGCAGGCAGTGCCAAACGATCGTCCGGGCGAGCCGCAGACTATAACCAGATTCGACCCTGAACTACACACTGATCAGCGGCGGCGTGCGTGTAGAGCCGGGGAAAGCTCTAAAGTTCACAAGGCAATGTAAAGTATTGTGAACATTGGCGCCGGGACCTGGCGACATAAGCGGCCCCTTACGGGCTAGAATCGGCGGAACCCCTACGGCACGGGTGCTAGAATTCGCGCCGCAAAACCATAAGGAGCCTCGATGAAATTGATCCATTCCATGGCAGCCCTTTGCGTGCTGGCCCTGGCAGTTGCGATGCCCACCCACGGCGCTGAAAGTAGGACCGAGGGCGTGAATTATTTTCTGGTTCAGCCCGCGCGAACGCCGTCGGTGCCTCCGGGCAAAATTGAAGTGACCGAAGTTTTCTCCTACGCCTGTCCCGCATGCAATATCTTTCAACCCACCATGCACAAACTGAAGCAGGCGATGCCGGCGAACGTGGTGGTGGACTACCTTCCCGCGGCTTTCAATCCCGGCGAGGACTGGCCGATGTTTCAGCTCGCCTACGTGACCGCGCAAATACTCGGTGTGGATCGACAGACGCACGATGCCATGTTCGACGCCGTGTGGAAGGGCGGCGATTTGAGCATTACCGACCCAGCGACCCGCGGCATCAAGAGCCGTATGCCGACGATCGAGGACGCGGCCAAGTTTTACAGCCAGCATGCGGGCGTGCCGGTCGAGAAATTCATCGCCACATCGAAGTCATTCTCGGCGGACCTGAAGGTACGCACGGATGAGGATTTGATCACCGGGTACAAAATTGATCGCACGCCCACCATCGTCGTCAACGGCAAGTACCGGTTGCACGTCGAGTCGGCGGGCGGTACGGATCAACTGATCGACCTGGTCAAGTACCTGGTCGCCAAGGAGACCAAGTAGGGACTTACGGGGCAGGCCGCCGGCACTATGAAAGATCTATTCCTCGGGCATCCCCGGCTGTGGATCGCATTCATCGCCGGTACCGCGCTGTTCTTTTTTCTGCCCCACGATTGGTCTGCTTTGAGCCGTGTGCTGGTGTGCTGGAATAGCGGGGTCCTGTTGTTCCTCGCACTGATTTTTATCTGGATGAGACGCCTCACGGCCGCGCAGATTTGCACCAAATACATCGAAGAGGACGCGACCGCGCCTTTCATTCTCATCTTCGTGGTGTTTGCGGCCGTTGTCAGCCTGTTTGCCATCGTCGAGCCGCTTGCCACCATCAAGCAGGTGAGCGGTTCAGTGCGCGCCGCACATTTCGCGCTGGCCGCACTCACGCTGATCAATTCGTGGGTCCTGGTCCCCGTCATGTTCACGACGCATTACGCGGACATGTTCTACAGCGCGGCCGCCGATGATCGGCCGCTGCACTTCCCCAATACTGCCGACCCGGTGTTTTGGGACTTTGCCTATTTCTCCTTCACCATCGCCGCGGCGTGTCAAACCGCGGATGTGTCGACGCAGCGGGCGGACATTCGCAGAGTCGTGATTGGGCAAACCCTAATATCGTTTTTATTCAACGCATCGATTTTGGGATTTGCCATCAACGTCACTGCCGGCCTGATCGGCGGCAGCTGAAGTCCCAAGGGAATTGCGCATCAATTGCCCGCGGCCTTGACGATCTCTCCGCCCTTCATGACAAAGGCCACCGATTGCAGCAGAGAGACGTCGGCGAGCGGATCGCCCGCAACCGCGATCAGGTCGCCGTAGCGTCCGACGGCGATGGCGCCGACATCAGTCTGGCGCCCCAAGGCCTCCGCCGCATTCGCCGTTGCCGCTTGAATGGCCTGCATGGGCGTCATCCCCCATTTCACCATGGTGACGAATTGGCGGGCGTTGTAGCCGTTCGAGTAGACGCCCGCGTCGGTGCCGAAAATCATTTTGACGCCGGCCTTCACCGCCGCTTGAAAAGTTTGCCGCTGTTTCAAGCCGATCATGCGTTCTTTTTCCAGCGACTCTTTGTAGAGGCCGTTTTTTTCACCCTCCGCCATGATGTAATCGTCATTGTAGATATCCATCGAAAACCAGGTGCCGTGCTGCTTGGCCAGTATGAAGGCCTCCTCATCGGCGAGACTGGCGTGCTCGATGGTGTCCACGCCCGCGCGGATGGCGTCCTTGATTCCCGAGGTTCCGTGCGCATGCACGGCGACTCTCAGGCCGAGCATGTGCGCCTCGTCCACCAGCGCTTTCATTTCGGTGAGGTCGTATTGCTGTGCACCCACCGTATCGGTCTTGGAAAGCACGCCGCCCGTACCGCAAAATTTAATGACCTCCGCGCCGTACTTGCGCAATTTGCGCACCGTGGCGCGGATTTCCTCCGGACCGTTTGCGATATTGGGTCTTTGCGCAGTGATAGAGGGCGGCAATTCCGTGGCGTCGCAGTGGCCGCCGGTGGCGCCGATGGCGTAAGTCGCGGGAACAATCCGCGGTCCGGAAACGATACCCTGCTCTATGGCTTGCTTGATGGCGACATCATCGTAATTGGCCGAACCCACGTTGCGCACCGTGGTAAAGCCCGCCTCGAGGGTTTTCTTGGCGTTGGCCACGCCGACCACCGTCCAGAAATTGTCGGTGAATTGCAGCCGGCGATAACCGCTGTAGTGCGGGTCGGAGGTCAGATGCGTATGCATGTCGATCAATCCCGGCAGCAGCGTCATCCCTTTAAGGTCGACGCGGCGCGCGCCCGGTGGAATGGCGGAGACAGATCCGACCGCCGCGATGCGTCCATCGGTGATGGTGACCAGAGGGTGATCGACGACTCGTCCGGTCAGCACGTCGACCATCCGGTCGGCGCTGACCACGACCGTATCGGCGGACGCCGTGGACAGCGGGGCACTGGCTAGCGCTGCGCCGGTAATGACGGCGGCGCGTAGAAAAACAATCGATCGCATGCTCATCCCCTTATCCGTATCACGCAAAACTATCACAAGGGACGCAAAGCTGTCACAAGGGCGCCGCAGGTTCGACGTCCTGCAGCAAGATCTGCAGCCGCGGGGCCTGCGCGCCTCGCATCGACGCGTAGGCCACGATGTGTTCCGCTATGTGCTCCACATAGCCCCGGGTTTCGTTGTAAGGAATATTTTCGATCCACACATCGGCGTCCATGGGTTTGGAGGGCAGCCAGCGCGCGACCGCTGCGGGACCTGCGTCATAGGCGGCGAGGCTCAAGGTCAATTGCTCACCGTACCGATCGAGAAGTTCGCGCAGGTGCGCGGCGCCCAACGGCACCGCAATCGAGGGGTTAAACAGACCATCGCGCCCGGGTGAGTCCAGGTGCCAGCGGTGCGCAACGGCCGCGGCCGTCGAGGGCACCATTTGCATCAGGCCGCGAGCATCCGCGCGAGATACCGCATCCTTGCGAAACAGACTTTCCTGGCGCATGACGGCCAGTATCCAATCCTGCGGCAACTGCGCGATTGTGGCGGCCCGGCTGACGACGTCCGAGAAGGGCCGCGGATATCGCAGCGTTACATCGTCGAATTCACCGGATTGCGCCAGGGTGGTAATGGACTGCGCGAACCAGCCCCAGCGCGAGGCGAGCAGCGCCGCCTGCACCTTCAAGGCGTTGTCGGCGCCGTCCAAAGACGCGTTCCATTCCGATGTCGCTTCATCAATCATGTCGCAGTCGAACAATTCGTGCGCGCGAATCATCCCCGCCATTTTCGACAGCGTGGTTTGTGCGGCGGCGTCGAGCGCCGAGGGATGCACATTCAGGTCGTAGGGTTTCGAGAGGCGGTCCGCGGCGAGGTAGCCGTAGTAGTCTCGCAGTCCGGCGATTTCGCCGAACAGGGGTGCCGCCGCTTCAGCGCTCGAGGTGGCGGCGATGGCGCGCGCGTGCCAGTAACGCCAGCGCGGCTGCGTCGCCAGGGTCGGCGGCATCTGCTCTATCCAGGCGAGCGCCCGCGCAAAATCGGCGTTCCACAGCGCGGCGCGGGCCCGCCATTCCTGCAC